>Ga0210409_10003754_pt1 | contig 16714 bp, 12 predicted proteins | sample IncBWH17MmetaG_FD_161649 | JGI IMG/M metagenome (GOLD analysis project Ga0210409, IMG submission 161649) | Forest soil microbial communities from Barre Woods Harvard Forest LTER site, Petersham, Massachusetts, United States - Inc-BW-H-17-M | ecosystem: Environmental > Terrestrial > Soil >...
CGCTCCGGATTAACAGATAGCATACCTGGTGGCGCTGTTTTCGGGCTGGAAGAAAAGGTCAACGGCAAGCGGTGGCTGGTTGCTGAAGGTTCCCCGGAAATGCTGTTCACGGAAAATGAAACAAATTTTGAGAGATTGTTTGGCGTGGGGAACCGGACACCCTACGTGAAGGACGGATTCAACAACTATGTTGTTCAAGGCGAAAAGACTGCGGTGAATCCGGCGAATACGGGCACCAAGGCAGCCGCTCTATATCGAATGGACATTGCGCCGGGCGCGAATGCAACGGTTCGCCTTCGCTTCACTGATAAGCCTCCATCGGGCTCTGCAAAAAAGCCGGCCCCAAGCGTGAACGCCGAGGACGGGCCGCTCGGCCCTGAATTTGAATCTACATTCGCGTCACGATTGAAAGAAGCCGACGAGTTTTACGCCGCGCGAACTCCCAATAATCTCCGCCCCGACGCGCGCAACGTTTACCGCCAGGCCTTTGCGGGAATGCTCTGGTCAAAACAGTTCTACCACTATGACGTCACGATGTGGCTGCAGGGCGACCCGTCGGGGCCTCCGCCTCCGCAGGAACGCCTGCGAGGCCGGAACCGCGGTTGGAAACATTTGAATAACGAGGACGTCCTTTCCGTGCCCGACAATTGGGAATTTCCCTGGTATGCGTCGTGGGACCTGGCCTTCCACACCATTCCGTTGGCCTTGATTGACCCGGAGTATGCGAAATCGCAGCTCATCCTGTTGCTGCGGGAGTGGTACATGCATCCCAACGGTCAATTGCCCGCGTACGAATGGGCGTTTGGTGACGTCAATCCCGCGGTACACGCCTGGGCTGCCTGGCGCGTTTACAAAATCGACCGTCGCATCAACCGCAAAGCCGACCGGGGATTCCTCGAACGCGTATTTCACAAGCTGCTTCTGAATTTCACCTGGTGGGTGAACCGTAAAGACCGCGAAGGAATGAATATCTTCGAGGGCGGTTTTCTGGGACTCGACAATATAGGCGTATTTGACCGGTCCAAACCGCTGCCAACCGGCGGGCACATGGATCAATCCGACGGCACAAGTTGGATGGGAATGTATTGCTTGAACATGCTGGCCATGGCGCTGGAACTCGCACAGGAAAATATGGCCTACGAGGACGTGGCCACCAAATTCTTTGAGCACTTTGTGTACATCGCTGATGCCATGAACAACCGCGGCGGAGAAGGCATCGAGCTCTGGGACGAGAGGGACGGCTTTTACTACGACGTGCTGCACACGCCGGACGGAAACCACAACTACCTCCGCGTCCGCTCCATGGTTGGTCTGATTCCGCTGGTTGCCGTGGGGACGTTAGAACCGGAAATGCTCGAACGCATGCATGATTTTCGCGGGCGCATGCGGTGGTTCATAGACAACCGTCCCGAGTTTCACAAGAATCTCGATGAGTCCATGGTCACGCCACACGGTGCTCGGCGCTTGCTTTCATTGGTGAACCGCAGCCAGTTGCCGAGGCTGCTGGGCTATATGCTGGACGAGAAGGAATTCCTCTCCCCACACGGAATCCGTTCGCTCTCCAAATTCCACCGCGACTCTCCATTCGTGCTTCGAGCGAATGGAATGGAGTATCGCGTGGACTACGAGCCCGCGGAATCGCGTGACCGTCAATTTGGAGGCAATTCCAATTGGCGCGGCCCTGTTTGGTTTCCTCTGAACTTCCTGCTGGTGGAATCGCTGCAAAGATTCCATCACTACTATGGGGATTCGCTGAAAGTGGAATTTCCGGTGGGCAGCGGACACATGATAACGCTGTGGGAAGTTGCCGCGGAATTGTCTCGCCGGCTGACGCGGCTTTTTCTGTGCGGAACGGACGGATCGCGCCCGGCGCTCGGCGCCACGGGGCCCGCCGCGGTTGATCCGAACTGGCGGAATCTATTGTTATTCCACGAATACTTTCACGGAGACACGGGCGCGGGGTTGGGGGCGTCCCACCAAACAGGATGGACGGGACTGGTTGCCAAGCTGCTCGAGCAGAGCGGGGAATAGGATTCACGATGGCGGACGCGGAGCGCAAAACAAGGACGGTGGTGGTCGCCGGCGGCACAGGCGCGTTGGGCAAGGCTGTATCGCTGGCATTTTTGGCAACGGGGGCGCGGGTGATTGCGACTTACTTGTCGGAGCAGGAATATGACTCGCTTGCCTCTGAAGCTCATGTGATCGGGCCTTCGGGTATTTCTGGCATCAAGCTCGACGTGATGGATGAGGCGGCTGTCGCGCGCTTCACCGCGGACACAGAGACGAAATACGGCGGAATAGACGCGCTGGTCATCACCGTCGGCGGTTACGCGGGAGGGAAGCGGCTGTGGGAGGCTGATCTTACGACGTTCGACAAAATGATCAATTTGAACCTGCGAGCTGCTTTCGTCATGGCGCGCGCTGTGCTGCCTGGCATGATTCGCCAGAAACACGGAGCGATCGTCAATGTGGCTTCAAAGGCGGGCTATGGACACTCCGCGGGTGCATCCCTTTATGCAGCGTCAAAGGCAGGTGTGATGGCGCTGTTCGATTCGCTGGCGGAAGAAGCGAAGGGCTATAACATCAACGTGAATTCCGTGGTGCCGAGCGTCATGGATACCCCAGCGAACCGGAAGGCAATGCCTAAGGCTGATTTTAGTGTTTGGCCCAGGACGGAAGACGTCGCAAAAGTGATTTTGTTCCTTTGTTCGAAAGAAGCGCGGCTGGTTCAAGGAGCCGCGGTGCCGGTATACGGCCGAACTTGACGCAGATTCGCGTTCACTTGATGGGCTCGACAAGCTCGATCAGAATTCTCTTGCCGGCTTCGGCGGGGGCCAAGAAAAAGTTCACGCGCGTTCCATTCGCTCCGGGACGCGTGGCGGGATAAATGGCCTTCTGTCCAAAACGCTCCGCAAGTATTTTCGTGGCGCGGTCCACATCAGACACCTCGTATTCCACCTGCTGAATCCCTTCACCAAATTTGGACAGGAATTTGGCGATGGCGCCATCGCCCCCGGGCTGGTTCGTTGTGAGTATGTCGAGGCGAACGGGGGCCTTTATCGTGCCGCGCCCCTCGGGCATGTGCATAGAGAAATGCAGCTCGAATTCCAGAGCATCCTGATCCGGAGGCATTTCGGCCAGTCGTGGCGAACTGTTGGCTTCACGAATTCGCTTGAAAGTTTCAGGCAGCACCGCGATGCCCACAGTGTCCCGAACCGCATTCGAGATCGTTCCGATCCTATCGCGCAAAAGTAGTGCAGCGAATTCAGGGCAATCGGACCACGCCGTTAATACGTGGTGGGAAAGCCAGCCGCCCAAATTGTACAATTCCTTAGCGGCTTCTTCCCGCTGTTGAGAACTTTTTTCCGCCAATCTCGGAATCCAGCGCTTTCCATCTTCAGCCATAGGAGGCCGCGGCAATCCCGATGCGTCGATTGCGTCAGGCACAGCTATTGTCCCTCATTTTCATTCGGTCTTTCCATGCGGATTGCGACGATGGAGGCAACGACCGATACCGTCAAGACAATCGCCACAATAACAAGCGCAAGAAAAGTTGGCACTTGTATCCACGGTGCGGCAAGCATCTTAGCGCCGACAAAGAGCAGCACGATGGAGAGCCCTTCATCGAGATAACGGAAATACGGCAACACGCCCGCCAGTAAGAAGTAAAACGCGCGGAGGCCAAGAATGGCGCAAACGTTTGAAGAGAATACGATGAAGGGATCTCGGGTGATTCCGAAAACTGCGGGTATGGAGTCGACTGCGAATGCGACGTCCACGCCTTCGATCACCAGCAGCACAAGAAGGAGCGGAGTGGCCACGACACTGCCCGCTTCCCGGATGAAGAGACTCTGTCCGTGATAGACGCTACTGACCGGGAATACTTTTCGCACCCAGCGAAGTAGACGGCTGCGCTCGGGATGCGGCTGCTTGTCTTTATGGAAAAACATGCGCGTGGCGGCGACCATTAGGAACGCGCCTAGCACATAAAGGATCCATTCAAAGCGATGAATGAGCACGGCGCCGAGAGTAATCATGACCCCGCGCAACACCAAAGCCACCAGGATGCCCCAGAAAAGCACACGATGCTGGTAACGCGGCTCCACGCCAAACGATTTGAATACAAGGATGAAGACGAAAATATTATCCAGGCTTAGCGATTTTTCAATCAAGTACCCGGTGAAAAACTGCAGCGCTTTCTCGCCGCCGTAAGCGCGAAGGATCCAGAAATTGAATGCCAGGGAAAGGGCCACCCAGAAGACACTCCAGGCCGCGGCAGCGCGGATGGATGTCTCGCTGGCGCGGCGGTGGAAAACGCCGAGGTCCAGCAGCAGCAGGAGAAGAACTCCGGCGTTGAAACCTATCCAGAGGCCGACTGTGCCCATGGGGTGAGTGTAGTGCGTGCGGCTTTAGAATGAAAATGCTGTAACAAGAAAAAAGAAGGTTGATGCAATCTTATTACGGTGGAATTGCGGTTACGGCGTCCGTTTTTCGATTCCATTCAAATTGGAAAGGTCCGCGGAATTTCGCCCAGCGGAGATTCGCACCGCCAGATCCCAGCGCACGCGCATGTCTCCCGCAATCGCGTCATTTTCAAGCGAAGACAGCCAGTATTCTCCGGGAGTCAAACCATCGAGGCGAGCCCGGCCATCCAGGTCGGTATCCACCTTGGTTGCCAGGTATTGCAGCTCGGCGAGCTCGAGAGTGTGACGGTGCACGCGCTCCCTTCGGTCGTTCAGAATTCTTTTCCACCGCGGGCCAGGATTCGTTTTATCAAGCGCCATATAAAGCGTGGATTTGGTTTCTGGGTGAAGCTCGATGAATTTCTTGAGGAGTTCGTGATATTCCTCCACCTGTTGTTGATAGCGGTCGGGCTTCTTCTCGCGATCGGCCTCGTTGAATTTCGGCTTGGGAAGATTCACCGTCCTGTCGCCCGCATTTCGGTTCATATAAGCCTCATGGAATTCTTTGATATCCAAGACATCATCGGGCGAAAGTAGCTTGGGGAAATCCTGACCGGAAAGCTCAACGGTTTGATTCTTGATCATCCACGCCTTCAGTTCCGGTGATACGGTTAAACCAGCAATAAAATCCTCCAGCTTCGGAGTGGGCTCGGCGGCGTCCACTTCGGCTTGTATTTCCCGGAAGCTCTTGCGCAGCAGGTAAAACGTCACAGCGCGCGCCGGTTCCGGATGGCCGCCTGACGGCGATACATGCGCAACAAATTCAAGGTAGCCGGTCTGTTGAGTGGATTGTTTTTCCGCGGCGTGTGACGATATTCCCGGCGTGGCCGCCACCCCCAGGACGATCAATACGGAAAGTCCAAATGACAGCAACGCTTCAAACTTCGTATTCACCGAAGAAAATATGGTTTGCTTCATCATGGTAATCCTAGCAGAACGCACCAGTAGAATTGCAGAGTGGCCGAGTGGTGTTGCGAGGGATGAGAACAGGCGCATTCGGCGGAATTGCGCGTCGCCACAAGACGCCAGGCTACTTTAATAAAGCTGGAAGGTGATTTCGACCGGAATGATGGTCGGAACAGGCTTGCCGTTCGGGCCAATGGCCGGCTTGAAGGTCCACTGATTCTTCACTGTTTCAATGGCTTTTTCGTCCAGGCCCATGCCCACACCCTTGATCAAGCGAATTTCGCCCGCGTGGCCGTTCGGCATAACTACTACTTCCAAATAGACAATTCCCATGAAGCGGGCTTTGCGACCTTCTTCCGAATACTCCGGGCGCGGACAGAATATGCACGTTGGTGTGCCCACGCCATTTTCACCCGCGCGGAATGCTCCGCCACCAGTTCCGCCTCCGGAACCGGGGCCCAAACCTCCGCCACTGCCGCTGCCAATCCCGCCGCCCGTTCCCGTACCCATGCCGCCGCCGGAGCCGGAGCCATTCGAGTCCGTAACCAACTTGGCCAACGGATCGCCCCAGCGATTCATGTCCGGGCTGGGGATGCGCAAGCTTTCAGGGCCAATCAATGTCGGTTGCACTTGAAGCTTGGCATTCGGATTCCGAATCAATTCCGGAGGCGACAGCTGCGCCTGCATGCTGAATTTCGGAGCCTTGCCCTTGCTTGCAGGAATGGCCTCATGATCACCACCGCCACCACCTCCGCCAGCTGGTTTGGGTCCGGCTTTAAGCTTGGCCTGGTAGGGCGAAATGTCCAGCGGTGTCACGAGCATCTTGTCGTTGGTCTTTGCCTTCACTTCCGTGGAAACCACTCTGAGTATGGGAATTAGAATCAGAAGCAACGCCCCACCGTGGACAAGGAAGGAAACGATCTGTGCCCGACTGAAGACTTCGTCCTTACTCCAAATATCGCGCACCTTCACAGGTTTGCTGGTTACTCTTAGCGGTGCCTGTTTGGGAGGCGAGATCAAGTCTTTAATGTTTTGGAAAAACGATTTGTAGAATGGTTTCCATTCCACTTTAATCCCAGGGGCGTCTGACCCGCGCAAGGAGCCGAGCGCGCCTGTAGGTGTTTTTGGCGCGGCGCGGAACCAGTCCTTGAAATTCTCCATAAACCCTGTCCCGAATTGCTCGAGGACCAGGGGGTTTCCCTCCACATTCTTTGCAACCTTTACAGGGCGCTCGGTGAAGAAGTCCTTGAGGTTGGCAAAGAAGCTTTGCGACATCGCGTCTCGCTTCTTCGTGAGGGTGGGAGTATATCCGCCAGCCGGGAGATTCATAGGCTGCGCTTTGGGTGCTTTCGGGTCAGGATTTGGAGTGACTTTCAGCATTATGAACTCAGCCTCGATGAGGCTATATATCCCCTCTTACTTAGATTCAACCGCGAGGGAATAGTTGTCTGCCCTCCTGAAGGTTAAAAGCACGTTCTCTCATAATACCATAGACGGCCCGGGTCTCAGGAAGGTTTCCGTCCCTGAGAAGATGAATTAGGCCATCCCCTAGTATAGTTGGAAGGCAACCTCAACCGGCACAACGACAGCCACTGGTTTGCCGTTTGGGCCTAGCGCTGGATTAAATTTCCACGTGCGGATGGCTTCCATGGCTTTGACGTCCAGCCCCATGCTGGGACTCTTGACCACCTGGATGTCACCTGCTGCTCCGTTTGTGAGTATGACTACATAAAGCAGCACGGATCCCTGATACCTGCTGTGACGCGCTTCGTCGGAATATTCAGGCCTGGGGCAGTACGCGCATGTCGGATAGCGGATCCCGCTACCTGCCCCAGGAGTTCGGGTCCCTCCACCAAAACCGCCTAACTCGCCCTGGCCGAGCCCGGGTCCGTCACCAGGGCCAATTCCTCCATGCTTGCCGTTGCCCATGCCGCCGTCCGACCCTGGACCATTGGAATTTGTAGCCGCTTGCGCGGCAGGGTCACCCCAAATTTTCAGGTTTTTATTAATTATTGGTGGCTGATCTTGTCCAATAAGGTTTGGTGGCATTTCCAATGCAGATCGTGGATTGCTTTGAATTGCAGGGGGAACAATTTGAATTGTGAATTTGAATTTGGGCACGTTGCCCACTCCAACGGGAATTGGGTTTCGGTCACCACCGCCTCCTCCGCCAGTGCCTGGGTCAGGACTTTGCTTACGGAAAAGAGACCGAAGCGTTTCCGGATCGGGTACCGAGATACTCGGTATGAGCTTCTTCACATTTTCAACGACGGGGATCTTGTTTGTGAGCGAAAGCAGCACAAGCATCGCCAAACCGCCATGGACGGCGAAAGAAACTACCTGCGAGCGGCTAAACTGTTCGTCTTTTACCCAACCATCTTGGGCTGTCATCGTTGCCCGAGCGGCTCTTGTGGGACGCACAGTAAGAAGGTCATTAAGATTGGAGATCAGAGATTGTATCCAGCCGCTGTGATGCAGGAGGAGGCGCGAATTGAACTGGCGAGTTGCAGGCTGAGGGTTTTCGCAGCGCTGGTGAATCAGATCTGGCCCAGGGGTGTTGCTTTTCTTGGTCTCCATGATTCTTGCTGCAGCAGGCGCCGAGGATTTCGATCATTTGGAAGATTTCAGTTCCGGCGGCGACTTCCGCAGTTCCTCCCAAAGTGACATACAGCCTCGTCATTGATAGCATTGGTAGCATAGACGCTGATTGCGTATAGAAAGGTTGTAGTGAATCGTACGAATATTTAGCTGGCGGGCAAAGGAATCGTTGCACGGGGCTGTAAATCTGAAGAACTCTCTTCTATAAAGGCCAATGGATATAAAGAGCACATTAAATTTGCCGCGCACTACTTTCCCGATGAAAGCCAATCTGCCAAAGGCGGAGCCGGCGCAGCTCGAGCAGTGGGAGACCCAGGGTCTTTACGCCCGCATTCAGGAATCGCGTGCTGGAGCGCCGACATATGTGTTGCACGACGGGCCGCCATATCCCACGGGCACTATCCATCTGGGCACCGCGCTGAATAAAATTCTGAAAGACATGGTGGTCAAATCCAAGACCATGTCGGGTTTCCGAGCGCCATACGTCCCCGGATGGGATTGCCACGGGCTGCCCATCGAAACGAAAGTGGAAAAGGAGCTTGGCAAGAAGGGCGCGGTGAGCCCTGCTGAATTCCGCAAGATGTGCCGAGAATTTGCGACCCGCTATGTCGATCAGCACCGCCGCGATTTCAAACGGTTAGGCGTCACCGGACGCTGGCAGGATCCTTATCTTACGATGAGCCCGCAGTATGAGGCTTGCACCGCAGATGCCTTCCTGGATTTCCTGGAGAAAGGCTACGTCTATCGCGGCCTGAAGCCGGTTTACTGGTGCATTCACGATGAGACCGCCCTAGCTGAGGCGGAAGTGGAATATGAGGACCACACCAGCCCCTCCATCTGGGTAAAGTTTCCAGTTGTTGGCGGAGCGGCGGCCGCTAAACTTGGAGCGGGCGTGGCCGCTGTTATCTGGACCACCACCCCGTGGACACTGCCACACAACCGCGCGTTGGCATTCCATCCCGATTTTGAATATGTGGTGGCCGAGACGGCGCAAGGGGCGCTTCTTGTGGCCGCCGAACGAGTGGCATCTCTGGCAAGCGATCTAGGTTTGCAGGCTACAGCTGTCCGCGGGCCGTGGAAAGGGCGAGAATTAGAGGGCCTACAATTTCAGCATCCTTTCCTGAAGGAACTGCGAGTGCCAGGCGTGCTCGCAGATTATGTAACTCTTGACCAGGGCACAGGGATCGTTCACACCGCGCCCGGCCACGGCGCGGAAGATTTTCAAACGGGGCAGCGCTATGGCCTGGAAACGTATGCGCCGTTGGATAGCCAAGGGCGCTACCTCGAAGGGCTCCCAGAATACAAAGGCAAAACAGTTTTTGAGGCGAATCCTGTAATCGTGAAATTGCTTCGCGATTTGGGAATGCTTGTTGGCGAAGCAAAACTCAACCATAGCTACCCGCTCTGCTGGCGTTGCCACAACCCGGTAATTTTCCGCGCGACCGAACAGTGGTTCATCCGCATGGACAGCGCGGATGAATCATCGAAGGCTCCTTCAACGTCCTTGCGCGAGCGCGCTCTGGCGGAAGTGCCGCGTGTGAATTGGATACCCGCATGGGGCCAGGAGCGGATGCGCCAGATGCTCGCCGAGCGCCCCGACTGGTGCATCTCGAGGCAACGCTTCTGGGGCGTGCCCATCGTGGTATTTTTTTGCGATGCCTGCGGAAAATTGTTCGACGACGTGCGGGCGCTGCGCGGCGTCATCGAATGGTTTAAGCGCGAGGGCGCGGACGCATGGTTTTCCCATTCCGCGGAGGAGTTGCTTCCACCAGGCACGCGCTGCTCTTGCGGTTCGCCAAAGCTGCGCAAAGAGAACGACATTCTCGACGTTTGGTTCGATTCCGGCTCATCGCATTTGGCCGTACTTGAGCCTGAAGGCCAGCTTCCCGCAGACCTCTATCTTGAAGGACTTGATCAGTATCGGGGCTGGTTCCACAGTTCGCTGCTGGTGGGGGTTGGCGCGCGAGAAAAATCGCCCTATCGCGGCGTGTTGACGCATGGCTGGGTGCTGGATGAGCACGGCAGGCCTATGTCCAAATCGTTGGGCAACACAATTCTTCCCAGCGAAGTGTGCGACAAGTGGGGCGCGGACTTGCTCAGGGTGTGGGTTGCCGCTCAGGATTACACCGCCGACGTGCGCATGTCTGACAACGTATTGCAACAGCTTGCCGAGGCGTATCGCAAAATCCGGAACACATTTCGTTATGCGATCAGCAATCTGGCTGATTTCGATCCCGCGCGCGATTCCGTCCCTGATGCGCAGCTTGAAGAATTTGACGCCTGGATGCTGCAACGGACCGCCGCGCTGGTCAACGATTGCCGCGCCTGGTTCGACAGATTCGAGTTCCACCGCGTTTATCATGCGCTCCATGACTTCGCAGTCGTGGAGCTAAGCGCGTTTTATTTCGATATTTTGAAGGACAGGCTGTATACGTTTGCCGCCGGAAGCCGCGAGCGGCGTTCGGCGCAGACGACAGTGTGGCGAATCGCTGACGCCCTGTTGCGTTTGTTGGCGCCAATTCTGGTTTTTACTTCCGAGGAGATTTGGAAGAATTTCCCGAAGACCTCCGGCGCGCCGGAAAGCGTCCATATCCTCGAGTTCCGCAAGCCCGAGGAGCTTTCCGCCGGTTTCGACGCAAAAAAGGCGGAGAACTGGGCCAAGCTTTTGTCAGTGCGCGTTGAAGTGCTGAAGGCGCTTGAAGCTGCGCGCAATGCAAAAGAGATTGCTGGAGCGCTGGAAGCGAAGGTGATTCTTGGAGCCGATGGAGAGTTGGCCCGGTTGTTGGCGGACTACGCAAAATGGCTGCCCGCGCTGTTCATTGTCTCTCAGGTTGAGATGGTTCCTGCTGCACAGTTGGACGCGAGATCCGCAGAGAGCGTGGCAGGCCTCTCCATCGCCATCCGCAAAGCTGATGGCGCGAAATGCGAGCGTTGTTGGAATTATTCGACGCGCGTCGGCCAGAGCACCAGGTTTCCGACCGTGTGCGAGCGCTGCCTCCCTGTTGTGGAGTCACTGCTTGGCGGGGCGGCCGCGGCCTCCTAAATTCACATGGAACTCTTCCGCATACGGTGGTTTTGGTTCACCCTGGGCGCCTTTGCGTTGGACCGCTCCAGCAAGTTCGCTATTGAATCTCGCACTCCGCTTGGTTTCAGCCAGGTGCTGATTCCGAATTTCTTTACGCTTGTCCATTCCAATAATCCAGGTCTGGCCTTCGGGCTATTCGCCGATGCGGCCTCTCCGCGGATGACGGCAATCCTCTCGCTGTCTGCACTGGTAGTTTGCGCGATGTTGGTCTGGCTGCTTGTTTCAGACAGGGCCGGCGGCCCAGCGGCACGCCTGGGAGTCGCACTCATCCTCGGAGGCGCGCTGGGGAATTGTTTTGACCGCACAATTTATTCCACTGTGACAGACTTCTTGTATTTTCACTTCGGCAATTATGGATATCCAGCGTTCAACTTCGCGGATTCAGCCATCGCCATCGGCGCGGCGATCGTGGGCATTGAGCTAGTCTTCCTGCATAAACAGGCCGCCTCTCCCGAGGAGCGCTGAGCAGGTGCGCGACGGGATGAGAGAAACTTTATCCAGTTCGACTATGGAGCATCTTCGCGTGGTGTCCGAAGAGGCCGGTCAGCGGCTTGACCGCTATCTGGCCTTGCGGTTGCCGCAATTGAGCCGTACACGGATACAAGAATTAATTGCCGAGGGGCGCGTGCTCGTGGCGGGGCGGCCGGCGAGGGCGTCGCACCGCGTGACCGATGGCGAGAGTGTGCAAGTCGAAGTGATATCGCGCCCGCCGCTTGCCGCCACTCCCGAAGAAATCCCTATCGACATTTTGTATGAAGATGAAGACATCGTCGTGGTCAACAAGCCTTCAGGAATGATTGTCCATGCAGGGGCGGGACAATCCCATGGAACACTCGTGAACGCTTTGCTTCACAGGTTGGGCTCTCTGTCTTCCGTAGCGGGCACACTGCGCCCGGGCATCGTACATCGGTTAGACCGCGGGACGTCGGGAACACTTGTGGTGGCGCGGAACGACCAGGCCCATCGAATCCTCACCGATCAATTTAGCGCGCGGGAAGTGGATAAGATCTATATCACTTTGGTGCACGGCCGAATGAAAGAAGATACTGGCAGAATTGAATTACCGGTGGCGCGCGATCTTCAACGGCGAACTCGGATGACCACTCGTCGGCGTGAAGGGCGGGAAGCCCGTACTGATTGGAAAGTGCTCGCGCACCTCGACGGGTTCACTTTGCTCGAAGTCCGCCTGCACACCGGACGCACCCATCAAATTCGTGTGCACTTTTCAGCCATCGGACATCCGGTAGTGGGAGATACCACGTATGGTGCACCGCGTGAACCGCAGATACGTGATCACAAGCTCGCGCCACTGGGACGCCCATTTTTGCATGCCGCGCGCATCGGTTTCCTGCATCCAACCAAACGAGAGCGCGTCGCCTTCCGCGCCCCGCTGGAGGCCGGGTTGCACGAATATCTGGTGCGCCTGGCTGCAATTGCAGGGGTGAGGCAAGCTCAGATTGACGCTGCTCTCAAGGACTACCTATAATTCAAGCATTGCAGGGGGCATTCCATGCGCCGCATTGTCGGAATCATCTTATTAGTCACGCTGTTCGCATCCGCAGGAGCGGCATTGATTTCGCAACAGCCCCCGACGCAACAGGGTCAGCAGCCCCCAGCCGCCGCATCTCCCGGACAGCAAATTCCGCCAATCGTGCAGCGCGTTTCTGAAGTCGATATGGTTCTCGCGGTGGTAAATCACAGGCAGAAATTTGTTACCGACCTTGAACAGTCCGATTTCAAGGTTCTCGAAGACAACCAGCAACAGGAAATCAAATTCTTCAGCAAACAGACAGATCTACCTCTCCGCGTGGGGTTGTTGCTGGACACCTCAAACAGCATCCGTCCACGACTCCAATTCGAAAAGGACGCCGCCGACGATTTTCTTTTTGATGTCCTTCGGCCGGGCACAGACCTGGCATTCCTGATGACCTGCGATAACGAACCTGCCGTAGTCCAGGGATTCACCAACGACCTGGACGCGCTTCGCAACGCCGTAAACAGGCAGCACGCCGGCGGGAACACCGCGCTCTATGACGCGATGGTGAAAGCATCCGACATGCTCTCCAAGGCGCCGATGGCAAAGGGACCTAAAACTGACGTTCGCCGTGTGTTGGTGGTGATCAGCGATGGGGAAGACAACCTTAGCAACGCCTTGAGATCCGAGGCCATCGATGCGGCCATCCGCTCCGGCGTATTCATCTATACGATCAGCACCAGCACGGAGTGGATCGTGCCGGAGGAATCGAAGGACGTAAAGAAGCAGATGGATAGGAAATTTGCCTACACCGATGGAGACAAGGTACTGAAGGCCTTCGCGGAAGGAACGGGGGGTCGGGATTTCTATCCGTACCACGTGGATGATGTGGCCCAGTCATTCATGAGCATTGTCACGGAGCTCCGCAGCCAGTACCTTCTGGGTTACGCGCCATCCAATGGGATTGCCGATGGCAAGTTTCGCAAGATCAAGATTGAATTACCGGGCCACAAGGAGCTTGAAGTGCGAACGAGAAAAGGTTATTACGCAATTCCCACACCTGGTGGCGTACAACTCCTGACAAATCCTTCGGGTCACTAAATGGAAAGCTCGGCGAATAATCCCAAGGCGGCTGAATGAAAGACGGCAGGCGATAAGTCCCTCAATCCCCCTCGTGCTTGGAGTAATAGCCTTTGCGCGCGACAACCTTATAGTCCTTATTGGTTGTTTCCACCTTGATGTGCCGGAATGTCCCATCGAGCTTTGTGTTGGAAGGATAGAAACCGAGCGAATATTCGCTCCGCAATTCCTCAGAGATTTCGTCGAAGGCCTTAAGCAAATCCTTTTGATTCTTCACATCAATAGCCCTCCCACCGGTTTCATCCGTCAGCTTTCTGGCCACGCCCATGTCCCCGCCATTACTTCCAATAACGAAACCGTGCTGCGGAGAAGCCGCAATTAAGAGGACGTGTACCACAGTGTCGGCGCGCTGCGCCGCTTCAATGGCATCTTGCAACTTTAGCTTGCTTCCTGTGTCTTCAGCATCCGTTAATATGATCAAGGCTTTGCGGCCCGCTTCACTCGCCATTTTGTCGTGGCAGGCCAGATACACGGCATCATAAAAATTTGTACCGCCTCCGTTGATGTTGGACGGAACGGGCCCTGGCGTGACCTGACCTCCGGCGCCCCCCGTATTTACTCTGGCGCGGTGGATGGCGCGCTCGAGTTGCGGCAAATCGTTGGACCAGTCGGCCAGCAGGTCCACATCGAGGTCGAAGGTAATCACCATGGCCTCGTCCTTCTTCTGCATGACCCGCTGAAGAAATTGCGTGGCGGCCTGTTGGATCGCGCCGATCATGGTTTCTTCACTTCCGCTGGTGTCAATCAAGATACCCATGGTCAGAGGAAGCGTTTTTTCCTGAGAGAAGAAGGCCACCTTTTGCTCGACGTTGTCTTCAAATATGTGGAAGTCGTTCTGCTCCAGGTTGGCGACAACTTTCTTGTGGTTGTCCCGCACGGTGGCGTAGAGACTGACCAGTGAGGTGCCGACCTTGATGGCTTGCGAATCCTGGTTTTGCTGGGTCATTCTTCCGGCCGCAGCTGATCCCAACGCCGGGATCAGAGCGAGGCACGCGGCCAGCGCGACAAACATGAACATGGCGCCGAGGGGGCGAATTCGCATAGTATAATTCTCCGTAGCGTTTCTCTACCGGTGTTGGATGCGGCCGGCGCAATAGGAGATGCGTGACGCAAGTGATGGTGAACTACCGCCAATGAAATGTCCAAGAAAAATACCGGCACTGGTTGCTTCGATTGCGCTGTTGCTGCCCCAGTTTGCAGTACCGCAGCAATTGCCTCCACCTCCGCCACAGAGATCTCAGGCTCCTCCGCTAAGGTCAATTTCTACGGAAGTCTCCGTGCCTGTAACGGTGAAGGACGGGAATGGCGAGCTAGTCAGCACTCTCAGGGAGCAAGACTTTCGCGTTTTCGAGGACAACGTTGAGCAGAAGATTACCAGGTTTGCGGTGGACCCCGTGCCCATTTCCACTGTCATTTTGTTCGATGACGCGTTGAAAACCAAGCCCCAGGAACAACTTCAGGCCAGCCTCCGCGCCATTGCAGGCGGATTTGGAGACAAGGATGAGGTCGCGTTATTTCGGTTCGACCAGAACCCGCAACAGATAACCGATTTCATCAGCGACCCGGACAAGCTTCTTACCCAGCTTGGCCGGCTGCAAGTGGCGACCACTCCGGCCATGGTACGGGATCCCGCGCAAAACGTCCCAGCGCTGCCCCCGACCACCGGCGCGCCCTTCCCACAGACGCCGCCCGCAATGAATCTCCAAATAATGGGTAACGGGTCAAAGGCCATCAACGACGCGCTGTTTGCCGCGGCGCAGGTGCTTCGCGAGCGTTCCAAGGATCGGCGGAAAATTATCTTCCTGATTTCCGATGGTGTGGGCTCCAAGGGCAACAAATATAGTTATGACACGACTGTGAAGGAGTTGTTGTCCAGCGAGGCCACCGTTTATTCCATAGGAATCAGCACGCCGCTGCAGGACCGCCACTTTGGAATCCTTGCGCGGTTTGGCCGGGCCACTGGCGGCGATGTATTTTACGCTTCGGACCGGCCAGAGATAGAGAGACTCTACGCGCGCGTGGCCGATCAGGCCAGAAACCAATACACACTTTATTATTCGCCGGATCACAAAGATAAAATAATCACCTACCACTCCATTGAAGTAAAAGTGCGCATGGCTGGGCTCGATATACATGCCCGCGACGGATATTATTCCGCGCCGCAGCGCTGAAAACTCCGGAAATACTGAAAAACTCTCTTGACTTTTTGTCGGCCCGCCTCTACCCGGCGCCGGCGATGCATTTTTTTCTGCGGAATTGTTCTTGACTTCCTTTTTCACTGCTCGTATAGAAGAAAGCGGGCACGCGGTCCGCATAACGCGAATCGTGAGAAAGCCCGGGGAGAGTCGGTAGCTAATTAATTGCGCGATGAAGAGGGCCAAGAACAAGACCCCGAGAGGGAATTAGAAACAGCGCGAATCGGGATCTTCAAAATAGGGCGCGTTTCGCGAGTGCGGGACGCGCCCTTAATATTTCCGTTCAACGCGCAGCCCAACGGACCCTGCGTCATTCGTTTGCGGCATTTATTGCTACGCGGAGCTGCTGCTCGTGCGCGGGGCAGAGGGGGCGGAACGCGCAGTTCCTGCACTTGAACAGCCCGGGATCAGGCGCGAATTGCCCGGCCCGGATGTTCGCCGCCGTTTCCGCGATCACTTGTCGCGTTTTCTTCAGGTCTTTTTCTTCCCGCGTTGTTTCCACTCGTGAGTTGTCCTGCAGGTAATGAAATACCAATCGCGCGGGGGAGAACTCCAGCACTTCCCGCGCGGCCAGGGCGTAGATGCTCAGTTGGAAATCCTTGCGCGCGTCCTCTTCTGTTCTTGGGCGCCCCGTCTTGTAGTCCACAATTTCCCTGTGTCCTGAGCCAAATTTATTGATTTGATCCATGCGGCCGGTGATGACAATGTCCCCTTCCATCGGCAGCTCGAAACTTTTTTCCTGCGCTTCAATATCCACTGTTTCCGCAAGGATTCCTGAGTGAAACGAGCGGAGCTGCTCGATCCCCGCTTTCTTGTACTCCTCCTGCTGGTAATCATCCTCGAATCCCGCGGG
>Ga0210409_10003755_pt1 | contig 16709 bp, 16 predicted proteins | sample IncBWH17MmetaG_FD_161649 | JGI IMG/M metagenome (GOLD analysis project Ga0210409, IMG submission 161649) | Forest soil microbial communities from Barre Woods Harvard Forest LTER site, Petersham, Massachusetts, United States - Inc-BW-H-17-M | ecosystem: Environmental > Terrestrial > Soil >...
AGCGTCCGCTCGCTGGCCCGGACGCTTGCGCCCGAGCTTCCGTTGTCGAATTTTCGATTGGAGGCCGTCGAACAAATGTCGTTCGACGATGCCTGCGCGGACGTGGTCGTCAGCAACACCGTCCTCCATTTTGCCCGCGACGACGCGCACTTCGAAGCTATGCTGCTGGGATCCTGGCGCGTTCTGAAGCCCGGCGGGCTCTTCTTCTGCCGCGTCGGGTCCTCGATCGGCATGGAGAGCCAGGTGAAGCGTATCCAGGGACGCCGCCACTGGTCGCCGGATGGTTCGGAGCGGTATCTGGTGGACGAAGCGCTGCTCGCATCGACCGCCGAACGATTGGGCGCCGCACTGGCCGAACCGCTGAAAACCACGATTGTGCAGAATCAGCGTGCGATGACCACATGGGTGTTGCGGAGAAAACCGCTGTAAGAGAAGCAGACAGAGCGCGCAAGCCTACTCGGGGGCGCTGGTCGGCGGCGTCACTCCATTCAGCCTGAGGTAGACGGCCATATAGCCGTACATCTCATTCGAGTGCCGAACCAGATTGTAAAGAGTGGCAAGCCTGGAGCGGGTTGGCTCCGGAGGGAACGGACCACCCAGGCGCGAACTGACCGTTTCGACCGCCGATGCATCGGTCAGCGCGTCGAAAACGCGGTCGCAATACGCAAACGATTCCTTCAGGGCAGCGACGAGTTCCGCTTTGGACGTCTTAGACGCTGCGCCGAGCGGCTTGCGTTCCCCGTTGAGTCCGGTGCACACGTTCATATTTGCATCGGCGATGTGAGCGATACGCCGGGCGAAGGTTTCTACATCCGGCGTGGGGCGGAAACTGTACTTCTCCGCCGGCATCTTATCGGCCAACTTTAGAAGGTTGGTCTTGATGCTGGTGTAGGACCACTTCACCTCGGCGCTTAGCGGATTGGGGGATTGCGCCGGGAGCACACAGGCGCCGCCAAGAATGCCAAGCAGGAGCTTGCGCCAAGGATTCATCAGAGGTCTCCTCATGAAAGCGTAGCGGAGAGATGTGCTCGGCGACAAGGCGGAAGCAAGCGGCGTATCATGGGGTGGTGACGCGGGTGGTGACGCCCAGAGGGAGAAAATGACGACGTCACCGCATTGCACAATCATAGTCCTGAAGAGCCGCAATTGATTGCGGATCACAACTCAACAAGGAACTACCATGCAACCAGCTATCGTGAACCCGAACAAAGCACTCTGGGAAAAAGGCGACTTTACCGAGATTGCCGCCTTCATGCGTCAATCGGGAGAAGCAGTCGTTCAATCCCTTGGGATAACGCCGCCGCTGCGGGTCTTGGACCTCGGCTGCGGAGACGGCACCACGGCGGTTCCGCTGGCCAGGGCGGGCGCGGAAGTGACCGGAATCGACATTGCCCGGAACCTGGTCGAAGCCGGGAACAAGCGCGCTAAGGAAGCGGGTCTCAGCCGGCTGAAGTTCCAGGAAGGAGACGCGTGCAATCTGGAAGGCGTCGCCGACAACTCATTCGATCTGACGATTTCCGTGTTCGGAGCCATGTTCGCGCCCAAGCCCTTCGATGTCGCCCGGGAGATGGTGCGCGTCACGAAACCCGGCGGGCGCATTGTGATGGGCAACTGGATTCCCAATGATCCGACGTTCGTGTCACAGCTGCTGAAGATCAGCTCGGCGTTTACGCCCCCGCCGCCCGAAGGCTTCATCAGTCCCATGACGTGGGGCGTGGAGAGCAACATCATCGAGCGCTTTGGCCAAGTCGGCGTGCCTAAGGAGAAGGTCTCCATGGTCAAGGACACGTACTACTTTGCGTCTCCCGACCAAAGCCCGACACAGTTCACAGACCTGCTTGAGACGTTCTATGGGCCGACGATGAACGCGGTGGAGGCGGCGCGGAAAGGCGGCCGAGCGGAGGAACTCCACAAGCAACTGGTGGAGCTGGCGACCTCGCAGAACAAGAGTAAAGACGCAGGCACGTTGATTCCGGCCACGTTCCTGCGAGTCACTGTTTCGCTTTGAATCTGAGTCCGCAACGTGCACGGCGGGAAGCGGATCATTCTCGGCCGAGTATCAAGAAAAGCTGCGAACCGCGGTAGATTCATCATCGAAGATCTGAAATACCGCGTGCAGCCCGGTCAACTGGATCAGGTTGCGGACTCGGCTGGTGAGGTTTAGCAGCTTTACGGAACCACCCTGCTTCGCAAGGCTAGTATAGACGGCGACCAACTCACCGATCCCACAACTGTCGACGTAAGAGAGATTCTCCAGATTGAGGACAACTTTCTGATGGCCCCTGGCGGCTAGCTCACGCAGGGTATTGCGAAAGGTGGCGGCGGGTTCACCCATGATAATTTGCCCAGCCGCATCGACGACTGTCACATCGCCCATTTGACGCGCATGCAGTGTCACTCAGAGTTCCTTCCTTTGCCAGTTAAGATAGCATCCTGATGTATTCAGCGGAGTTCCGTGGATTTCTCCGCCAGATCTTATAGACGACCTCTGGCTCTTTCACGATGCGCGGGGACAATCTGATCACTGCAGCGCGCGCTTGCGGCGGATATGGGCCCTCCAGTAGAAGAGCGCCGCTGCGAGATTGAGCGCGATTACTACTCCGCCGATCTTGGCGGCGAACAGAGCGCGATTTGGAACGTCGATGATGGGAGCAACGGAGAGGACTATGCTCAGCAGCGTCATGGCGAAACCCGACGCCGCGGCTCCACGCAGGAGCCACGAAGGCTTCTCGCCCGGCGCCACCAGGGGGATGGCAAACATCACCAGATACGCCAGCCCATAGGCGACTCCGCCAGCGTTTTGCAGGAGCTGATAGGCTTCCTGGTTTCCGGCGCCCAGGCTGGTCAGCATCGCGAGCACGAGCGTGGCGCCGCCAATGAAGGCGATCGAGCCGACCGGGGTTCTGTGGTGAGGATGCAGGCGAGTGAACCAGGCGGGGAGAAGATGATCCCAGCCCGCTACAAGGGGCAGCCGCGCGCCGTAGTTGAAGCTGAGCAGCGCCTGTCCCACGAGCGTAAGGACGATCAAAGCGCCGATGAGCGAGGTTGCGGAGCCTGAAAAGCCGGCCGCATGAAGGCCACTGTTCAGCACCTGCGTAATAGGAGAAATCAAGTCGATCTCGTCCGGCTTCACAAAGACCAATACGCAGGCCGTGCCAAGGATAAATGCTCCAGCGATCAAGGGCGTTGCAATCCACACTGAGCGGCGGATGGTAGCGGCTGCGTCCCCGCCACGGCATTCCCCGGCGAACACCGCCACGGTGTCGTATCCGCCCAGAGCACCGAATCCCATCTTTCCCAGGATGTTCAGGTTGAGCAATGTAAACGCCGGGATCGACAACGCCAGTGGGGCATGAGCGACCGTACCCATGAACCAGTGTGGAATGGCGAACAAAGCCATGGCGGCGAACAAGAACAGAATCATGAAACCGGCGAAACCATGGACCCATTTCCCAATGGAAAGGCCCAGCCTTGCGATCAGAATCAGGCCTGCTGTAACAACCAGGCTGGCAGTGGCAATTGCCGGCTTGCTGCCGGCCAGCCATGCCCCGGAGGGCCCCATCGCATAAGCCAGGTTGTTGGTGATCAGCAGCCCCATTTCGGAGACGAAGATAATGGCGAAGAGCAGCAGGTTCCAGGCGACCAGGAACCCGGTCATCTCATTGAAGCGCAGCTTTGCCCATTGGTAGAGGCCGCCCTCCAGGGGCATTTCATTATTCAGGTGAATGACAACGGCAGCCGAGGGGATGTAGAAGAGTACGATGGCGGCGATCCAGAATAGAAAATGCGAAGAACCCAGCTTTCCGGCGGTTCCGATCCACGACAGGCCCAGGATCGAAAGAACCTGAGTGAAGACCAGATTGGAGAGGGACAGCTCCTTGCGAAGTGCGGCGCTGTGGAGTTGGACGTCGCGTTCGTCGGCGAGAAACTGGGGGTTTTCCGTGAGATCTGGAGCCGGGTCCGGAGCAAGGTCCGGAGCAAGGTCCGGAGTAAGATCCGGAGTAATGTCCAGCGGGATCGGATCGCCGGGCGGGTGCATCCCGATATTATCGGTTATCAGTACCCGATGAGGGCAGCGGGTGACGGCACGCTAGCGCGCCTGGAGTTCCTTACTTTTCGAGCTGCGGCGAGTTCAGGTGGGCGCATGCCTCTTTGGCGGTCACTCGCGTTTTGCCGACCGAGGTGTTTTCCTCACCCATTGACAGTCCGTGTGATCCGCTCTGGCCCGCTGCCATCCTACTCGGGAATCCTTGGCAACGCCTGTTACCGTGGGAATAGGAGAAGGTTTTGTGTTCGTCCTTACGTGACAAACTCGATCGACACAATGCGACACATTCGACACTTTTTTTGAAAAACCTGTCAGATGTTAAAAGTCGGCCGGTCTGGAGGGCCGCCGCTCACGCTACTATGAGCGGTCAACCATATGGAAGGATTACAGGCAGTCTCCCAAGATTCATGGGGCGCTGTATACTGCCTTCATGAGCAACACACGCCCATTCTCACTGTCGCTGCGTTTCCTTTCCTGGCGTCCCGGCGCGATCGCGATCCTGGCCGCGGCTTTGTTTGCCCCGCAGGCGCGAAGTCAGGAGCAACAGCCGCTCAACGCCTCCGACATTGCCGACGGCATGAGACTCTTTCAGCAGAAAGCCAACTGCCAGGCCTGTCATGGCTGGGCGGGTGACGGCCGTAAGACCGACAGCCAAATGCCCGACGGCGCCAACTTGCGTGAGACCAAACTCAACCGCGCCGGATTGATCACGGTGATCAAGTGCGGCCGGCTCAATTCGCAAATGCCGGCCTTCGACAAGTTCGCGTACAGCACCGGAGACAAGCGATGTTACGGTAAGACGCAGGCCGACTTGAAAGGGTACGCGACACGCATGCCCGACCCGCCGGCCACGCTGCAGCAGCGCGAGATCGACCTGATTGCCGACTTTATGATGGCGAAGATCGTCGGGAAAGGCCCCATGGATCACGCCAAGTGCGTCGAATTCTGGGGCTCAGAGACGGACGCCTGTAAAGAATTCGCGAAATGAATTCCCTCTGGTTGATTGCGTGCCGTCGACCCTTTCGACTAAGGTAGTTATGTGGATGAAATTGTCTTCGAGGTTACGCAAGAGGCTGACGGCGGATACTGTGCCGAATGCTTGACAGAAGCGATCTTTACACAGGGCGATACTTGGAGCCAGCTGCGCAAGAACGTCAGGGAGGCCGTCGCCGCGTTCTACTTCGATCGTCCCGAACCCTCTCACATTCGTATGCACCTGGTACGAGACGAGACCCTTGCCACGAGCACCGCGAGCAAATAGCCTCTTGTTGATGGCGCGCTCAATTCATGCGCGCTTGGCTCGAATTACGAACGTATGGTGGCGAGAATCGCCTCACGCGTGATGCCCTTGTGCCCCGCAACTTGGCGGAGGATTGCGTTCAATGTGCCGATCCGTAAGATTTTATGGTCCGGAACGACGACCCGTTGACGCGTGGGCTCGTCAGTCTGAAGGGTCACATGGCTGCCTTCCTGATTCACTTTGCGATACCCCCAGCTTCGGCTGAGAGTAGCCATGAGTTCGGACCCGCCTGATGTCGCGTGGCAGCTTCACGTCGAAGATCCCTTTGCAGCCCGTGTTTCTCTCACCGTAGATGCTGCCTCTTGGGGTCCTCTTAGTACCATTTGACAGGTAGGACGAATCGACTCAAGGTCTTTTACAATCCCGACCGTCACTTCAACAAAGTGGAGTGATGGGACGCACTTCGTGCCGATGCGATCAATGGCGACGTTGGCGCGCGCCGCCGATTAGTTCAACGCAAATACGAACAGGTAGCTCGAATCCTGGAAGTTGTCGTATTTCACCGGATGCAGGTGCCGGCCGCTGGCTTGCACCGCGAGATACTGCTTAGGTCCGATCGCATACGTCACCGGCGCGCCCTTCAGCGCGGTGCCCACGTTGAATCGCCACAGCTCCTCCAGCGTTTCGTCGTTATAGGCCACTACCCAACCGTCCTGTAACGCCGTGAATACAACGCCGCCCGCTGTGACCGTGGCGCCCGATCGAATCTCGATGTCCGTCACGGCTTTCGCGATGACCTTGTGGTTGATGGTGTCGAAGGCCGTGATCGAACCATAGTAGAGGTCGCTGTTGGTGCTGCGTTTCTCGCTGTTCTTCCGGTCCAGGCCGCCGTTCGGAGAGAGGAACTTGTACTCCGCGCCATTTTGTGAAAAGCAGCCTTCCACGCCTACGCCGTAGGCGATGTGCTTGACGGGGTTATAAGCGGTGGGCTGGTGGGCGACGCCGCCGTGCCAGGTGGGGCAGGTCCGCTTCTCCGGATCGCCGCGCAGCGCACGCGCTACCGGATTGTAGATTTGCACATCCAGCTTGGGATTGTATTCCACCGGCTTCCCGGTCTCCGGATCCAGGCCCTTGGTCCAGTTCAGATCGTTGACGTACTGGGCGCCTTTAAGGAACCGTCCATTGGTGCGGTCGAGCGAGTAGAAGAAGCCGTTGCGGCCGAAATGGCTGACCACCTTGCGGGGCTGTCCGTTGATGATCGTGTCGTAGAGCATGTGGACGCCAATCTCGTCGTAGTCCCACGAATCGTTGGGCGTGTACTGGAAATGCCAGGCCAGTTTGCCGGTGTCGATATTAACTGCCACCACTGAATCGGTGTACAAGTTGTCGCCGGGACGCGATTGAGGGTCGTATTGCGGAACTGGGTTACCCGTGCCCCAAATGGTGAGCTTGGTCGCGGGATCGTAGGAGCCGGTCTGCCAGATGCCGCCGCCGCCCGTTTTCCAGGCGTTATTCTTGTCCTTCCACGTCTCGCTTCCGGGCTCGCCGGGCTTGGGGATCACGTACCACCGCCACAGCTCCTTGCCGGTTCTCGCTTCCAGGGCCGCGACCCAGCCCCGCGTTCCGGCGTCGCCTGCCCCGTTGGCAATCAGGACCTTGTCTTCCGCCGTCATCGGCGCCGTATCGAAAAACTCTTTTGCGCCGAACTCGTTGACCGTGGCCATCATCTTGTCCCACACGATTTCGCCACTATCGCGGTTGACTGCAATCACGCGGCCGTCGGGAAGGTTGGCGATGACCAGGTCTTCCCACAGGGCGACGCCGCGCGTACGCGACGTGTTGCCCTGATGCTTCACGCCCGGATCGGTTACCCACACGAACTGGCCCCGGTTGGGATCCCGCGCGTCGATTTTATAAATGGTGCCCCAGCCGTCGGAGGTGTACATGAAGCCGTTATCGATCAGCGGATTCAGCTCGTTTTCCGGGCCGTTCTGCCCCACATCCTGCATGCCTCCCAACGCCAGCGCCCACACCATCCGAAGGTTCTTGACATTGTCCCGGTTGATCTGGGACAGCTTCGAGTACCGGGTCGATCCATAATCGCCGTTCATCATTAACCAGTTTTGCGGCTCATTCTGCGCGTTGAGCAACCGGTCTTTATTGACGGTCATGGTGTATTTGGCCTGGGCAAACGCCGCGACAGTGAGTGAGGCTGCCAACGCACTGTTGAGAACTGCGATTGTAAAAGCCTTCCGAGGACTAGATGGCATGGTGATCTCCTCCTGACGAGGATAGGAGTTCAGACGGCGGCGGTCAAGCCACTGGAACAGGGCGAATTGCTTATCCGCAGCCTTTCGCACTTCGGACGGAAGTACATGTAGAGGTCCCAGAACGATGGGACGGGGACCGATTTCGGCTCACCCACGCTGCCGGGTCACTTTGAATGACTCAAGGTTGCCCGCGCCGATCTGGGCATCCACCTCTTCGAGCAACCCCATGCCGGTGCCCCCCGCCGAAAAATCTTGTTCGATCTGATCGTCCCACATCTTGGCGTCCCGCTCGGTCATCCAGCAAGCCAAGGCGGTCTGGTCCTCCGGGGGAAGGTGCTCAATCAATTCCTTGATTGCGTCAACGCTCATATTTTAAGGGTAGCTCTTTAGGAGGGGCTCCTCCAAGGAGATCCCGGGAGGCCCTGGCCAGAGTTTCCGAGTCCCCTTTGCTTGACAGCCACAATCCCTTGGAATAACATTGTTATTACTATGAAAGCCGTGCACGTAAGCATTCGACGGATCGGCAACTCACAAGGTGTTGTCATCCCCAAGCCGGTTCTCGCGCAGCTGGGCCTGAACGGCGAGGCGGGAGCGGAGATGACCGTTGAGGGCGACGCCCTCGTGTTGCGTAAGCCGGCCGATCGTACGCGCAAGGGTTGGGCGGAGGCGGCCAAGAAAATCACGGAAGCTGGTGATGACGCGATGGTTATGGGCGAGTTTGGCAACGCCGAGGATTCGGAGCTGGCTTGGTAAGGCGTGGGGAGATTTGGCTTGTAAATCTTGATCCCACCATTGGGAGCGAAATCAGCCGCCGCGAAATCAGGAAGATGCGTCCGTGCGTCGTGGTGTCCCCCAGGGAAATGCACGATCACCTACGTACCGTCATCGTTGCGCCGATGACTACCAAGAGCCGCCCGGCGCCCTTTCGTATCGGTATTACGCATGGTGGCCAGAAGGGTCTGATTCTACTGGATCAGATGCGCGCTGTGGACAAGGTCCGATTGGCGAAGAAATTGGGAGCGGTGTCGGCAAAGACACTCACGTCCACTCTGAGCACGCTGCAAGAAGTGTTCGCTGCGTGAGATTCAACTGGGTCGAATGGAGGGGCCCAGTCACTTCCCCCGGCCCGGCAAATGCGCCGTGTCCTTCTCATCCTCGTAGCACGCGTGCTCGAACACATCGGTGTCCGGCATCAGCCCCTCCACGAAGTTGATCGTGAACGGTTTGGTGAAGGTCTTCGGATCCGTGACCGTCACCGCGACCTCCATGTGCCCGAAATTCGGCGGTGAAATCTCTCCTGCACCCGCAGGTCCTCGCTGTGCCCGTGCCCCCGAGCGTCCAGCCGGCTCAGATCGTTGAACCCCATCGTGTCGACTACCAGAGTGTCTCCATCCCGTTTGCCGACCGAATACCCCGCCACGTCGGCCGAGGATCTTCCGGAAACTTGCGCCCGTCCGTAAGAATCTGGCGGAAGATGGTCTCCACTTCGTACAGCATCAGAATCTCCGTAGGCGTCTGAACGATCTTAAAGGGCTCCGGCAACAGATCCGCGTGCGGCACTCCGTCCGGCAGACAGATCAAGCTGGGCCCGACCGTTCCCGGCTGGCTGTGCTGCCGCAGCATCTCGGCCCCAGCCGGAGTAAGCGGCACATCGGGTGGTTTGAAATCGCTCAGAATGTCTCGAAAATACTTCGAATTCGGCGACTCGCCCCACCCGTAGAGACCTGGACCCCGCGTGGCGCCGGCCCGGCCATGTTCACCTTGCCGTGAGCCGTCCGGGGTGTGGTTTAAGCAGGGATATGCGTAATCGCTGGACTGGACCCCGCGCACCGAAGACGAGCGCATGCGCTACCAGAAGATACGGATTTCCCGCGGCAGAAAACTCAATCTTTCTCGCAAAGACGCAAAGGACGCCAAGCGGAAGGACGCTCATCTTGGCCGAACGGGCGGCTCGAATCGGCAGAGCTTTAACCCGGGATTATTTCGGCTGGCTTTTAGAAGCGGCGGCCTGCTCCTCGACACGAGCTCCCGCCAGAATGCCCGCCAAACCGTAATTCCCCTCGTGGCAGGCGTACTCGTAAAGGGGATGATCCACGTGCTTCAACGGGATCATCAGGCTCCACGGCTTCAACCACGTTCCCGGATCGTTGATCGTGATTTCGTATTGCAGAATGTCCGGCGCGGTGCGCGAGAAACGCTCAGTCACGTGAAGCTGCTCGCTGGACGTGCTCATGAAGGCTCTCGGCTTGTAGTTGGCGGTCTCCACCACCAGCGTGTCGCCTTCCCAATGGGCGCGCGAGTCGCCGAGCCATTGCCGAACCGTAGCCGGCGGATGCGGACCGCCATTGAGAGGAAGCACGCGAGTATCGTGAATCATCTCCGTGGTGAGGACCACCGCGGCGGGCGATTGTACGATCTGGTAGCCGCTCTGGTACCCTTCCACCAAACTCGGCGAGCCGTAGGTGATGCAGCGTTCCTGCAAGGCCCGATCCTCGGGTCCGGCGGGAAGACGATTCCTGGATGCCGCGTTAGCCTCACGTCTCTTTTGCGCCTCGGGAGTTAGCGCGGGAATCCGGCCGTCGGGCGGGTCGGTAATCAGAGAGGTCCGATTCTCCCAATCCCGGTCGATGGTCCAGACGGAGCTGTAGTCGCCGGTCTCGCCATCGGTGCTTTTGAAACCGGATTTGGTCCCCTTGACGTTCGCGTACACAGTGGTAAATACGGTGTCGCCGAAGGCCGCGTCTCCCTGCCCGCCGAAGAGTTCACGGGCTTTCTTCTTCATCGCGGCCAGTTCGTCGTCGGTGAGCTTGGCGCGTCCCGCCAATTCCTTTGGACGCTCTAGGGGCGTGGCGTTGTTGTTGACCCAAACCCCCTGAAAGTCGGGGCGACCGTCAGGTGTTCGTGGCGCTGTCCAAGCCTGCTTGACGGCTTTGGGTTTCGCGGAATCCGATTGTGACGCGGCTTGTCCCCACGCCAGCGAAACCAGCGCGGTGAGCCCAGTTACGAAACAGAGGCTTCGATAGGTCATCTTCCCTCCATGTCTGTCGAGTATACGCCTTGTGACGCAACAATGGTACCGGTGGCTACCCCGTGCGCACTGGTGGCAGTCACGGAAAAGCGCCCATGGCATTTGTACCGGCTTGACGGACGCCGTCACGCAGCACTTGGCCCCGTCTTCTAACGCTCCGCGATAGACTTGGTTCATACTCATGCCCCTGTCCGCAGGCGACAAACTCGGCCCTTACGAAATCGTCGCGCCCGTTGGGGCAGGCGGCATGGGCGAGGTGTACAAGGCCCGCGACACCCGCCTGGACCGCATCGTCGCCGTCAAGGTATCCAAGGAACAGTTCACCCAGCGTTTCGAGCGCGAGGCGCGGGCCGTGGCCGCGCTCAATCATCCGTATATCTGTACCCTGCACGACGTGGGTCCCAACTATCTGGTGATGGAGTACATCGAAGGGCAGCCGTTGAAGGGACCGGTGCCGCTTGCCGACGCCCTGCGCTTCGCCTCGCAGATCGCGGAAGCTCTGGACGACGCGCATAAGAAGGGGATCACGCATCGCGACCTGAAGCCCGGCAATGTTCTGGTGACCAAGGCCGGCCTGAAGCTCCTCGATTTCGGCTTGGCCAGGCGGAGCGAGGCAGACGCCACGGTGACCATGGCGGTGATGGGCACTCCCGCCTACATGTCGCCCGAGCAGTGGGAAGGCAAGCCCGGCGACGCGCGCAGCGACATCTACGCACTCGGCTGCGTGATGTACGAAATGGTCACGGGCAAGCGTGTGGGGCCAGATCGGATGCCAGTCGAACCCGCGGCGCTCGAAAGCGTGATTCGGACCTGCCTGGAGAAAGATCCGGAAGACCGCTGGCAATCGGCGCGCGATGTGAAGGCGGCGCTTTGGTTGGTGGGGCAGGGCCATGCCCTGCCAAGACCGGCCATGGGACGGTCCCACTGGGTAGTACTGACACTGGCGGGCGTAGCCATATTGGGCGCGCTGCTGTACGTGTCGCCGTGGCGCGGACGCACCGCCTCCGTCAACGCCGAGTTGTGGAATTTCGCGATTTATCCCCCCGACAAAACCGTCTTTTCCTCCGACATCAACACCACCGTTGACGTTCCGAAGTTCGCTCTGTCTCCCGATGGCCGAGCCCTCGTGTTCAGCGCCGAATCGCCGGGAGCCAAACCCGAGCTCTGGTTGCGGCCCATGGACGAAGGCGCGGCCCACCCGCTGGCCGGGACCGAGGACGCCCACTATCCGTTCTGGTCTCCCGACGGTCGCTGGATCGGCTTTTTTGCTGACGGGAAAGTGAAAAAGATCCCCGCAGCGGGGGGAGCCGTGCAGGTGATCGTTCAAACCGCCACGGATTTCCGCGGTGGCTCTTGGGGAGTCGACGACACCATCGTTTTCGCGACGGGCAGTGAACCGCTACAGCGGGTTGCTTCTGCGGGAGGTCCGATCACTCTGGCGACAACCCTGGAGCCGCTGGTCAACTATCGCAAGCCGCAGTTCTTACCCGACGGCCAGCACATCATGTACCTTCGCTTAGGCCCAGGGCAGAGCGGTCTATATGCCGGTCCCCTGGACGGCAAGACCAAAAAGCTGCTGCTTCGGATCGATAGCAGTGCCATCTATGCGCCGCCGGGGTATCTCTTATACGTGGACGGAGACACACTGCTGGGTCAGGCGTTCGACGCGGACCGCCTGGAAGTGAGCGGGCAGCCGTTCCTTGTTGCAGATCGTGTTGGCCATACCACGGCGTTCGAAAGTGGCGTGTCGGCTTCCCGTACGGGCGTAATCGCCCACGCGGGGACGATCGCTCATAACGCCCACCTGACGTGGTTTGACCGCCGCGGGAACGCCCTAGGGACGGCGGGCGCGGAGGGTGATTACACCGATTTCCGGATCTCACCGGACGAGAAGTCGCTGGCGGTTTCGCTGCTGGACTCCAAGGCGGGGACGGTCGACGTCTGGATGAGCGATCTGACGCGGGGCAGTATCAGCCGCGTGACCCACGAAGGGCATTTGGGTGCTTCTGTGATCTGGTCGCCCGACGGCAGGCACTTTGCATTCCGGAGCATTCGGGACGGGCAGATTGAGTTCTTCCAGAGAAGCGCCGGCGGAGGCGGAGACGAACAAGCCGTGTTGACGGCCGAAATGCGGCGCTCGACCCAAATACAATCGGTCAATCTGATTGACACGGACTGGTCGCCCGATGGGCGCTATATACTCTTTTCGGTCCCTGGTGTTGGGGCCGGGAACGATCTGTGGCGGGTGCCGCTCAGCGGCGACCGAAAGCCCGACAAATACCTGGCCACTTCGGCGGAGGAAATGCACGGCAACTTTTCTCCCGATGGACATCTGGTGGCCTACACCTCCAACGAATCCGGCAAGTTCGAAGTCTATGTCCAGACGTTCCCGCAGTTGACGGACGTGAAGAAGCAGGTTTCCACTGGCGGAGGTTACGAGCCGCGCTGGCGAGCCGACGGGCGCGAGATCTACTATTTGTCCGAGGACCGCAAGCTAATGGCCGTCCCAGTTGGCCCGGGTCCTTCCTTCGGCGTGCCGCAAGCGCTGTTTCAGACCCGCGTGCCGCCGGGCGTGACGGCCAACCGCGGCCACTACGTTCCGAGCCGAGACGGGCAACGCTTTCTGGTGAACACCGAATCCGGCGATGCATCGCCATCGCCCATCACCGTGGTGCTCAACTGGACGGCCGGGTTGAAGAAATAACGCGGAAGGCCAGTGGAACGAACACGTTCAATAACGGCTAAAAAAGTAGCATCCACTACTTAAAAGCCTCCAGTGTAGGCTCCACCCACGACAGCACAAAATTAGAGATCGAAGGAAACATCGACGCCATCAGGCTCAGCAGCGGAAGCGCCCCATAGCTCGCGATCTTCACATACGACCCCGCGTCGAGCTTGCCCGCGGGGCTCCCCGATATATGGCTCAGAACGGCATTCTTCTCCATCCCCACGAGGCACGACAACGTGATCGCTCCCAGTATCAGGAACACCACTAGCAGTCCGCGTTCCACCAACTGCGGCGCCTGCAGGCTATAGCAGCTCAGCGAGATCATCAGCAGTACGAATCCGGTCGAAAGAAACACCAGCAGATTCTGGATCTGGCGCACCGCGTAGAGAATGAACGCCGTGTAATGCAGCGCCACGAACTTCTGGGCCAGCTCGGCGAACTGATCCAGCGGGTTCGCTTCCGGCTGCTTAGCCGGAGACTCCCCTGCCGCGGCGGGGATGGCCGGGGACCACGGACCGTCCAGCAGCTTGGCGCGCCAGTGGCTCCGCAGAAACTCCTGAGTCTCCTTCGCGATCAACTCGTTGGTGCTCCGCACGCCGTTCGTCAGATGCAGGGTCTCTTCGCGCGTTCGTTCCCCGTCCGCCTTCAATAACTCGCCGGTCAGCAACCCGTATCCGTCGGTCATCCCTTTCAAAACCCCGAAGTATTGGAACTGCGCCGCATCCGGTGTTGGAATGCGCGGGGCCAGGACAGTCATGTCGTGCAGCAGGTACAGGGCTTGAATGTGGATATCGATGGACTCCAGATGCAGCCGCCGCACCCAGATCGGCCGGCCGGCTCCGGCTCCGTCGATGGGCCTGAAAAAGCGAGCCAGAGGCAGCATGCTGAGAATCTCCAGGAATGACCGGAGGGATCGCCACAACAACCGGATGTGCACACAGGTCAGGAGCAGCAGGCCAACCACCAGGAGTTGCAGAGCCATGGCCAGCACGTTGTAGGCGTTCCCGTCGATCGACCGCATCTGCCGGTCCAAGCGAAACAGGGCCCCCAGGAGGACAACCACGCTCACCGCGCCCGCCACGGTGTACAGGACTGCTTTGGGCATAAGCCGCATTCGAGAGGTGAGCCGGAACCCGAAGCAGGATCTCAGCTCGTCGTTGAAATCCTCCCAAGCCCGGTGCAGACGATCTTTGAGAATGTCCCCCAGCCCGTTCGTGGCCACAGTGGGTTTCTGGCAAGCGGCCAAGTAGAAGCGCGTCAACTGGACAAAGGCAAACAGCCCCACGGCGCCCAGCGCGGTAAGAACCGGCCAGGTAGGCGACGATCCGAACCGGAATTCGAGCGCCCGAAAGGCGAAAAACAAGCTGCGGTCACCACCAATGAAGCAGGAATACAGCCACAAAAGGACACAGATGTTCGCGCCCGCGACTCCCGACCACGCCTCGAGTTTTGCGTACGAGCCGGGCTTCAGCTGTTCGATCACGCGCCAAGCCCCGATCAAGGCTCCTAGTGGACCCGCCAGGCAGATCACCACCAGCAGCCACATGATTGCGCTTGGTTCCGCGGAGCGCAAACTGGGAATCCAAAGCGTCACTTCCATCAACAGAAGAACCAGCAGAAGCGCGAACAGGTGGAAGCGCCGCCAGATACCTTCGGAGTTAATTTGCAACAGCGAGAATCGGTCGTCCATGTCGCGAGAGGGATTGCCGGAAATCCACCAGATCCACAGGGACAGTCCCAGGCCCCCCAGGGCCAAGAGCGTCGATACCAGATTCCAGCTGCGCGGTGGCGCGGGCAGGGCCGGCCAGGTTCGCTCCGCGGGAAGGCGCGTGGTGGTTGCATCCACGGGCGATACCGGCTGGAACCAGCTCTCGCTCTCCTCGTCTTCTTTCTTGTGCGGATAGGCGTTGACCGGAAGGAAGCCCTGATGGTCCAGCGTCAGCAGCCACGTCGGAGGATGGTTGATTTCGCCCCAATGGTAATCCGCCAGGATTTGCAACGGGTCCGAGTCGTTGTTCAACAACAGAACCGTGGCGTTGTATACGCTCTCGGAGTTGGCGTCGGAAAAGGTAAAGGGCTCGTTCGACTGGTGTCCGCCCATCCACTCATTGCTCGCGAAGAACGTCGGATAGCTCGCCAGGACCAGAGTGCCGGCCAGCGGATCGCTTTGCGCGGCTTGAACCAGAAGCACGTCAGCGAAGGTAAGCATCAGGCGAGTGTCCGGGCACTGGCGCTTCAGGGCGCTGGCCAGAAACAGCATGTCCAGCACGTTGGTTGCGTCCACCCGGACCAGCAGGATGCCTTCGCGCCGGATGGCGTTGGCGATGCTGTTGACCACGCCGTTTTGCGAGAGTGGGCTTTGCGAGCCGGAAAAGACCGGTATACTGTCCTCTCCGGTTTCGGGGTCCTTGATGGAGAACTCGATATCCGGCGCGGGGTTGTTGCCGGCCTTGGAAGCCGCCACGGCTTCCCGGTAAGCGTTCCGCAGATGCGATATGTCGCGCGGAAAACGAAACACGCGGATTCGCTTATCCGCGGCCGCGCTGGCTGCTTCCGCCGCGCCGTAGGCCGACTCGTCCTCAATCAGCACAGCCGCCTGCTCGGGCTCGATCCCCAGGTCCCCCAGCGCGCTCTTGAAATACCGGTCTCGATCGATGGTGTTGGCCGTGGCGCCGCGAAAATCGACCCCCAAATCCAGCAGCTCCTGGCCATCCGCGGCGCTGGTTACAGTTCCGCTGCGCACCCGGTATTTCTTCGCGGCAGCCCCTGGCACCACGACCGGAGCGCCACCGCCAGACCCGCCGCCGACTGCGCCAGAAACCCCGCCCACGGCCCCACTGGCGAGACCCACCGCTTGCCTTCTGTCCTCCTTGAGCAGCTCGGTCAGTGAATAAAACGACCCCGAGAACGTAGGCCCTTGAAGGCGGACCTCGTCATCGGGCTCGTGAATCGCCCGCATGTAAGCGCGCGCCAGTTGAAATTGCGCTGGATTCATCCCCGCGGTTGGCGTCTCACCCACCACAAAAATCAGTAAGACGTCATCGCCATACGGAGCGCCTCGACGGAACACCAGAATCCCCGGCTGTTTCTCCTGACGCCGGGCCGTTTGGCGCTGCTCCCGACGTTTGTCCGGGTCCTTCTCTTCCGGATTGGGACCATCGATCCACGGCAGCCACTGCGTGGCAAAAATCCACCCGGAATTGTCCGCGGCCTTCGCGATCGCCTGAATCGCGGAATCCGTGAACAGAGCCAGCCGCGAATGCAGCGGATCCGGTACGGTCGCGATCAGAAACTGGATGTGGTTGGGAACGGAAATGCCGAAATATTTGGCAATCTGCGTCCCGCAAGCTCCTGGAGCGGCGGCAACGCAACGTTGCACGGACGCGGGCGTTTCA
>Ga0210409_10003756_pt1 | contig 16708 bp, 10 predicted proteins | sample IncBWH17MmetaG_FD_161649 | JGI IMG/M metagenome (GOLD analysis project Ga0210409, IMG submission 161649) | Forest soil microbial communities from Barre Woods Harvard Forest LTER site, Petersham, Massachusetts, United States - Inc-BW-H-17-M | ecosystem: Environmental > Terrestrial > Soil >...
AGAGCATGTCCTGCACGAGATCCGGATTCAATGCGGTAGTCGCCTTCGATGACCAATTCGGGTTCGTAAAGCAGCTCCTTGGCCTTCAAAGCGTCGCGAAATCCTTCCCACCTCGCCTTGGCATTGCTGATTTTCAGCGGACCACTGATCAGCCCGATGCGGCGACGGCCCGCCCGTGCCAGATGGCACACGGCATCGTAAGCCCCCTGATAGTCATCGCTAATCACCGCATCGTTCGTGAGTTTGGGATAGGTGCGCATCACCAGGACGAAAGGGATGTTAACCTCTTTGATCCTCTGACGCAAAGAAAGCCGAAAATCTTCGGCGGCTTTCGTTAGCAAAATTCCATCCACCCGTTTTGAAAGGAGGAGCTCCACGGCATTTTCTTCTTTGTCGAGGTTGTCGTCGCTGTTGCACAACAGCAGGTTGTAGCCGTGCTTCTGGGCCGCATCTTCGGCGCCGCGAACCACCATCGGGAAAAAGGGGTTTCCGATATCCGGCACGATCATGCCGATGGTGTGGGTTTTCTGTTTCGCCAAGCTTCGTGCAATGAGGTTGGGGCGATAATTCAGTTTTCGAATCGCGACCTCGACGCGCTCCCGGAGTTTCTTGCCAACGTGGCTCTTGTTATTCACCACGGCCGAGACGGTGAAGACAGAGACACCTGACTCCCGCGCAACGTCATAGATGCTCGCTGATCTGGCGGGCTTTTTCCGGCCGTCTTTTCCTACAGGTGGCATTCGATCAGAACCTTCCTCTCGGCGAGTCCGCTTCACAGCCCCGGCATTGAACTCGGTCGATCTCGGGCGATCCGTACAGACAACTCGATCTCAGTAACGTATGACCACGGGTTTCCGCTTTCTCGCGGAGTCATAAATCGCCCGCAGAATGACCATATCCCGGTGTCCCTGCAAGCCATCCGGGGTCACCGCGCCTTGGCCCTGAATCGCATCCACAAACGCTTTGATCTCCAGGGCAAATTCGTCAACGATCTGGAACTTTCTTTCCAGCCGGCGCCCGTTAATCTTTCCGCTCAGCCGCCGTTCTTCTTCAAAAGGAAACGCCGGGCTCAAGCAGACCCAGCCCTTCCTCCCTTGCACGTAAATGAAGGAAGACATGGCCGAGCTGTACGTCGAACTACCCTGCATGACCAACCCGCTCGCGAACTGCAGGCGGAAGGTGAGCCCTTCTTCTACTTCACGATACCGGGCTTTGTCGTGAGCCCACATTCGTGCGCTCGCCTCGACGGGGTCTTCCCCAACGAGCCAACGGCTTGTATTCACGCAATACACTCCCAGATCCATCATCGGCCCGCCGCCGGCAAGGCGCGCATCACGCAGCCAGCGCGGCGTGGAAGGACCATGCCGTTCGCTGAAGGCAGAGTGAATCACGTCGATCCTGCCGAGCTTGCCGTCGTGGATGAGTTTCCTCAGATATATGGTGCTGGGCTCGAAATACTTTCGATAGGCGGTCATCAGCAATACGCCGTTGCGCTTGCAAGCCTCGACCATTCGTGCGGACTGTTCTACCTCAGCTGCCAGAGGTTTTTCGCACAGGACGTGTTTCCGAGCCTCGGCTGCCCGGACGGTGAACTCCAGATGTTCGCCCGGTGGCGTAGCGACGTAGACGGCCGCAACCTGGGGATTAGCGAGGCAAGCGGCGTACTCTTCCTTGCCATAATAGTGGCGGGCCTGGAATTGCCGGGCCAGGCGCGCAGCTTTATTCTTGTCCCGGCTGACCAGCGCAACAAGCTCTGCCTTTTTGCACTTAGCGAACGCGGGCAAAACGGCGGATTGCGCGATACCGCCGAGACCCACCACCGCGAAACCGACTTTGTTCGCTGTGCCCATGAATGGATCAACCCCGCGTTCTCCTTGGGTTGTGACCTGTAGCCCATTTCTCCTACCTGCTAAGATGTCCGCCGTTGCAACCTGGGGTAGCTGGTTAACTCTCGCGATCCGCGCGGCCCAGTTTCTGATTTCGGATGGCCTTGTGGTCCAACCCACGGAGTTCCTCAATGTTCTCAAGGACTTTGTGGATGGCATCAGTGATTGCGTCCACATCCTCCGTGCTGCCCAAGAAGTTCTGGTGGGGAAACCAGATGGCCTCACGATAGGCGGCGCGGTCCGCCTCCGGCACGAATACATGCTGCGAAGATCGAGTGGTTTTTCCCGGCCCCAACTCAAAGCCGGGTAATCATTGGGATCCACAGGAAAGAGGGAACTCTTATAAACAGGTTCGTAGAAAAGACCATCGCAGGGAATCCCTTCCAATTGCAGTGCTGCCACAAAGGATGCGCGGGGAATCTCCTTCACTTTTTCGGAGAAATATTTAATCACGTAGCCGTAGGGAGCCAAGCGCGTGATTCGGGGATCGGGTTTCAGCAGCGCAATCCCGGGCGTATTTTGTAGCCGAGCCGCAAAGCGCATCATGTTTTTCTCGCGGATGGCCGCCTGCTCCGGAAGCCTGTCAAGCTGGGGGCCGAGGACGGCGGCCTGAAACTCGCCCAAGCGGTAGTTGAATCCAACGATGCGGTGATGATACTTGTCCGTGACACTAGCGCGCCCCGCGTTGATATAACTTTGGACGCGCTCCATGTACTCCAGATTGTTGGTGATAACCGCGCCACCCTCTCCGCACGTGATCAGTTTGCTGGACTGAAAGCTGAACGCTCCCAAATCCCCCATCGAACCCGCTCCTCTGCCCTTCCACATTCCGCCATGGGCGTGAGCGCAATCCTCGATGACTTTCAGATTGTGTTTCGCGGCAATGCGCAGGATTTCGTCCATGTCCGCAAAGCGCATCCCGAGATGCACGGGAAGAATGGCTTGGGTCTTGGGTGTAATGGCTTTTTCAATCAGCCGCGCGTCCATGCAGTAGGTATCCGGATCAATGTCCACGAATACAGGGATCGCGTTGACCAGAAGTACCGGTCCGACAGTACCTTCCCAGGTGTAAGCCGGGACAATGACTTCATCTCCCGCGCGTATCCCAATAGCCCGCAGAGCGGCTTGGATGGCGACGGTTCCCGTATTCACGCACTGCCCATATTTGGTTGTATGGAACTCGGCGAACTTCCTGGCAAAGGCGTCGGCATGTTTTCCAGGAAAAGGCTGGCCGCCCCACTTTGAACTTGTGAGCACGTCCTCGAGGGCCACGGCCTCCTCCTTCCTGGCCATCGGCCAGGCCGTGAACGGTGTCGTTCTTAGAGTTTTACCGCCGGCGATCGCGAGTTTTCCCATGTCCATTAGTCTCCCATCAAATTTTCGGATCCGTGCTGCTTCAGCAATGGAAACAGAGCCTTACCAAAACTTCATGCTTCTCCTCACTGATCGAGGAAGGAGATCTTGACGGTCGCCTCCACCCTAGCCGGTTCAGGAAACGTCCGGATTCGGAAGCAATATGTCGCGCACCAAACTATCCAGATCGTGGCAAGCGACGATGAACTGGCGCAGTGTCCGGAGCGTTGGGCCAAACGAATCGAATTCTTCTACCGTCAAGCCGCCCTCTGTGCTGGCTCGGCGAAAGTCCGGGAACTTCCGTGACAGTTCCTCGACAATCTGCCCGTTGACGGGGTCGTTCATTCGCGCATGAACATCGATGTCGCTCGAATTAAAGCGAACTTGCCACGAGTAAGGGGGGGAAATGACCACCTCGCCACCGATAAACTCGCTCCAGTGCATGTGATTGCGAAATGCGGCCGAGAGCAGCCGCATGCGATAACCGCGTTCTCGGAAGATTTGATAGGTTTTCTTGAATACCGCCACCCCGGCCCATTCGAGGTATCCCGGATCAATGGCGACGTTGTCTTTTTCAATCAGCACCTTCAGCCAGTCATCCAGGCGGCCCACCATGATGGTGCAGACCGGGCCCATGCTTGCGATTTCCTTGCCTTCCCCCTCGCGCCTCCTCAGGCCCCGTTCCACTGCTTCGGCGACGGCGATCGACTGCGGCAGGCTGAAGCACACGGTTGCATTTATGCTGATCCCGCGGTAAGTGGCCTCTTCGATGGCGGGTATGCCCGCTTTCGTAACGGGGATCTTGACGATCATGTTCGGCGCGAGCCGGCAGAATTCCTCGGCTTGCTTGACGATCGCCAGAGAATCACGGAAGAGCCGCGGGTCGGTTTGAATGGAGAGTCTTCCGTTTTTGCCCCCCTGCGCTTCGTAAATCGGTTCCAGCAGGCTAGCGGCTCTCACGGAAACCTCGCGGACGAGTTGCCAGGCAATCTCGTCTTCGCTGGCCGTGGGCCGCTCCTGTATGAGCCGGTGGATGCGGTCGCTCCAGAGGCTGATTTCTTTTTTCATGACACCGAGCACAATGACGGGATTGCAGGTGGCGCCCACGGCGCCGTGCTCGATCGAATAGGCCAGCTCCTGAATGGAGGCAGAGTCATTCCAAAGGCTGGTCGGAGTGCTTTGCGTCATCTTGTGGAGCGGGCTCTTGTAAGCAATCGCTTGAGTCATACATTCCTCCCTGCCGTTAGCTAAGCCGTACAACGGAAATCAATCCAGGAGACCAAAAAAGGCAACCGCCGGAATCTCCGCGTCATGAGAGAGCGGCAGCTTGTTCGGGCGTGACCATTACCGGCCTCGCTTGCCGATGTGAATTCTCTGCCGCCACGGCGATTGCCAGCGCTTTCAGGCCATCTTCACCGGAGACCTTAAGCGGTCGATCGCTCAAAATGTTTTGCACAAAATCCCGGATCTCCTCGAGATAGGCATCTGCAAACCTGGTCAGAAAATGGTCGGCAAGATTCCGGGCACCACCGCTGGCGCTGAGGAAGACGGCAGGAGCCTGCTCGAGGGTTCCCACAAGGATAGAGCCTTTCGATCCGACGATTTCCGTGCGGACGTCGTAACCGTAGACAGCTTGCGCGTAGGATTCGATGTTGCCGATTGCGCCTCTCTTGTATCGCAAATTGACAACGCTAGCGACCACGTCGCCGTAGCTGGCGACCTCCGGCCGGATGGCCGAGGTGGTGAACGCATGGACCTCGGCAACCTCATCTAGCATGAGCCAGCGTGCCAGATCGAAGTCATGAATCGTATTGGTGTAAAAAAGCATTCCGTTGACGTTGGATTCATAAGCCGCAAGGGGCGGTGCATCCTTATCACGCCCGAGGGACTTGAAGACGACAGGAACTCCAATTTCCCCGGCTTCGATGCGCTTCTTTGCCGCTGCATAGGCAGGGTCGTAACGCCGCATGAAACCGACCTGCAAGCGTCGCCCTGCTTTGGCGACCACTTCGAGAGCCGAGCTGGCATCGGCCAGGGTCAATGCCAATGGCTTTTCACAGAGGATGTCCTTGCCCGCTCGGGCGGCGACCTCGACAGCTTGTGCGTGAAACTTGTCCGGGGTTGCGATTAATACAGCATCTAGATCCTTGCACTCCAGTAGGTCTTCCAGATTGCCATAGGAATGTTCGATCTCGAGTTCCGCTGCCGCTTGGCTCGCCCGTTCCGGCGCCACGTCGGCAATGGCGATAAGACGTGCCGCAGGGACACGCCGGCGGATGTTTTCCGCGTGGCGCATGCCCATCTCTCCAACACCAACTACGCCCACTCCCAGTTTTTTCATGCGAACCTCTTCCCTGCCCACAAAACGCTCTGGCGCTAGCTCAAACGCAAGCGCCAGAGTCCTGACCGCTATGGTGCGGCTGCAGCACCACCAAGGGCGCCCACCACCCCTCGCAAATATTTCAAGCTTGCGGCGATACTATCCGCGGGCGGGATCTCTGTTGCGCCGAATTTGACATCCTGCTCAACAACGGACCAGCCGGAATAGCCGTTTTTCATGAGCGTGGCAAAGAATGCAGGGAAATCGATGTTGCCTTGCCCGATGATGGTGAAGACTTTGTGTTCGATGGCTTCTTCAAAGGTCCACTTGTTCCGGCGCGCTTGTTCCAGGACCTTTACATCGCAATCCTTGACGTGCACGAACCGCAATTTGCTCTTGTATTTTTCCGCTTCCTTGACGGAGTCGCCATGGCCATAGACGCAGTGGCCTGTGTCCAGGCACAAGCCGACGTTGGTGTGGGACGTCGCGTCAAAGAACCGCTCACACTCCTCGGGTGTCTCTACATAAGTTGCGACATGGGGATGAAATACGAGGTCCAGAGCAAACTCGTTCGCGACCCTTTCCGCATCGGCCACGATGTTACCGACGTGTCTCCATTGGTCAGCGCTCAATGTGAGACATCCTTTGTCGTAGACACGCCCGGAGAAGGCGTTCCGCTCCGGCGATTGATCGTCTGCCATCACCAGGAAGGGAGCTTTCAACGTCGCAAGCAGGTTGCCGACTTTGCGGATTCGTTCGATGACGGTTTTTCCGGCGGCCGGATCCGTCATTTTGACGGGGACGAAAGCGCCAAGCAACTTCAACTTCCGTTTTTCCAGTTGCGGCTCGAGAATCTTTGGGTCGGTCGGGAAAAAGCCGTAGGGCCCGAGCTCTGATCCGCTGTAGCCAGCTTGTACCATTTCGTCCAACATTTTCTCGTAGGATTGCTCCCAGGAAGGTCCCCGGTAGTCGAGCACTCCCCAGCTGTCCGGTGCCGATGCAAATTGGAACCGCTCTCCAATTCCGTCCATGCTTTTCCTCTTTCCGTGAAATCTGAAACTTCCTGTAACCGATCTTGCTCGCTCACCGCCACGGCTCTAGGACGACCTTCATCGATTCTGCTTCGATCGATTTGTGCATTGCGGCTTGGACGTCGCGCAATCCAAAACGGTGGCTAACAAATTCCCTTAACGGGTAATGTTTCATGTAGCGCGCCATCTGCCGCATGCTCGGACCATAGGCAGCTGGTTCTTCGCCGCCCACGGCAAGAATGCGGGCATTTTTCGCGCACAGATGCCGGTGCGGGCTGAGCGATACTTCTCCTAAGTCGGAGTAATTGCCCGCTTCGACCAGCAGGCCACCCACGCGCAGCATCTCGAGCGCCTCGGGAACTGCTTGTGGCACTCCAGCACATTCAATGACCAGATCCGCCCCTCGGCCGTGGGTCAATTCCCTTACCAACCGCAAGCGTTCCCCTTTCGCTACCTTTCCGGCGTTGATCCCGTGGTCTGCGCCGAGCCTTTTCGCAAAGTCAAGCCGGTAGTCGGACAGGTCAACTGCGATAATCGTCCCGGCCCCCAGCATGCGAGCCTTCACGAGGAAACACATGCCCAGAGGGCCGGCGCCAAAGACGACAACGGTGTCGTCAAAAAGGAAAGATTCGCTCGGGAACGCGGACATTTGTTTCGCGCGGTCAAGTCCCACGGATACGGCGAAGATTTCCGTCAACACTGCGACTTCGCTGGGCAGTTCCTCTGGCACTTTCACCAAGAAGCTTCCCGGGAGGATGTAGATATACTGAGACCATCCGCCGAAAAGATGCGGCGGATTTTTCGCGCTCAGGTTGTTGCCATAGTCGGTCGTGTTTTCGCAGCAGTAGTAGGGAAAATCGTGCCGGCAGTAGTAGCACTGCCCGCAGGAAACGTTGGCACCAACAACGACGCGGTCTCCAACGCGCAGAGCAACCCCTTCAAAGTCGGTGTATCGTTGGTTTCCTCCAATCGCCGCAATCGTACCGACATTCTCGTGTCCTTGAATAAGGGGGAATTCCAGCTCACGTTCGCCATACTGCGTAATGTGACCCTGGAAGGTATGCTTGTCCGTGCCGCAAATCCCCGACATCTCCATCTTGATCAGTACACAACCGGGAGCAGGCTGTGGAAGAGGATATTCTCTTAACTCGTACTGCCCGGGTTTAACCAGTGTTGCCGCGAGGACGCTTTGGGTCGACATAAACGCTCTTCGTGATTCCTAAGTCCGGCCGGAGCAAGCGGGACATTTGTCGAGAAGGTTTGCGGGACCCTTGTGTGGCTGGCTTCCCAAAGGAACGGTTCTGCGCTCCGCTCGCCCCTAGAAATTCAACTTCAGGGAAAGTTGACCGATGCGTGGCGGGGCAGCGCCACTCACCTGGCCGAACGAACCCGACGGTATGAAAGGACCACTGTTGGCGACCTGCGCGAAGCTGTTGGCAATCCCGGTGGGGGTGTCGAATTGTGCGTGATTGAAAATATTAAACAGCTCGGCCCGGAATTGCAGGTTCAGGCGTTCGGTCAGCATGGTGTTCTTGAGGACGGCAAAGTCCCAGTTGTTGATGCCCGGCCCATGGAAGAAACGGCGATTCGCAGTACCCTCCATTCCCAAACCTGCTTGGCTAAAGGCTGCGGGGTTAAAATAGTAATGTGAGTTGGTTTTGCGCGGGTTTGTGATTCCAACGGATCCTCCGTTGAAGTTCATGGTGTCCACCGCTAACGTAATGGGGCCCCCGAAACCGGTTCCCAGTAAAGAGCGGTCATCGTTTTCAACCAAGGTCACCGGCAACCCCGTTGCGAACCGCGTAATGCCGCTAATTTGCCATCCGTTGGTCAGCTTTTTTGGTCCACTGAGCTTGTCAAACGGCAACAGGTAGGAGTAGCTAGCCACAAAATTATGGGTGGTATCGAAAGCAGATAGTCCCCGGCTCAGCCTTGGATCAATGGGGTTAATTTGTTCGCCATAGCCCGACGAATCGTCTAACGACTTGCTGAATGTATAGCCTATCAGCGTGTTCAAACGAGCGCCCCGATGCGTCCAGCTGATTTGTGCAGAATTGTAGGCAGAGTTGCCGATGGTAGAGAAGTACGAGTTATTGCCAAAGGGAACGATGGCCTGTCCGCCGACGAGGGTGTTGCGATACGGCGCGCTGAACGGTCCGCGGGTTCCCGCCGAAATAAGGGTCCCATCTGCCGCCTTATAGATGTTATTTTCACCACTTGGACCGCAGCCTGGGATGCTCAGACATAGTGACGGAATACCAGGATTCGCAGAAATCGAAGAAAGCAAGCGGTGCCCCTGGGTGCCGACATAACTCACGCTCAACAAGTCTGCGTTGGTGAGTTGGCGTTGAATGGACAGCTCATAGTTCTCTGCATAGGGCAGCTTGTTGTTGTTGTTGAAGGCCGGGGAACTCCCGATGGTCCCGAAGGCAGCATAGTAGTCGAGCAGATTGAAATACGCCGGATTTGTGGATCCCCCCGCGGGGTTGGTTGCCGAGAAGTTTTTCGGTGGGGCCGCAACGGGAAAGAAGTTCAGAATGGAAGTGCCAGCCTTCCGATTTGTGAACGGAGCCGCGAAAGCCGGGGCACTTTGACCCGTGTAGTTCCCAAATGGTGCGTCTCCAATTTCGTTAAAGTCGGTTGCCCCTTCAAATGCCGTGTAGAACATGCCCCAGCCGACACGGATACTCGTGGTCCCTGGTTTTCCTAGAATCTTGCCGAGCGTGCCGGTATGTTCGCCAAACGAATAGGCAAGCCCGAGTCGCGGCGCGAAATTATTCCAACGGGTGGGAGCAAGCGTGCTGGGGACGCCGGAGTCACCCGGATAAACCCAGCCGAGCGGGGATCCCGGGAAACCGAGGGACTGCAATCCCGGAATCAAGGTTTGAATCTCATTGTATTTTTCGCGCCACGGTGAGCTCACGTCGTAGCGCAGACCGTAATTAAAGGTCAGATTAGATTTGATTCTCCAACTGTCTTGGCCATAAAGCCCAAAATAGAAGTTACGCCCATAGGATGGATAGGACTGTCCTTGCACAAAAGAGCTGGGCGCCCCGAGGAGAAAATCGACGAAATCGCTACCGGTTTCGCTAGCCCCTCCATTAATGTTCCCGAAGAAAAAGTTGCCGTTCGCAACGTTGGAAAGGTTTTCCTCTAACTGGCTGTAGTGGTACTGTCCCCCAAACCTTATCGTATGTGTGCCGACAATCTGGCTGGCGTTGTCGAGAACCTGGTAGATGTTCTCGGTGATGCGATTCGGCCGGCTGGGCACTCCGATCACAAAATTCGCGAAGTCAATCTCGGGAACCCCTTCAACGCTAGGGGTGCCGACAACGATGCCAGGAGCCCGATTCGCACCGGAGGCAAATCCCAGGGAGGAAAGAGTCGTACCCTTTCCGCCCTGTGGTTGATTGAATTTCGTATCCAGGCGGAAGTAGGCCAGCCGAAATTCGTTCACCGTTGAAGAACTAAAAGTTTTTGTATCACCAAGGTTCACACTGTCGGTCGTACCCGTGCCCAGTGTGCTAAACCCGGGATACAAAGGCGCGTTGGAGGGCCAGTAGGGATCGATTCGATTGTAGGTGTCGTAATAATAGTAAGCCGTCAAAAGGCCCCAGTCAGTGTTCGCGTCCCCCCGAACGCTAAATTTGTTGTCATTCAAATTCAGCTTTCCATCGCTGTTAGAGTAAATACCAAGACCGGTTACCGGATTGATTGTCCCCGGGGCGGCTGGTTTGATATAGCCCAGAAGATTTTTGGCAACTGGGGAAAAATCATTCGGATTAACTTGCGCATTGGGAAAAACACATTGTGCGGTGGTGGTACAGCCGGAGGTGTAATAGGGCTCGCCGGGTGTAATCGGTTGACCACCCAACTGCGCGGAAAGCTGGTTTGCCCAACTATTCGGATTGGACAAGGGATCGCTCACCACCGTGCCCGTGAGGCTGCCGGCGATCCCAGAGAAATCACCGGCGATGGTCTGTGCGGTTGGAGCGCCCGTGATTGTCTGAGGGATGGCTTGTATCACGCGATTTCCCTGATAGTCTACAAAGAAAAAGACTTTGTCCTTCTTGATCGGTCCGCCAAAGGTTCCGCCGAATTGGTTCTGGTGATAAGCGCCTCGCTGTCCTGATTCAAAGAAGTTAGCAGCATCTAGGTTTGTATTCCGGAAGAACTCAAAAACATTTCCGTGCCACTGATTCGTACCGGATTTGGTGATTACGTTAATTTGTCCGCCGCTGTAGTTTCCATATTCAGCGTCGAAATTGTTCGTCACAATGCGGAATTCTGCGATCGAATCGAGATTGGGTATGGCTCCAGCCCCAGAGTAACCCGTCTCTTGCACCGTCACTCCGTTCAGGATGAATCCATTGGCGGCTTCACGCATTCCATTGACCGAGAGCGCGCCGGAATTCAAATCACCGGAAATTGGCGGCAGCGCGAATCCCGCCGAGATGAACGGACCGGCGTAGGCTCCGGTCATGCCCGATGCCTGAGATACCACGCCAGGCTGCAGTGCCAACAGGTCGGTGTAGCTCCGAGTTACCAGCGGCACTTCGGTCATCTCTTTGCCCGTGATGACTTCGCCCATCTGCGTGGTGGCGGTTTCGACGTGCAGGGTTTCGCTGGTTACTTCCACTCTTTCGGTTTTCTGTCCTACTTGGAGTGGGATATCGATGACGAGCGCCGCATCGACGTCCAGAACCACCTCAGTGCGATGGTAGGATTTGAAGCCGGTTTGTTCTACGTCAATGGTGTACTTTCCTGGAGGAAGTGATTGAAAGGAGTAATAGCCTTGCGCATTGGTTTGCTGCTTGGTTATAACGCCAGTATCGACGTTTGTGGCCGAGACCGTGGCGCCGGCCACAGCTGCGGCAGAGGCATCCGTGACGGTGCCGGAAATACTCGCCGTCACGCTGGCAAGGAGCCGGTCCCCCATGAACAGAACAAAGGCCAGAACAACCAAGTACTTGCCAATTCTTCTGATTCGCATTTATCCTCCGAGGTCTCGCCCTTTTTGCACTCTGGGAGGCGATGGGTCCCCAGGTCGCGGGCGCTCGGTCTCATCTCTCTCGGCGGTTTCGGCACCCTACCAATTCGAATCTAACCGGTTATTACTTTGCATGGCTTATAGTGCAGCCCGCGGGCTTTTGTCAAGATGTTTCCCAGATGTTTCCCGGATGACAACGAAATTGGAGCAGTCGGAAACCCATCATCGAGCAGCTAAAAAGCGGAAGGCCGGATTTGCTTCGGCGAGGCCAATGAACCTCCATCATTTTATCCCGAATTCCTGCGTTGCTTGCTGATAACCGATTAGAAAGCAATCGTTGCCGCGGTCGTTCCTTTGTCGAGCTGCAAGAACTGAAGCTGATCCGTCTCCTCCCCTTTCAGGCAGGTTCGCCTCCATCCCGGTGACATCGCGGTTTGCTTCCACATCGATGCACCCTCGGATCCTGGAAGAGTCAGTCAAGAAATTCGCAGGGTTCCAGCTAGAACCGGCAGACGGAATTCCGATCGAAGGGTCCGATGTGTTTGGTGCGACCCGCAGGACTCTACGCCAGTTCCTTTCTGCTTGTCATCCTCTGCGTGGTTTCCTGCGCGACATCCTGATCTCGAACCCCGAAGCAGCGCGAAGCATTGCGGCACTTGTTCGAGTGCTTTCAAACGAGTGGTAGACTCTTTTCCTCCCGCTTATTCGGGGCTGCTTAACTCTAAGGTCACCAAACGCGGGATGGCAACCTGGGCGCTGAGTACAGAGCTTGACTAACCGAAGGAGCGAGAATGAATGGATTCCCAAGTTTTGACCTAACGGGAGCAGTCGCCTTAGTCACCGGCGCGGCACGGGGTTTGGGGCGTGCAATTGCTGTCGCGTTCGCTCATGCTGGCGCAGATGTCGCGCTTGGATTGCGTGACGTCAACACCGGAATCGACCTGGAATGTGAGATACAAGACCTGGGCCGAAAAGTATTCCGAGTACAGATGGATGTCACAGACCTGAATCAAATCTCGCGCGCTATCAAAGACACCGCCGATCAATTTGGCAGGCTCGACATACTCGTCAACAACGCCGGTGGCGGAACCAGCGGCCTGGCAGTGGACGTCAACGAAGAAGACTTTGATCAAACCCTGGCGATAAATCTGAAAGGAACTTTTTTCGCTAGTCAGGCAGCCGCGAAGCTCATGATGCACCAAAGGGGTGGACGCATCGTGAACATGAGTTCACAGGCAGGATTCGCTGTCTTGCCCACTGAATCGGTCTACTGTGCCAGTAAAGCCGCTGTCTCTCACTTGACAAAATGTCTCGCGGTCGAGTGGGGCAAGTACAACATCACGGTAAACGCCGTCGCGCCCACTTTTATCGCCACGCCAGGCACGACCGAGGCGCTCGCCGATCCCGCCTTTCGGGCCGACGTAGTCGAGCGGATCGCGGCTTTGCACCGCATCGGTGAGCCAATGGACGTTGCCGGCGCGATCATTTTCTTAGCCTCGCCCGCTGCCGCTCTCATTACCGGTCACACCCTGCTGATTGATGGAGGGTGGACCGCGAGGTAATCGCGCTGGCTCGCGCTCAAAAGAAGATCTGTCAAAGGGAGCGTCGGCAGTTTATGGGACGCCAACTCTGCCAAGTTGGCTGCGCTCGCTCTGGATCAGCACGCCAGGCACTTCGACCATCTCCGAACTTACCAGCAGATGTTGGGCGCTCCTGGCGTAATCGTCATCACTTTCTTGCAGCGCTTGCAGTGACTGCGTTCGAATTGTTGCCACCGTGGCCAGCGTGGCGAACGATATGAGTGTTCGACGTCGGAATGTTCCAAAAGCGACGCACGAAGGTACTTATCCAGATCATCGAGCCAGAGGATGTGCCACTGGTCGGGCGCTGCGTTCGCGATCTGAATCGCGAGCCTGATAACCACCGCCAGTGAATTCGACAACCCGGGTCGCGGTATGAGCAGTACTCTGTTGCCAGCTGCCGCGCGAAGGGCCTGCGCGGCAGAACGGCTCTTTCCTGCCTTTGAAGGTCCTTTAACCACCGTAATTTTCCGACACTGTATTGCTTTCTCCAACTTCGTATCCGAGCATCTTGAGACATACGCCGGTTCCCTTGATTGAATCGAGGCTTCAGGCGAACGCCAAACGCCGAGCTGATCAAAGACGTTCGCCCCGTCCGCATGGCGAAGTGGCGTGGAGAAGAACTGTTTTATCTGAGCTTCTAGCTGAGCCTGCTTGCTTGTCGGCGACCGAGCCAAAGATCGCTCGATAACCTCACGAAGCCGTTCGGTAAGCTCGTCTTGACTCAGGCCACCATATACCCAATACCGATCTCCGCGAATGTCGAAAGGGAGGTTCTTATCTCGCACAAGGATGATAGCTTCCCGTCTAGCCCAGCCAAGCTCGTAATAAACGTTGGGGTTTTCTCCGGTTACCAAGGCGACGATCACGTCGGCCTCGTCGATTGCTGCCCTCACGTGATCCATTATGGTGCCGGCTCTATGATCTGCAGCGGGGTCAACTAGCCGAGCACCGGCATTGGCAACAGCAGCACACCTAGGGCGCGACATACAGCGTCAAATACTGCGGGGTCTTCATTTCCCGCTCTTGCTGCAGTGAACGGCCGTATGAAGAAGCACGTTGGCATGGCGCTGTCTAAATCAAGACCCGAGAGTCGAATTCAGATTCCACTAGATGGATCAAGGCTAACTCCTCAAACAACGCGCGATCAACCTGCACAGCTTTGCTGGGTAAGACAACCTGGACCTATGCGGAACTGCGCAGGGTCCGCTGTGCCTCGCAAGACTCGGAGGCTGTCTTAGCTTCAATACAAATTCCCCTCGCACGCAACTTGGGGAATGGGAATGTCAATTACGCGAAGGCTTCGGCCGCGGAGTTACCGTTGATTTATCTTGCGTTTGAACCCCAGTCTGATCGGCTCCGGCTATCCAACCTTGGTTCTCTTCGACTAGCGCTGCCTCGCATAGCTCTACAAGTTCGGCGAGGCTGGCAGTTTTTGGCTGACCAACGGGCAACAATGCCCGCAAGTCGATCCGCGGTGGCTCGATAGCTGATCGCAAGTTGGTCGGAGCGCTGTGCGAGCGCGTGGGCGGCCAGCGCGCCGCTACCGTTGCCCAGCTATGAAGCTTCAATCCAAAATTTAATAAAGGCAGTCAACAGCCCCAATTGGCATCGTCCTCGCCCTTGGCGGAGCACGGAGGAAGCCGAAATCGTGCGGCGCTACGCATTCTGGTGGTTTAACTGCCACGACCGAAATAAATCCTCCGGCCGGGATTGGGCTCGCCAACTCGGGATCAGCCACACGTGGCTTCAAAAGCTGGTCCGACAATTTGAGGAAGATCCTGGCGAGATGTGGGAACTCCAGGTGGCATATGGAGATCCCACACTCGAACAACTGAGTCGCGCTCGGCAAGACACCGAAGAACTCAGAAGACGGGGCGGATTGCACCCAAGGCGCCGTCGAAAGCGTCGAGATCTGGAAGAGGATTGATTGCCCTTTCCGTCTGGCGAAGAGCGCACCTAATTAAACCGTGTGATACGCCAAAGAGCAACTCCTCCGGCCACCAAGACCAGCAGCATCGCTGACGTGAGCGCTGCGAGCCAGCCCCAATGGATTTCCATTTCGGGAATGCTGGCCATGAGAGCAAAAGCAGCGAATATTAGGGTGGCCCCTCCGATTAGGAGCCAATCGATCAAGGTGCGCACATGGTTCTTCGCGTTAGTTTCCTTGCCCTCCATGCGCGCGGCTACGTAGGCGGGCTCGACGTTGTAAAGATCGCTCTCCCGCTGGGCCGCTTCTTTCCAACTCGAGTACTCTCCCTCCGTTGCGGACGAGAATGCAATCGCGACTGCGCCGGTGGCCATTAATAGCGACCCTCCTATCACCTGCGCATACACCGCTCGCGTCACACCGTGCAATTCACCGAAAACCAGGATTCCCCAGAGCAATCCCCAGAGCTGATTGGTGTTTGACAACGGAATGCCGCGGCTGATTCCTACGTATTTGGCGGCGTAATTCTGAAATAAGTCGCCCACCACCCACATGAATCCGCCCAACAGCGGCCAGAAAAGCACTCCCCGACCCTTGACGAGCTCGTGCCAGAAAGTCTTTGACCCGCCCGAGAAACTGACGGCCAGTACGGTCATTGTCGCCAACTCACCAACCGTGAAGAGGGTAATAAAGGTGAGCGGGTTCATGCCGGTGATGTAAGCCTTTCGATAGGGGATATACATCGAACCGAGGACGATGCCTGCTCCTATTGCGGCCACCACCCCGCGCATGGCGTGCCCGTGAGCGGCCTGAGACGTGGAAGCCAAGGATAACAATATCGCACCTCCGAAAAGTACGAACGCTCCTCCGACAACTCCAACCCAACGGAGCCAGCCCGCCCGGTGCAATTCCTTGAAGAACAGAATGCCCCATAAAATGCCGACCAAGCTGTTAGAGTTCCACAAGGGGAAAGCAATGCTGAGGCCGATATCTCTTATCGCTAGAATAGTTAAGGTATTCCCAACCGCCCAAAGGCACCCCGCCAACACTCCCCAGACGACCAGATGGGGCACCTGCCGCAGGTCGGCACCGATGTCCGAAGTTCCTCGGATCAACGCAGGCAAGCTCCACCGCGAAACGAAGGCCCCAAGCACCATCATGAAGGAAATCACGAAGGGAGAGACGGCAACGGCTACCAATTTTGTCGGCGCCTCAGCCGCCGCGAGCCACAGTGCGGCAGAGAAACCGCAGAAAATTCCGAGCGCCTGAAGCTTACGCTGGCGCGAACGCTCGGACAGACTTTCGGTGATGAGGGGATTCAAGTTATCGGGCTTCTTCGCGACTTTATGCTCCATTCGCAAGTCGTGTTAAGCGCGCATCGTACTCCTCTCCTGCCCTCGACACAACGTGCCAAAAACACGAGACCTATAGTCTGAAGCCCTGTTCGCCAAACGGCGGGTGCCTCAGCCAATTTCAAGGCCCCGGCGGTTGGTCTGGTGGGGACGTTCGCTCAGGTCAGGCGTGTCTGGTGTATTTGCGATGCTTGGACCAGCGGCCCAGACGATATTCGTGTGAGCGTTGCGTAGACTTGTCTCGGATACGTACCTTTACGTCGCCA
>Ga0210409_10003758_pt1 | contig 16702 bp, 12 predicted proteins | sample IncBWH17MmetaG_FD_161649 | JGI IMG/M metagenome (GOLD analysis project Ga0210409, IMG submission 161649) | Forest soil microbial communities from Barre Woods Harvard Forest LTER site, Petersham, Massachusetts, United States - Inc-BW-H-17-M | ecosystem: Environmental > Terrestrial > Soil >...
CGTCGTCCAGCAATGCTGCAACTGCCCGCCCTGGTCCAGATACTTCACCTCGAAAGCCTGCGCAAAATTCTGCCCCAGAAAATGCGAAGTCCCGGACTGCAGCGCTTTGCCGTCGCCCATCATGCCTTCGATCGAATAGGTAACGTCCGCGCCGGCGAATTTCTCGGCATCTGATTTTTTTCCGGGAATCACGGGAATCGCCGCATCATTCACTGCAAAATCCGTGTAAATATCCAGCATCTGCCGCGTTTCGAACTCCGCTTCTTCGCGTGTCGCGTGCGCCGTGTGCCCTTCCTGCCAGTAAAATTCCAAAGTGCGCAGAAATAGTTTCGTGCGCAATTCCCAGCGCACCACGCTATTCCACTGGTTCATCAAAACCGGCAAGTCGCGATACGACTGTATCCACTTCGACCACATATGCCCAATAATCGTCTCCGAAGTTGGCCGAATCACTAGCGGTTCCGCCAATTTTTCGCCGCCGCCAATCGTCACCACAGCCAGCTCAGGCGAAAATCCTTCGACGTGGTGCTTCTCTTTATCAATGAAGCTGCGTGGAATGAGCAGCGGAAACGCCACGTTCTGGTGCCCGGTAGCCTTGAAGCGCCGGTCCAGCGCCTGCTGCATGTTCTCCCACAGAGCCCATCCGTACGGCCGCACGACCATGCAGCCGCGCACAGGTGCATAGTCGGCAAGCTGCGCCTTCAAAACCAGTTGGTTGTACCACTCGGAAAAATCTTGTGCGCGTGTAGGGAGCTTTTCTTCAGCCATGCGGCGGTTTGTTCCGTTCTCCTCAGAACAATAAATTCGTCCGAGTAAACTCAAAAGCGTAACGGACGCGTTGCAGCGTGTCAACGAATGGGAAGGCTATGGGGGCCCGCTCGACGAGAATCTCGAAAGCAGCACGGATAAATCAACGTGCCGGAAAATGTGATCACGCCTGAACGGCGCTCCACTGATCCCAGTCCCAAAGAAGCTTTTGGGCACCCTGGGACACGAGTGTAGACTGTCCGCGCCTTTGAACACAAAAAAGAGATTCGCGTTTTTCGTCTTTCTGCTCGCTACGAAATCACATTCTCTAAGTGGTACAGCGAATTTGGGCAAGTCGCGCGCGGAGAGACCAAACAGTGTTCAGGAATCCTTGGGCCATAGCAATTCAAAGGCAAACAAACGCGAGCAGTTCGTCTTTTGCCCCAATACTAGAAGCTAAGGACGCTGAATCCCCATTGTATGACCTCATGGCTCAAGGAGAAACTCATGTCCACGTCGCCCAGTTACTCACCACTAGGTGCGCTACCCGCTCCCGGAATGACACCTGCTCGACGCAAGAGCTGGCTGGCACGAAACTGGTTTTGGCTCCTGATAGCGCTAGCCGTGTGTGGGGTAGCTTTCGTGTTTGGAATTTTCAGTCTGATATTGGGCGCCATTCGAGGTTCCGATGTTGCCAAGGAAGCTTTTGCCCGGGCGCAGTCGAACGCAGTCGTGGTGCAGCGCCTTGGGACTCCCATCAGCGAAGGCTGCCTCGTGCTCGGTTCGATCAACGTTTCGGGCACTTCGGGGAATGCCGATCTAGCCGTTCCACTCTCTGGGCCGAAGGGCAAAGCCACGGTCTACGTGAGAGCTCGAAAGGCCATGGGGAAATGGAACTATAGTTTTATGCAGGCAGCGGTCGAAGGAAGCGATGAAAGAATCGATCTTCTCACCAGCCCGCAGGCACCCGAACCGCAGCCCGTCACACCAAGTTCCAATTAACCACAAACAAGGGGGAGGCGGCATGCCCTCGTCACTTTCCACTTTCTTTCGCCCGCGACACCGGGAGAATTGCACTTTCCGTTGCTGCCCACATCCCTCACCTACTCGCTGTTGCGAAAGCCGAGGATTACCTGCAGGACGCAGCGCAGCGCAATGAAACTTTGAGCAGACAGAAAACATGGTACAAAGTTTGAGATGCCTCAAATGACGCAGATGAAGCCGGAGATTTCCACGGAAAGCGTTGCGAAGAAGCCGAGAGGCGTGGTGGAAGTCCCCGCGCCTGGCTGGCGCACTTACGTAAACGCGTTTCTCGCCGCGGAAATTTCCGCGCTAACCAGATACTACGACCGTGTCATCCAGTGGCTGCCGCGCGATGACGACAAGGGCGGCCTGCTTGCCGCGATCGACGCACCGCGTAAAGAAACCGTCGGCAAGGACGGGCCTTTCCCCGATTTGACCCACGAGCGCGATAAGCGGACTGCGATTTTGATAAACGGTACGTTCAATCACGATTTCGACATTCAAGCGCTTTTGTTGCAACTGAAGGCAAAGTTGGGGCGCACCGCGAGATTGGTCGTCGTTCTCTACAATCCGTACCTGCGCTGGGCGTATTACCTCACAAACCGCATGGGCATTCGCAAGGGCGACCTGCCCAGCACGTTTGTGACCCGCGTCGATCTCGAAAACATCGCGAAGGTTGCGGGATTTGAGATTGTGCGTCAGCGGCAGGCGGTATATTGCCCGTGGAAAATGCTGGGACTCGGCACGGTCATCAACCGGGTGATGCCGCTGGTGCCGCTTGCGCGCTGGCTGAGCTTAACCTCGGTGGTAGTGATGCGGCCGCTGGTCCCGTCCTCACAGCAAGGCGTCTCTTGCGTTATTCCCGCGCGCAACGAACGCGGAAACATCGAGAATGCGTTGAAGCGCTTCCCGGATCTGGGCCGCGAGGCCGAAATTATTTTTGTCGAGGGCCACTCGACGGATGGAACCTGGGAAGAAATTCTGCGCGTCTCGACCGTGTACCGCGACCAGTTCCGCATCTTGGCCGTGCAACAACCGGGCAAAGGCAAAGCGGACGCGGTGCGTCTAGGCTTTTCGCACGCCAGGGAAGACTTGCTGATAATTTTGGACGCAGATCTAACCATGCCTCCCGAAATGCTCACGCGCTTCAGCTATGCCTACGACCAGGGCCATGGCGATTTTATCAATGGTTCACGGCTGGTTTATCCGATGGAAGGCGCGGCGATGCGCTTCTTGAACCGTATGGGGAATATTTTTTTCGCGAAAATGTTGAGCGCGGTCCTGGATGTGCGGCTGGGCGATTCGCTATGCGGCACGAAGCTGGTGACGCGGCACGACTATGAGCGCATGGTGGCGTGGCGAAAAGATTTTGGCGAATTTGATCCGTTCGGGGATTTCGAACTCCTCTTCCCGGCAGCGGAACTGGGCCTGGAGATCGTAGATGTGCCTGTGCGCTATCTGGCTCGCACTTATGGTGAAACGAACATTCAACGATTCCGGCATGGACTCCAACTTTTGAAGATGACGTGGGTGGGCCTCGTGCGCATCAAGATGGGATTCCGGAAAAAGCGACCAAGCAACACAGAGACCGAAGCACAACGGGCTTAACCGAGGATTTTCTTGGAGCAGAGCAAGTCGACGTAACCTGAGTCTTCCACGGCGAGATCGATCGCGCGATTATCTTGAACCGGCGTGGTTGCGGCGCGAGTCAGAATGTGGAGCTGATAGCCAGCGGACCGGAAAAAATCGAGCAGCGCCAATGGCTCGAATCCAAGTTCGCGCATACCGTCGGGCGCGTACTCGAAGGCGATACACATCGTTGGAAATTTCTCCATAGTTTTGCGCATGCCTTCGCATACGGCAGGTTCGTACCCCTGCACATCGATTTTGATGAAAGAAATGTTCCGCAGATTGCGGTCCGCAACAAAACTGTCCACGCTTCTCACGGCAACTTTAGTAATCCTTTCGCTGGATGGCCGCGAGGCTCTGAACTGATCCGTGACCACGCGATGATCAGCCGAGTGCGCTTCGTTGTGCCAAAACTCGAGTGAGCCATCGGCACTGCCAACGGCCATGTTGAATATTTCCACTGAATCGCCAAGCTCCTTGCGGCGGATAATTTCTCCAAGCATCGCAAAACTGGCTAAGTCGGGTTCGAAAGCATAGACCTTGCCTGGCTCCTTCGCATTCACCTCTAGGGCCGCCGCAAAGACCCACGCTGTGTAGCCAATGTTTGCCCCGATATCCAGAATATCGCCCCTGACAAAGAGTTCGGGGCTGCGGCGGGCGAGCGCCCAGAACGGATCTTCGTACCAGCGCTTGTAAAGAAAATACGAAAAAAGAAAAAATCCTTTGAACAACGCCATCTCGAAAAGACCCGCGGAGCGGGCCAAGTTGTAAACACGCGTGAAAATGTTTGAGGACGATTTATTGCTCATTCGCTGAGCCGTTTCCAGCCGAGATCATTTCGTACCATTGCCATTGCCATTGCCCTCGCCCTGGGTCGAGATGCTTTTCTCCAACACGAGCAAAACTCGCAAAGCCGCAACGCGGCGCCACAGCGGAGACGTGGCTCGCTCGAATTTCGAGAGCGCCGGGTACAAGGATTCTGGCAAGAGATTCATGGGCTTGAAGCCGCCGCTGAGCAGATAGGCGAAGAGACAGAAAGGTTCGAGCGCAAGGAGCTTGAGTTCTGGCAAAGAACCGAGCGTACTCGAACGATGCCTGGGGCCGAAAAGCAGGTACGGAATCGCCTGGTTGCCGTCGAAGGCCAATTTTTCAAGTGCTTCTCCGGATGGATTCACAATCCAGGGTGTTTCAGAAAGATCGCAGCGCTCCTGATGAAGAAAACGAAAAATGAAATAAGAGAAAGGCGTGATCCACGGTTCTACGAGAATCAGGCGACCGCCGGGGACCAGAACGCGCGAGACCTCGCCTAGAAAAGTCATGGGCGTGGCGAGATGATGCAGCATGTCTAGCCCGAAAACGTTTGCGACGCTGTTCGATCGAAATGGAAGTTGCTGAGCGTCGGCGATGGCGTCGAGCCAAGGGCACCAGATAAGGTCCGTCGAGACGATGTCTGGCGCGAACTGTTTGAAAAAACCAGGACCGGCGCCGACTTCAACGGAAAGTCCATTTGGTTTTCGAAAGGCGAGCAGGCGCGCGAAGAATTCCTCGTTGTAGACGCGCCGCAGAATGGATTTCTGCTCCCAAATGCGGCGGTGCCGGAGAAGCTGATCCTGAGCTTGCGTATCGATAGCCACTGTGCGTTTTTCGATTGTACTGAGTTCGGCGGCAGCTGGGCTGAGAAGCTCGCGGGATTGTTCGGTTGTCGTTATCAAAAGAAGACTGGCGCGAGGGCCGGTAACTAATCCTGTTGCTGTCTTTTCGCGGCGCAAGTGAATCCCACCCAGTTTTGATAGGCTGGTCTGACAGTGAGTTCTCTTTCAAAAACGAGCGAAGAACAGAGCGCTGGCCCGGATTTTCCGAGTCCAGCGCAGCCGATAGACTGGCGGCTCATCGCCTTTCTCGCGGCGTTGCTTGCACTGGGAACGGCAGCGGTGTACGCGCTGGCGATGCGCAATGGATTTGTCAATCTGGACGATCCGGATTACGTCACGCGTAATCCGCGTGTCTTGGCAGGATTGACGTGGGCAGACATTCGGTGGGCGCTCGGCTCCAGCTACCCCTCCTCGAATTGGCATCCTCTGACGTGGATTTCGCACATGCTGGACGTCCAGTTGTACGGAAGAAATCCGGCTGGGCATCACTTCACTAGCGTGCTGCTCCATATCCTGGGCGTGGTGCTGCTGTTTCTTCTGATTGAACGTGCAACAGGGCGACCGCTGCGAAGCGCAGCGGTCGCGGCCCTGTTTGCGGTGCAGCCCTTGAATGTCGAAGCGGTTGCGTGGATCTCCGAACGCAAATCCGTGCTCTCCGTTTTGTTGTTTCTGCTCGCGATCGGAGCGTACGGCTGGTACGCGAAAAAACCGGGCGTCGGACGATATCTCTGGGTGGTTTTGTTTTTTGGTCTGGGAATTACCGCCAAGGTCATGGTGATTCCCTTCCCATTTGCGTTGCTCCTGCTGGATTACTGGCCGCTAGGGCGGCTTTCTGGAACGGACACAGATGGAAACTCACGCAAGTTCTATCCGGCACTGCGCGCGCTGGTGATCGAAAAGATTCCGCTATTCGTGATGGCAGCGGCAGGCGGGGCCGTGACCGTTTACGTGCATTCGCGCGAGCATGCGCTGACGGCAACGATGCCGTTCAGCTGGCGCTTCAAGAACGCGATTTTTTCCTACTTGGCGTATTTGGGAAAGGCCATATGGCCGGTTGGACTGGCGCCATACTATCCGCATCCGGAAAATACTCTATCGTGGACGATCGTCGCCCTCTCGGGCCTAGCACTGGCCGCAATCACCTTGATAGTTTGGCGATTCCGGGAACGTAAATATTTGCTGATGGGCTGGCTGTGGTATCTGGGGACGATGTTGCCGATGATTGGGTTTATACAGACGGGCCGGCAAGGTATGGCCGACCGCTTCATGCACATTCCTATGATGGGTTTGCTCTTTGCCTTGGTCTGGCTGATCGGAGATTTGGCGTCGGAGAAGCATTGGCAGAAAGAAATTGCGGTAGCGATCTTTCTGTTAGCCCTGGCTCCATTTGCTGCGCTGACGATCAAACAGATCGGCTACTGGCACGACAGCTACACGCTTTTCGCGCACACGCTCGACGTCACTAAAAACAACGGCTTCGCGGAAAATGATTTCGGAGTCGCGCTGATGGAGCGCGGAGAGCCACAGCTTGCGGTGCAACATTTCGCGGCGGCCGTGCACCTGAGCCCCGATCTGGCATCGCCGCACTACAACGTTGCCGTCTTGCTGCAAAAACAAAATCGCCTGGACGATGCGGAGCACGAATACCGCGCGGCACTGGCGCTCTCCAGCGACCAGGCGGAAATCGTACAGTCGCATAACAATCTGGGGATTCTCTACCTGGTTCAAGGCAAATATGCCGCCGCAACGGCGGAGTTGAGCGCGGCCATCGCGCTCGATCCCAACGAACAGAACAGTTACATCGGGCGCGGAACGGCGGAGATGCAGATGATGAACACGGATGCGGCGATCGCGGATTTTACGAACGCAGCACAGATTGCCCCATCGCCGCTCGCGTTGTTCCGGCTTGGGCAAGCATTGGAAAACAAAGGCGACACGCGACAAGCAGCGAAAGCCTATGCCGCAGCGCTGCAACTCGCACCAGCGATGTCCGAGGCCCGCATGCGGCTGGATGCTCTTCAGCCGAGAACCCCCTAATTAAACAGTGCGGTCGCCCAGCGCTAAGCGTAGTCGAACAAAGTCATAAACCCAAAATCCATGTGTAGTTGCTGGTGGCAGTGAAAAAGCGTCATTCCTGGATTGTCCGCCACGAAATCCACCTCAGCTTCCTGATAACCACCTAGCATCAACACATCTTTGAAAATACCTGCCGTGGATTTTCCCGCGATGCTGGCAATTTCAAAACTGTGGCGGTGTAGATGGATGGGATGGATGTCGTCGCTAGCGTTGTGCATCCGGATGCGGTAACGCTTGGCTTGCTTGAGGTGAAATGAAGCGGGAACAATCTCGCTGGTCATCGGATATGAGACTCCGTTGATCGTCCAGCGATTAAATCCCTCTTTGGCGGCGTTTTCTTTCGCAAAGGTCATCTCAAATGTTTCATCTGGCGCTGAAGCCGTCGCCCCAGGTTTCGCGAAGCGCATGTAATTCCAACGAAACGCCGGCGGGGCGATCCATTGCGCTTTCCCAGTGCTGCCGGCGTACTCGACGACGACGCCCATTCCATGCGGTCGATCATCGTTATCCAGATCGCCCAAAATCCAGACGCCGGGATGATTCATTTCCACAATGGCGGAGATGCGTTCGGCAGTACCTAGCCAGAGCGCGGGAACATTAGCGGGATTTGGAACAGGATTTCCATCGAGAGCAACGACCTCGAACGAGTGACCCGGCAAAGCGAAGCTGCGAATTTCCGTCGCGCTTCCATTCAGGATGTGAAACAGAACCCGCTCGCCTTGTTTCACGCGAACGGGCTCGCCGTGGCCGAGCATCCGTCCGTTGATGGTGAAGGAACGATAGCCGACTTCATATCCGTGCGGCATGCCTTTTGCGAGCGAAGCTTTCATGGTGGCTTCGCCGGTTTCCTGGAGTGATTTGTTGGGAGCAGAAGGAGAGAGAAAATCCTGCGCCATGTCGCCGCCGCGGCTGAAGGTGGGCTCGAATTCCTTGAGCGTGAGAAAAACTTCGCGGTCGTATTTGCCGGGGTCCTGGCGCGGCTCGATATAGACCGGACCGACTTGGCCGCTGTATTGTCCAGCGGCTAGATCGGCGCCGGCGCGGTTGTGCGTGTGATAAAAGCGAAAACCCGCAGGCTTTGGTGTGAACACAATGCGGCGTTTGCCGTGCGCAGGGATGTACGGCGTACCCTCTTCGGCGGCGCCATCGACGTCGACCGGAACTTGTTGCCCGTGCCAGTGCAATTGCTCTGGAGTATCAGTGTCGTTGTAAATGTCGATGGTGACTTCTTGGCCTTCCTTGAAACGAAGCAGTGGCCCCGGAAACTGCCCGTTGTAAGTGGTCGCAGAGATGATTCGCTTGGGCGCTATCTCGATCGGAGAGTTCTTGATGTGCAGCGTGTACTCCGCGGCGCCCGAATCGGCTTGCATTGCCTTCGATGCGTTGCCAGGCGGAGCCGATTCTGCCTGAACAAGATTGTTGCCCGAAGAAAGCAGGACCGCTCCGGTTGCGAGGCCTGCGCTCTTTAGAAATTGGCGGCGCGATTCCGCAAGAGTCTTCATGGGTTGACTCCTATCTGACGCCGAAATCTCGCTGCGCGTTTCTCTACCGAGACCAGCCCCCAAAGCCCGCGATAGGCGCGACTCACACCAAGTTACGGCAGAGCAAAAGTAAAAAGCGCGGAGCCGGCGGCTACAGCCACGTATTGTTTGCCTTCGATGGCGAAGGACATGGGCGAGGAATAAACGGATGCGCCGCACTGGAAGTGCCAGAGAGCTTTTCCGGTGGCGGCGTCCAGTGCGATAAAGTTGCCTTCGGCGTCGCCTGTGAAGACCAGGCCGCCTGCGGTCGATAGAACTCCGGACCATGTGGGCGATGGATGCTTCCATTCCCATTTGATTTTGCCGGTGTCTGGATCGATGGCGCGGAGCGCACCCCAGAACGGCGAAGTGTCGTCGTTTGGAAAGTACGCGCTGCCGTAGTAGGCATGGCCCTCCTCATAGGGTTGTGGCGCGGTGCTAAAGATGTCGCACTGCTCGCGCGCGGTGACGTAGAAAAGTTTCGTTTGTGGATCGTAAGTGGGCGACATCCAGTTCGTTGCGCCGGCGGCGCCGGGACAGACACGGCTTCCTTCCGGCGTGGGAGAAGCTTCTTTCAGAGAGATCGGGCGGCCTTCGGCGTCTTTGGAATTGCTCCAGCTGGTTTTAGCGTAAGGATTCGAGAAGATAAGTTTTCCGGTGGAACGATCAATCACATAAAAGTAGCCGTTCCGATTGGCTTGAGCGATCAAATGCTTTTCGCCTTGATCGATCATGACGGGAACTTGCGTGGCGTCCCAATCGTGTTCGTCGTGCTTGGTGAATTGGAAATACCATTTCAGCGTTCCGGAGTCAGGATCGAGGGCTAACAGCGAGTTGCTATAAAGATTATCACCGGCGCGGCCTTCGCCGCGATTGCTGGGCGAAGGATTGCCGGTGGTCCAGAAAGTGGTGTTGGTGGCAGGATCGTAAGAGCCGGTGATCCAGGCGGGCGCACCGCCAATTTTCCACGATTCGCCTTCCCAGGTCTCGTGGCCTGGTTCGCCGGGGCCGGGAACGGTATAGAAGCGCCATTTTCGTTCGCCGGTGCTGGCGTCGTAAGCGTCAATGAAACCGCGAATGCCATATTCGCCGCCCGATGCGCCGACGATAACGAGATTTTTGATGGCCAGTGGCGCGAGGGTGATGCTGTAGCCTTTGCGATAGTCAAACGCCGTCACATCCCAAATGACATTGCCGGTTTTGGAATCGAGCGCGATGACGTGCGTGTCGAGCGTGCCGAAGAAAACTTTGTCGCCGAGAATGGCGAGGCCGCGATTGACGCGGCCGCAGCAGGGTCGAATGTCGGCAGGCAGCGCGCGCTGGTATTGCCAAATGGGGCGGCCGGTTTTCGCATCGAGAGCAAACGCGCGGTCGTCCTGGCCGGTGGCGTAAAGAATTCCGTCGACAACAAGAGGCGTGGTCTCAAACTTGCCGCCCGCCATCGTTTGGTAAGCCCACTGGGGAACAAGCAAGCCCGCGTTCGTAGCGTCAATCTGATCCAGCATAGTGAAGCGATGGCCTGAGTAATTACCCGAATACATGAGCCAATTTTGTGGTTCCTTCGCGGAATCGAGGAGACGCTGAGGTGTGACTTGTGAGTCTGCGGTTGAAGCGGAAAGCATCGACAGAGCTAGAAAAACGAGCGACGCATACCGAACTTTGTTCATTCGCGTGGTCCTCATTGGGCACCTACGCTAAGCAGGAATGCGAGGATGTCCTGCAGGTCTTTGTCGCTTAACAATTTTTGATCGTAAGTGGGCATGAGCGATTCGCGCGACTTTTCGTAGGAACGAAGTTTGTCTTTTTCGAAGAGGTGAAGCTGCTCGCGGACATCGAGCATCTGCAAAGTAAAATGATCTTCGTTCAAGACGACGCCGGTAAATTTCTGCCCGTCCGCGGTTTCAACTTTCACGGTTTCGTATTCTTGGGAAAATTCCTTCATCGCTTCGGAAATGCCCTGAGCCAGGCGTCGGCTGGGATAGCGTACGGACTCGACCAGATAATCGGTGGCGCGGGCTGAGCCAGTGGTGGTCAGGTCCGGGCCGAGCCGGCCTCCCTTCCCCTCGATCATGTGACAAATGGAACAAGCGGCTGAACCGAAGAAAAGCTGTTTGCCGTGGGCTGCATCTCCGAGCGGTTGCGCGGGCGCTTTGACTTGAACACTACGAATGTAAGCGATGACTTGCCAAATTTCTGTGTCGGTCATCCCGACACCTTGTTGCGTCGCGCCATTCGGCGGCATCGCCGTCCCGGGAACGCCCTCATTGATCGTGCGAAAAAGTTCGGCGTCGGAATTTCCGTGACGTTTTTGCGCGCGGGTCAGGTCCGGGCCGCGGCCACCACCCCGCGCCCCCAGTCCGTGGCAAAAAGCGCAGTTTGAGCGGAATTGAAATTCGCCGAACTTTGCGGCTTTGGAGTCGTTGGCGAGCGCATTCTGTTCTTGCGCCGAGAGTCGAGAAGCCGAGAAACAGAAAACGATAGCTGTAAGCAATGCCTGCGACAAGCAGCGATAAAACGTCTGCTGCAGCGCTGCAAGAAAGTGATCATTCTTATTATGATTTCTCAGGGCAGGCATGCGGGGCGAGCCTCCTGTGGTTCTGGCGAATTCGCGGCAACTATACCATTCCTGGGGAGGACCATGGTTCGGAGAAATATCGCGGCGCACTGCGCGGATTTTTGATGAACGCCAAATTATTTCGTGGTCTTCACAAATGCGATGTTTCGGACGCGGCCCGCGAAGAGATCGCAGCCAGTGACGTGGCCTGCGGCATCACGGCGAAAGACGATGGCGGTGCCGAACGGGCCCTGGAATTCATCGAGAACGGTTGGTTCGAGGACGGCAGGGTCCTGCCAATTGGTGGCCAGAGTGAGTTTGTCGTCCTTGACGGCAAAGCGATAGGTGGCTTGGAGTTCGGCGCTTGTGTATTCGCCGGTGTACTGCGCGAAATTTTCAGCGGAAGCCTTGAGCGGTTCATATCTTTCAAAAACTTGCGGCGCTGTGTCTTTGAAATTCACCGTGAGACGCATACCGGAGTTTGGCTGGCGGTCGAACGCGATTTCAGGACCGGCTGTGGCGACGAAGTGGTTCGGGTCGCGAGGTTTGAAAAGTATGCCGAACGCTCCAACGCCTTCCTTCGACGAGGTGATTTCAAGGACGGAGTGAGACTCCAAGTTGCGGTACCAACCGGCGAAAGGCTGGGCGTCAACGCTCGCAGCGGCGGAAGCCGGGGGTTCGGGTGAAAGCTGACCAGCAAGGTAGAGATCAGCGACCTCATACGACAAATGACTGGGATTGCTGGTGCCAACGTTGCACAGCGTGATGACGGAAAATTCCTGCTGCGGGAAACGCAGCAACTCGGTTCGATAGCCGAAGAGCGCGCCGCCGTGTTCGACGATGGGCAGGCCGCGGTAGGTGCTGATTGTTAGGCCGAGCGCGTATTCGATTTGTTTGCCGTTATTGAGCACACCTGGCGTTTGTATCTCTTTCAGTAGCGTCCCTTTGCCAAGCTTGTTGGCGTAGAAATTGCGATCCCAGAGGAGGAGATCGTCGACGCTGCTCATTAGGCCGCCGTCCCCAATTTTGTCGAAATTGGTTGACCAGTCGACGCGGAATCCGCCGCTGGGGCGCGGCTCGTAAGCGGGGACGCGGCCTGGAACGACGACGGAGTGGTCATCATAGAAGCGCGTGTGGGTCATTCCAAGAGGCTTGAAAATATTTTCTTCGGCGAACTGAGAGAGAGGCTTGCCTGTGGCGCGCTTGATAATCACGCTGAAGAGGAAAAAGTTTGTGTTGCTGTAGAGATATTCGTCGCCAGGCTGGTAGTTGAGGGCCTTTTGGCGCGAGAGCAGATCGAGCAATTCGGATGTGGGGTGGATGTCCTCGAAATTCCGTCCGGCGAGGAGAAGCAGGCCGAGGATGTCGCGAAAACCGCTGGTGTGATGCAACATTTCGCGGAGCGTGATGGGCTTGCCATAGGAAGGAATTTCGGGGACGTATTTGCGAACATCATCATCGAGCGAGAGGTAGCCTTGCTCGGCAGCGAGCACCACGCTAGCGGCAGTGAATTGTTTCGAGACGCTGCCCATATAGAAGACAGACTGAGGAGTGAGCGGAACACTCAGTTCCAGGCTGCCTTCGCCGTAGCTTTTTTTATAGACGAACTCGCCGACGCGTACGACGCCGAGCGCACAGCCCGGTGAATCGGGCTTGTCGTACGCCGCAAAAATTTGATCGACCTTGCGTTCCAGTTCTCGGGCGTCTTGCTGTGCGAAGCAAGCAGGTGCGGCGAACGAGCCCGCAGAAATCAGCAAGATTGCAGTATTGCGAAACAAGTTCATGGAAGAGGCCCCTTGGAATTGAACCAGCGGAGGAGCCTATATCGGCGTTGCAGGCAAAGCAAAGCCTTTTGCCTGCGGTAGCTGTTCAAAGCCGGGCATAAGGCATTCCCGCATTTTCTAGTTATTTTCGAAGGTTATGATTACTTTTCCCCGGGCGTGCCCTGTTTCCAGATAGCGGATAGCCTCAGGGACTTCATTCAAATTGTAACGCCTGTCGATGACCGGCTTTATCTCTCCAGATGCCATATGCTCGCGCACCCAGGTCAGATCCTGTTTGTTCGGTTTCGCAAGAAGCATGAGCAGCTTCTGGTTCCCGAACAGCGACAACACAAGAGAGGAAATTGCGCTCAGCAAGGGACGGATCATCCAGTTGTCGGTCGTTCCCCCCGCGCCGACGTATATTCCCTTGGGATTTAAAACGCCCCTGGAAGCTAACAACGAATGGTTCCCAACGCCGTCGAAGAACAGGTCGTAGCGTTGTGCACTTTTTGTGAAATGCTCCTGTGTGTAGTCGATGACCCGATCTGCACCGATGAACCGGACCATGTCGAGATTCCTAGTGCTGCATACGCCGGTCACGTCCGCGCCAAACGACTTGGCAATCTGCACAGCGAATGTACCTACACCTCCCGCGGCACCATTAACCAGGACCTTCTGACCCGCCTGGATGTGTCCCTTGTCGCGAAGACCCTGCAATGCGGTATAAGCGGCCACGGGCACGGAGGCTGCTTGCTCAAATGTCACGTTAACTGGCTTCATGACCAATACTGATTCGGAAGCACAGACATACTCGGCAAAGGCACCTTTGCACGAGCCGAAAACCTCGTCGCCGTATTTGAACTGAGATACTTTGGTGCCAAGGGCTTCGATCTGGCCAGCAACATCAACACCTAGCCCGGGGAATTTTGGTTTGCGCAGCCCGGCGATGATGCGAACGGCGTACGGCGTGCCCCTCATGAAGTGCCAGTCAAGTGGATTGAGGCTCGCCGCGCGAACTTTTATCAAGACTTCGTTGTCCTTGGGAACCGGCTTCTCGACGTCCGCGATCTGGACAACTTCCGGAGGTCCGTACCTGGTGTAGACGGCGGCTTTCATTGGCGTTCCTCCGCTGCGCTGGCTTGATCCCTGCCAAAGACATATACCAGAACCGGGGCCGAATCTTCAGCTTTGATAAAACCGACGACGGTGAGATGCAGCCGTCGCCTCTTAAGAAGTGCTTAGGAGGGTCATGACCCTTTATGTCTTCCAGCCTGACAGCCACCGGCTCATTCTCCGGCTACGCAGGGCTTAACTCTCTCTCGGCGAGCCGCGGCGCCCCGGCGACTCAGTGCCAATGAGGGAGGGCTGGGCCCCTTGGGAAGTATCGAACCAGCGGAGGAGACTATATCCGCGTGAAATGCAAAGCAAAGCCTTTTGGCATCGGCTGACGGCCGGATAGTCGCGGGTCACTCTCCGATTCGTGCGTTAATCTGCACCGGACTTGCTCTTACTCGCATCAGACACTAGACCTCCCGTGGTGCTCGTATGAGAATTCGTTGTCAAGGTCACGGGTAACTGAGATGAACTTACAGATGCGCTTTTATGAGCGTCAAAAAGGAAATATGGATAAGGCAAACTCGAAAAGAATAGGAATGATTGCCATGTGTGGCGAAGTTCTTGCGGCAATCGTTCTCTCACTCGGACTGCTCTTTGGCGCGACTACCGTTTGCGCGCAACGGCAGCCGGAAACTTTCTTTAAGACTCAGGTCGGTTTGTCCAACAGCGATATTCAGAAGATGGATCAAGGTCAAGTAGTGACCAAGGTCCTCGAATCCGGCGACAATAAGTACGGAATGCTGGTGTTTGGCGGGGTCTATATCAATAGCACCGTCGAGCGTTTTGCGGAATCTTATCGCGACGTGAAGAGCCTGCTCGAGGACAAGGTCTACCTCGATGTACAAGCGTTCAACGAACTCGGTTCGCCGCCCAAACTTTCCGACTTCGACCGTATCGCGTTCCCTCGCAAGGATATCGACGCGCTGCAGAAGTGCAAACCCAACGACTGCGATCTCCAAGTCTTTGACGTTGTGGCCCTGCAGAAACGGATCGACTGGAACTCGGTGGACAAATACGATCAGGTCAATAAGTTCGCCCGCCAGCGTCTTTTCGAAGTGGTGACAACTTACATCTCAGGCGGCCTAAAGGCGTTCGGTAGCTACACCGACCGCGAGAAGCCCTTTAACTTGTATGAAAACATGAAGTCGATGCTGGACAGTTCCTACTACTTGCCGAAGGACAAATCCGGCGGCATCTATGAACACATTCTCGAGTATCCCGATGGAAAGCTCGCTGGCGCAATGGACTTCTTCTATTGGGAAAACATCGATTTTGGCCAGGGACCCACCATCCGCGTAAATCGCGTTTCGATGTTTCCGAAGGGCGTGGGCGTTATCAAATACGTTGTCGCGAACGAGCAGCTGTATGCCAGCCGCTACATCCGCATCGCCTTGCAAATGTTCTACTGCGTCCCCGATACCGCCAATCCGGGCAAGCCGGGGTTTTACTTGATTGAGATGAATGATTCGCGGCTCCCAGACTATGGCGGCCTGAAGCTCAGCGTGGTCCGAAAAATTGCGACGGGAAAGGGCGTCCAATCTACGGAGGATATTTTGACCCTTTACCACAAAAGACTCTCCGGGAAGTAAGGGTTCACGATTTCAAGTCCCAGGCAGGTCCTCAATAAAATTAGCGGTCCATCGACGCCAAATGATCTGAGCTTTGGGGCAATCCAGTGGGTCCGAAGATAAATCACATTCAAGCAATGGCTATGAGCATCTGAAAGAAGTCTCGTCCGCAGGAGGTCGTGGATTTCGTAGTTGAGCCCGCCGCCTCGCTCGGCGGAAGCGCCGCTGCTGCAGTGGCGCACTAAAGCGCACCCAAGTCGCATCGTCTCGTAAGCCCTCGTCGGAACCCAGGCTCTAACGGGCCTGTTTTTTGGTTTTCAGCGACTGATGTGCCGCGTTGCTGGAGACTGATGGATTATTCGTCGGCGGGCTTAGTGTTTCATTCCGCCATACCCCTCCCGCGTTTTTTTGTAAACGCTGATTCTAAATGGTTTAGCGTCCATGTAAAACCCTTAGAATCAACACTTGCGTACATGTTGATTCCAAAGGGCTTGGTGGTAGAGAGGATCTTGGCTGAGGATCGCTGCCTTTCCTTTACGGATCCGGTGCTTGTTTCTTGCGCTGGAGCCGGAAAGACGACGGGCTTGGCCCTCCGCTACGTTTGCTGGGCTGGGCCCGCTCGGCGGGTTGCTAGAAAGCCGAAAAAAGCACAGCCAAGAATGGCTGTGTTACTTTGCCCCAAAATGAAAAAAGCGGCAGCTGGGCTGCCGTACTCCAGACTCGTAGAACTTCCCAAGGACATTATACCATCTCCGAGACTTTTGACGAAGAGGGGCGCTTCGCAGAAATCGCGTGGCGCGGTAAGATGGTGCACCCTTAATATGAAGTGAGACGAACGAACTCAGCTGAATTGAATTTGGATCGATAGGACAACCGAGATGACCACTGAAGCTAACGAACGGATGCAGAGGCCGCTTGAGGCGGTGGACCCGACGATTGCAGAGTTGTTGCAGGAAGAGGCGCAGCGGCAGGTTACTGGGCTGGAGTTGATTCCGTCGGAGAATCTTGTCTCGGAGGCGGTACTGGAGGCGATGGGGTCGATTTTTACGAACAA
>Ga0210409_10003759_pt1 | contig 16700 bp, 15 predicted proteins | sample IncBWH17MmetaG_FD_161649 | JGI IMG/M metagenome (GOLD analysis project Ga0210409, IMG submission 161649) | Forest soil microbial communities from Barre Woods Harvard Forest LTER site, Petersham, Massachusetts, United States - Inc-BW-H-17-M | ecosystem: Environmental > Terrestrial > Soil >...
CCCAACCGTGCACTTCGGCACCAAGGGCCGCAATCTGAAACCCAATTTGACCGATCTTCCCGAGCGCCCGGTCATTAACCTCTACATCCAGACGATTACGCTCAACAAACTTACATACTTTGGGTTGGGACCGGATTCACTGGAGGCCGGCCGCTCCTTCTACGGCATGCGCCAAACGATTGTGGGTACCAGTGCGATCAAACCGTTCTACGCCAAATTGAGCGCTGCGCTCTACGGGGAAATGAACGGGCGCTTTGTCGATATTCGTCCGAGCCTCGGCCAGCCAAGCCCGACTATTGGCGCGCTTTACGACGAAGCAACTGCGCCAGGATTGATCAACCAGCCCTCTACGCTGCAACTTGGCGAAGGCGTTCGCATGCGGCCGGTGGTGTTTGACGATCGCCTTCACCTAGATTACAACCTCACCTATCAGCAGTATCTCACCCCGGGAAACTCGAATTCTTCCTTTCAGCGCCTGACTACGGATCTTTCCCACCAATACGCGATCTACCGGAAAACCACGCGCACCATTTTGCCCCGAGACACCAACGGCCCGGACGAGTGCTCCGTAGATCGAGATTCGGAAAATCCGGAATGCACCGTGGACAAATTCGCGCACCATCAGGATTGCCTAACTGCTCAGGGTGCAAACAGCACCGAATGCAAGGAAATTAGTCGCGATCTTCAGGGCACTTTGGGCCTGCGCCTCTTCTCTGCTCTCTCTATGACCCCGGGCGGCGATATCGTGCCGTTCTATTTCCAGCCGACATTGGGCGGCGGCGATATCAACGGCAATCCCTCGCTCAGCAGCTATCAGGACTATCGCTTCCGGGCTCCCAATGTCTTGTTGCTTCGCGAGAGCTTCGAGCAGTCGCTCTGGAATTTGCCGTTAGGGGTCACCTTTATCGCGGATCAAGGAAAAGTCTCCCTGACGCGCGGCGGCTTGGGGCCTAGCCCATGGCTGCACAGTTTTTCTACTGGCCTCACACTGCGCGCAGGCGGCTTTCCCCAGGTGTTCCTACTGTTTTCGTGGGGCGGCAAAGAAGGTACGCACACGATTGCCAACGTTAATACTTCGCTGCTGGGCGGTAGCTCTCGACCTTCGCTGTATTGAAATCCCGTGTAGCGGTTCAGTTCCGTTTGTAGTGAATCCTCTTGCTCGAATGCGAGAGTCAATTCAAGAATTCCTGACAGCGTCATTGCAGTGTTTCAGCGCCACCGCTTCACTTCGAGAGATATCGTCCCACTTCGCAGAATACGGGTACCTGAATAAGAGGCAGATTTTAGGTGGAAACTCTTGTTCAGAAATTGCGCGCGCGCACTGGCCTGCTCAGCATCAACGAAGTCGCCGAGCTACTCAGCTTCCATGAAGTGACGCTCAGGAATTGGGTCCGCGCCGGTAAGCTGCCGGCCGTCCGGATCGCAGGTCAGTGGCGCTTTGATCCGCTGGAACTGGCGGGGTGGGTGGAGGCGCGGAGGATGTAGTCGTTGGGCCGAAAAAGGCTTGAGTGTCTTTCGACGGACGCTAGACAAATAAACGACGCGTCTGTTATTCTTACTGTGCTGGTGAGAGATCAGTGCGGCGTTGAATTCGCCGTGGACGCAGTTAGTCCACCAGAGTGGTTGGCTGAGACTCCAACCCCTGCAAGACGCTCAGTTATCAAGCCCCTCACCTGAAGTAGCATCGAAGCCAGCCTAGCGAATTAGGCGCTTCGCTTCCACGGAAACCCCGTGAGGAGCGAAGCGTTGTATCCACATAAAAAACATCTAGCCTATCTTCTTCGTTCTCCCGCGCGCGAGCACCAGTCTGTTCGTCCGTTTCGAAATCTTTGGCGAATCAGCTTTAAACCATTTGCCGAACCTATTGCTCCCCGCTCGACTTGTGCCTCGCGGCCTTGGAGTATTGGGGTGATTCGTTGGCCCTGCGCCCCCGGTACACGAGGCTTTTACGACTGTAACCCTCTTTGTGTGCCACACAAATTTTCAATATTTAAGGTAGTGCGCCCGAACCGAGTATCTCCGGGTATGCGAACACTAAGGCTCACAAATCTAAACAGGAGAGCAGTATGAACCACATTGAACTTGAGTACCTGGAGGCAACACCGGAGACCCTTCGCACCTTGCTTAGTAAGTTGGAGGAAGAGGCCGGTCAAAGCGCCGAGGCAGTAGCAGCTCCGGCAGAGGCAAACCGCATTATCGATCCCTTGCTGGCCGAGATAGTGCCGCCTGCAATTAAGGTGTCGGACATTGAGCTGAACCAGCCCGTTTTTCACTCAGCGTTTGGCTACGGGGAAGTTACCACCATCGATGGCAGCGCGGTCACCTTTCGCGAGAGAAAAGACCCAACCATAACTCATACGGTCCGGGCGCAGGAACTCATAACTAAAGACCAGGCAGAGTTCGGTTTGCGAACCTTTTGGTTCGCGGGCGGAGCTAAAGCGTGGCGTCGAGTACAGGGTAAGTGGGCTTCGCTCACCAAGAACCTTTGCCGCTATGGCGAATGGGGGGACCTGCTTAAGAAATACGACCTCAACCGCTCGTCAATGGACGTTTTGATCCGCCGATATGAAGAGGAAGTCACCTGGGAAGCCCAAGACGCGGCTCTGGCCGCCAAATTACTAAATTTTAGTAATTTGGACCCGGCTGCACCCAGCGAAAGCTCCGCATCTTCGGTATACGCGGTTACAGGTGGCCGGCAGGTTAACGAGCGCACGCCTGACCCAGAGAACGATGAGCGCCAGAAAAATATTCAAGCCGAAACCTCGAAGCGCGAGGGCATTAGACCCACCCATCACAAAACAATTCTGCATCTCCAGCGGAGGAACCTCGATCCAGAAAGGTTGGCGCTGTACTACGCGATTAAAGAAGTCGATAAAAAGCGCGTCGATCTCATCATGCAGCGCAAAATTGACGAAGGAATCGAAGAGGTCCTCGCTCTAGCTCCAGCCCCACCGCCGCCTCAACAAGAAACCACGCCCGAACCGGCTGCAGAAGAAAGTCAGTCCGCGACGTCTGCAATAACGGAAGAAGTTCCGGCCGAGGGCGCGCCGCAAGTCTACGACGTTGTGGCCGATGTGCGCTCCGCATTACTCAACCTAGGTTATAAGTCAGCGGCCGTTAAACGGGTGCAGTTTAGCCCTGGTTTGGATTTCAACGAAATGATGCGTCTAGCACTTCAACAGCTAAAGCCGGCGACGGCGGAAAAGAAAGAAGGGTGACCTATGTATTGTCTAGCACTGTCAGAAAGCGACTTACTAAGCGCCGAAGAAACAGCGCGGCTCAAAGGGCAATATGCAAACGAAGCCGACTACGTCCACGGCCCATTCGATGAGGACTGCATCGTCTTCTCACCCACAGCACCTGGCGGTATCGCCGCCCGGCTGGTGACGGAGTGCTTAAGCACTCCGACGGAAACGGTCGAGCTCTTTCGGACAGTAAAAGGTGAGTTAACGAATCGAGGGCTCGGAGTGCCACTTATGTACCGGGAACGGCCAGACGGGTCCTTTGGCCCCACGAAAGACGTTCCTCCGTCCATACGCGTCCCCGGCGACAGCAACTTTTTGGGATGGTACGACAAAACGCCACGCGAACCCTTTTGCCGCCCAACCGCTTGGTCCCTTGAACGTCCGGACATTCTGGAGATTTCACGAGATTTCGAGCGCTATGTGCACCAAGTCTATAAAGAGGAACTGCCACACCATTGGAAGAACCAGATGGAATTCATAAAAAACGTATCGCCCGCATTCAGGTATTTGAATTCCGTGTACAGCACGATAACCGTCAATCACAACGCGCGATTTCCATACCACTATGACACCGGTGATTTTGCAGGTGGCCTCGGTAACTTAGTCGTGCTGGAGGGCGCCGACGATGAATCAGGGGTTATGGTTATGCCAACGGAACGCGTCAGCTTCTTGGTACGGCCTGGCGACGTACTTTTTATGAATGTCCACGCGTTGCACGGCAACCTGCCGCTCAACGGGAAAGAACGGCTCACAGCTGTGCTGTACGCGCGCGAGGGCATCAATGAGTGCCGCTAAGTTCGGCATCGCAATAAGGGGTGCAGCGAGCCCACGCGCGACGCTGAAGCGTATACGGCTATACCCCAAGTTTCCCGACCGATCACGTCAGCAAATCGGTCCCCCGAACTATTTTTCACCGACTTCGCTGGGCTTATTGATTCGACCGTATTAGAGCCATAAGGAGAAACATTTTTATGTTGGACCTACAACAAACGGAAACAATTAATGAGAATACGAGCGAACGCGTACTTAGTACGCGTTCGATGGACTCGATTGGTGATGAACCGCTGGCCGCGCTTGTGATCGATGGCGTGCAGAAATTCCGGGAAACTATACCTGCCATCATCGAACTCCGGAATCGTTTTAGCAACCGGCCACGGGGCAAGGCTGGGATCGCCGGATGCTCGACTTGGACGGAATTTTGCACAAAGAAATTAGGACGAACGATTCGAGCGGTGCAAAAAGCGATCGCCGTCGAGCGACAGGTCGAAGCAATTGACGATAAACCTGCGGCGAAAGAGATCATTGCCGCTAAGGACACCAGAGGGGCCAGCGAGGTAGAGGTATCGACGGTGCCGATGCCGGAAAAAGAACAAGGCGCGCCGGCAGAATCTGCACCGGCACTCGTGCGACAACATTCCGTTTTCGAATTGTTATCGACTTTACAAAAAGCGATCCGCCGTAACGATGAACGGGAAGCCTTACTCGCGGCGTGGCAGCTGGATGCGAACGCGGGCGATTTCAGAATTGCTAAGAAGTTTGGCGGGCAACTATGGAGCGCGATGCGGAAGATTTGTAGCGAGGATGTTGGGATAGCGAACTTTGGACTCGTTCGTGAAATACGCTCATTGCAAGCGAATTGGATAAAGGCAACGAGAACGAATAACTATCATGAACCGTGGCGGCTGTTTACCGTACATGCCGTGTTGCTGCTGTGCCGAAGCCCTAAATCGCGGCTGGTAGACCATGCGTGTATTACGTTTTCCGGAAACCTTCAACAAGTGTGCGATGAACTGAGGAAGGCGCCGCAACCGCACCCTACCCCGGCGTATGCGCATGATGGCTTACATACAGGGGTGGGGATTGGCAAAAGCAAAGCTGAAGCGCGCGCCGATTTTATTGTCAATGAGGACGCGATCCTAACGCCTAAAGCCCCGGGCATCGACGATCCGTACAAGCAAGAAATCTGTGAAGCATTGCCAGACGCACAATCATGAAAATTGTTCGAGGACATACTAGCGCTTTTTATCTCAGGCCGTGCTGTTCGGTCGGGAACATATCGCGAGTTGCGGCGGTTGCGGCAAGTAAGGATGAGGGCGTGAGCGCAACACGCCATTCTTCCCCTCGCCTGTAGTTCCTCAATATCCCTCCAACTCAGGTCGCATCCGTCGCTCTTCGTAAGTCTTCCTACGTAGAGAATCTAGCGACCACGGCAATCAAATGAATCCGGGTGCCCCAATACCCACAAGTATCGGCGGCGTCCTTTCTAGCTGTGGGGCTAGAGGTGTCTGCCGTTGCAGCCCGTGTTGGCACAAAGGCCGAGGGTCTGGTGTAGCACCCGAAACTTTTCAAGACTTAGGCTCCGGCTTCTCCGTCGCCTCTCTTATGGGCGTGAGATTAACTTGATCCGTTCATCGGCGATATTTCCGAAATCACTTGTTAGTTGGTTTCCCAACTTTCCCGCCTCATCGTGTGGTCACGAAAGGGAGAAACCAATGAATAAGAAGCTACAGAAAGCCGAGCTCGACGCCGGCCTCGTCAAAGCGCTCGTGGAAGATTCACATAAGTCGTATCTGCAGCTCGCCCGCGAGTTCGGCGTCAGCATCAACTACGTGACGGGAATCGTGCAGAGGAATGGACTCTGCCGAAAGCGAGGGCGGGGGAGCCCGGCCTGGCGAGCCAAGAAGCAGACGGTGTAATCATGGCAGCCGGATTCAAGAAGATTCCATTTGAGTGGCGGGGTGCTCTGCTCGCATTGCCTAACGCCGATCTCAAAGTGTGGATGGCCCACTACCTCCGGAGCGATAAGGAAGACAAAGTGGAGATCAGCAACTCTCAGCTTATGCGGGAGTGCGATCTCGGCCTCAGCACCATTAAGATCGCCAAGAAGCGACTCAAGGACAACGGCGGGTTGCGGGTTGATAACGCCGCCTATAAGGATGAACTTGGTCGTTGGGTAAGTCCAGAACTGACAGCCACGTTGCCAGGGGTAAATTCCAACCCTGATGAGGATTCCCAGGGTTCAAATCCAACCTACGGTTCAGGGTTGGAAAATAACCCCCCGTCCAGGGTTGAAAAAGCGGCGGCGGGAAAATCAACCCTACCTGTAGATACTCTGCTTTCTGTAGATACTGTGTGCTCAGACGCTGACGCGTCTTCGATAGATACTGAGGAAGAAGCAGTAGAAGAACGGCGTTCTGCTTCTGCTGCTTCGATTTCAAACAATGAAGATGAGACGGGAGAGGAAGCTGATGACCCCAACTACGACTGGGAGAAGGGATATGAAGACCATTCAATCCAAAACTACCTCATGCCAATAGCCAGGGAATACAGACTCAACGGTAATGCCACTGAGGAATGCCGTTCCCTATTCCCGCTCATGAAGGCTCACGGCTTCGGTGACAACAAACTTCACCAGATGATTGAGTACTTCCGCTCCCTCCCCAACGATACCTTCATGGCAACCCGTATCGCTACCTGGGGAGGATTGAAGAAGATGTTGGCGAAGGACGGGATCTACGCTCAGTATCACGACGCTGAGATGCTCACCGCCAAGATTAACAAAGACAAGTATCAGCAAGCCGTTCAAGACCATTACGGAACTCCCGCCTTCGGCGCGTGGATGGCTAAGACTATCGCTGACAAGACAGCGAAGAAGAAGAAGCAATGAGCATCGCGATCAGCAAGGGGAAGTACAAACATCTCTTCTTAGTGGAGGAATCGGAGATTCATAAGGCAAGCCTCACGTGCCCGTGCCAACCCGTATTCATCAAAGAGGCTGGACTCGTGATTCACCAGAGGGTCGTAGCCGGGGCCGGAAGGTCCTCCGTAGATTACCTGCATGACCATCGAAAATACCGACAAGCCCATCCTCACGACTCTCGTCTCCGACAAAGAGGTCATCACCGTGAATGCGACCGAATCCGTCACGACGGTCGTCACCCGCGACCGGGACACGGGCCGGGTTGAGACGCAGACCTTCTACGGGAAGAACCCTCTGGTAAACCGCTGATGTGTTCGTGGATTCTGCTTCCGGCTATCGATGACGATGCCGAGCGCGCCTGCGGTGCTCTGGTTGACGGCAATTCCCGTTATTGCGCCGCGCATCATCAAGAAATGCTCGCCTTCATCGCTTCGGACGCGGAGCGGAGCAATCTCGAGCACGATTCCTGATTCTCAGGGTGAGTACGCCCGAAACCAATCCTAACCCCTCTGATTCACTCCGAATGCTAGAGAGCAGGCATTCGGACCCGGCCCGCGACCCCAATGTCGCCGGTGTTACGAAGTCACTGAGCAGCCACAGACAGATTAATCATAATCCCCAAGCCGGTCGTCGGCTCAGTAGCCGAACATTAGCCGTCCTCTCGTCTCGACAGTATTCGAGTATAGAGGAGCGACAGTCTTGGCGAATTTACAGGCGACACTTTTTCTACGCATTCGCACCGCAGATGGAAAGCGGCGCATTGCATCGCCGGTGTACACGGCGAACCACAAACTCAAGCGCTTGTTCGCGACTGTGAATGGGCAGGCGGAGTACCACCCGGAAGGCATTTATTATCTCAGGTTCTACGACAGTGATCGGCAAGTCTGGGAACGCGTTGGGAAAGATGCCGATGCTGCGGTAGCTGCGCAGTTTCGCCGGGAACAGTCGCTGCGAGCGAAGGCCGCCGGCCTCCAAATAAACGAGGAGAAAAAGGAAGTCCGAATCCCGTTGGAGTTCGCAATCGAGAATTTCCTCTCCGACGTGAAAACGCAGCGCTCGGCCCAGTCGGCGAAGCATTGGGCCTGGCTCCTCGCCAGATTTCGCGAGAATTGCGAGAAAACCCATCTCGACGAGATTGAGCGCCGCGACATCATCAATTTCATGCAGTTCTTCCGCAATCGCGGTTCTGCTCCGCGGACGGTTTACAACAACATCCAGTCCATCCTGACGTTTTTCCGCAGGAACGGCATAAACGGACTGCTCATTCCTGCCGACATGCCAAAGTATGTCGAGAAGAAGGTTGCCGCCTACAACGCGTCCGAATTGAAGGCCCTGTTTGCCGCGGCGGATGAGGAGGAGCGACTCGCATATCAATTTTTCCTTTACTCGGGCAGCCGCGAAAGAGAAGTCGCATATGCGACGTGGCGAGATATCGATTTCCAATCAAAAACCTTCACAATCACTGCGAAGCCCGACCTGGGTTTCACTCCGAAGGACTTCGAGGAGCGATCCGTCCCACTTCCCGACGCTCTTGTGGATGCGTTACGGGAGCGCCGGCGCGCGAATCCTGATACGCGCCTGATCTTTACGAACAAATTCGGAGGAGTAGAGGGCCATTTTCTTCACAAATTGAAGCGGCTAACTCTCCGCGCTGGCCTGAATTGTGGTCACTGTGTGAACAAGAAAAGGCTTTCTTGCAAGAAACATCCCGTCTGCGACAACTGGGAACTTCACAAATTCCGGAAATCATTTGCGACGATTCATCACGAATCAGGTGTATCCGCCCGCACCCTTCAGGCGTGGCTTGGTCACTCAGACCTGGAAACAACGATTTCCTATCTGGAGACCGCAGATATGCGGAGCGACAGAATGCGGGCTGCGGTAAACAACAGTTTCGCGACTTTTTCAGACTGAACTCCCCCACCTTTCTCTTTCACGTTCCGTAGAGTAAGCGTGAGGAGATCGACATGAAATTCGACACAACCGTTAAGGAACTTCAGAAAGAGAAAGCCGATCTGGAGGCCAAACTCAAGCAAGTTAACGTCGCCCTTGCTGCTCTGGCGAAGCTGGGCGGAAAGCAGATTGCTGCGGTGCCCGGGCAAACCAACGCTGCCAGCACAAACGTAGCCCCGACTCAGCAAGTGCCGATGAGCAAACCCGTCGTCCCCACAGGTCAACCTTCCACCAAGCCGTCCGGTTCCTGAATTTGGAATCCGAGCAAGTACGCTGCGAGTCCGGAGTAATTCCCGTCAACGTTGTACAAGGACGGGAGTTCTCCGGCGCTCAGTGCGCCACCAGGCGAAGGGAAGGAACAGGATATGCAAATTGGCGAGCCGCTTCGAATTATCGTTGTTGAGCCGCTGGAACTTCCGGTGCAACAGCTGCCGGAGGAACCCGAGCCTGTTCCCGTGCAAGAGCCAGAACCTGAGCAGGTGCCAGTCGCTCAGTGATCATTCCCGATTACATCATGCCGCTCGTCGGCTACCGCGTTTGGCAGTTGAACGCTACCGGGCTGAATTCGCTCAACGGCGAGCCGTGGCTTCCGGGTCGGCCGCTTGCGGCGGGATGTCGGGCGGCGACTCTTAGAACCATTGCCGGTCTTGCGAAAGCCGTGCATGGCCCTCATGAACTCCCGCACGCGAACTGCACTTGCGGCGTGTACGCGGCGAAGAACCTTGAGCACCTGCGCCAGATCGGCTACGAGCGGCGCGGAATTCATGGAGCTGTCTCCCTGTGGGGAAAATTGGTGGAGCACAAACTTGGGTGGCGTGCCCAGTTTGCATATCCCAAGAGCTTCTTCCTGCCGCCCAACGTAATCCCGTTCAAGCTCTCAGAAATAGACGCCCGGCTGAAAACGCTCATCGCGTTTGGAGCCGACATTTTCGTACTTGGCGATCACGGGAGCATCCTATTGTGGAAAGACGACTCAGGCTTTGATGCGGCAGGACTGGACTTCCTAATCAAAACACGTAAGGAGTTCTACATTCGGCGCCAACGGGAGCGCACCCTGAAAAAGGGCGACCGTGTGGCAGTGCTCGGTCACGGAATCGCAGTGGTCGAGCATATTGAAGGTAAAGAAGCAGTGGTCGTGTTGGGAAAAAGGATTGCGCTGAGGATCGCCCTCAGGGACGTCGTCCTGAATCAGCAGTATGCACGCTGGGAGTGCGAAGCCAGCAACGCCCGGGAGAACAACTCCTTGCGGAAACTATCACTCAGCTGATGCCTACTGCTCACTGACATACCTCATACGCTCGCAGCTCATGGAGTCAAAGAGTCAGAAATCAGGTGCGTCAATTCGTGCAGCTGGCTGGCAGAATGGCTGGAATGGGGGGCAATTGTTTGTGTTGACTAGCAAACCTGAGACAACTACGGGTTGAAGTTACTAACTGCAGAAATAATCCTGATCGTTTTGTCCAAAAATGACTGAATTGTGCCATCAGCAGGAAATAGATTTGCTTTGTGTAGATATAAATTGCGGTCATTTCGGATATCAGTAAGTTCGGCGTCCGCCGTGGCAGCTAGCTGCTGACCGTCGATGCTGTGGTCTCTGATATAGATCTGAGAACTGCCAAGCGTCATTATTGGCGGGGCGGGCTGTTTGAGGGGTTTTGAGGCTTCATGTGTGACTACATGAGCCAACAAAGAGTCGATTGCTCTCGAAGCGTGAAAGATTTGAAGACTAACACGCCTTTCCTGATGGGGAGTCTTGCCGGCTCTTTCAAAGTGTTCATACTCACTGATCACGTCAGCTACTTCGGGATGCGGCGCCCATAAAGACCCGCGGAGCTGAATTAGTATGGCGGCTGTCTCTTTCTTGAACGTCTTCATTTCAGCCGTGCTCCACAACTGAGGCAAGGTCGGATGGCTGCGTTAGCATCCAGCCAACAGACAACAAGGCGCGGACGTACCGATAAGGATCATGGGACGGGCCCGCGATATTTCCATCGATTACCAGGATGGGCTGAAGTGAAAACTGCCGTGTTTTAAGAGATCCATCAATTACCTCGTACCTAAGCAAACGAGCCTTCGCCATCAGATACCGCAATTTTGCTCTGGTTCCGTATCTCCCAGCCCGAATGATGTCTATTGCAAACCAGTGGCGACCTTCAACTCCGAAGTCAAAATCGAAGCCATACTGTCGTTCGAGACTTCCAACAAATCCTTTAACGTTTCGAACCATCGGCTTCCTTTCAATCGGCCGGTTCAATTGATTGCCGAGCCATTCTGGAAGGTGCCGTTTTAGGTCGGGAAGCGGTTCTCGTGGCTTGTTCAGTGGATCGACAAGCTCTAGATATCGTTTCTTTTCGAAATGGGCAAGGCTTTGAAACACCGCTTTCTTTTCGCGATATAGGAACTCGGCCATAATCGGGGAAAGCTTTGGAGCGGAGCACAGCGATTCTTGAATGCCTGATTTAGGATCTTTCAACGACTCTGCGGTCCAAAAGACGCTATCAAAAGAATTCTGTAGCAGATTCCGAATTTCTGAATTTGCTCCCTCTTTTGCAACGCCCGCCTTACCAAATATAGCTGCTACCAGGGCGTGTTCCCCGAGAGCTAACTTAACTTCAATAAGATCCTCGAGACATCCAATTGCGTCATGCCAATTGTCGATCCTCTCCAGGTCATACGCATATATGGCCGTAAGTCTTCCCGGGCGCGGAACGAAGATCAGATCGGGCTGCCGCAGCAAGTCTGGGAAATAGGGAGCTTTCTGAAAGTGCTCCGCATCGACAGCACTGAGGATAAAGTCCAACAGCTGAGATTTGTTGGTGCGTCGTCTTTGAGTGTTGCTCGGCATTGAAACCTAACTTACAGCAGGAGTTTGCGAGAGTACTTTAGCTTTAATTCGATCGCGGCCCCGACACTTCGACCTACCCTCGGCGCTTCCGAATAGTTTTCACCCAAGCGTCCAATTCCTCAATGCGCTGCTTGAGCTCCGCAGGGGATGGGAAAGGCGTTCCGTCTGCGGCGGCTTGGTCATGTCCACGGATCCAGCGAGAGCATTCGGTCATGCCCTCTTCGACCCCTTTGCAGTCTTGCTCTGTGATGTCATGCAGGTGTCGCACTTTTTGAGTCTGGATGCTAGGCCGATAGCGTTCAACGACGTCGTTAAGCAAAATCTCAGTGATTGCTCGCTCCCATGCTTCGCGGAGCAATCCATATATATCCCGAGCTTCTGGCTCGTAAGCCTCAGAACCGGAGGTCCGATATGTCTTTTCAGCTGTTTGCCAGCGAGATCGTAACGCTCCGATTCGGTCCCGCACATTCATTGCAACCCAGGGAAGATCGGGAGAGCATATTCCGGCATTGCCTTCTCGACGCACATATTGATGTTGGCATCCGACGTTTTGACGACTGGATTCATCCATGAGAACGCGAAGAAACAGCAGATCGTGCGTGAACACGATAACTTGGCGCTGGCTTGCCTCGGCAACCAAACGCCGTGCAATCCGCTCGCGCCATACGTGATCCAACGAAGAAACAGGATCGTCGAATATAATTGCGGATCGCGCACCTGCAGTGCTTAGCTCCGTTAGGAATGCTGCCAGCGAGAGTGTCCTGGATTCACCTTCACTTAGGACCTCAGTGACCCCGACGTTGGGAGCGCTGGTGAAGACTAGTCGGTGGAAAAGCGATCCCTTAGTCCCACCCGCAACTTGTATTTCCAGTTCGAGGTGATTGAATTCTATGTTGACCAGCTCCGTTTGAAATGTATTACGGAGGTGCTCTGTGATTAATTCCTTTGTGAGTTCTGTACTCTTGCGAGTAATTCCTTGGGTTGCAGTATCGTCAAGACACTGCGCATAAGCTGCTAAACGTCTTTTCCGTTCAATTTCCTCGAGAATTGTCTGCCGCGAGCCCTTCAGAGTCACACGGTTTTCGAGTTCGTTAAGCTCTGCGCCGGAGACTGGATCAAGCGGAGTCTGCTCCGTTTCTAGTTGAGTGGCACGCTCGATGAGAGTATTTATGGCTACCGTTAAAGCCTCCGCGGGGCTGGCCCCAATACCCTGATCAGGAAAGCCATCCGTTCCAGCCGCCGAATCCTTTATATTCCGTTGAAGCTCGGAGGCCTCGTTTAGAAAGCCTTCAATGCGGCCGGCAAGTTCCGGCTCTTCCTCTAAAACTTCCTTAAGCAGAAGAGCCAAGTTAGCAGGTCTCGCGACCAGTTCAGTCTCAGAAAGTGCCAATCGATAGGCTTCCTCTGCATCATGCAAGTCTGCCTGCGCCTTCGACGCAACGAATTCGGCAAAGTGCGTGAGTTGAGACGCTGCATCGGGTCCGATGAGTTGTTGGCAGAGCGGACAACGAGCTTCCGTCGTGTTCGAAGGGAAAGGCTCCCCCGGGAATGCTGCCTTGGCAAAACCCACAGCCGCTTTCCACATCTCTTTCCACGCTCTGTCGCCTGTTTGCGGGATCACATCTGCGGTCAATGCAGCTTTTTGAATCGCTAGAACAGCCTGTTTTGACGCGCGAACAGTATCAGCTGCCGATCGTAACCCGGCAATCTTGCTATCGGCGAAAGCTTCGCTCAGTTTTTGGACCTGCTGCATGACCTGTTTAAATCGTTCGGATTTTAGCCTCAGCTCGCGACCTCGTTGCTTTGGGTTGGAGGCTCGCAAATCCTGCTGTTTGGTCCGTAGTTCCCTCAATCGTTTTTCTTCATCCAACGAAAGTTCGCACAGGTCGCTCACCGCCTCAGACTTCGTAAGCGAACTTAGATTATCCAGAAGCGCTCTTGCCCGAGTTCCGGCTGTGAGATTTGGGAGATTGGCGAGAGTCATGTTGAGCTTGGCTTGCTCGGCCTCCAGAATGGAGCGAACCTGGGTGCAGGCGCCGGAAAGTTTGTCAAAAACATCGAGCCCAAACGGGCGAAAGGCAACATCGGTCTTATCTTTCAAGTACACCGAGGCACAATGGGAGTCGAAAACGCTGACCCTAGATAGAATGACGGACAGCGTCGCGCTGGATCCCCACTTGTAGGTAATTTCGTCGCTTCCTTCTCGAAACCGAATTGTGGCCTCCGGCTTCAGAGGTGCTTCGCCACTCAGCACGTTGCCAAGAACTTGCTCAATCCCACGCGACCGGCAGGCTTTTTTTAGGATCCGTATGTAGCCTGACTTCCCGGCGGAGTTTGGGCCGTAGACAACTGTCAAATTTGGGCCGAAAGTTATGGTCTGTTCAGAAGCAAGCGCATTCACTCCATGGTGGTGAGTGATCGAAACAAGAGTTACAGCGGAGCTTGATCCAACATTCAGGGATAGATGTTCAGCACTCAGCGGCTCCGAAGACAGAGGATCACTCAATCCCCGGCCGGCTTTGCACAGTTCTGCTAGCGCAACGAAGTCTCTGGCAGAAAGTTCTTTGGAAGTGAAAATCCGGCGTAAGGCCTCACGCTGCCACAGAGGTCTTTCTAGTGACCACTCGAGAATGTCAGCCGACACGTCTCTCATCTGTGCAACACTCTATTTCAATAAGTGTAGACGTTACTACACGTGGAGCACTAGGGATGGTAGCTCTAAAAATATTTACTAGCAGCGGGCGGCCGGGTCGGATTTTCATTTCTCGCGTTCGAATACGATCTCCGCAAGTTTTTCATTGTACTCAGCAGCGTCTCGTGCGTAGTGCGCGCGACGATGGCAGTTTGGGCAGACACCCACTACCCATCTAGGGTCGTCTGGACCCCCGTCTGTCAGACGGCGTATGTGATGCGGCTCCAAGTATGGCTGCCCCTTCTGAGTCACGAACGGAGCTGATGCCCCACAACCTTCACATTTCCCTGCCGCACGAGCTAAGACGTAAAGTCGAATTGCCCTGCTACGCATTCTGAACAGGGCGCGTCGCTCGACAGGCGTTCTGGTTTCGGCAGAATCTGCGAGCGCTTTACGGCGCAGTTCAGCTAGTGATTCAGGTTTAGACTCTTGGTCAACTTCACTTGAGCTTTCCGATGGTTCGTCGTTCGCGCTATCGAGCGATACCAGCGGAACTAGCTCAAATAGGATTGCCTTTCGCATGTTTTGTTTTGTGTCAGGGGCATCCACCCATTCATACCCAATGCATACCATCTGGCCTTTGTACCGAAGATAACCACTCCTCTCAGGAACCTCTTCGAATAGGTGCACATCCTCCCCGTTTCCAGCATGATCTCGTAGAGCAAGATTGGCTTTAGCGAATTTCATGTCTCCAATCTGGCCCTCTCCAAAGTAAAAGAATGTGGATCCGTCCCCATCCCAGCGGTCTTCGTAACCGTGCTGCCGGCCAGAGTTACCAGTCACCAAGAAAATTAGATTATGTTGGGCCGGCGTAATCATGCCGCCCTGCTCTTGACCGCCGAAGCGTGCATGAATGTCGCGTCGCCGGTGATATAGCTTTTCTGGTACGAATAGAGGGTCGGTGTTCATAAAACGACACGCAAGCAAGAAGCAGAGTCTCGTGGCGATTTTAGCTTCAACGGCTTAGATACACGACCGATTTCTCCAGTCGCTTTCTCCCCGTTGCGTCCGACTGTAGGCCGGAATGACGGGAGTAGACCAGTCGGTTGGAATGGACAATTCAAATTCGTCCGAGTCGGCTAGGCGATACGATTAGAACAAACTCAGATGTGACTTGAGCGGCAAAAACAATCTGTCTTCATTCATGCCAAGATACTTGAAAAGCATAAGCGTCAAGATCGCACGCAAGCGTCGATTGAGATTGTACATGTCCACGATGTTGTCGATGATCGCGGGCCTGTGGCGTTCGTCATAGTGGGTGAGGTAGTTCCGGACGCCCGTGAACAGGGCGATGAAATCCTGCAACTTAGGATACCCAGTGAGGTCAATGGCGTGCTGGGAGTCGATCCCCTCAAATAGCTGTCTAATCCTAGTCCTTAGTGACAGTTCGTTGCCGAAAGCCAGTGCGCTGAGCAACTTCTCTTTGAACTCTGGAGTCGTGCCGGCGGGAATCACTAAGGCGAGAGCTTCCCTGATCTTGGCGTAGTCTTCCTTCGGTACATAAATTCCATCACGTGTTCTTCGGTGGAAACTCTCTAAAGCCTGCGCAAGCGATAAGAATGTGCTCTGAACATACTGGCTCGGATTGTATATCGTACTGAGCAAAAGGTCGCAAACAGGTCGCAATATCCCCTCTTTCAAAAACCATTCCTTAAACAAATTTCCTGCACTGTCTCCATCACCAAAGTCGCGCAGTGGAAACGGCATATCAAATTCTGACTGTGCCTTTGGAGGAATGGTGCGAGAGGGAACGAAATAGTCGACCGTCCGTGCCTCATCGGTGCCAGTCTCATGTGTAATGAGACGAATTTTTCTTGGCAGAGCCGTTTCGCCGACCAGCAACGAGAGGACGTTCGCTAGCCCTCGGATCATCTGATTGACTGTGGGAAGGTTTGCTGGGGGATCAAAGTCCAACTGAAAGTGATTCTGGCTCGTTAGACTCGTTTGGGTCCGCGTGCGAGAAATTTGAATCCCGTTCCAAAGGACTAGACGTTTGAACTGAGGAGGACCCTCGACTCGAAAGACCGGTTTTGCGGCGGTGGGCACAACGAAAGTGAAATGATCTGGGGTTGAGCCCTCCATATCCCGCACAAGGGGTTGCCCAGTCCAATCCTCTAAATGGATGAACCTCAAAAGTGCCTCATGAATGGGCAGATTGCTTTCGTCAATGAGGTGGACTCCCACGAGTAGGGCATTTGCAGCCAGCACCACTTCGTTCCCATGTGAGGAAAGATAGAAGGCTCGAAGAATGGTGCAGCGATTGCG
>Ga0210409_10003760_pt1 | contig 16699 bp, 6 predicted proteins | sample IncBWH17MmetaG_FD_161649 | JGI IMG/M metagenome (GOLD analysis project Ga0210409, IMG submission 161649) | Forest soil microbial communities from Barre Woods Harvard Forest LTER site, Petersham, Massachusetts, United States - Inc-BW-H-17-M | ecosystem: Environmental > Terrestrial > Soil >...
TCTCTAGCGAAATGTGCAAGGTCTGCACGGTATGTGGTTCTACGCCGATTGTCTGCTCCAAAGACTGGTAACCCGCCTCACGCACGGATATCTCGTGCTCCCCAGGCAGCAGCAACAGCTTCTTCGACCCCTTCAATTCCTTCAGGTATCCAACGTACTTACCATCCACCCACACCCCTGCCGTCTTTGCGGCTCCGTTCTGCGGTTGGAAACGAACCTCTCCCAGTATCTCGTTATTCCCGGCCGCAACTGGCAGCGCTGCGGCGCACAGCAATCCCAGGATCACGCCTGCGTTTCGCGCTCTCGAAATCCTTGTATGCATACGATGCCCCCGTTCTCGAGATTTGGCCCAAGACATTGGTGTGATGCAGGTGTCCAACCAACTGTGCAAATCTCCGGTGAGATGTAAGTTGTTGTAAATAGGAGAGATAGCGCCCTATTAAATGGGGAAGCCAAGTACTAAAACGTATAAATCTTACTCACTCTTCCAATTCGACCCTGAAACCCTTGCTTGTTCCGGTCGCAACGGGCGCGGGTACGTGCCTCCCAGGTGCTGGTCCCGAGGATTCTCTCACCACGAACTCGGGCTCGATCGCGATTTCCGGTTCGTCGCTTCCGCGCTTCTCGATGCGCTCGATCACCGTTTGCGCCGCAATCTGCCCCATTCTCAATAACGGCTGCCGGACTGTGGTCAGAGATGGGTTGGCAAATGCCGCCCCCGGAATATCGTCGAACCCCACGACCGACACATCTTCGGGGACTCGCAACCCTGCTTCGCGGAACGCCCAAATCGCTCCAATCGCGGAAATATCGTTATACGCGAACACCGCTGTGAACGGCCGCTTCCGTGCCAGCAGTTCCTTGCCTACCGGGTAACCGATAACCGGCGTCGAATCCGTGCCCTCGATTTGCACGGTCAGCTCCGGACGAATGCGCAAGCCAAGCTCTTCCGCCACTTCTTCAATTGCGTTCCAGCGCACAGTGGAATCCGAGCTGAAGGGTTGGCCCTTCAGGAACGCAATCTCTTCGTGGCCGAGATTTTGCAAGTGCTGCAAAGCCATCTTCGCCGCGCGCTTGTGATCCAGCACGATGTTCGTAACGCCAGCCACCCGCTGATGGCCAGCTACGGCCACTGTCGGCAGCGCCGGCGGTTCGGTGATGGAGGTATCCACCGTAATAAAGCCCTCCACGCCGCGCGATTGCAGCATCTGCGAATAGGTTTGCAGGAGCTTTTTGTCGTGCCGATGAATCACCGTCAGGAAAAAGAAATTGTTCTGCCGCAGATGCTGCTCGATGCCACTGATGATCATCGAGCCGTACGCGTCGCCTATCTCTTCTGCGATAACACCAATGGTATAGGTGCGCTGCAGCCGCAAAGAACGTGCAAAAAAATTCGGCCGGTAATTCAGCTCGCGCGCCGCCGCCACGATCCGTTGCTTGGTGTGCTCGGGAATGGAACGCGCCGCCGCCGAATTATTCAGCGCCGCGGACACCGTTCCCGGGGTGAGGTGCAGATGCTCCGCGATTGTTCTTAGGGTGACTCGTTCCGGTTTACGTGCTCCCGGCTTGCCCTTGCTCGGAGTCGTCATTGGCAGCGCCTCGACGTCGCTTCCATTGCACCTCTGCGATCCTTATTCTAAACTAAGCAGCGGCTTTGCTCTATTCCCCTTCAAATCAATGTCCTGCGGGCCTTCCAGAGCATCAGGACCACGCCCAATAGCCGCACTTGGCAGTGGTGCTATAGAGCACCATGCCGGCGCGCCCGCGGAAGAGCGTTCTTATATGCGCCGTAGAATAACATTATTTTTCTTTGGAATATCATTATTTTTGCTTGACAAGTCTTCCGAGCAGGACTATATATCGCCCCTAGTAGAAAAGTATTAGCTTCTTTCCTGCGGTTTTTTGGCTGGATCCTTATCTCAATCGGGGTGGTTGAGTACGGAAAGTTCACACGAGGTGGGTGAAAGAATGAAGAATCATGCTGGATTCTTTTCCAACGCACGTACAAGCACCAAGGCCATTCTCTCGCTGTTCTGTTTCCTATTGCTAATGCTTGCGGTTCCGTTTGCCGCGCACGCGCAGGATATTACTGCCGCTGTTCGTGGCACCGTGGCCGATGAGCAGGGCTCGGCCATCGTCGGCGCAGAGGTGAGCGTCATTAGTCCGGATACTGGCTTTTCTCGAACTGCCACGACGGGTACGGATGGCGTGTACAACTTTCCCGATTTGCCACTCGGGGCGTACAAAATTCGCGCATCGCACGCTGGTTTCAAAGGCGCGGAGCAGACGGGGATTGTCTTGCACGTCGCGGACAGCCGGGTAATCAATTTCACTTTAAGAGTCGGAGCCATAACCGAGGAAGTGACGGTGGAGGCCAACGCGATCCAGGTGGAGACCACCTCCGGCGATTTGACCGGCCTCATTGAAGGCAACCAAGTCAGGCAGTTGCCCCTCAATGGCCGCAACTTCATGGAGCTTGTCACGTTGGTCCCTGGTGTAGCGACCGGCGAGGGCTTTAGCGCACAGGCGAAGGGCATTAAAGGCGGATCGGATATCTCCATCAGCGGCGGGGCTGTTAATGCCAACCTTTGGTTGGTTGACGGCGCTCACAATAATGACGTCGGCTCGAACCGCACCATCCTCGTTTTCCCGTCCCTGGACGCAATCGATGAGTTCAAAATTGAGCGCAATAGCTATAGCGCGCAGTTCGGCCAGTCCGCCGGCGGACAAATCAGTATCGTCACGAAGTCGGGCTCAAACGCTTTCCACGGCGACGTCTACTACTTTGGGAGAAACGATAAGTTGAACGCCTTCAACACTTTCGCCAAAGACAATTGCCCGGCAACGGGCTGCGTAAAAAACAAGCTCCGCCGGAATGATTATGGATACACAATTGGCGGTCCGGTCAAAAAAGACAAGATTTTTTTCTTCTGGTCGCAAGAATGGAATAAGCAAATTGAAGGGCAAACCACCACCGCTCGCGTGCCAACCGTAGCAGAGAAAGGCGGCGACTTCAGGGACATAGCTACCGCTTGCCCCGCAACGTTTGGCTTTCCCGCGGGTGGCCTGCAGGATCCTGCGAACGCAGACGCGCAGTTCCCGACGCCAAACGTAATTCCGACGGCGCGCTTGAGCCCTGCTGCTCAGGTCGTGTTGCAAGCGTATCCTAACCCGACGAATCCGAATCCCTGCGCGGCGAACAACTTCACCAAGTCTTTCGGTGTGCCGACAAACTGGCGCGAAGAAAACGCCCGTGGCGACATTAACCTTACCAGTAGCTTGCGCGCCATGATGCGTTATACGAATGACTCCTGGACGCTAGGGCCGCCCGACGGCGGCTTCGGATGGGGAAACAATAACCTCGGACCCATTGGAGAGTATTGGAGTCAACCGGGCCGCGTGATCGTAGGCAAGTTGAGCAAAACCATTGGTCAAACCATGGTCAACGATTTCGCCTTCTCCTATTCCGCGAACCGCATCACCATCACTCCCGCGGGCACGGATCCCGGACTGGATCAGAAGCTTAATGACACAATCCCGACCTTCTTCCCGCTATCCGGCAAAACCTATGGCGATAAGGGGCCAGCCGTATGGATTAACTGCTGCGGGCTGCCAAGCGTCTGGACTATCGCTCCCTGGCAGAACCAGCAAGACTTGTATACCTGGCAGGATGATTTCTCCATGGTCAGGGGAAAGCACACGTTCAAGTTTGGCGGCCTCTACAGTCGAAACTATAAAGCCGAACAGGCGGCCAATGCCGAATTCGGAAGCTTAGGTGGGGCTGTTGGTTACAACGGCTTCAAGGGTGCCGCTAACTCGACGCTTTACGGAATCGCGGACCTTGAGCTCCAGAATATGGCCTTAGGATGGGGCGAGTCGCAGAACATTTTCAAGGTCCGGAACGTCTGGCACGACGTGGAATTCTACGCCGCAGACAACTGGCGCGTCACTCCGCGTTTAACTGTCGAATACGGATTCCGTTGGTCCTTCTTGCCGCCAGTATATCTATCGGACGACCGGTACACGCTCTTCAATCCAACCGCGTTTGACCCAGCCTTGGGCACCGCATCTTGCAATGGATTGCTGTATTCGTCGGGACTGAGTGCGAACCCGTGCACCGCCGCCGGTGCAACGGGCGGGGTAAAGGGCCCCAACCGCGGACTGATGAACACCAACTACCACACGATCGCACCGCGTCTCGGTGTTGCCTGGGATCCCACCGGAAATGGCCGCTGGGCTGTGCGCCTAGGCGCTGGACAGTATTTCAATCGTGACCGCTTGTGGCCTTTGCAACTCGCGGGTAACAACCCGCCGTTTAACCCGGGGTTTAGCAGCACAAACGGAAACGGGCGGTTCCTTGACAGCACCAACCAATTGCCTGCGTGTACGCCGACTTGCTTTGGCTCGGGTCTTGGAACGGTGCAAGATGGCGAGGAACTCAGCAATAACGTACCAAATAGCTGGCAGTGGAACATCTCGGTCCAGCGCGAACTATCCAGAGACAACAAACTGGAACTAGCGTACGTAGGACACAGAAACTTGCACTGGGAGGCAATAACGGACGTGAATGGCGTATTGCCAGCCGACCGGTTGACGTACGTGCAAAACGAGAATACCGGCTCTGCCAGCCTGCTCTCCTCGTTCAGGCCATTTGGAGCTGCCGTATTGAACAACTCAATCAAGTACTATACGCATGCCAGCGATTCGAACTACCAATCGCTGCAGGCGCTGTACAATTTGCGATATCACGGCGCAAACTTCCAGGCGGCATATACGTACTCGAAGCTGCTGTCTAACTCACAGCAAATCGACTCGCCTCCGTTCAACGTAGATGCCTACAATTTGAACAACAGCTATGGGCCGGATATTCTGAACCATCCGCATATCTTCTCGGCGAACCTGGTTTACCAATTGCCGGGCCTGCAGAATCAAAACAAATTCGTGCAAACCGCATTAGGTGGTTGGGAAGCAAGCACGATCGTAAGTCTTGCGAGCGGCCCTTCCATTTCCACGCTGATGAGCGGGGTCCAGGGCTTGGGTGACCCTGCCGGACTTGGAAACGGGTCAGCCACGGGGCAGAACCGGCCAAACCGTGTTGCGGGCGCGCCATGCCGTACCAGTGGCATGGACTCAACGCAGTTCATCAACCCGAGCATGTTTACGGTTAGCGGCTATAAGCTGGGACAGATTGGTAATTCTGGCATCGGCACCTGCCTGGGGCCGGGCATCCGGAACTTGGATACCGGTCTCGACAAGAACTTCAAAATCACGGAGCGCGTTAAGGCGCAGTTCCGGTTTGAGTTCTTCAACCTGTTTAACCACCCCTTGTACGCGGCACAGGACGTGATCAACAATCAGACCATTGGTTTCAACGCACCTATATTTGGTGACGCCAGCGGTAACCCCGTTCCCAAGGATGCAAAAGGGAATCAAATCCTAACCACGGCAACGCAGATTTTATCGGCGACTCCGAATCCCGGTTCCAATTTCGGCAGATCTCAATCCATACGTGAAAATGGCTTCCGGCAAATTCAATATGCTCTGAAGTTCATTTTCTAGTCGAGGGCACAACCCAAGTCGGAAGCGTCCCGCCCGGCACTCACCAGCCAGGCGGGATGCTTCGTTTTGAAGCGAGCGCGCAGAAAAGTTCTGCGCGATTTGTTCGCCGAGAAAAAAAGCTCCATGCGTTAGAATGGACACATGTTCGGTCATCCCTTAGGGCGTTTTCTTTTCCGTTTCTGTTCTTCCGCTCTCATTTACGTAGTTCCACAACTTGCTTTTGCGCAAGCTGGCGGGCCCCAGCGCGTTCCGGTGCCGCCGCCCCTCACAAAGCCAAACGCCTCCAAGCCCAAAACCGATCGCAGCCTTCTGCCCCCCGTCCCCGTCTTCAAAGACATCGCCAAGCAGATCGGCGTGACCGGATCGCACATCGCTGCACCCGAAGCTCACTACGTCATCGACTCCACCAGCGGCGGCGCCGGCCTCTTCGACTGCGATGACGATGGCAGGCTGGACATCGTCCTGGTCAACGGTTCGACCGTCGAGCGCCTGCAGCAAGGCGGCGATCCGATGGTCACCCTCTATCACCAGGAACCGGACGGCACGTTCAAAGACATCACCAAGGAAGCCGGCCTGACCCGCAAGGGCTGGGGCATGGGCGTCGCCGTGGCCGACTACGACAACGACGGCAAGCTCGATCTCTTCGTCACCGGCTACACCGGCAGCGTCCTGTACCGCAATCTCGGCAACTGCAAATTTGAAGACGTTACTGACAAAGCCGGCGTCCGCGGCAGCGGTTTCATGACCGGCGCCGCCTGGGGTGACTACGATCGCGACGGCTATGTCGATCTCTTCGTCTCCCGCTACTCCCACCTCGACCTCAACAATCTCCCGCAGTTCGGCAGCAACAAATTCTGCCGCTTCAAAGGCATCCTGGTGCAGTGTGGTCCCTGGGGCCTCGAAGGCGAAACCGATTTCCTCTACCACAATCGCGGCGACGGCACCTTCGAGGAAGTGTCTGTCAAAGCCGGCGTCCACGACGACATCGGCTATTACGGCCTCGGCGTCATGTGGGTCGATTACGACGATGACGGCTGGCCCGATCTCCTCGTCGCCAACGACTCCGTCCCGAACTATCTCTACCACAACAATCACGACGGCACGTTCGCCGACGTCGGCATGCTCACCGGCGTAGCCCTCAGCGGCGAAGGCATGGAGCTCGGCAACATGGGCGTCGACTGGGGTGACTACGACCACAGCGGCCGGCTCAGTTTTTTCGTCACTCACTTTGAGGATCAACCCAATTCGCTCTATCGCAATATGGGCGCAAAGGGCTTCGACGACGTGAGCTGGACCTCCGGCGTCGGCCAGCCCAGCTATCCCTACGTCGGCTGGGGTACCGGTTTTTTTGATATGAACAACGACACCTGGCTCGATATCTTCGTCGCCAACGGTCACGTCTATCCCCAGATCGACACGATCGACGTCGGCCCGCGCTACAAAGAACCGATGCTTCTGCACCGCAACAATCGCGATGGCACCTTCGACGAAGTCTCCAAAGACGCCGGTCTGCAAGACATGCCGCTAAAGTCGCGTCGTGGCGCCGCTTTTGGCGACATCTTCAACACCGGAAATATCGACATTGTCTTGCTCAACGTCGGCGAGCCGCCCTCCGTGCTCCTCAACACCAATCGCACCCCGCACCACCGTGTGCTCTTCAAGCTCATCGGCACAAAAAGCAATCGCGCCGCCATCGGTGCGCGCGTGACCATTCACGCCGGCGGCGTCAAGCAGTTCAACGAAGTCCACGGCGGTGGCAGTTACCTCTCCCAGAACGATTTACGTTTGCACTTCGGCTTGGGCACCGCCGCAAAAATGGAATCGGTGGAAATCCGCTGGCCCAACGGCGCAAGCGAGACTCTGCAAAACGTTCCCGCCGACGCCATCTACACCATCGTCGAAGGCGCCGGCATCCGCGACTCAAGACCTCTTCCGGCACCCGGCGCGGCCGTTGCGGTTGCTGGCTCCCACTAACGCTATGGAAGTGGCAACTCGCCGAATTCGTTTCCTTGCCTCAATCCGCGCCCTTGTAACCGCGCTTCTGCTTGTCGCCGGTGCGTTATATGTTTCCGCCTGTCCTGCAGCCGATAATCCCGGCGAAGCTCTGAAGCGTCGATTCGAGTCCGCCAAATCAGCGCTCGCTGTCGGCGATCTTGCCCGCGCCGAAGACTCGTACCACCTGACCATTGCGCTGGGCCTGCGCCAACTCGGCAATCTTTCCATCGCCGAGCAGCAATTCGAGCAAGCCACTGCGCTCCTCGATCAAGCCGTGAAGCTTTCCTCTGAAGACGCCTCTCTCCGGTTGGAAGACGGCATTGCCTGGTTCCGCAAGGGGGACACCAAGAAAGCTTCCGAGATTATTCTGTCCGTGCTCAACGCGGATCCTGGCAATGCTCGCGCTCATAACGCCTTGGGACGCCTTTACCTCTTCAACGGCGACCTCGACGCTTCTATCGCGGAGCTGCAGAAAGCTGTTGCCCTGCAAGACGACTTCGAGACCGCCTATTTTCTCGGCATCGCTTTCCTCAAGGCCAAGAAGACTGCGGAAGCCGCGGATCTGTTTGACAAATTGCAATCGGCGGTGGGAAATTCAGCCGCGCTCCACGTCCTGTTTGGCCGTGCCTACACCGTCACGCATTTTCCGGAGCAGGCCGTCGCCGAGTTTCGCAAGGCTGTCACTCTCGATCCCAAGTATCCGCGCGCGCACGCGTTGCTGGGGTATGCCACGCTGGAGTTCTACGGCGAGTCTAGCTATCCGCAAGCTCGCAAGTTATTCGAGCAGGAGCTGCAGCTCCAGCCCAACGATTATTTGTCGTTGGTCCTGCTCGGCATCAGCACCACGAGCCTGCGCGACTATCCAGCCGCCGAAGCAGCTCTGCTCCATGCTACGCGCCTGCGCCCCGAAGGCGCCTCGCCTTACCTTTATTTAGGCGAAACCTACACCTCCACCGGCCGTTTCAAGGAAGCTGTCCCAGCTTTGCAGAAATACGTCACACTGGCGAACACCGCGCAGGAATCCAACCGCAACCTGAGCCGCGGCTATTTCTTGCTCGGGCAGGACCTGTTGCGTCTCGGCGGCCGCACCGAGGAGGCGCGGCAGGCTCTAGCGCGTTCGCAACAGCTTCGCGAAGCCCAGTTCAAGTACGACCAGGAACACATGTTCCTCGATCCCAAGCAACAGAAGGAGCAAACAGAGTCGGAGTCTTCCGCCGACGCCCGCAGCCTCAGCTCCGATCGTATGGCCGGCGTCCTCGAAACCGGTTCCCGCGAGGAAGATCGCACGGCGAAGGAAATGGCGCAGGGTGGCTTGCCTCCGGACTCTTCACATCCCTCGCCAGCGGCGCAAACCGCTGCGGAATCACAAACTGCAAAGCAGTATCGCGCCTTCGCTGCGGAAATTCTTGCCAGCTCCTATAATGATTTGGGCGTAATGCGTGCCAAGGATTCGAGATTTGCCGAGGCCGCTGAATTCTTTAAGCAAGCCCACGCCTGGAATTCAGCCCTCGTCGGCCTCGATCGCAATTGGGGTCTGGCCGCGTATCGCGCCGAATTATATTTCGAAGCCGTCCCGCCCCTCGAGCGCCACCTCGCCGCCCACGCGGACGATGGGTTGGTCCGCCAGATCCTCGGCCTCAGCTATTTCGTTCAGGAAAATTATTCCCAGTCCGCTGAAGTCCTGCGCCCCTTCCTGAGCCATCCGCCCGACGATCCCGCGCTCCTCTTCGCCTGGGGCACTGCACTGGTCCACACGCGCCAGTCCGTCGACGCCGCGAAAATTTTCCAGCACATGCTTCAGCAAAACAACGCCAATCCCAGCGTCCACTATCTCCTCGGTCAGGCCTACGCTCAGGACAAGGACTATCCCAACGCGCTCCGCGAACTGAAAGCGGCCGTGCAGCTGGATCCCAAACTCCCCGAAGCTCACTACTACACGGGCTTGGTCTATCTCCATCAAAGCGATTTCGACAGCGCCGCCCAGGAATTTCGCTCCGAGCTCGCCCTCCGCCCAGGCGATCCGGTCACAGCTTACCACCTCGCCTTTACACTCCTCTCTAAGGGCCAGACGGAAGACGCCGCCGCGCTCCTCCGCGACGTGGTCAAGACCAAGCCAGACTATGAGCTCGCGTACTTTGAGCTGGGCCGCGCTCTTCTCCAGCAAGGCGATGTCGAAGGATCCATCGCCAGTCTCGAAACTGCAAAGAAGCTACAACCCGACCGCGACCTCACGTATTTCCAGCTCAGCCAGGCGTACCGCCGCGCCGGGCGCGCGCAAGATGCTGAGCAAGCCCTCGCCACTTACAAAAAAATGATCGAAGAAAGCCGCCAAAAAAAGCGCCAGAGTCTCGAAACCGAAACGCCCTGACCCTCCATTCTGCTTCGTGTCCTCTGTTTACCCCTGGAAGGGTGCCCTGTGCGGTAAAATCCTTGGGTTTTGTCTTGCCTAGAATAACGATTTTATACTATAGTTTCGTGCATTGGGGCCGGCCGGGTAGTGGCCGGACGTAATCGATCCCGCCGTTCTCGTCGAGGAGTCTAATGATCAAGCCGCTCGCACTCGCCTGCGCACTAGCGCTCTTTTCTGTCTCCCTTAGCTCCCGGGTTTGCGCCAACGACGACATTCCCAAAGCCGCCTGGAAGCGCCCCATCGGCGCTCCCCTCGAAAATCCTGGCACGAAAAAGCCGACGCTCGACGCCGGCCATATCGACAATGGCTTTTGGCAAGGCGCACCCGTTGGCGGCTTCGGCGCCGGCACTTTCTCGCGCACCTATCGTGGCGACTTCGCCCGCTGGCACATGAAAACGGGCATACACAAATACCAGACCGTCTGGGCCAATCAGTTTGCCATGTTTCAAAAATCGGAAGGCGATGCCGATGGCGTCGCCAAAGTCCTCACCGCCGCTCACCCTCCGGATAATGCCCTAACTTCCTGGGACTGGAACTACCCCGTCGGCGCCGGCGATTACTACGCGCTCTATCCAAAGTCCTGGTTCGATTACCGCTGGGAAAAGTTTCCCGCGCATGTCACTGTCGAACAGTTTTCGCCCATCCTTCCCGATAATTACAAGGAGACCAGCTATCCGGTAGCGGTGTACCGCTGGCAAGCGGAAAATCCGACGTCCAAGCGCGTAACCGTCTCCATTCTTCTCTCCTGGGAAAATATGCTCGGCTGGTTCCGTACCTACGGTCGCGATTTGCACGGCGGCATCAACGATGGCAATCACAACGTTTTCCGCGCCGCGGCCTTTCCGCACGCTATGAAAAATGCAAAAGAAGGCGAGGGCCCCGGGGGCACCATGGAAGGCATCATCTTCGACCGCAATCACCTCGGCCCCGTGCAAGATGAGTGGGATGGACAATTCGTGATTGCCGCCCTACACTCGCCCGGGGTAGAAGTCTCCTACCAAACCACGTTCGCGCCCGACCGCGACGGCAAAGAAGTTTGGGCCCCTTTTTCCAAAGACGGCAAGCTCGCCAACAGCCAGGATGCCTGGACCAGCAGCGGCGAGCCTCTCGCCGGTGCCATCGCTGTTCGCTTTAGTCTCGCACCCGGTGAAAAGCGGGTCATTCCCATGGTCATCGCCTGGGATTTGCCCATCGCCGAATTCGGCTCCGGACGCAAATGGCATCGCCGCTACACCGATTTCTACGGCGCCTCGGGAACAAGCGCGTGGGCCATTGCGCATGACGCCCTCGCCAACGCCGCGGATTGGAGCCAAGCCATCGACGCCTGGCAAGCTCCCTACACCAACGACGAAAGCAAGCCCCTCTGGTATCGCGGCATGCTTTTCAACGAGCTTTATCCTCTTGCTGATCTCGGCTCTTTTTGGGGACGCCCCGTTGGCTCGGATCCGAAGCAGCCGCCCGTCTATTCCTTCATGGAGTGCTACGACTACCCCTATTACGAAACGCTCGACGTGCGCTTTTACGGCTCCATGCCGCTCCTGAAATTCTGGCCCGACCTCGAAAAAAATGTCATGCGCGAATTTGCCGCCACCGTCCCGCAAGAAGCCGGTGAGAAAATGGAATGGATCTGGAAGACCCAGCAGTCCGGCCAGCTCAATTTCCGAATCCGCAAAGCCAAAGGTGCCGTTCCCCACGATCTCGGCGTACCCGACGAAGATCCCTTTAAGCAAATCAATCAATTCAGTTGGCAGGACACCAACGGCTGGAAAGACCTAAATCCGAAATTTGTCCTGATGGTGTATCGCGATTTTATTTTCACCGGACGCAAAGACCAAGACTTCTTGCGCGCTACGTGGCCCGCAGTGCAGGAATCGCTTGCATACTTGCAAAAATACGACCGCGACGGCAGCGGCATCCCCCAGAACGAAGGTTATCCCGACCAAACCTACGACGAATGGGTCGTGCGGGGCGAGAGCGCCTATTCCGGCAGCCTATGGCTCGCGGCCTTGCGCTCCGCGGAAGAAATCGCCAAGCAGCTCGGCGATTCCGCTGCCGTGGCAAAATATCAGGCGCTCTTCGTCAAAGCGCAAACCAGCTACATCAGCAAGCTCTGGAACAAAGAATATTTCCGCTATGACACCGATAGCGAATACCGCGACAACATCCAGGCCGACCAGCTAGCCGGCCAGTGGTACGCCAACATGACCGGCCTCGGCGACCTCGTCCCGCGCGAGATGCAGCGTAGCGCCCTCCACAAGATCTTTGATTTCAATGTAATGAAATTTGCCGGCGGTACCATGGGCGCCGTCAACGGCATCGCTCCAGACGGCTCGCTCGTAAAGACCAACGAACAAGTCCAGGAAGTCTGGACTGGCACTACCCTGGGCCTAGCCGCGTTCATGCTCAGCGAAGGAATGAAGGACGAAGCCTACAAAACCGCTTGGGGCATCTATCACACCAGCTACGAAACCAAAGGCTATTGGTTCCGCACCCCCGAAGCTTGGGACATCACCGGCAACTACCGCGCCTCCATGTACATGCGCCCCGCAGCCATCTGGGCCATGGAAATGACCGGCCCCCCGAAGTGATCCGCTTTGCTCGCTTCTTCCGTAAGGAGTGACGCCGGCCTGCGGCAGCCAGGCAAGCTGGGCGCAACTAGGCGCGATGCAAAGAGACATATGGACTTCCGCCTCTCTCGGACCCCCAATATCATTGGTATCACTCGCGACCACGAGGCCCCTCCCCCGCTTTCTGTAGCTGCACATTCTAAAGGGCTTACGGACATACTCTGCGGAACTACGGATTCTAAAGGAGTTAGGGATCAAGGGAAAAGTTGTTGGTTAGGATAGGTTCCGGTTACGGCTGCCAGCTCGACCGGTCGATGCAACACCATCTAGTCAGTTGATCCGACAGCACGTCCCCGTGGAGAAGTGCCTTGTCCGAGTTACCAGCCCTTATCACGCAGTAGCCTGTGATTTTTGACAGGTGTATAACGCCGCCCGCCCTGTTCGACTACACGGCATCCTCAATGTGTTTTCCATTGGCGGTGAGCTTAATTTTGGGGACTTACCACCCCAACCGAGTGGCACCGGAGCCCCAATGGATCGGTCAACGAGTGTAAGCCGAATTCCATACGGGCCAACCCCGCCAGGAGGGAACCCATGTCACGGAACGAGCCGCTTAATCGTAGTGCGCTGCCAATCCCGGAGCCGTACTACCCCCCGATCACTGAAATCGATGTCCGGAAGGCGAAGGCTCCGCCGCGGTTTGAGGTCAAGCCGCCACCCGGAGCGCCCAATGTGTTGCTGATCTTGCTCGATAACCTCGGATACGGCGCTACAAAAACCTTCGGCGGCGTGATCAACATGCCGACGTTGGAACGGCTTGCCGCGAACGGGTTGATCTACAATAATTTTCATACGGCACCGCTTTGCTCTCCAAGCCGTATGGCAGTGCTGACGGGCCGCAATCCGCACAGTGCAAACATGGGATCCGTAGCCGAGGTAGCCACCGGTTTTCCGGGCAACACGGGAGAGCGCCCCCTGAGCGTAGCGCCGTTGAGTGAGATGCTGAAGCTCAACGGCTACAGCACTGCTTATTTCGGCAAGAGCCACGAATTCGCACCCTGGGAACAGGGCCTTTACGGTTCGTTCGATTCGTGGCCAACGCAGTTTGGATTTGAACGATTCTATGGAACGCTCAGCGGCGAGGGCGACATGTTCGCGCCGCCGCTCCGCACGGACCGGACCCCCGTCGACCTACCGGACGACCCCGACTACTACTATCAGACCGACCTCGCAAATCATGCGATCTCATACATTCGCGCGCAAAAGGCTATGGCACCCGACAAGCCGTTTTTCATCTACTACGCGGCACCAGGCACACACGCACCGAGTCAGGTGCCGAAGGCGTGGCTCGATAAGTATAAGGGCAAATTCGACCATGGCTGGGACAAACATCGCGAGCAGACTCTTGCGAGGCAAAAAGCGCTTGGAATTGTGCCGCCCAACACGCAGCTCACGCCCAAGCCGCCGGAAATGCAAGACTGGGACAAGCTAAGCGACGACCAAAAGAAAGTCATGACACGGCAAGAAGAGATCTTTGCGGCCTACGCTGAGATTACCGACCACGAGATTGGACGCGTGGTCCATGCGATCGAAGAATTAGGCGTGATGGACAATACGCTCATTATCTACATCACCGGCGACAACGGCTCGAGCGGCAATGGTGGACCGGGTGGCATGTTCAACACGGTGTGGGCTTACAATCAAAAACCGGAAACACTTCAGGACCAGCTCGAGCACTTCGACGAATTCGGGGGACCCCACTCCGATATGACGCCTCCACTCGGCTGGGCCGTTGCGGACGATACGCCGTTTTCCTACTGTCAGTTCTTCGCCACCTACGGTGGCACGACCAACGGCGTGGTGTTTCATTGGCCGAAGGGGATTAAGGCAAAGAAAGAGATACGCCCGCAGTACGGCCACCTCATCGATATCGCGCCCACGATCCTCGAGGCGGCAGGGCTGCCGGAGCCGAAGACCGTCAATGGAATATCACAAAAGCCGCTCGAAGGCGTGAGCATGCTCTATACTTTCGATAACCCCCAAGCGAAGTCGCGTCACACCATTCAGTATTACGAGTTCCTTGGCAACCGTGGGATTTACAAAGATGGGTGGTACGCACTCACCACACACCTATTGCCATGGGTAGGGAAGCCTCAAACCACTTTTGACCAGGACAAGTGGGAACTCTACAACACCGAGGAAGACTTCAGCTGCGCGATCGATCTCGCAGCGAAGTACCCCGACACGCTCAAGGAAATGCAGGCTCTCTTCCTGTCCGAGGCGGTCAAGTACAGCGTGCTGCCGCTCGATGACCGCGCCTACGAGCGAATGAACCCCGCCATTGCAGGGCGCCCCGACATCATGGCGGGCCGCACCTCGCTGACGGTTTATGAGGGCATGATCAGCATGCCGGAGAATGCCTTCATCAACACCAAGAATCAGTCTTATTCCATCAGCGCTGATGTAGAGATACCCAAAACGGGAGCTGACGGCGTGATTCTCGCTCAGGGCGGAGGGCACGCCGGCTTCAGCCTCTACGTTAAGGGAAACAAGCTCAAGTTTGCCTACAATTACCTGGGCGACGTTACGACCATCGCCTCAGCAGAGCCTCTGCCTGCAGGTCGCGTCACGCTGCTCTACGATTTCGCGTATGACGGGGGGAAGCCCGGCTCCGGTGGTACGGGTACGATCTCCGTCAATGGAAAGAAGGTCGCGAGCGGTCGAATAGAAAGCACCATTCCATACCTTTTCGGAGTTGAGACGGCCGACGTGGGGATGGATCTGTATCACCCCGTGACTTCGGACTATGCCAAGGACAACAACAAGTTCACCGGCAAGATCAACAAGGTCACCCTGGACTTGAAGGCGTCTACTTCGAGCGAAGCAGATGCGAAGAAGTCAAAGGTCGCGACGGCTACATAATAGGCAGCTCTCGGGGAGGCATCGAGCGTTATCGGAGACTGACCCATCACCGAAAAGTTGGACGTCTCGAAATTCAACGTCCGCAACCGGTCCATCAATGCGACAGGTTGGCTGTGGGGGCCTATCGCGGCAGCCGCAACCGCGCCTCGCATCCGCGCGTCCCGCGGCGATTCTCCAGCGTCAGCGTCCCGCCGTGGGCCTCTGCGATCTGCCGGCTCAGTGCCAAGCCGATGCCGGTTCCTCCCGGCTTCGTCGTGAAAAAGGGAACGAACACGTTGGCCGTGTTCTGGATCCCTGGCCCATCGTCCACGACCCAGACTTCCAGCTGCGAGTCTTGGCTCGCCCATCCCACGCTGGCCTGCGTGCCGCATTCCAGCACCGCATCGGCGGCGTTGTGCAGCAAATTGATCAGGAGTTGCTCCAATTGATCCGCATCGCCGGAGATCATCGCCTCGGGGCCTTCGTGGATTTTCACCTTCACGCGCGTTTCCAGCTTCGCCACCCGCGAGATCCAATCCCGCACGCTGACCGGAGCGAGCTTCGGTGCGGGCAGCCGCGCCAGCCGCGAATAGGCGGCCATGAAGCGGGCCAGCGCTTCCGTCCGCGAGCGAATAATGCCGAATCCCTGCTGAATATCGTCCAGAAGCGCGCGATTCATTTCGGGCCGCAGGTCGCCTTCATTGCGCAGCGAGTTCAGCCCGCTTTCCAGGCTCTGCGCAACGGACTGAATGGGCGCGAGGGAATTATTCAGCTCGTGCCCCATGACGCGAATCAGCCGCTGCCATGCCTGCCGCTCTTCGTCGCGCAGCGCGCGGCTCAAGTCGCTAAGTACCACTAGGTGGTGCGGCAAGCCTGCCTGGCGGAAAGATCCGCGGCGCATTCCCCAGCGCCCGGAACCGCCGGGAAAGGAAAGCTCCATGGTGCGTGCCGCGTCGCCTTCGAGAGGGGCGCCGAGGCCCAGCTCGGCGGCGGTAAACCCCAGCAAGCGTTCGACGGGGCGAGCGAGCAATCGCTCGCCGGCGCGATTCACCAGGCGCAGTTTATCTTCATTGTCGAACGTGAAAATCGCGACATCGATTTCTTCCATCACCGTGCGCAGCAGCGCGCCGGCCTCCAGCGCGCCCAGCCGCTGTTCGCGCAGCGTCTCGCTCAGCGAGTTCACCTCGATCATCACTTCGCCCATGGCATCGTCGCGCCGGGCGCCGCGCCCGCGCACGGAAAAATCCTCTTCACGCATGGCCGCGAG
>Ga0210409_10003763_pt1 | contig 16692 bp, 16 predicted proteins | sample IncBWH17MmetaG_FD_161649 | JGI IMG/M metagenome (GOLD analysis project Ga0210409, IMG submission 161649) | Forest soil microbial communities from Barre Woods Harvard Forest LTER site, Petersham, Massachusetts, United States - Inc-BW-H-17-M | ecosystem: Environmental > Terrestrial > Soil >...
GATTGCGGCGCGCTGGGCGATGGGAGCGGCCGCAAAATCACCGCCGCCGAGCTCTCGGCGCTCCACCCGATCGGGCAGCACTATGCGCCCGGCATCGATACCGTGGACTTGGTCGGCTGCCAGGAAGGGATCTATCGCGCATTCGGCCCGCCGGGCAACGAAAACGGCGCGGCATACCGGCGCAACAAGCGACTCAAGTTCCCGGGCGGCGATTATGTGCTGAATCGGCCGCTCGAGCTACGATACGTGCAGGGCGGCACGATCGAGGGCGACGGCGAGTTCGCGACGACGCTGACGGGCACGAACAAGAGCGGCGGCGAAGGCGGCGCGTCGGTGCTGTACGTCAATGGCATGAGCTACAGCAGCATCTCACAGATGCAGCTGCGCCAAGCGGCCGGGACCGGCGCTCCGGGCGGAGCGCTCGTAACGCTGGACTACGATGGGACCTCGCCGCCGAGCGGGTGGCACGCAGAGATGCAGGGGAACTTCTTCCAGCGGCTGTACCTGTCGGGTGAGGGATACGGAAATCGCGCCTCGGGCGTATACGCGTACGGCCACTATCGCATGGGCAGCGAGAACCAGTGGCAGGCATGCTCGTTCATGTGGTTCGACTACGGCTACTTCGGCGACCGCTCGTTCAACTCGCTGCAGAACTGTTTCCAAGGCGGCAACTTCGCCAACTATCGCCGCCGCGCGATCTTGATCCGCGCCGGCTCCGTCGCCTGTATCTCCGTCGGGTTCCAGTGCGGTGACATTGGGCTCCAGCTCACCGGCGCCGATGCTCCCGTCGATATCGAGATACAGAACAGCGCCGGTGACGTCTCGTACTTCACCTACTGCCGGAGCGAGTCCGCGCGATTCCTGCGCGCGGACAACTACCACAAGGCGGTCGTGACCGCCTGCAACGTGCTGCCCGGACTCGCCCGCTGGCACGCGGGGACCGCCCAGCGTGCGACGTCGGTCATCATGGGTACGCACGCCAAGGGTGTCGGGTGCATCTACATTGCGGAGAAAGATGGCACGACGGGGAGCATCGAGCCCGACTGGGAGACCGCCGGCGAGCACGTGCCCGACGGCACGGTCACCTGGAAGCGATCGGACCACAGCGTTATCGAGGGTGTGGCAAGTGACGTTACCGCGTGCGTGCTCACGTTCGGGCGCGTGGCCGCCGACTACATCGATCGGTGCGAGTTGTCGCGCAAAGACTGGTCAAGCTGGGCCAACCAACGGGATGGGGGGCACAATCGCGTGTGGCTCAACGGGCATGTGAACGACTCGCGCGGGCTCGCGAAGCCATGAACACTCGCGCGCTCTCGGTACTGGTTGTGCTGACGATGCAACCGGCGCAGCTACGGCGGATTTCGCGCGATCAGCTGTGCGTGACGAATGGTGAGATAACGACCACGGCGAACGGTCGGCTCGCCATCAATACGCCGAGCTCACGGGCGATCGTCCAAATGCCGGCCGCGCCAAACGTGGCCGAGATCCGGTTTACGTACCTGGGGCCGAGCCAGGGATCGAAGCCGCTGGCGAGTGGCGAGATGCGGCGGCAGATCGGGCTCAAGTTGCGCGCGCAGGATCAATGCAATCTGCTCTACGTTATGTGGCACATTGACCCGGACGCCAAGTTCGGCGTGTCGATCAAGCGCAACCCGGGACAGAACACCCACGAGCAATGTGATGCGCACGGCTACGTGACGATCAGGCCTCGCGTGAGTACGACACTCCCTCGCGTACTTCCAGGCGAGTCTCATACGCTCCGTGCCGAGCTTACGGGTGACGAGCTCGCGCTTACGGCTGACGGCAAATCCGTCTGGCAGGGGTCGATCGGCAACGGCATGGCCGGCATCGATGGGCCGGTCGGGCTCCGCACGGACAACGCGCGATTCGAGTTCGACTATTCCGTGAGGCCGGCGGTCAACGGACCACCGAATCGGTGTGATGCCTCAGGCCATGACGTGGGCGCCGAATGACGACCGGGAGATAGGCACCTCGATCCAGAACGTCGTCTCACCGCCCGCGCGCCGCTCCGACTCGACGCCGATCCGGCCGCCGTGCTGCTCGACGATCGCCTTCGCGATCGCGAGCCCGAGCCCTGTCCCACCGTGTCGCCGCGCGTCGGATCCGTCGAGCTGCTGAAAGCGAGCGAACAGCCGCGGCAAATCGGTTGAGGCGATGCCTTCGCCCACGTTGGTCACGGCGATCCGCACGACCCCACCGACGCGCGAGATGACGGCGCGCACCTCTGAACCAGCCGTCGCGAACTTGATGGCGTTCGAGATCAGATTCGTGAGCACCTGAACCATCCGGTCGCGATCGGCGTTGAACGTCGTGTCATCCACCACGCGCGAGACGAGCACGACGCGATGCTCCGCCGCCATCGCGGTCAGTCCATCGAGGGTCACCCGCACGACCTCACTCGCCACGAGCGGCTGACGACGGAGCTCGACTCGGCCAGCCTCGATCTTGTCGAGATCGAGCATGTCGTTAATCAATCGCACGAGGCGCTCCGAGTTCGCCCGGGCCATGGTCACGAGCTGCGCCGCCTGGGGCGAGGTCGCTGGCACCGCTCCGCTTTCCAACAGCTTGAGCGATCCGTGAATCGCCGTAAGCGGCGTGCGGAGCTCATGCGACACGGTCGACACGAACTCGTTCTTGAGCCGATTGACCCGCATCCACGCCGAGACATCGCGGATGATCGAAATCCGCGCGGCCAGCCCACCGTAGTCGATGGGCCGGCCGGAGATCTCGGCCTCGAACGTCGTCCCATCCGGTCGCAGCAGGGTGACCAAATGCGTCAGTGGGCGATTCTCGAGCATGAGCCGCCGCACGGCGTCGCGCTCCGGTAGGGCGATGTACTCCTCCCCGAGCTTCCCCACCACTGCCTGCTCGCTTACCCCGAACATGCGGCACCACGCCGCGTTGACCTCGAGCACGATGCCGTTCCGCGAGATCACGACCCCGTCCGTGGACGCATCCGAGAGGCGCCGAAATCGCGCCTCGCTCTGCGCCAACTCGACCATCACGCCATGTACCGCGCGCTCGGCCGTGCAGTCCCGATAGCCGGCGACCGAGCCCCGATATACGCCGTCCACGATGTCGGCGATCGCCCAACCCCGGCACAGGACGCGACGTCCATCCTTGGCGACGAGCGTCGCCTCGAAATCCTCTACGGGGTCACCAGTGATGACGGCCCGCGCTACTCTCACGTAGCGCTCGCGGTCCTCCGGTACGACGAAATCCGTCGGGCGCATCGCCGACGCCTCGGCCAATGTGTATCCGAGAGCACGCTGCCAGGCCGCATTTACGTATACCAACTCCCCGTTCGGCCCGGTCGCGCAGAGCATCTCGCTCGCGCGCTCCAGCAAAATACGCCACCAGCGTTCGCCCACGTCCATATGACACCAGACGACCGGTGCGCCATCAGGGAACAGCCTTTCGCACGGCCTCGGGGAGCGCGAACAGCTTGTCGTCTACGTCGTCATACGTCACCGACACGATGCGGTCGACCGATACGTCGTCCCCGTCCCGCGACGTGGTCTTGGCCGGCATCAGCACACCACCGTAATCCGTGTAGTCCTCGAAGGTCGCCGTGGCGTCACCGTTGCCGCCGCGCCAGGCGGTGTTGAATGCGTAGCCGATCAGGAGCCCTGTGGTCGTATCGTAGAACTGCTCGTTCGTCTGGCCCCAGTTATTGATGCCTTTGAGGTGATAACACGGACGACCGTTGAATGGCCGCACGTCGATCACGGCCATCGAGCGAAAGTAGTGCATGACGTGCAGGTGATAGTACATATCCGCGTCGCGCGCGATTGTCTTGATCACATCGCCCTGCGGCAGGTGCACCTTGCCGGCGGTATCGATGGACCAGGCAACCGTTCCATCGTACCCGCCGAGCATCACTTTCCCGTTCGGAAATAGAACCCTTTGCGCGGCCTTGTCCCCCTTCTGGGAGAGCACGAGCGCGACGTCGCCTTCCACTATGTGCATGGTCATCGATTTGTGCCGCAGGAGCGCTTCGCGGCCGCCCGTCACCTGGACGTAACGGTCGAGAACCTGCTGCACGGTCGGGAGTTGCAGCGTGGCCGCGAAGGCCATCGCCAGGGCAATGTGCGGCATGGGAAAAAGCTCGGCGCTTGCCGCGGCAAAATCTTGTATGAGATTAGCGCCTATGTCGGAGATCCACATAGAAGAGATGGTCTACGCACCCGGTCTCTGCGTCGAGCGGCACTCGCACGAGACGGACAATCTCATCTACATCATCTCGGGCACGCACTGGTCCAGCTACAGCCGCGGCGGCGAGGCGTGCCACCCGCGGACGGTTCGGTTTCTGCCGGCCGGAGAACCGCACGAGAATTACTTCCCGGTGCAATCGCGGTGTCTGGCGGTCGAGATGCGCCAGCCGACCGCAGGGCTGGCACCCGGCAAACTCACCAAGCCATCCGCTCCGGCTCTGGGAGCGCGACTCCATCGCGAGTTCCGTCTGCGCGACGACATGAGCACGATCGGTATGGAAGCGACGATCCTCGAGCTCCTGCTGGCCGATCGGTATGACGACCGGCCCAGGGCCATTCCGGCGTGGCTGTTGAGGATCCGGGAGATGCTGCGCGAGGAACGGCCGACACTGGCCGACCTGTCACGAGCGGTTGGACGACACCCCGTCCAGATCAGCCGACAGTTCCACCACTATTTCGGCTGTACGATCAGCGACTACGTCCGGCGTGTCCGCATCGGGCGAGCGCAATCACTCCTATCCCGGGGCGACAGGAGTGTTGCCGAGACTGCGCTCGCCTGCGGATTCTGCGACCAGAGCCATTTCACGACCGCGTTCGGTCGGTTGGTTGGTATGTCTCCCCGTCAGTGGCTGATGGCGAAGAGATAGGCGCCGACGACCGGGCCGCGGGGCATGCGACCACGCTCGTCCGGCTTGGCATCGGCCGGTGGCGGTCCGTACTCCGGCTGGAACAGATAAGCCACGTGCTTGACCGGATCGACGGCAATGGTCTTTGCGCCACGCATCGTCGTGACGGTCGCGACGACGGTGTACTTGTCCGGCGACTCTTCACGCACCACCGTGACGTTCGAGTCGCGGCCGGCGGGAATGTAGAACAGCTTCTCGGACGGGTCGTAACCCAACGCGTCGACGCCATCGCCGTTGGTGATCGTCGCCACGATCTTGCCGGAAGCCGGATCAACGACGACCGAATTCTTGCCGCAACCGGAGAAGATGCGATTTCCCTTGCGGTCGTACGCGATGCCGGTCGGACCATCGCATGGCGCCAGCGGCCAGGACGCGATTGCCTTCCACGTCTTCGTGTCGATCTCCTGGATCGTGCTCTTGCCTTCGTTGTTCACGAACAACTTCCCCTTGCCATCGCTCGCCGCGCCTTCGGGCCCGTTGTCTTCGAGTTGCACGGCGGCGACGCTATCCCCTGACGTCGGGTCGAGCGCGACGACCGTGCCGATCGGGCGGCTGTGGTTGGTGAGGATGACCTTGTTCGAGAAGTCGTCGTACATGATCCCGTCCATGCCGCCCGTCTTGACTGGGATTTTCTTAATTACCGCCAGCGTTTTGAGATCGAACATCGTCACCGTCGAATCGCCGCCGTTCGTAATGAACCCGTGGCCCGATTTGGGCGCGAGCGCGATCCCATGCGTGCGCGGACAGTCCGGGATGTCACCGATAACCTTGCCGGTTGCGCCATCGATAACCATCACGTGCGTGGCTCTTGACACGAAGACGCGGCCCGTGCCGGGTTCGGCCGTCAGGTAGTCGGTCCCGCCATCGCCGCCGATGCTATACTTGGCTACTTTGAACGTCTGGGCTTGGGCGACACTCGCGAGGACGAATGTGCCGATAAGGGCGTATTTGGTCATGACCAGAAATGTGCGCATCCCACCTGTCAGCACGCTTACATTCGCCCTCCTGGCGCTGTGTGCCAGCCGGGCGACCGGGCAGGTCACACGTTGGAAACAAGAAGCGCGCGATGTGACCATCACGCGGGACACCTGGGGAATTCCGCATATCCACGGGAAGACCGACGCCGATGCGGTGTTCGGGCTGGTCTACGCGCAAGCCGAAGATGATTTCAACCGCGTCGAGACGAACTACATCAACGCGATGGGTCGCCTGGCCGAGGTCGAGGGGGAAAGCGCGGTCATCCGCGACCTGCGGATGAAGCTGTTCATCGACCCGGACAGCATGAAGGCGAAGTATGCGGCGAGCCCCCAGTGGCTCAAGCGCCTCATGGACGCGTATGCCGACGGACTCAACTACTACCTCAATACTCACCCGCGGACCGTTCCGCGGCTGATCAAGCATTTCGAGCCGTGGATGGCGCTGACGTTTAGCGAAGGCAGCATTGGCGGGGACATCGAGCACATCTCGTTGCGGCAGCTGGCCGCGTTCTACGGGAGCGACTCCGTTCCGCGCCTGCCCGCGCTCAGTATGGAGCCCTCCGGATCCAACGGCATCGCCATCGGGCCATCACTCACGGCCTCTCACCACGCGATGCTTCTCATCAACCCGCACACGTCGTTCTACTTTCGCGCCGAGGTTCAGGTCACGAGCGACGAAGGGCTGAACGCGTATGGGGCCGTGACGTGGGGACAGTTCTTCGTCTATCAGGGATTCAACACTCGGGTCGGCTGGATGCACACGTCGAGTGGCGTGAACAACATCAGCGAATACGCCGAGACCATCGTCAAGAATGGCGACAAGCTCGCGTATAAGTATGGGGGACAGCTGCGACCACTCGTGCCGGCGACGATTGTCGTCCCCTACAAGACGGCGGCGGGGATGAGCGCGCGGCGGTTTACCGTCTATCGGACTGTCCATGGGCCGATCGTACAAGCGGCAAATGGCAAGTGGATCAGCGTGAGCTTGATGCAGGAGCCCCTTAAGGCACTCACCCAGTCGTACACGCGAACGAAGGCGACGAACTACCAGACGTTCCGTGAGACGATGGACCTTCACACGAACTCCTCGAACAACACGATCTTCGCCGATGCGGACGGCGACATCGCATATTTTCACTCGAATTTTATCCCGAAGCGAGACGACCGGATCGACTGGACAAAGCCGGTAGATGGAAGTGATCCGGCGACGGACTGGAAGGGCGTGCTGTCCGTCGATGAGACCCCGCACCTGCTCAATCCACCGAACGGTTGGCTGTACAACAGCAACAACTGGCCATGGTCGGCCGCGGGCCCGAATAGCCCTAAGCGCGAGGACTTCCCGCGCTACGTCGAGCTGGGAACCAGCGAAACCGCGCGTGGTCTGCACGCCGTGCGCGTCCTCGAGCACGCCCAGCATTTCACGCTCGACTCGCTCATGACCGAGGCGTACGACAGCTACCTGCCCGCGTTCCAAATCCTGGTCCCATCGCTGATCAAAGCGTGGGACGACGCCTCATCCGGGGATACGCTGAAGCAAAGAGTGGCCGAGCAGATCGGGCTGTTGAGAGCGTGGGATTATCGCTGGGGCGTCTCGTCGGTGCCCACGGCCCTCGCGATTTACTGGGCCGAGGATTTGGGGCGAGCCTCTGGTGAACCGACCGTGGACTACTTCCAGCGCTTGGCGAACGAGACGAGCGGCACCGACAAGCTTCGCGCGTTGGTGGAGGCGTCCGATCGGCTGACCGCGGAATTCGGGAGTTGGAGGACGCCGTGGGGCCAGATCAATCGATTCCAGCGCCTCACCGCGCAGATCGTGCAACAGTACGATGACGCGAAGCCGAGCATTCCGGTGGGCTTTACCGGCTCGCAGTGGGGATCGCTCGCCGCGTTTGGAGCGCGGGCGTATCCCGGCACGAAGAAGCGGTATGGTTCGGTGGGCAACAGCTTCGTGGCCGTGGTCGAGTTCGGCGACAGTGTGCGGGCGAAGGCGATCACGGCCGGCGGCGAGAGTGGCGATCCGGCGTCGTCGCACTTCGATGATGAGGCTACGAGATACAGTACGGGCAGCCTACGCGACGTCTACTTCTACCCGAATCAGCTGAAAGGGCACATCGAGCGCCAGTACCACCCGGGCGACGCTACCTCAGCTGCGCCGACACGAACGAACGAATCGACGCGATGACCTGCGCGAGCACTGGCGACGGCGGCTGATCGGTCGGACGGAGCGGCGGCGGTGGTGGCGCGCCCGCGTCCAGGCCCGTCCGGGATTGCTCGGCGTCGTGCAACTCCTGGTAGAGTTGGCAATCCTCGGCGATCGTGAGCGCCCGCGAATATGCGGCTCGCGCGCGCGACAGGTGACCGCTCCGCCAATAGCCGAGCCCGAGGGACAGGCAGTAGTCGGCATGCTGCTCGGGCAACATCTGGTCGCCTTCTTCGGCCAACGCCGCCGCGTACCGCTCGAAGTCGGCCTGTTCGTCGCACAGCGCCGCGAGGCGGATGCCCTTCAAGCCGGCCGCGACGTGCACGTCCGGATCGCACGCGGTTTCGAACATGCAGTCGTAGATGTCGCGCGCGACTTGGGGGTAAGCGAGGTCGATAAATGCGGTGGCTGTATCATCGAGCACGCGGTTCCGGCGCGCGACATCCCAATAGGTGTGCAACGCCTCGCAATACCAGACGAGCGCCTGCTGCGTGTCGAGACCCTCGGCGTTACGCCGAGCGTACAGGGCGAGCGCGCGCTCATGGAGCGCGATCGCGCGCACCTCTGGGAAGCCGATGACTTCGGCGTCACGCGCGACATCCGCGTACGCGCGATCGGAGGCGCCAATGTTGTCGCCCACGAGCAGCGCCGCCGCCTCGCCGAGTCGGTTCATCAGCGCCAGGTCGGGGAGTCCCATCGCGGTCGACAGCTCACAACCGGCGTGGTGGGCCGCGATCGCGGCGGAGAGGCGCCCGGCCTTCCGCAGGCAAACGCCCATCCTATTGTAGAACTCGGGCGCCTGTAGCTGCTCTTCGCGCGAGCGGACTTGTTCGATCGCCGTGCCGAACACATCGGCGGCGAGCTCCCACTGGTCGCTGCGCTCGAGTACGCCGGCGTAACCGACGAGGAGCGCCCAGACGGACGGTACGCGATGGGGCGCGTCATGCGTGAGGGCCGAAACGAGGGCCGAGAGCATCCGCTGGGTGACGCCCGGCGGAAGCAGGTCGACGAGGCTACGCGCGGCGCCGAGCTCAGTGAACGCGGCGGAGCGGCGAATGAACTTTCGGCGACCCCAGCGATCGATGAGCCGCATGGCCTCGAGACCGGCGCGCGCCATATTGCCGGTCAGGCCTTGGGCGCGGAATTCCTTGATGGTCTCAATGAATGCCGCGTGCGACGGCTCCGGCCAGAACGGCGTCAGACACGCGTGCCACTCGGTGGCCGGGAACGGGAACGCGGGAGCAATCTCATCCCCGGTCGAATCGGGTGGCCCTACCTGCCACTCGAAGTCGAACACGATGTCACCGACCGCATCGCGCCGGCGCACGAACGCCCGCTCGTGCCCGTTGCAGCAGCGGGCCGCGTCAGCGGGATCTAGCCAGCGGTGTTGATCGGGGCCCGAGCAGAGAAAGAACGCATCCGTCGGGATCAGCTCGAGAGGCCAAGGCTCCGGGGTCCACTCCAACGCACCGACGCAAACATCGGCCATGGCGCGAAAGTATCCTCAAAAGATCGACGTGGCAACGGTGACGATTGAGCCGGGGATAGTTAGGCCGTGGTCAGATGGACCGTGGCCGAGTGGACACCGACCCGATACGAATCCGGCGTGTCCCGCCCTCGCCCCACGACCGAGACTTTGGCGGCTGTTCTTCGTTCGTTCCGTCAGGCGCGGGAGCTGTCGCAAGAACGTCTCGCCGACCTTGCCGAGCTCGACCGTACGTACCTGGGCGGCATTGAGCGGGCCAAACGCCGGCCGACGTTTATCGCACTGGAACGATTGCTCGCCGCCCTCGACGTGGGCTGGGGCGAATTCGGGGCCGAGCTAGATAAGGCGGCGAAACGGCGCGGATGACGGCCCAGGGGTTGCCTCATTAGATAGCCGTGTCAAAGAAGCCAATTCGTTGGGCATCGCTCGGCCCTGGCCTCCTGGTGCTGGCCGGTCTCGTGTTCGTCCCGTTCGCCGTGACCTTCGGTCCGCGCCTCGGCCGCCAGACCATCAGACTCTATGTCGCGACCGATAATGCGACCGGCGTCATTCGGGGCACCGAGGTCTGGCACAGCGGCGAGCGCATCGGCGAAGTCGAAGGGACGAGCCTTCGACCCGTCAGCGTCGACACGTCCCAACGCGTCCTGGTACGCATCGCCATTCCCGTCGATCTCGCCCCCCGCATCCGTCGCGACACGCGATCACAGATCCGCCCCGGTACGAGCATGCTTGGCGTGCCGGTCGTCTATCTGTCGGGCGGGACGCCATCGGCGGCAGTCGTCCGCGATGGCGACACACTAGTGGCGCAGCCGCAAGGTGCCCTCGACGAGACCCGCGCCGCCATTGCCGTGGCCGTGGATCAGGTGCCCGCGCTCCGCGCCGACGTCGAGTCGTTGACGTCGCAACTGTTTTCCCACTCGGGTACGATCGGCGCGGCCGATACCCGTGAGGTCGGGGACCATCGCGTCACTGTCCTCGACGGTCTCACCCATGATCTCACACGCCGGACGCTGGCCACCAAGCCCGCGGCGGTACTCGACTCGGCTCGCGCCGCGCTCAGCCACGCCGCACAACACGCACGCGCCGCAACCGATTCCGTTCGGCACCTCATGGCGCTCGCCGGCGGCACGCTCGACCGCCTGGAGGGTGACAGCACGCTGCTGCGCGCCATTCGGTCGACGCGCGCCGAGATCGACTCGACCGGGCGGCTGGTCACGACACCAGCCGGCACGGCGGGGCGTCTGCGCACGGACTCGGCCATCCGCCACCAGATACATGAGGTCTCGCGCGGGTCGCCCTTCTAGATTATTCTTGAGTTCTCCCCCCCACAATTGTACATGTCTTCGAGTGACAGTCCGGCGGTCCCGGACGTTGTGCTGCCCCCAATCGACGTCGCGGGGCTCAGACGCCAATCGATTCTCCAGCTACAGCGCAAAGCCGATGACCTGGGCGTGCCCAGCGTATCCGGCGTGCGCAAACAAGATCTCATCTTCAAGATCGAGCAGGCGCTCCTCCAAACCGATGTCTCCCTGCGCGCGCACGGCGTGCTGGAAATCATGACCGAGGGTTATGGATTTCTGCGGAGCCAGGAGTGGAGCTACCTCTACAGCCCCGATGACGTCTACGTATCGCCCTCGCAGATCCGGCGGTTCGATCTCCGCACCGGCGATACCATCGACGGGCAAGTGCGCCCACCAAAAGAATGGGAGCGCTATCTCGCCCTCCTACGCGTCGAGGCTATCAACGGTCTCAACGCGGAAGAGCTTCCGAAACAGCGGCCGCAGTACGACAACTTGCGCCCGAGGTATCCCGACCGCCGCATCAGGCTCGAGACCAAGAGCGGCGATCTCAGTATGCGGGTCGTCGACATTCTCGCACCGGTGGGTAAGGGACAGCGCGGGCTGATCGTCGCGCCACCCCGCGCGGGCAAGACCATCTTGCTGCAAAAGATGGCCAATGCGATCGTCGAGAATCATCCCGAGGTCGTGTTGATCGTTCTCTTGATCGACGAGCGTCCCGAGGAAGTCACCGACTTCCTGGCGAATGTGCCGTCGGCCGAGATTGTGGCGTCGACCTTCGACGAGCCCGCGGATCGCCACGTGCAAGTGGCCGACATGGTCATCGAGAAAGCCAAGCGGCAAGTCGAGAGTGGCAAGGACGTGGTGATCTTGCTGGACTCGATTACCCGTTTGGCGCGGGCGCACAATACCATCATCCCGCACTCGGGGAAAATTCTCTCTGGTGGCGTCGACGCTCAGGCCTTGCACAAGCCCAAGCATTTTTTTGGAGCAGCCAGGAATATCGACGGCGGCGGGTCATTGACGATCATTGCCACGGCCCTCGTCGAGACCGGCTCGCGCATGGACGAGGTGATCTTCGAGGAGTTCAAGGGCACGGGAAACATGGAGCTCGTGCTCGACCGCAAGGTCGCCGACAAGCGCATTTTCCCGGCGATCGACATCGGCCGGTCCGGGACGAGAAAAGAAGAGCTGCTGCTGACCCCCGAAGAGATCAATCGCGTGTATCTGCTCAGGAACTTCCTCGGCGATATGCCCGAGGATGAGGCGGTGCAGTTCCTGTTGACGCGCATGGCGCGCACGAAGACCAATCGCGAGTTCTTCGTGAGTATGGCCCAAGGCCAGTGAAGCGGTGGCTGGCGATTGACTACGGAGAGCGCCGCATAGGCCTGGCGGTCAGCGACCCGACCGGCACGATAGCGTCCCCCGTGGGCGTGCTCGTGCGGCGCCCTGGGAAGCGGCCTCCGGTCGCCGAGCTGGCACGGCAGGCGGCTGACCTTGGCGCTACCGGGATCGTCTTGGGGTTACCACTCGACGGCAACGGCGAGGAGACCCCGCGTTCGGCCGAGGTTCGCTCGATCGGCGCGAAGCTCGAGGATCGAACCGGGCTGCCCGTCCGTTATGTTGACGAGCGGTACACGAGCGCGGCGGCGCTACGCGCCATCCGCGACATGGGTGGTTCCACCAAGGGACGCAAAGGAGACGTTGACGCCTTGGCCGCGACTGTTCTTCTTCAACATGCGTTGGCGCTGCCTTAGTTTCGTGGCGCTCGGTCCGCTCGTGTTGTGCGCGTGTAGCGAGCGCACGACCGAGGCGAAACGCGTCATGATCCCTCCGGGGTCGACGTTCCGCGCCGCGGCCGAGTCGCTGGCGTCGGCACACGTGGTGTCGTCGCCGCATTTATTTCGGATCTACGCCAAGCTGACCCACCAAGATCGGGTGATCAAACCCGGCGCGTACATCTTGCCAAAGGGCAGTTCCTGGGGATCCACGCTCGACGCGCTCACGCATGGACGCGGACTCGTCCACACGATCACGATCCCCGAGGGCTGGGAGGTGTCGGAGATCGCGCCCGCGCTGACGCGGGCGCTCGGCGTCTCGCCCGACTCCGTGACCGACGCGCTCCGCGATAGCGCCCTGCGAGCCGAGGTCGCCGTGACCGACGACGCCGAGACGCTCGAGGGGTTTCTCTTCCCGGACACGTACACGTTCCCCGATGGGACGACCGCGCACGAGGCCGTCACCGAGATGGTCCACGAGTTCGAGCACGCGTGGAAGCCCGAGTGGAACGCGCATCTCGACTCGCTTGGCCTGACCCGCTACCAGGCCGTCACACTCGCGTCGATCGTCGAGAAAGAGGCGCGGGTCGCCGATGAGCGGCCCATCATCGCGGCCGTGTATCTCAATCGCCTGCAGCGACGCATGCCGTTGCAGGCTGATCCCACGGTGCAATATGCGCTGGGGCATCATGTCGAGCGCGTGCACTACAAGGACCTCGGCATTGACTCGCCGTACAACACGTACAAGCACCCCGGGCTGCCACCCGGGCCCATCGCGTCGCCCGGCGCCGCGAGCATGTACGCGGTCGTCGCGCCCGCGCAGGTGCCGTATCTCTACTTCGTCGCGCGGCCCGACGGGCATCACGAGTTCAGCGAGACGTTCTCCGAGCATAAGGAGGCGCGACGGTCGATCTCACGCTGATCGCCATCACCGACGATCTGCGTGACGGTCGTGACGGGCTCATCGCTCGCGCGCGCGCCGCGGTGCGAGGCGGCGCGACGGTCATCCAGCTCCGGCTCAAACACACGGACGCGCGAACGCTCGTCGACCTCGGTCGTGCCATGGTCGCCGCCCTGCCCGTTCCGGTCATCGTCAACGACCGCGCCGACGTGGCACTCGCCTGCGGGGCGGCTGGCGTTCACGTTGGCGCGGACGACGTTCCCGTCTCGGCGCTCCGCCGCATCGCGCCCGCGGGGTTCATTATCGGTGCCTCGATTCGCGCCGAGATCGAGGGCGCCGATTACGTCGGCATCGGACCGGTATTCGGGACTACATCGAAGGCCGATGCTCCTTCGGCGATCGGGATTGATGGGTTCCTCGCGCTTCGCGCTCGGACCACTGCGCCTGCGGTGGCCATCGGCGGAATCACGGCCGAGACTGCGGGGGCGCTGAAGCGTGCGGGGGCGGCGGGCGTTGCTGCGATAGGAGCGATATTTGGGACGGACGATCCCGAGGCTGCGGCACGGGCAATTCGAACAGCATGGAATACCTGAACGTCTCTAGCCGCGGCGCCGCACGATGGGCTGCGGGGCATCCGTGGATCTACGCCAGCGATGTCGTGGATGCACCGGACGACGCGCCGGCCGGGGCGGTGCTGGTGAAGACGGGGCGGCGGCCGATCGGCTGGGCCCTCTATAGTCCGCGATCCGAGATCGCGCTGCGCCTGATTGATCATGACCCTGATGCGCGCATCGACGGGGACTGGTGGCTGCGCCGCCTCGCTACAGCGGCTACGCGACGCGCCCCGCTCGCCGACGTAGCGACCGCCTATCGACTGGTACATGGCGAAGCCGATGGGTGTCCATCGCTGGTGGTGGACAAGTACGACCGTTGGCTCGTCGTTCAACTCGCCAGCGCCGGGGTCGAGTACTATCGCGATGACATCGTTCATGCACTCAGCGAAATCACCGGGACGGAAGGGATTCTGGCGCGCAATGATCTCGCCGTCAGAACGAAAGAGGGACTATCGAGGACGGTCGAGCTGTTGAGTGGCGAGGTCCCACGCACGATCGATGTCCAGGAGTACGGCGTGCACTATTACGCCGCGCCTTGGGATGGGCAGAAGACGGGCGCGTTCCTAGACCAGCGAGAAAACCGCGCGCGCATCGGCGCCCTGGCACGCCCGGGCGGGCGCGCGCTCGACTGCTTCAGCTATCATGGTTCCTTCGCGCTCCACCTGGCGCGACGCTCCGGTCAGGTGCTCGCGCTCGATACCTCGGCCCCCGCGCTGGCGCGAGCCAAGGAGAACGCCGAGCGCAACGGCGCGACGAATATCTCGTTCGTCGAGACCGATGCGTTTGCGTATCTCAAGGCAGCCGAACGCGCGCGCGAACGGTTCGACACCGTGGTGCTCGACCCACCAGCGTTCGCGAAGACGAAGCGCACGCTCGGCGCCGCGGTGCGCGGATACAAGGAGATCAACCTCCGAGGCATGCGGTTGCTCGAGCCGGGCGGCCTGCTCTACACCGCGAGTTGCAGCTTTCATCTCAGCAAGGCCGACTTTCTTGCCATGTTGGAGTCCGCCGCCGCGGACAGCGGCCGGCGGTTGATGCTGCGCGAGATCCTCGGACAACCGATCGATCATCCCGAGGTGCTCACCATCCCCGAGACCGGCTACCTCAAGGGCGCGATCATCGAGGCGCTGGACTGAGGGCGCTTCGGCGCCGGCATGCCAGAGGCCGTGTCTGGCAGCATGGCACGCAGGGCGAACACGCGGTATCGCTGCCGAAGCGGAACCGCCGCGACGAGTCGGCGAACACGGTTCGCTGCCAGCCAAATGTCCCGGAATCGGACCGTTCGAGCAGCCAGACCGCGCTCGTGTCCGCGTTCAACAAGAACGTCCCGGGTCGCGTCTCACATCCGGCCAGCGGAACGGGGCTGGACACGATCGTCCAGTGACCCGGGGTGGGATGCTCGCGCGCGACGAGCATCACGATATCCACGGCCGCGAGCCCGACGCCAATGGTGAATGACCAGAGCAGCACCCCATACATCAAGCTGTAGCGCCGCACCGCCGTCGCCATTCGCTGCTCCGCAGCGGCGATATCTTCGGGCTTCGTCGCCTTATCGCGCTGCTCACGCTGGTTGGCGTACGTAATGATCCACAGATAGAAGCGGACGCCGGCGATGACCGCGATCAGAAACGCGAGCCCGCTGAACAGAAAGAGTCGCTGGACCCAGACCGACTGCGCCTGCACCCGATCGGCCAGCGTCAATCCGACGCCGAGCGCACCGGTCGACAGGCCGACGAGCCAGTTCGCCGCCTGGCGGTACCAGTCGATCGTGGTGGGCAGCGCCGGGGCCGTGCTCTCGTCGGTCAAGGGAACACGGGCGGAGGGGGTTTCAGCTTCAGCGCTTTCTGCTCAGTCATGATAGGCAGCTGGCGCCCCGCGATTTCCGGCGATGGTTGCGTTGCGACAGCGATCAGGGCTTGCTGAAACTGAGGGATCTCCTCGTCCCAACGCTTGAACAACGCATCGCTTTCGCCGCGCGCGAAGCTGGCGTTGATTCGGCCGAGCAAGCTCCGAGTCAAGGTCGCGACCGACCCATTGGTGATGACGAAGGGTTGCGGCGAGGTGTCGAAGAGGCGAATCAACAATCGCGCGACGGTGTTGATCGCGTCCTGACGCGGATCGGTCGGAGTGGTGGCGGTGGCGGTCATGCTCTCACGTTATAGCCGGCGCGATGATTCTGACAGTCGGGGGCGCCGGATTCGCTGCCCGCCCGCGCGCGCCGGCTGCACGAACGTTGCCATCAAACGCGCCCGTGGGCTTCTTGGTGCCATGCGTGTCATAGCCCTCGTGCTCTTCGCCACGGCGCCGCTGGTCCTTCGACCCGGCGCGTCCGAGATCGCCTCCGACCATCTCGGCGATGCCAGCGTCACCGTTCGCATGATGAAGGCCGATAGCGAAATCGGCCGATTTCGCTACGAGTGGCACGTCATGCCGAACGACGGGCTCTTGTTGGTGACCACCGGAGAGGTCCGCTCGAAGGCGTTCGTCGATTCGTCGCTCGTCAAACGCCATGGGCTC
>Ga0210409_10003764_pt1 | contig 16687 bp, 8 predicted proteins | sample IncBWH17MmetaG_FD_161649 | JGI IMG/M metagenome (GOLD analysis project Ga0210409, IMG submission 161649) | Forest soil microbial communities from Barre Woods Harvard Forest LTER site, Petersham, Massachusetts, United States - Inc-BW-H-17-M | ecosystem: Environmental > Terrestrial > Soil >...
AGGTGCAAGCCGAAGACGTGTCCTGCCCCGTCGCGGCTAAACGCGATCCGTCCCGGTCCTTTGGCACCCGTTAGCAGGAAAGGCATCCCCGCCAGCATCCGCTTGAGGGCCCCCTTCATGGGATGGAACTCGACGGCCACATGCGGGTCTTTCCAAAGCAGGATGTGGTGCTCGAAATAAACACCGACGGAATTCAGTTCCAGGTGTAGTACGGGCACCAGTTCACCTTCGATGTGATAGGTGATGCCGCCGAATGTCTCGTTCTGCGCGGTCGTGGGAAGTTGGATGGGGACGGCCATGGTATCAAAGTGAGTTGGTGAGTTGCGGAGCGGCGAGTTCCACAAGTTTGGCGGGATTTAAACCCTGAGTTTCTTGAGATAGGCTACGCTCTGTTGAGTCAATTCCCAGCTTTGCTCCACGAAGTAGTTCTTAACCCCGCCGACTTTCGCCGCGGTGAAGGTTTTTACCCAATCGATGCCGCCTTGGCCGAGAGGAACCTGGGGATGCTGACCCTCGTGACTCATATCCACGTCCTGCAGGTGCATTGAATAAAAGCGGCCGGGATACCGTGTAAAGTAATCGGCGGCGACCAGGCCTGCCGTGATCGTGGACATCTGAAATTGGAACTTAACCAGCTTGGGGTCGAGCAGGTCGAACAACAAGTCGTAGGTCCGCTTGCCATCCACCATCGAGATCTCAAAACCCTCGTTGTGCAGGCCTTGGTGCAGGCCGGCCTTCGCGGCCACGTCTGCAATCCGGTTGTATTCGTCGGCGGCCTTTTTCACCTGGTCGAGCGTTGGATTATTCCCGCCATTGCCGTCGCCCAGGCTGGCGGTAATCATTTGTGTGATGCCGATTTCCTTGGCCCATTCAATGCTCTTTTCCTGGCTGTTTCGTAGTTCGGCCATGCTGAAATGAGAGCTTTCGGATTTCAGACCATGATCGGACAGAATTTTCTTTACCTCTTTCGCGTTCGCGAGGGAGGAGAACTCGGCGCCATAACCGATGGGCGAACATAACTCGAGCCGGGTCACACCAATCCCGGCGATCCTCTGGCAAAACGCTGGAAAGTCTTTGAGCATCGAACGGAGCGGCCAGACCTGGCTTCCGATGGGCAGGCGTAGCGGATTGGCTTCTAGGCTGGGTGCGCTCCCGGCCAGCAGCCCGGCTGCGCCGCAGCCCGCTGCCGCCTTTTGCAAAAAAACTCGTCTCGACATTGTATTCACAAGCGGTTCCTTTGTTACATTTCCCAAAGCCAACCCGTGCATTGCGACACACTGGGCGGTTTGGGCGCCTCAGAGTCTAGCCAGTCACACGAACGTTACCAAGGGCTTTTTCGGTGGGAAACAATCCTTGGGGCGATTTTTTTGGAGAAGGTTAGGGAAACGGGAAAGGTCACGCTACACAGTTGCGAGTTAGGGCTGAAAGCCTGTGATGTAAAAGCCTGGGCTGGAGCGAAGCGGAGGCCCAGGAAAAACAACCAAAACGATCTTCAGGCCTGTAGGGCCGGAACCCTCAGAAATGAGCGCTAAAAAAGGCAACCCGTTGAGGAGCATCGGCATTCGATGTGACGCCCTTAGCAGGGCTCGGAATTTTTTTAGGGGATCGTTATCCGGCCTTCGCTCGCGCTGCTCGGTCCAGCCCTGGCTATCATATATAGGGCTTTCAGCCCCCGGAAAGCATTCTCAGCATGCGCCCATGATCCTTGAATTGGATTAGAGGTTGGTATTCAGTGCGGCTAGCTCGATATGCGATTGGTCTCGATTAAACTGCTGGCTTCTCCTCTCCGCAACGGAGCGCTGCTGCTCGGCTGTCTTGTTACCGCGCTTGGCTTTGGGTGTGCCGCGGTCGAGTCGCCGGTGATTCCTCTGGGCCTGGACGCCTATCGGCAATGGGAAAGGTGGCCTGCTCAACGCATCGGCGAGCGGGCTTACATGCGGAGTACTTATGACCGGACTGGCGGCAACGAAGGCGCCGACGCCAGCCATTTTCTCTACCAGCTTTCGGAGACGAATAATGTAACTTTGGATGTGGCCGGCCCGGGAGTTCTTTATTTCGCCCGCTACAACCACTGGCACGGCAGTCCCTGGCACTTCGTCGTCGATGGAGTCGACCACATGGTCCAGGAAACCACCACCGCCAACCCCAACCAGCCCGTGGCAGGTTCGCAGTTTCTGCCAACGGAAGCGTTCCCGGCGCCTTTGGCTTTGACGTGGTCCGCCACCAAAGGAGCCGATTTGAGCTGGATACCGATTTCTTTCGAGCAGTCCTTTCGGATGGACTATTCGCGTACACACTATGGCACCGGCTACTATATTTATCACCAATACGTCGGAGGGGCGCAGCTGTCGCAACCGATCCGGGCTTGGGACGGACGGACGCCTCCGGACCGCGATGTGCTTGAGCTGATCCAGCGGGCGGGCAGTGACATTTCGCCCACTAACAACATCACCGAACTTCGTGGATCCTTGTCCAGGCTCGCCCCGGGAAAAACCAGCCTACTACTGATGTTGGCCAAGGCCCCCGCGAGTGTGCGGAAGCTAAGCTTCTCGGTTCCACTGGACCAGGCCCTTGCTTTCGGCAACATGCGGTTGCGCATTACCTGGGACGGCCGCAAGGATCCATCGGTTGATGCGCCTATGGCTCTGTTTTTTGGCGCGGGCGTCCTTTATAACCGCGACGGCCGTGAGTACCTGGTCAAAGCGTTTCCGGTCTCCATTCATTACGGCGAACGAAACGCAGATTTGGCCTGCTATTTTCCGATGCCTTTTTTCCAATCCGCGCGAATCGAGTTGCAGGGCGCGCCGGAAGCAACCGTCAGCAATATCAATTGGACCATTCGTTACCAACCTTTCACCGAACCTCCCAACAACGTGGGCTATTTCCACGCCACCTATCGTGACCATCCGAATCCCGAGCCCGGCCAGGACCTGGTCTTGCTCGATACACGCGGGACCGAGGGCAGCGACGATTGGTCGGGCAGCTTTGTGGGCACGTCCTTTATCTTCTCCGATCGCGCCGAACTTGGCACGCTGGAGGGCGATCCTCGCTTTTTCTTCGATGACAGCCAGACGCCTCAAGCCCAGGGCACCGGCACGGAAGAATGGTGCGGAGGCGGAGATTACTGGGGCGGTCTCAATATGACTTTGCCTTTTGCCGGTCACCCGGTCGGAGCGCGCAATGCCCGGGAAGCCAGGAATGATTTGGACAAGATCGAATCGGCCTATCGTTTCCTGCTGGCCGATCTGATGCCTTTCGGCAAAAACGCGATCATTCGCCTCGAACACGGCGGGCGCGATGAATCCGCCGAACATTACCAAACGGTCGCCTATTGGTACGGAGCTCCCTGCGCAACACTGGTCAAAACCGACGAATTCCACGTGGGCGATGCCGAAAGCGAGACGGCCCATAAGTACGTTTCTCCACAAGCCAGCGGGCCGTACGAGATCACCTCGCGCTATGAATGGGGTGTGGATTCATTTCCGGCGCATACCGACCGTGGACGCAAGACCACTACAGGATCGGAATTCACGCTCAAACTGAATCCGAAAAACCTTGGTGTTCTGCTGCGGCGCAAGCTCGACTACGCATTCCCCAATCAACGCGCAGAAGTCTTCGTCGCCAGCCGCGAACAGGATTGGAAATCGGCGGGCATCTGGTATTTGGCCGGCGCAAATACCTGCGTCTATTCCAACCCGAAAGAGGAGTTGGGCCCAGCTCAGCATATTGTCGAGACCTCGAACCGCCGTTTCCGCGACGATGAATTCCTGCTGCCCCGGAATCTGACGGAAGGACGTTCCAGTATCCGGCTCCGTATTCGATTCATCCCTGTCTTGACGCCGCTTTATCCAGGCCACCCACTGCCCGAATTGGCCTGGAGCGAAATTCGCTATGATGCGTTTTGTTTCGTGCTGCCCGACTGTGGCTTTTGATGCTGGGGCGATGGTGGGGCGAGGCATCGAACGTCCCTCTATCAGGTTCATGGCCCCATGCCTGCGAAAAATCGAAAGGAGGCTCTCCATGAACCGTGAACAGCAATTCCGCCCTCACCCCGCCTGCGCGGCCGAAGCCGCTTCGGCGCGGCGAAGGCCCGGCCCTCTCCCCCGAGGAGAGGGAGAAGCACTTTGGCGCATTCGTCGTTCATGGTCCCAATACATGCGCGATAGCGAAAGGAGGTTTTCGATGAACAGGCCGCCCGGTTGAATAAATGATCGGGGCTCGTCAGGAGCCTCGCCCCACCAAACGACGGCGTCGGCAACTTTGTCACTGGACCTGCCATCCGTCCTTACTTGGCAAGTTGCTTTCCCCTTTCCGTCACTCGGGTAAGCGGTATCATTTTGCGCAGGCTCTATGCATAAGAGTATTCCGATTCCGAGGCAGAAAGATAGGGGCAAAAAGATTCTCAGGTCTTGGTTGCATCATGCTGTCCGGTGCGCAAGCGTCGTTCTCTTAACTCTCCTGTTCAGGGCGCAGGGCGCGGTTTTCACCGTGCAACCGGTCGGCGGTCTGGGATTTGATATTCTGGCCGACGGGAAGCTGGTCGCGCCAATCCGTTTGGCTGCCGAAGATGCGATTCAGGCCGGGAACGTGGTGACGAACGCTACCGGATTATCGTTTTCGTCGCTGCACACGAAAGATCCGTTGGCGGTGACGTTTGCTCCCGGCGATTTCGTCAGCATCACACTGAAGGCAGCCGGCTCTTCCAACACCGCCACGGCCTGGGAGCCGGTGGTCCAATTCAAGCTCACCGTGATCTCGTTTAACACGAATCGCTGGCTGGCGCTCTTCCCCGATGGGCCGGCGCCCTTTCACTTCCTGGCGTGTTCCCTGCCCAGCGCCCAGGTCTGGCATCAGCGCGGCTGGCTAAACGCAACGCCGTTGGCCGATCCGTTTCCTCTCCTGCAGGACGTGCATACCGGCTCTCCCGAAATCTCCTGCCTCTGGAATCGCAATTGGAGCTACCTCTGTCCGCTTGGGGGTCATCCGATCCCGATGATCGGGCTGTGGGATCCGGAGGCTGAGCTCTATGTTGGTTATGATTTTCAGGGCACGCGCGCCTCGGATCAATCCGAACGGTTTATTGCGACCGGCTATTGTTGGAACCAAGGGGGCTTGACCAATTTCATCGCCCTTTCCTATCCGTACGGCGGAGTCCGGTACGGTCAACAGGCTTACCCACAGGGTGGGGAGGTTTTGTCTTCGTGGTTTACCCTGGAAGTCGATACCTCCTTGCCTCCCACGGAAGACCCCAATGAGCGATTCGAAACGCGCTTGTTCGAACGTTACACCAATGCCCTGCCGCCGGTGCCGGCGATGAATGATCTGAGCTGGATTCCGGGCCAGTCGCGGCTAAGCGATTTTGTAGGGCCAATCGGGCTATCATTGTACGGGCCGGGCGGCGAGACGACTTTTTATCCGGCCGGTACAGTATTGCTGCAAAGCTGGCAGGGACACGAGGAGATGCCGATTGATACGGCCGTGCGCAATGGCGATTTGGCGACCGTCAATTACGCGCGCGGCAGGATTGAATCGCTCCTCACCAATTATGCCAAAACCTTCACGGTGGGCGGCGACTCCTGCCTTTATTGGCAAAAGCCGCTCTCGGGTGCCTGGCTGAGTTCCTGGGGCGGCGCGCCGGTGACGACGTTGCATAATTCGGAGGGCTGGTATCCGGCCCGGGTGCTGGTCGAACTTTACCGATACGATCAGAGTCACGGCCAGGTTCGGTCCAACTACCTGACAGCGATTGACGGCCTGTTCAATTGGGCCAGGCACTTTGTCTGGAGCCGCAATGAATTTGCCGATGTTCCTTCATCACCGTTCGCCATCGGCGGCACGTTGAGCGCAGCGTTCCTTTTGGACTATTACTTCACGTTCCGGGTAGATCCTTTGCGCTCCACTAATGCCGAGCTGGCGCTGCGCATGGCCGATACGATTACCTGGCGTTACCTGCATCTTTGGGCCATGGACTCTGACCGCCTTGACGGAGCTCTGGACAGCGCTTTCCTGGCGGAACCCAATAGCGGCCGGGACTGGGCCGGCCTGGGCTGCGCCAATGAAGTGAATTGGAATATCGACGCCCTGACCCAGGTGTATGTTCATACCGGTGATGCGCGTATGCGCCATTACTTGCGCGGCATGCTCCAGCGCTGGCCCGCGCTCTACCAGCCAATTTATCAAGACTCGATCGCGTCCTACACCAGCAGCCAGGCATTGACTGAAGGTTTGGGCCTTTTTGACGGTTCGGGGCCGGGGCGGGGCAATCGCTATCCGTACGGATTCAGTCCTTCGCTGCCGCTCAACGAGCCGGTGGGCGCCTCGGTGATGCGTGTGGTGGCAGGCGTAAAAGCCTGCATCGCTTTCGACAAAAACGGCACGGCTGGAGATATCACCGATTATCGCACCGGCGGCTCCGGCGCATGTTCTTTTCGCGTCATCTCCAGCCTGACGGCTCCCTTTGATGTCAGCTTCTCTTATCCTTTTGTGGATATCTCGCAATTGCCGGTGACACTGACTCGAAACGGCCAGTCGCAGGCGCTCGGCAGCGGCAGCGTTACCAGGCCCAACCAATCTCCCAGCTCGCTGTACCTTTCGAAGCTGCAAGCCGGCGACCTAATCACCATTGGGAACGTACCGGCCAGCGCGCCGATCATTTCCTTCGATAATTCGCTCATCTACAATGAAACTAACGCCCAGCCTATCACAAACGGGTTTTTCGCGACCCTCCCGCTGACGGGCAGCTATTTGCTTTCCCAGGACTGGAATGACCTCAACTCATTCGCCGGGATAGTCGCCGGACCACACTGGAATTACGGAGTGCCGTATGTCCAGACCCCACACGCGCTGACCAATGCGTCATCGCTGGCGAGCCCAGGCGCTACAGTCCTCATTGTCGCCTATTCCCCGCCGCTGGGGCAGACCCTGACTGCGGCACCGCGTTTGATATTGGACGATGGCACAAGCTCGCCTTTGAGCGGAAACCCGGTGCTGGCCTGGCGTGGCTGGCCGATCATTTTCAAGCAAAAGGTTCTACTGGATTACCTGGTGATACCAGCCGGACGTGGGCTCAGCCAGGTCAACCCTAACGGTACCCTGGTTATGGGTATAACGGCGTTCACCGGTGCCGCTAGCGATTGGCAGGTTTTTCAGGACAGGTTGACGGCCGCGTCTGCCGTCTTTGTTCAGCAGGAAACCCAGCAACTGCGGCTCCTGGCTCTGCACTCATACTATGCCCAATTGCCATCCGGGCGTATGGCCTTGCTTCCGTTGAATACCGCTGGTCCGGGTGCCAATTTTGCCGCTGCCACCGGTCTCCCCAGTAAATGGGACGCTCTCACCGAACAACAGTTCGTCGATACTAATTCGTTCAACGCGGCTCGCTACCCGTTAGCCTTCTATCTGGGTGGAGAAAACTACGTCAAAACCGTCGCGACAGCCGGTGACGGCAAAACGGCAATTACCCGCTATCTCGCCGGCGGGGGGACTTTGGTAATCCTCGCCAGCGGGCCTTTTCCTTTCTACTACGGTTATGGTCCTGCGGATCAACCCGGCCCGGCCGATCCTTTTTTGCCAACGCTGGGAATGCCAATCCAAGGATTCGAGCAGGCGCCTCCCGGGATTTTCATGCGCCGGTATACCAACCAGACTATCCTGCATTCGGTTCCGGATCAGTTTGCCTTTCCTCCTGGCGATCCGCGTTTGCGGGCTGTTCCCGGCTCAGCCGTCAACCCTGCCAACCGTTACGAACCCTTGCTCAATAGTGTTGATCCCCAGGGAACCAACTATGGCGACCCGGCGGTTTTCCTGGCCTTCCATACGGGGCCGGCCAATGGGGGCAAAATTCTTTACGTCTGGACCACACTTCTTTCCGGTCCACAGGGCACGGATATCATGGCTGACCTGGTCACTTGGGTCATCGACGCCACCCTGCGTCCGCCTCCTCCGCAGATCAGCTCGGTGTTTGTGCCCAGCGCAAACTATCTTGCCCTCCATATCGACGCTATTTCCAATCTAGATTACCTGATCGAGGCTCGCAATAGCCTCAACACCGGCCAGTGGACATCGCTGGCCGACCTCTCCAGCGCTCCCACCAACCGCTCCCTCTGGCACACCAATTCCGTAACTGGAACCTCCTCCCGCTTCTATCGGATCAGCGTTGGCCCGTGAACGTCAAACCGGCGCAGGGCCAATGTCGTCTCCGCACCCTATTTTCCAGGTGGGGCGAGGCTCCCGCCGAGCCCTGATCAACTCATCCTAAAAGCGCCGTTACAGATAGTTTACCACGGATGAACACAGATAAACACGGATTAGGAATCGCTTTGGACCACTCATGGTTTGGGAAGCGCCTTTGTCGATGCAAGTTGTTTCTTATCAGTGTTCATGCGTGTCCATCCGTGGTCTGATGCCGTTTTTAGGTTTGGGTCCGAGCCTCACCCCACAAGACCCCCGCGGGTTGTGGCACACGCTGCTCACAGATTAATTGTTCGCCCTGCCACAGCCAAAGCCGCCTCGCGCATGGCTTCGCCGAGGGTCGGATGCACGTGACAGGTGCGCGCCAGGTCTTCGCTGCTGGCGCCGAATGCTATGGCTGTGGCTGCTTCATTGATTAGATCCCCGGCATGCGGCCCGAGGATGTGCACTCCCAGGATCCGATCGGTCCTGGCATCGGCAAGAATCTTTACCCACCCCTCGAGGTAATTCAGAGTGCGCGCCCGCGCATTGGCCCGAAACGGGAACGTACCTTTGCGGTATTCCGTTCCCAACTCCTTGAGCTGTTCCTCCGATTTGCCGACGGAGGCGATTTCAGGCTCCGTGTAGACGACGCCTGCGATTGTGTCGTAATTGACATGCCCTTGGCCGGTGGCCAGGTACTCCGCGCACGCCACGCCTTCCTCCTCCGCTTTGTGCGCCAGCATTGGACCCACGATCACATCACCGATCGCGTACACCCCTTCTGCAGAGGTTGCAAAGTGTTCATTGACCGGGATGAATCCCTTCTTGGGCAGCTCGATGCCCACACTGTCCAGGCCCAGGTTGTCCGTATTCGGGACTCGGCCGACGGCGACCAGGACTCGGTCGCTCACGACCGAGTCCTGTCCTTCAATGTCCACCACGCACCGGTCATTCTCCACCCGCGCGGACTTCACCTTGCACCCGAGTTTGAACTGCAGCCCCTGCTTCTCAAAAATTTTCTTCGCCTCCGTTGCTATTTCCGCATCCATCCCAGGCAGGATCCGATCAAGAAACTCCAACATGGTAACCTGCGAACCCAGCCGCCGCCAAACGGATCCCAATTCCAATCCGATATAGCCGGCTCCGATCACTACCAGGTGCCCGGGGACCTCCCCATAGGACAATGCCTCAGTGCTGGTCCCGATTTTGTCGCCGACGAGCTTCACCCCAGGCAGGCCCGCCGGCTTGCTCCCGGTTGCGATCAGAATGGATTTGCCTTTTAGCTCGTTCAATTGGCCCGAATTCTCGACCTGCACCCGCCCTGGACCGTTGAGCCGGCCATGCCCCAGATACTGGGTGATCTTGTTCTTTTTGAATAAGGCCTCAACGCCTCGCGTAAGGGTGTTGACGATCTGGTCCTTGCGGCGGAGCATGGTTTGCAGATCCAGTTTCACCTCGCCAGCTTGAATTCCGTGAACGGCGAGTTTTTCACGTGCTTCCCAAAATCGCTGGCTGGATTCCAGCATCGCTTTGCTGGGAATGCAGCCGATCCGCAGGCAGGTACCGCCCAACGCCGACACCTCCTCGACGCAAGCCACATTCATACCCAATTGAGCCGCCCGAATCGCGGCCACGTACCCGCCTGGCCCCGCCCCGATGATGATCAAATCGTGTTCTTGAGTCGTCGCCATACCATTCCTTTGCAGAGTTTGGCCGTTTCTTCGCGCCTTCGTTGAGGATCGAGTCGCACAAAAGTTCTACGACAGCTAGGAAAAAAGGTTCGTCTCTCCCCCTAACCACTGGAGCTGGCGAGAGACCCTCGCGCTCTTGACGAGTTCAGGCTTTGAATTGACACTGCGCACATGAACGTCGAACTGATTCGAGAGCGCCTCCAGGAGCAGGATTTTCGCCCGTTCGCGGTGGTGACTTCCAGTGGACACAAGTACCCGGTGCCGCACACAGATTTCATTTTTTTGACGCGGAGGACGGTTATCGTCGCCAATACCAAGGGTTACACTACCGGGCTTGACCCGCTGCACATCGTTGCTCTCGAGGACCTGCCGACACGCAGGAACGGCGGTCAACGCCGACAGCGAAAATAGGGCGGGCTGCCAATAATTTGAATTCCTGAAAGCTTAGAACGGAGCGGACCCGGCTTGGGAGCAAAGGAAATCTCCTGCCAAGGCTTGCTTGGCAAGCCAGTCAGCTACCCAGGAAGAGGCGTACTCCTTCGGCAGGGTGTTTGTGGGTTCTACCGGCGCAAGAGGTTCACCAAGGTCCTGTGGGCATACGAAAGCCACAACAGGCTCAGTAATCCAATAATCACCACCTGGCCCACCACCGGGAAGCTGTAGATCAGGAAGGCAATGAGGCCACAAGCGATGGTCGCTTTGATCAAATCCAACACGTTCATATCACAGGCCGTGGATGCAGGTATCGTCTTAGTTCAGGAACCTCGGTCCGCGCTGGCACCTCGTCACCGCGTACATTGCCCTATTCCCTGCATCTCGTTTGGCCCTGTATTTTCTCTACCCCTTGTTTTGGCTAATGCAAGTCAAAATAAATCCTTGCCGCCATTTTTAATCCATTTTTAAATCTATTTTCGGCCGGGCAGTAATTCCCGGCCGCTTTTCTTTTGGTGAGCCCGTTGGAGGCGATGCCCCGTCTTCTATATTCCAGCCGCTTGGCAAGGCGTCAAAAGCTGAAACGTTTTAACGCTTCACGCTTTAACGTTTTAACGATTTAACCAACGAATGAACATGGATGACCAAAGACTTGCGGGCTCAGGGCTTTGGCGTCGGACTCGGTTCGCTCGGAGCCGGCTCGTCGCTGCTCAACTTCCATTGGAAAACCCGGGTTTTGCCGAGACCGCGAATGTCATGGGTTGCTTCCTTGAAATCCTGCCCAGAGATGCACGCGATGATTTCTTTTTTCTTGTTAAGCGGCAGGGCACCGAAGCAAAGCGTCACGCCGTTGGGCCGGGATAAGCCTTCCAGGCGGGCCGCCAGGTTAATTGTGCCGCCCGTGTAGTCGCGATAACGGAAGAGCGTGGGGTTGCTTTTGTCGCGATACAGGAGCCTTTGGAATGACCCGATGGCGATGCCGATGCCGACATGGTACTTTTCCGGCGCAAAATCGGCTGATAACTCAAAGAAACGTTTAACAATCTCTTGAGAAGCAAAGGCCAGGCCCGTGATTTCGTCCACCGAAATGTCCGTGATCGAACCCTGCTCGGCAATCCAGACCATCATCACGCCATCGCCCAGCTCTTTGGCGAAGGTCGTATACCGCTCATTTTCATTGGCCTTGAGAGACTTGCCCGAAAAACATTGGGAGAGGACCCGACGGAAACATGCGAGCAAACTAATGGCGTAATCGGAGTTCGCGTCCATGTACGAGGTGAAGTCACGAATATCAGCGAAGACAACAATGCCATTGTGCAGCTCGGCTTTGACGTATTCGTCTTCGAGGGTCGGAAAGCGTGAAACAGTGCTAGTGCTCCCCTGAACCGTGCTCATGGGGTCCACCGCTGGAGGACGGGGAGGATCGACTGTCGCGGTGGGGTGGCTCATGAGGCTGCTGGGGCAGCTGGAGCGGCCGGCTCAGGCTGGTCCCCGTGTGGGCGCACCGGCTCGCGCAGCCGGGTTTGCACCAGCAGGACATCCTGAAGGACCGCTTCCGCAAGCTTCTTTTGTTCTTCACTCATTTCCATCTCGAGCAAATTGCGCGCGGAGTGAATCAGGTTATCGACGGGTTCGCGGACCTGGCGTCGCAAGCTCGTCCGTAGCGCGCGCACGCCGTGAGCGGCATCCAGCGCGCTTTGCCGCGTGCGGGCCAGCTTCGTGTCCTGGCGTTTGCGCTCGATCTGTTCGAGTTGCAGGGCGGTCTGAAGTTTCGAGAATTCCAAATCTCTCTGCGTGCGGTCCTGAAGGCCATGCTGCACCGAATCCTGGGTTTGGTTGAGACGCTCGCGTTCGGCGGCTTCCTTTTGCAGTTTTGCCTCGCGTTCCTGCAAAGCGTCCCGCGCGATTTGCAGTTCCCGCTCGAGGGCTTCCTGCTTGCGCGTTTGGTTTTGCAACGCGCGCCGGGCCTCCTCCAGGCTCTCGGCCAGGCGTTGCCGTTCGGCGTTTTCCCGCTGGAGCCGGGCTTCGTTCTCGCGAACGGCGTCCAGGTTGGCCTCCAGCCGGCTTTGCATGTCCTGGCGGGCGCCATCAAATTTGCCATTCGCTTCTTCGAAGAAGGAAAGGTCCTTGCGGAGCTGGGCGTTGGTCTCTTTGGCTTTTTGCAATTGCTCTTCAGCCAGCCGGCGCTCGGCTTGGTGCTGCTCCAGGTCGGCGGCGGAACGGTCCAGGGCCTCGCTGGTTTGGTGCTGCTGTTGTTCCAGTTCGCTGATGCGTGACAGGTTCTCGCCCTGGACCTGAAGCGTGCGGCTGAGTTCTACGTGCAAGGCTTGCAACCGACTATTAAGGTCCGCCGCCAGTTGCTGGCTTCTTTGGCGCTCTCCTCGTTCTTTGGCAAGTTCTGCCGTCGCGCGGGCCAGCGCCGCCACTCCCTGGCGGACCTGCTGTTCCAGATCGCTCGCCGTGCCTTGAGCTTCCGCTTGCTTGGGCGAAGGGTCGGATTGCTCCTTCGATTTCTGTGCGCCTGCCTGGGCGGACGATAGATCACGTGTATTGCGTGCCGCGTTCAATTCCTGCTCCAACTGGGAGCAACGGGCCAGGGCTTGCTGGCGCGCCGTTTCGCTTTGCTGGCTCGCATTAGTCGCCGCTTCCAATTGTTGGCGCAACTCTACTTCCGAGCGTTGTTGTTCCTCTTTTTGTTTTTCGAGATCGGCCGCATTCTGGCTCAGACGTTGCTCCAGTTCTTCAATCTGTTTGCCCGTCTCGGCCGGAGCCTGCTGCGGTTCGCCAAAACCACCATTGAGACCTTCGAAGGCCTGCCGAAGAGCAGCCACTTCCTCCTCCAACTCGGCGCAGCGCGCTTGCGCTTTTTGCTCCGCAACGTTCTCCTCCGGGGGTGCATCCGCGGACGCCTCGCTTTGGTTGGATTGCCCCTCGGCTAATTGCTTCTGGAGAGCTTCCAGCTCCTTATCTCTTCGCTCGATCTGCATTTGGGCGCGATAAAGCGCCATTTCCGCTTCGCAGACCCGCGCGATGAGGTCGCCCCGATTCTTCTGTTCGTTCGGCGGCTCGCCCGATTGGCTGGCCTCGCCTTGCGGCGCCTCGTCTGATGCTACCCGAAGTTGATTGTTCATGACTTCCCCATAGTTTGCTGCCGCTGCGGCCGATTCCTGTTCCGCAACGGGTTCGTTCTGTTCGAGTGGTGACAAAGTAATCTCCGCCGGCGCGGCTTGGCCGGTCTCGCTCGCCGCTACGGACATCCAGGCGGTTTCGACAGCCTGGTCCTCCGCGACTGCTTCCGGTTCAGACGCCTGCGGGACCTCGACCGGCAAGCCGGACGGAGCCGGCGCCTCCATCGGTTGCTCTTCGATCTGGATTTCGTCCGTCGGGCTGACCGGCAGCGGGGCCTGAAATTCGACCTCCTGGTCGATGCTCGGTGCGCTGGGCTCGGCCCGAATAATGGGCTCGTTTGGAATACCCGCTGCGGTGAATAGATGACTGAACTTCTCCAGTTGATGGACGGCTGCGTTGGACACAGAAACGCTTTGGGCCGGCAAAGGAAGTCCCGGTGCTGGGTCAGGTTGGGGGGCTTTGGCAAAAAGCTCGAAACTATCCTCTGCAGGCAGTGGTGCCGCCAGGCTGGGCTTGACAGTGGGTGGCTTCGGGGCCGCTGATCCGATAGGCACCGGGTTGGCGGGCGACGACATGCCTGCGCTCTGCAGCTCGTTCAGGGCTCTTACCACCAGTTCTGCCAGCAACAATGGGGCTTTATCCAACCGCGGGGCACTGACGGGCAACTCTTCGGGCGGCGGCGCCATAAGGGTTGATTCAGGCCCATATAGCACAGGGGTGTGCGCATGCAAAGGAATCAGCCGGATGTCCGTCAAAGCCAGGCCGTGACCCTCTGGCAGAACCACATTCGCGATGATCAGCTGCGTCCGATTGGACGCCATGTACTCGCGTGCCCGCGCGGGGTCCTCGAAGCAAACCGGGTCAATCCCGGCATTGAGCAGGGCTTCCTCCATGGCCCGGTTGGAGTAAGGCGCTTCATCCACCAGGACGGCCCTGAATCGGCGCAAGTTTTGTTCCTTGCCCGCGGCCGTGGTCCGGTGAGATATCCGACCCATCACCTCCACCGCGCGAGCGACAGTATTCAGTGCCGCGTCCGTATAGGATTGTGAGTTTCTGCAGAGTTGGCTCAGGAAGTTGTCCAGCGCCTTGGTCTGTCGGGTCAGATTGGACAGGCCCGCTGCCTTGGCGCAACTGGCCAGCGAAGACACCCGGCTAAGAAGTTCGCCGCCGCTTTTGGTCCGGGGACCATTATCGCGGGCAAACTTTTCAGCCTGTTCACGAACTCCGGCAATGAGTTCCTCAATTGCGCCGGCAACGGCCACTTCGCTCAGCGCTGCGACGGGTTGTTCGGCTGTCGCGCCCGCTGGTGGCGGTGTCCGATTGGCTCCCCGGCTCAGTAGCGTCGTGGCGAAGATCTGCACCAGGTCTTCCCGAGTAATCGAGTTTTTGTCGAACACCTTCGTGGCGAGCAACCCCACTTCCTTGCGGGTCGCCCGATTCATGCGATCGGCGTGCGTAAAAACGTAAATGGGCCGCTCACCAAAGCCTGGCTCGGCGCGCGCCGCTTTGATAAGATCCAAGCCCGACAACCCGCAAAGCTTAAGCTCAACCAGCAGGATGTCAGGATGACAGCTGCGTACTTTCCCCAGGCCCAGTATCCCATTCGAAGTAAAATCCACCCCAAAACCCGCCAGCCGCAAGCGCAACAACAGAACCAGTCGGGTAAATCCGTCGCCTTCGACCAGGAGTATTCGCTTGCGCCCGGTGGTGTCGGGCGCAGGGCTCGCCGATTCGGCCACTTCCGGTCTGTGGTTGAGGTGGGTTCTGATCACAAAGGTGGGACTTCCGCCCCCGGGGCATACTCAGTTCGACCAAAGGAAACGCTGCTGCCGCTTCGGCCACCGACACACTTCACCTGGCACTCTTTCGGTCCAAAACCTTGCATATCAACTTGCTGAAAGCAGGAAATAGACCAATGCACCTTCTTGGCTACGATGAAGAGTGACTTTCCTGCCAAATCGTTAATTATCTACCGTTCTGGCGTTTAGTTCTGCGGATTGACCGGTGGGGTGTTCACATTTAGAGGCAGGAAATGGTTGCCGGACGTCAAGCCTCCCATTATGAGACACTCGACTCATTCCACAAATCTACGCTCGCATTGCCTTGGACGGCCTGCTATTCTCCCGGTACGACTTTAGTTGAGATCCGTGTTTGACAGGCTGCACTTGAAACTTCCAGTTCCTTCTTCTGAGTTCAAGGTTCGGACATCCCCAATTGATGCTCGGTGCTCTAACTTTATTTTTATCTTTCGGAGCCTCGGTTTTCGTGTTCAGAGCCGTGGCCTTAGCCCATCTGACCTCCGTAGACCCAGGATTTCCTGGCTGGCCACGGTCGTCTTCTCCCTATGGCTAACCCATCTCTCCCTGGGCGCCCCTCTTTCCGACCCGGCCGTCGACGACTACAATGTCCGCCTGGCTACCCAAACTTTTGCCGGCCTTTATCAGTTCACCACCAACACGTTGCTCGTCGAAACTGCGCAAGCAATCCGCGGGCTGGGTTGCGATACGATAAAGCTCTACTTGGGGAACAGTTATCCCCGACAGTACCACTTCAACCTCGCCCCCAACGTGACCAACCTGCTCACCTTGAGCCGGGATGATCCTTCCTGCCGCAGTGTTCTGGGTATGCCCTTTCGCCACATTATTGCCTGGGCGTACCCCTTTGGAAATGGAGACGCTCCGTTCACCGATGGCAATTACACATCAGCCGAGCAAGCCGATGATTATCGCGAGATGTACGATTTAACCCAGTATCTCCTGACCAATTACAACAACTCGGGCAAAACCTTTTATCTGGGTCACTGGGAAGGGGATGGCTACCTCAGCGTCAACAATTGGTCCACTAACCCGAGTCCCGCAGTCATCCAGGGCATGATCCTGTGGGAAAACACTCGGCAAAAAGCGGTCGACGATGCAAAAGCGAAAACGGCATTCAGCAACGTCAATGTGTACTATTACGCTGAAGCCAATCGGGTCCGCGATGCCATGGTCAATGGCCCGGACAATAACCAGCGCGTCATCAACATGGTTGTTCCCTACGTCACCAATCTCGATCTCATCTCCTATTCGTCCTACGACGCGATGAATCTCGATTCGAACTCCTTGTATTCCACCTTGGACTACATGATGGCCAAGCTTCCCACGGCCAAAGCCAGTCCGGCCTTGGGTCAGCGCCTGTGGATCGGGGAATATGGGTGGGGAGGCGATTCTACCGCCGCGCAGGAACCTCTCAGCCGGGCCTACGTGCAGCGTCTGCTCAATTGG
>Ga0210409_10003765_pt1 | contig 16686 bp, 17 predicted proteins | sample IncBWH17MmetaG_FD_161649 | JGI IMG/M metagenome (GOLD analysis project Ga0210409, IMG submission 161649) | Forest soil microbial communities from Barre Woods Harvard Forest LTER site, Petersham, Massachusetts, United States - Inc-BW-H-17-M | ecosystem: Environmental > Terrestrial > Soil >...
GCGCGGGCACGAGAAGACCGGCTATCCCACGCAGAAGCCGGAGGGCGTCGTGCGGCGCATGGTCCAGGCATCGACGCGTCCGGGCGACTGGTGCCTTGACTTCTTCGCCGGCAGCGGCACTCTCGGCGCGGTCGCCGCCAAGCTCGGCCGCCACTACGTGCTGATCGACTCCAACCCCGAGGCCGTGGAAGTCATGCGGGCTCGACTCGGCGTCGACCATGCGGTCGTCGAGGCGCTCGCGGCGCCAGGAGCTCAGGAGTAGAGCTCCTCCAGCTGCTCCCACGCATCCATGTCGTGTCCCGGCACGACGAGCGCGTCGGGATGCTGCAGGTCCCACGCCCGCAGGGCGGCAAGGCTCGTCTCGAACGCCCGGGCGTCCTCCGAGCGCCACGGCCTCTCACCTTCGCGCAGAGTGCCGAGCGTGTATGCCGCGTCGCCCGTCAGCAGCGCTTCACGCCCGCCGAGGCGCACGATGAGTGAGAGATGCCCGACGCTGTGACCTGGGGTTGAGACGAGCGTCAGCGAGCCGTCGCCGAACACGTCCACCGCACGCTCGAACGGCCCGTATGAGGCGCCCGCACCGTCGAAGTCGATCGTCATGTAGGTCGGGCGGGGATCGAGCTGCGCCGTGGAGTAGCCGTGCAGGACCGAGCCGCGGGCTCCCGCCGCGCTCCACTCTTCCCGGGACACCAGCACGCTGGAGCCGGGAAAGTCAGACAGCGCGCTCGCATGATCGAAGTGCAGGTGGGTCATCACCACAAGCCCCACGTCCGGGGGATCGACTCCAAGCGCCCGCAGCTGTTCGACCACCGTCTGCTCGGGGCGCATCTGCAGATCGCGGCTCATCACACGCCCCACCGGCCCGAGGTTGCGCGCGCGCTCGCGCGCCGGACCCTCGGCGATCGAGCGGTGAAAGCCCGTGTCCACGAGCACGAGGCCCGCGCTCGGATGCTCCAGCAGGAAAGCCACTATCGGCACCCTGATGCGCTGCTGGGCCGGCACCCCGATGCCCAGCGCCTTGAGCGTCGCCGTCGGTCCCTGGGCCCGCCGGAACCAACCAGCCGGGGCGCGCATCTCTGCGCAAAGCAACGGGCGAAGCGTGAGCGTCGCGTCGCCGACGCCGCCCTGGAGCGGCAGGTCCGCGGCGGTAGTCGGCATCTCGGCCACCACGTGCACGCCGGGAATATGACACGCGCCAGCGTCGGGGGCGGTGACATGAGAGCCTGTGGCCTGATGTACCACCTCGAGCTTCGGCAATTCCCGCACAACCTGTGCCGCTTCAACCTCAGCGATCGGGACCTCCAGATCCTGCTCGCCCCGTGGGTACTCGAAAAACCAATGGAGTTGGGAGAACGGAAGTGGAGCCCTCACCAGGCGACCCTCACTGTGCTGGAGGGACCCCGCCTTGAGCTTCAGCAGCTGTCGATGGGGCGCGGCTGGCGCGCCGCCCAGCGCGAAGGCGAGGATGTCACGGCCAGGGTGATCGCAGCCGCACGCGAGGCGTCGGGAAACGCCGCCGCCGGGCCTTCCCAACCGTCGCCGGCGAGCTCGTCGGCTGCGCTGCCGACCGACCCCCTCGCACTCGGCGTCCAGCTCGCGTCGCTGCTGGGCGATGACCCTGCGCTGCTGCTCGCCGCCTGGCGGCAGGCCGTCGCCGAGCGGCCCGGTTTGTCTCCCAGCGAGACCCTGGCCCTGGCGGAAGAGGCGCTCGGATCCTCCCGCCCCGGTCCGGGCTGACTTTCGGCCGCTAAACTGCGCCTGTCTCGCATCCGTGGTGGGCGTAGCTCAGTTGGTAGAGCTCCTGGTTGTGGTCCAGGCGGTCGGGGGTTCGAGTCCCCTCGCTCACCCCTAAGACGTGGCTGCAAGTCGGCAGGCGTCTATGGCACGGTTATCACCCGGCCGCAGCCGCTCAGCGTCAGTTCGAATGGACCGTCGCTGGTGACGTTGACCTGCGCGGTGCAGCTGATCCCGGCGCGCCGCGGTTCGATGGTCGCCTTCGCGAGGTTGCTCGCCGTGACATCGATGCGGTTTTCCTTCGGGCGACTCGGCGCAGGCCCCCAGGCCAGCGTCCGGCTCGAGTACGGCAACGACCCGTGCGAGCCCCCTTCCAGGACGCCGGCGCCGAGCGCGACGGGAAGGGATGGCGGGTCGCCGAGCCCCGACGCATACGAGACGGCGTCGATCCTGCCGGTTTTGCCCGCTCCGCGGACCGTAAGACCCGACACCCAGTAGGCGTGGTTCGCCGGGCTCGTGGCGACGGTGTCCCTGCTCGGGTCGAGGACGTAGGTGACATGAGAGGGGTTGCGATCCACTTCGTTCTCGCCAAGGAATTCGGCCGCCGGCGTGTACTCGTCGTTGTTCCCCTCGGTGACGTGCCCGGCGGGCGTGAACACCCACCGCTCGTAGCGCAGGCCATCTTTTTCTGCCGCCAGGAATGCGGGTTCGTAAGTCGCGGGCGGGACGAGTTCGTCGTTCTGTCCGTACCAGGCGAACACCGGGACGTTGCGCAGCGAAACGAACGATTCTTCGGATTCTGTTGGCGGGCCGACGATCGGGAACGCCCGCGCCCACAGATCCGGCCACCGCGTGGCCAGACGGTAGGTTCCCGCGCCGCCCATCGAATAGCCCGTGACGTGGGTCAGGTTCGGGTTCACGTGGTAGTTGCGCGCGATGTCGGCCCACATCTCGAACACGTCCGCTTCCGCGTAGCTCTTGTACGACCCATCCGGGCCACGGGACTCGGGCGAAGCGAAGATGTAGCCGCTCCCCTGTTCGCCCATCTCCGACGCCTCGTGGCTGCCGAGGAACTCGTTGTAGTTGGCGGACAGGCCGTGCATGCTCACGATCAGCCCGAAGCCCTTCCGCGGCTGCGGTTTGGCGGGCACGAACAGCGCATACGGCTGCAGCTGGCCGACGAACCGTCCCGTGCACTCGGCTTCAGTGCTGGTCAGGCAGGTGACTTTGTAGTTGACTCCCTGTCCGAATTCGTAGTGGCTGGCAAAGATTCGGTCGATGTGCCCCGTCTTGGGAACCAGGGATTCGTCCGTCACCCTGCTCGCGAGCTTGCCGAAGTCGACCGCGGTATTGAATTCGCTGACGTCACCGGAGGCGAGCACTTCGGCCTGCCGACGCTCGCGCCACCATCTGCCGTCCAGCTTGACGGTCACGCTGCCCTCGGCGATCGTGTTTGCAGTACCTGGTTCGTAGATGCGCGGGACCGGCTCGTTGGTGCGGAAGGCCATGTTGAAGAGCGCCGCACACGTGCCTTCACATCCGCCCGGCTGCGTTTCCGTCGCGGTCGGCCCCGGTTTCAGGTACGCGCCGCCGGTCGCGTCCCAGAGTCCGACGCCGGCCTCCATGCGAACCACCGACGTTCCCGGGTTCCACGCGGCGTGCGGGACGGATACTTCGAACTGCCGGCGCAACATGCTCACGCTGACAGTCGGAGCCGGAGTGATGGCAGCGCCGCTGACAGAGTCCGTAAGCACCGCGGTCGTGCCATGCACGGTCAGGAAGAGCTGTGCCGGCGAGCGCACACCGGCGCCGAAGGGCCACGCCCTCGTTTCCGGCGATTCGCCCAGCGCGACCGTGAACGCGACAACATTCGGATCCTTGAGCGTGTTAAGCGTGACCCGAAACGCCGTGCTCGTCCTCAGCGGCTTGACGCGGAACTCCACGAGGTCTGCCGCGTTTCCTGCGAACACGGGATTCGTCGGATAGGTGATCGTGCCGTACCTCGGCGAGAAGAGGTTGGCCGCCGGGCTGAACGGATCATTCGGATCCGTCGTGCTCTTCGCGCCTGAGTCGTCGTAGAGGAAGTCCTGGTAGAGGAACTCTCCGGCGCGATATGCCTCGGCGCCCGAGACGAGGATCGGCTTTGACCTCCAGGGGGCGACATTCTGCAGCTGCGGGGCGACCGGTTCCGAGGAGTAGAGGATTTCAGGACCTGGCCTCGGGCCCGGCCCACGGTAGAGCGATCCGCCACCCGAGCCGTCGGCCACAGCCGGAACGAGCACCGCCGTCAGCATCCCGAGCCCGGCGACCAGCACCTGCGACCGAAGCCGCCGACTTCTCAACATCTCGCCTCCCTCGCTTCGATCATTTCGTTGCCGTGACGCCCGCGCTGATCTTCCCGATCTTGTTGGCCTCGAACTCGGTGAACCAGAGGGTGCCGCGGGGGCCCGCCGTGATGCCCCTCGGCCAGCTGAGCGCCGTGGGGATCGGGTACTCGGTGATCGCGCCCGTCGTCGGGTTGATCTTGCCGATCTTGTCGCTGCCGGCCTCGGTGAACCAGAGGTTGCCGTCCGGCCCAGTCGCGATCGATTCCGGCAAGCTGCCTTGGGTAGGGACCGGGTATTCGGTGATTGCGCCTGTCGTGGGGTTGATCTTCGCGATCGCGTCGCGCGGATCCAGGGGTCCGCTAATCAGGTTGTCGCCCGCCTCGGTGAACCAGAGGTTGCCGTCCGGTCCCGCCGTGATCCCTTCGGGGACGCGGTCTGCGGCGGGGATCGGGTACTCGGTGATCGCGCCTGTCGTGCTGATCTTCCCGATCTTGTCGCCGCCGTACTCGGTGAACCAGAGATTGCCGTCGGGCCCTGCCGCGATCCCGAACGGCAAGCTGAGCGCGGTGGGAGTCGGGTATTCGGTGATCGCGCCCGTCCTCGGGTTGATCTTCCCGATCCTTTCACCGGGCCACTCGGTGAACCAGAGGTCGCCGTCGCGGCCCGCCGCGATCGCGAACGGTGCCCGGCCTGCGGTCGGCATGGGGTACTCGGCGACCGCGCCCGTCGTCGGGTTGATCTTCCCGATCTTCTCGCCGCCATTCTCGGTGAACCAGAGGTTTCCTTCGGGCCCCGCGGCGATCCCGGCCGGCAAGCTGCGTGCGGTTGGGATCGAGTACTCGGTGATCGCGCCTGTCGTCGGGTTGATCGTCCCGATCTTGTCGGCGCCCGACTCTGTGAACCAGAGCTTGCCGTGGGGGCCCGCCGTTATCACGGCTGGGTTGCTGTTCGGGGTGGGGGTCGGGTACTCGCTGATCGTGCCGGCGGGGGATGCGCTCGCGGCAGGGGCCAGCACGGCCGGGGTCGCCGCCATCGCGACTGCCGCCAGAGACGCAACTACGGTCCGTACCGGAGCAGCGGCGTTCAGACCCAGCGGCGAGCGCCCGGTCAGCCGAAGCATTCGTTGCCTTCGAACTTCTGCTTGTCGCAGTAGCGGACGATCGGAAAGTATTCGCCCATCCAGAGCTTCACCTGTTCTTCGAAGAGCACGCCGCGTATGTAGTCGAGGCCATCGTTTTCGCTCAACACCGGGTAAAAGTACGGCGACTGCTTATAGGTCAACGGGTTAGGGTCGATCTGGCGCATGTTGATGTCCGCACCACCCCCCGGCCACGGCATCCAGTTGTGCCAAGGCTTGCCTTCGACGGTCGGTCGCTGCGAGGGGTCGGAGATCACGAGCGTCGCGTAGCCGCTCTTGTCGATCTTGAACTGCTTGTCCATCATGCACGCCTGTGTGATGTTCACCGGCGAGACGAACTGCGCGTCACACCAGCTCCAGTAGCGCACCTGCTCCTTGCCCGTCGCGGGTTTGCTCGGGATCTGCGCGAACGTCGGCGCCCTGAAACGGATGACCAGGAAGCGCCCGTACAGTTCGCCGTTCGGCCGAATGTAGAGGTAGGGAGTCTTGGAGTTGAAATACGCGCCCTGGTAGCCGTTGGTAGCGGGCCGGATCATGTTCACGTAGGGCGGGTTACGCGGGACCTCATCGGTGGGGACGTCGAATCCTTTCTCAAGCGGGGACAGCGTGGGCGAGGAGAAGCGTTCGTCGAGGATCTGGTTGAGCGTGAGCACGGTCGTGTGGTTGACGCTCGTGTCTTTGATCGCCTGGCACACTTCCGTTTGGCCCTGGAACGGGTTGGTTTCCGGATTATCGACAACCCACGAGAGGTGCGGTAGGGGCACGTCCCCTTCCGGGGTGCCGGGCGCCGCATATACGCGGTACAGCAAGCCGTCAACGGGCGAGTGGTCGACCCCGCCGTAGTTTGGGTTCTCGCGGTAGCCCGAGTACAGGACGTTGGGGTGCGGGTTTTTCCGTTCCGCGGGCGGGAGCATCCGCACATCGACCGTATAGCGCTGGTTTTGCAGGTAGCTCTGCCCTGGCTTGAACGGGCTGATGGAGCCCGCGTCGGGTTCGATTTCGGTGTCGTCGACTACGCCCTGGCTGGCCAGCGCCTCGTTGTAGCTCTCAAACGAGAACCAGCGTGCGCGCGGATATATGCCACGGAAGCGGAAGTGCCCGCCTGGCAGGTCGGTCGGCACGAACACGATCGCGTAGAAAGCGTTGCGGTCGACGAGATACTGGCCGCTGGAGCGCCCGGCGTGCGTTTCATCGGGCCCGTACGTGCAGCTGCGGACGTCGATTTCAGCGCCCTTGGGCAGCGACGACAACGTCCCGGCAGATACGGAGGAAGCGCCAAGCGCGAGCACCGCAGCTCCAACCGCGAGAACTGCCCCGGCGATCCTCGCAGCGGACCGCGCATACCCCTGCCTCATCGACCTGCCTCCCCTGATGGATTGACCCGGGTGCTATTCCCCGACCCGATTGCTTCTAAACACACATCTCGAAAATGTCGCGCCTGCGACGAAAGCGGCCTGCGTATCCCTTATGCTTCGTCGATGAGCGCGGTCCCGCAACTACACGCGTTGCAAGACCCCGCGAACGGGTCGCTCGCGCTCAGGGCCTCACGCGGTACCGATGTGGAGCAGACGCGCACGCAGGGGACGCCGGCGGGAGCATTCCTTGCCGCTCGCCGCATGTACTTACAGGGACAGCGCCTCGACATGGGCGCGCTCGCCAAGCAGCTCGGTATTTCACGGGCGACCCTCTACCGCTGGACGGGCCACCGCGACCAGCTGCTCGCCGATGTCCTGTGGTCGCTCTCCGACGACATCTTCGAGCAAGCCAAGGCCGACCATCCCGAGCACCTCGGCGTAGAGCGCCTACTGGCGATCTTTCGCCAACACGTCGGAGCCCTCGTCGCAGCCGAGCCGCTGCACATCTTCCTACGGCAGGAGACACAGGCCGCCCTGCGGATCCTGACCTCACCCGACGGCGGCGTACAATCTCGGACGGTCGCGCAGCTCGCCGAGCTCTACCGCGAAGAGCAGCGAGCCGGCACGTTCCGGCCGCGGATCGAGCCCGCCGCCCTCGCCTACGCCGTTGTACGCGTGACCGAGAGCTTCATCTACAACGACGCCATCGCGACGATCGAGCCCGAGCTCCAGCGCGCCGAGCGAGTCGTAGCACTACTGCTCGAATAGCTGGCCACCCGCTGCCTGTTCGCTGGTCGACGGGTCCGTGACCGTTCCGGTGGTCGGCCCTCGGTGGCCTGGCGGGCGGTCGCGAGCGTGCCGGCGATTGTGCGCTAACAACATGTTCCCCTGATGTTTAGCGTGAGACACAGCGGGTATCTGCCTCGCTGGCCATTAGCAAGTGCAAGCGGGAGGTGCTCGATGTCAGGCAGCGGGGGCAGGACCGGTACGGCGGTGCGCGGTGTAGCGGTGCACGGTATGGCGGTGCTGGCATGCCTGGTTGCGCTCGGCGTCTGCGATGCCTCGGCCGCGTCCGCGGCGGCGCCCTGCACGACGGCCCCGTCCGGCGGCGGTGTGTGGCCGATGTACGGCCACGATCTGGCGAACACGCGCGCGCAGGGCGAAGAGAGCGGCCTCGGGCCGAGCGCCGTGTCGGCGCTGTCGCCGACGTGGGTCTTCTCCACCGCCTCGACCGGGGACGGCACGGGGTTCAACTCGACCCCCGTCGTGTATGACGGCTGTGCGTTCGTCGCCTCCTTCGGCGGCATGGCCTACGCGCTGGATTCCAAGAGCGGGCACCTGGTGTGGCAGCACAAGCTGGAAGCTCCGAACCCCGGCTCGGGCGGCGTCGACGTCGGAGCCGCGGCGATCTTCGGGAAAGCGGTCATCTACCTCGTGGACCAGTTCGCCGCGCCGTACGCGATCGCCCTGAACAGATCCACCGGTGCGGCGATCTGGAAGAGCGCGCCGTTCGCGCCGCCGCTGTCGAGCAGCGCGGTACAGGGGGGCTCGTACACGAACTCCAGCCCGATCATCGCGAACGGCTTCGTGCTGGCGGGGTGGTCGGCGCCGGAGGGCGACCCGACGGCCAGCGGCGGCTTCGCCTTGATCAACGCGAAGACCGGCGAAGTGACCAAGGAGACACCGACGATCCCCGCGAGCGCGCAGGCGGAAGGCTACGCCGGCGGCGGCATCTGGAGCACCCCTGCATATGACCCGGTCACGAAGTACGCCTACTGGGGCACGGGCAACCCCAACAGCAAGGAAAAGCAGTACAAGACGACCGACGCGATCCTCAAGATCGACGTCAACCCAATGCACTCGACGTTCGGCCAGATCGTCGCCTCCTATGAAGGCAACGTCGACCAGTACACGCAGACGCTCGAGGAACTGAGCCACTCACCCGCGTGCGTAGCCTCGAACAACGAATCGGTCCCCTACCCGCTCGATGACCCTGCCTGTGGCCAGCTCGACCTCGACTTCGGTGCCGCGGCGAACCTGTTCACGACCGCCGCCGGGGAGAAGGTCGTGGGCGAGCTGCAGAAGTCCGGCGTCTACCACGTCATAGACGCCAAGACGATGAAGCCGGTGTGGAGCGCGATCGAGGGCCCGTCGTGCTTTGCCTGCAACGCCGACTCGACGGCCTTCGACGGCAGCTCGATCTACGGCGTGGCGACGCCGGGCGGCGACATGTTCTCGCTGAACCGTTCGAGCGGGGCAACGAACTGGGTGAGTCCCGTCGCCGATGGCACGCACTACGAGTCTGTGAGCACCGCCGCCGGTGTTGTGTGGACGGTCGATGGCGGCTCGAACCTCGACGGCTTCGAAGCTTCGAGCGGCGTGCCACTCGTGCACCGCCCGCTCAGCGCCGACGCGGGGGCGCCCGTCGCCAACCTGACAAGCGCCGGCGTCGCGGTCGCCGAACACGAGGTGGTCCTCGACGCCGGCGGCGCGAGCTACGAGCCGGCCACCGGCTACGTGATCGCTTACAAAGCACCCTGAGCGGCTCACAGACGGGCGGTCTCAGACGCGCTGGCTGAGGCCAGCGACTGGCGACTCACGAACCAGTCGCCGTGGGTTCCTGGCGCGTCTGGCATCGTCTAACGCATGGCGTCGGCGAACGTTGACCTCGTGCGATCGATCTTCGCGGCCTGGGCTCGGTGTCAACTAAAAAAGGAGCGGATGCCGAGCAGCCGACCTCCCGACATCGACGCGCCGCGTGCCGCTGCCGAACGACGTGCGAAGGAGCGGAGGTAGACGGTGTCGCAGGCGAACGTTGAGGTCGTTCGTCGCGCAAACGCGTTGGCCAACGCGGGTGAGCGCGAGTCGTTGCTCGCGTTGTTTGACCCCGACGCGGAGTGGCGGGATCTCGCCCATGCGCCGGACACGCATGAGGTGGTGCGTGGCATCGACGCCATTCGCAGTATCTGGCAGCACTGGACGATCGCGTTCGACGAGTTCGGAGCCGACGTCTACGACTACATCGATGCGCACCCGTGGGTCGTCCGTGATGTGCGATGGCACGGCAACGGTCACAGGAGCGGACTGAACATCGACCTTCGCCAGGCGGACGCGTATGAGCTACAAAACGGCAAGATCGTTCGTGTCGTGCTTGCCTACCCCGATGTTGCCACCGCCCTCAACGCGGTGGGTCTGGAGGGGTAGGCGATGTCCGAGGACCTGGACCTCGTGCGATCGATCTTCGCGGCCTGGGAGCGGCCTCCGGTGCGCAAACCCGTCGAATCGGGTCTGTGCGACGTACCTGGATCAGGCGTCCGCGCCGGCCTGGTTCGCGGTTTCGAGCGCGGGCTCTACGCCAACTGTCGCGGCTGACTCGTCGGTCGTCGCGTCGAGCGGGTGCTCGGCCCCGTAGGGATCATCCGCCGGCGGCGCGTGCTTGCGTGCCTCCTTCTTGGCCTGCTTGTCCAGCCGACGCTCGCGGAGTCTGCTTTCGCGGGTGAGCTTTGCCATCGTGGTCTTCTTCTTGCCGCTTGAGGCCATGTCAGTCCGTCCCTTGTGTTGGTGTCTCCGGGCGCATCCTCGCCGGTGTCAGGGCGTGTGATGCGTCCAAGGCTATGGTGATCGTTGAACCGCTTCACGGTCCGGCTCGGCCGGTCCGTCGCTGTTGCCGCTTTGCGGAGGTCTCAGGACAACGTGCCGGCTGGCAGCACGAAGCGCAGTGGGGTCCGTCGCTCGGCACCGCCCGAGAGTCCGAGGCGCGGGCCGTGCAAACCTCGCCGGGGAGCTTCGGCGACCATCGCCTCGGCTACCCCGTCGTGGTCGGCGATCCACGTCATGATCGCCGCGAAGTCACCGCCCGACGCGAGCAGCGCCGCGCGCTCGACGACGTCGCCGCCCGAGGAATGAGGACGTGCGAGCCGCTTCACGAGGGCGTGGATCTCGGCGTCGTCCACGCCGCTGGGTGCGCTCACGAGAACTCCGTCACCGAGTACACCGGATGACTCACACGCGCGGGCTCGCCTTGACCGCCATCGTCCGTATATACGGAGAACGCCTCGAAGCGTCCGTTGTCGAGAATCGCGACCACCACGTCGCCGCCCTCGGCGAGCGGCTTGCCGACCTCGATCTCCCTGTCCTGTCCGTCGAAGCGACAGCCCAGCTTGAAGATCCGCCGCGACCGCGCACGACAACCGACTGCGAGCAACGAACGCTCGAGCAGCTCGCTGTACGCCTCCTCGGCGCGTGCTCCCTTGGATGCGATGCCGGCGACGAAGAAGCTCGTCACGGGAGCCGCGCCTTGGCCGGCGCGGCATCTGCCTGAGTGAGCATCACTCCAGGCTATCGCGCCTGAGAGGGCTCGCAGAAGAATCGGCCGCCGAGGACCGACCTGCTCCTCGGGAGCGGGTCGTCGATCTACGCCGCCGAGTCGGCTCCGCCTCGACTCCGATCGCGCCCGCCAAAAGCCTTTGCCGTCGCCCAACCGTGTCGGGTGTGCGTCGAGTCAAGCAGCGCATCGAGCCACAGCTCGACCTCGTCGGTGCCCGAATATAGGACGAGCAGAGTCGCCGGGGCGGTGGTCGCCACGACCTCGTGCACGTCGGGAAACCCTTCGAGCAGGCGCCGGCGGGCAGCCTCGAAGTCGCGTCTGATGGATAGTCCGGGAACGGTGAGCCTGCAGATTTGCATCAGCTCTCGCCGCCTGCTCGCGCTGCGAGGCGGCTCGGCTGTGCCGACGGCTTGCGCTGTGGCACCATCGCACGCTGAATGCCGCGCAGCATGCGGCTGAAGACCCGGTGGTGGATCGGATAGAGCAGGTACCAGTACGCGAGCCCGACGTATCCGGCCGGGTCAAACACCGTCGTCTGTCGAATGAGCGATCCGTGCTCCAGGGGATCGACCTCGAATTGCAGCCACAGCCGTCCCGGGATCTTCATCTCCGCAGCCAACCGCAACAGACCGCCCGACTCGACACGCTCGACGCGCCAAAAGTCCACCGTGTCGCCGGCGCGAAGGTCGTAGGGATCGCGGCGTCCGCGGCGCAGGCCCACTCCTCCGCGGAGCGTGTCGAGGAACCCTCGCAGCCGCCAGAACCAGTTCGCCGCATACCAGCCCGTGGTCCCGCCGATGCGCTGAATCGGCGCAAAGGCCTCGTGCGGGGGTCGATCCACCCGCACCGCGCGGGAAGCGACGAGACGGCGGCCGAACGTGACCCCGCCCCAGCCCAGCGGCCGCTGGGGCAGCGCGTCCGACCAGCGCGTCTCGGCAAACTCCTTGTCCTCGTTGACGAGCGCGCGCTCGATCGCCGCCGCGACGCCTCGCCCGCGCACGCCGAGAGCCGCGTGCGCTGCTGGTCTCGTCACGATGGTCTCGTTGCGCAGGCTCTCCACCATCGCCGCCGCGACTCGCCCGTACACGGGCGTCAACAGGCCGAGCAGAACTCGCGACACGCGCGGCGTGATCAGAGGAATCCGGATCACGCGGCGGCGCAGCCCGCGCTGACGGGCGTACTCACGCATGACGTCGCCGTAGGTCACCCGATCGGCACCGCCGATCTCGTAGATCGCGTCGACTGGGCGTCTGAGCTCGAGCACAGCGAGCAAATAGTCGATGACATCCTCGATCGCGATGGGTTGCGCCAGCGTCTCGACCCACCTGGGAGCGACGATGATCGGCAGGTGCTCGACCAGTGCCCGCACGGTCTCGAAGGAGGCGCTCCCCGAGCCGATCACGATCGACGCGCGCAGCTCGACCGTCGGCACGCCACCACCACGCAGCAGGCGCCCCACCTCATGGCGACTGGCAAGGTGCGGCGACAGGTCGTCGTCGCTTCCGAGGCCGCCGAGGTAGACGATCTGCCTGACCCCAGCAGCGCGCGCAGCCGCGGCGAAGTTGATCGCAGCACGACGGTCGAGCTCCTCGAAGTCGCCGGCGCCGCCCATCGAATGGACCATGTAGCAGGCCGTGTGCACACCGTCGAGCGCCGGGTCGAGCGAGGCTCGGGCCAGGACATCGCCCTCCACGACCTCCGTCTGCGGCTGCACTCGACCACTGAGCAGCTCCGGCCGGCGCGTCAGGCACCGCACCGGCCTGTCTGAGCTCTCGAGTCGACTCAGGAGCCGACCCCCGACGTAGCCCGATGCGCCGGTGAGGAGGACCCGCCGGTCTGATGCAGCTGCCATTCGAGCAAGCTACTACGCACCGTCGGAGATATCAAGGCACAAGGGACTGCTCCCCGCCAGTGGGTCGGGGGACGCCAGGCGGAAGGGCCCTATTTCGGCGTCGTCGCGTAGGCGGAGGACACGGCCCCCGGGGTGCGATGTTTGCGCGCGTAAGCCCAGCCCGCTAGAGCGCCGCCCGCGGGAATCACCGCCAGCACCGCTACGCAGGGCTGGCCCGAGAGGAACGGCGCAGCGAGCGTCGCCGAGCCGGCGGCAGCCTGGCCCGCGAGCACAGCAGTTGCAATCAACAACGCCAGGGCCGCCGCGGCACCCAGGAAGAGGGCGACAGGCAGGCCCCACTCGATGCGCTCGCCGAGCAGGTGGTCGATACGCTCGGGGTCGATCCCTGTCGCATCCCCGCCGCCGGCCCCCGAAAAGCTGAGCATGGCGTTCGCCAGTGCCGAGCGGTCTCCGCAGGGGCTCAGCACGGCGGCCTCGTCGGCGCTGAGCTCGGCGAGCGCGTGCTGACGCTGAGCAAGTCGGCGCAGAGCGGGGATGAAGAACAGCCCCGCCACCAGAACTCGGCAGCAGGCGAGGCGAAGCGGATCGCGGCGTCGTGCGTGCTGGCTCTCGTGGGCGAGCACAGCAGCGAGCGACGACGTGTCAAGCAGCTCCAGCGCGCCGGTCGACAGGTAAACGCGTGGACGCAACAGGCCGGCGCAGAAGGCCTGCGGGCGAGCGTCGTCGATAACCCACGCCCCGTCGAGGAGCCGCGGCGAGCGAGTTGCGATGACCCGTCTGAAGGCGCGGTAGGCGAGCAGCTCACGCGCGACGCCCCAGGCGGCGGCTCCCACCATCAGCAGACCGAGGCCGGCAAGCGCCGTCACGACGATCGCGCCTGCGTTCGCGGCGGGGTAGCTGAGCCGCTGCCCGAAGACCGCGATCGCGTGGGAGGGAGGCCCCGGTCTGACTCTCCACGACTCGAACAGTCGCGCGATCACGATGACCGCCGACGCAGAGCCCAGCACACCAAGCAGCAGGCTGGCGCCGAACGCGCGCCGCGCGGCGATCGCCGCCGGCCGTCGCACCCCGCCGGCTGCGGATGCGGCGGGCTTGACCAGGGCAGCGGCTGGGAGCGCAGCGGGCCGTGTGGGTGATGCCGGGGTCGTCATCTCCTACCCCAGATCGTAGAGCCATCGATTCCTGCGCGTCGAGGGGCTTCGGCGTTGACGACGGCGGCCGACCGCCAAGCTCCCGCGACGGGGTTGGCCAGCTCTCACCACAGCTGGTACCGACCGCCGCCCGTCCCCATTGCTACACTCTGTCGTAGATGGCGGCGTCAAAGAGGAAGAGGTCGGGCAGCGAGCCGGCGCCGCCGGCGCTGCACGAGCTCGAGGCGGAGGTGATGGACGAGCTCTGGTCCCAGGGGGAGGCTCCGGTTCGCTCGGTGATGAACGCACTGAACGAGCGCGCAAGCAAAGAGCGTGCCTACACGACGTACATGACGATCATGGCTCGCCTGCACACGAAGGGCGTGCTGAATCGACGCCGCGAGGGCAAGACCGATTTCTACGCTCCGAAGCTCGACCGAGACGAGTTCATGGCATCGCGCGCTCGCGCCGAGGTCGAGGGCCTCGTCGCCGAGTATGGCGACGTGGCGCTCAGCCACTTCGCCCAGCAGGTCGCGAGCCTCGATCCGTCGCGCCGACGCGCGCTTCAGCGGCTCGCCCGCAAAGGGTGAGCAGCCGACGTCGCCGCGTCGGCGTCTCGCCCTCGAACGATCCTGGTATCAGACGCTCTGAGGTCAGCTTTGCCTTCTGAGCCGGGCGAGCCATCCAATCGACCGTACTACGCGATGTCGTAGGTGGTCAACTACGGTGCGTCGGAGCTGACGGCTGGGGGTTCCGTTGAGAAACCTCCCGCTACCTGGTCTGTCTTCGAGTGCGCTGCCGGAGCCCTGGGTGCGGTGGCGACTCAGGCCGCCGACAGCGGCCCGCCTGCTGGAAGGCCGCCAGTCTGTGCGTTCTTCCCGATATAGGCGTTTCGTGCGGCCGTGCACGCGTCGGCGCCTGCAAGCTCCGTGTCTGTGTAAGACGGCGTTTGAAAAACAGTCGCCTACTCTTGGGTTGACATTCGTCCGCAGAGTCTGGTAGACAGACCTGCGCACGCGCGTTCCGATCGCTCGAATAAGCAACCGGGATCCGACAGGAGGGCGCGCACGCCACGATCACGCATCGACGACATGGTTTCTGCTCACGACCGCCATCCGCTGGCTGAATCCCTTCGCCTCGGCCACAACGGATTTCCGCGACGCCACGTGAGCGCGATCCAGCGCGGCCGGATCGTCGCGGCGGCCGTCGACGCGGTGGACGAGCTCGGTTACGCGCGCATGACCGTCGCTCAGGTCATCGGCCGGGCCAGGGTCTCGCGAAAGACCTTCTACGAGCTGTTCGCCGATCGTGAAGAGTGCTTCATGGCCGCGTTCGACCATGCAGTCGCACAGATGAGCGTGGTCTGCACGCCGGCCTTCGAGAGCGAGTCCTGTTGGCAGGACGCGATCCGCTCGGCGTTGGCGCAGCTGCTGCGATTCATGGACGAGGAGCCCGCGCTGGCAAGCGTGTGCGTGGTCCATGCGCTCGCCGCCGGGGGCAGGGTGCAGCGTCGTCGCCGGGAGCTGCTCGAGAAGCTGGCCGCCGTCATCGACCGGGGGCGCTCAGATGAGAGCTCCGACAGCCAACGGGCGCAGCTCGTGGCCGAAGGCGTCGTCGGCGCCGTTATGGCCGTCCTGCACACGCGGCTGACCGCGGCGGACCATGAGCCACTCGCCGATCTCCTGAGACCGTTGATGAGCATCATCGTGCTGCCGTACCTCGGCCCACGGGCGGCGCGGGGCGAGCTGTCGAGGCGAGCGCCTGCGCAGTGCCTCGACACGGCGTCACCCCGGCCGGCGGCAAGCAGGGACCCGCTCGAAGGCTTGGCCATGCGCCTGACGCATCGGACGGTCGTGGTTCTCATGTACATCGCCGGGCATCCGGGCGCGAGCAACCGGGAGATCGCCGACGGCTCAGGCATCGTCGACCCCGGCCAGACGTCGAAGCTTCTCGGCAAGCTTGCCCGGCTGGGCCTGACAGAGAACGTCACCGAGGCACGGCAGAGCAGGGCCGCCAACGCGTGGCGTCTCACGGCGCGGGGAACCGATCTCGAGAGAGCCAGCCGGCCCTTGATGTGAGCCGGCCCGGCGAGCCGCGGCACGGCAAGGGACTACTCGGACCTGTGCGACCTGCGGCGCAGGACCAGCACGACGGCGATCACGAACAGCAAGGCCACGAGAAGCCCCCCGGCCAAGCCGGCGTCGGCCGCGATGTCGGTGATCGACGGGCCGATCAGGTAGGCGCCGATGCCGATCGCGAGCGCCCAGACGAGCGTCGAGACCGCGTTGGCCGGCAGGAACCGCCGCCAGCGCATGTCGTGGATCCCGGCAATCCACGAGGGCGTGAGCAACAGCGCCACCGGACCGTAGCGGTCGTAGAAGCGGTCGCCTCGCGCGATGACGGAAAGGCGCAGGTGGTGCATCGGTCCAGGTGCCGTGAGCAGTCCACGGCCGCCCTTCACGCCGACGATCCAACCGATGGTCGAGCCAGTGCCGGCCCCCGCCCAGGCGACCAGTAGCACCGAGGCGAGGCTCAGGTGGTCATGGGCCGCCGAGATGCCGGCCGCGATCAGGGCGGCCTCGCCGAGACCCGGGACAACGGTCCAGCTCGCGAGGCATGCGAGGAACAAGCCGGCGTAGTCCACGCCCGAGCTCCGGGCGTGCGGGTGCATCGCCGCCAGCGCGACAAGCGTCGAGAGCGGCGGTCGCAGGAGGCGCATCCCGTCATCGTGACGATCAGCCTCGAGCCTCGACGCACTGACCCTTCGCGCGTCGGCGAGGACCGCGCCATCCAGGACGGGCGCCCACCCATCGGTCCTCGACG
>Ga0210409_10003766_pt1 | contig 16686 bp, 17 predicted proteins | sample IncBWH17MmetaG_FD_161649 | JGI IMG/M metagenome (GOLD analysis project Ga0210409, IMG submission 161649) | Forest soil microbial communities from Barre Woods Harvard Forest LTER site, Petersham, Massachusetts, United States - Inc-BW-H-17-M | ecosystem: Environmental > Terrestrial > Soil >...
CGCGAGGTTTGTCGATCCCGCTTCTTCCTCGCCCTCAAAAATCACTTTTAGATTTACTTTCAGGGGAATCTGCTTGGCGCGCAGCGCATCGAGCGCGGCAAGCAGCGCAACAATCGGCGACTTATCATCGGAAGACGATCGCGCATAAATCCGCCAGTCGTCTCTGTAAACCGCTGGCTGCTTCGCGCTATTCTCCGGAAACTTAATGCGTTTCCCGCCAGCTTCAATCGCATCGCTTCGCAAGACTGGTTCGAATGGCGTGCCGTCGGTCCACGCCGCAGGATCAACAGGCTGCCCATCGTAGTGCGCGTAGAAAATAACCGTGCGCGTAGCCTCCGGCGCGATCAACTTGCCAAAGACCACCGGCCCGCGTCCCGTGATCGGCAGCAGATGCGTTTCGATTCCGCGCGCTTCCAGCATCTCGCGAAGGTGCTCCGCATTTTTCTGGATGTTTGGCGTGTCGCTCGCTACATTTGGGATGGAGAGAAATTCCGTAAGCTCCCGGACGATCCGGTCTTCGTTGTCCAATCGATAGTCGCGCACTTCTTGTACAACCTGCGCCGGAGCAATCGGAACCGGTTTCTGCCCCATCGCTGGGCACGACCAAACGGCAGTAATCAAAATAACCGCGAAGAATCTCAAGAATTTTCTCCTCTAACTCTCTCGACGACTTCACTGCCGCCGAAGACTTCGCCTCGACGCCACAAAAGCAGCAAAAACATTTTCTCATCTTACCTGTACCAACGGGCAGCCGTCCTTCCGGACAGGCTGCGTTTCATTTTTGTGCGGAACCCGGTAACAGCGGATTGCGCAAAGTACCAGTGCGCCCGTCGTTTCATTAACCAACACTAAGAATTCGCTTTCCTTCGGAGGCTTCGCACTGTCATGAGCCGTCGTTATTTGGCTGTCGTGCTGTCCTGTCTGCTGTCCGGCGTTGCCCTGCCCGGGCAAACCGCGCCGGCAGGCGTCGTCCTGCAATCCGCTAGCGCGCGCTTGAATACTACCGATGCGGCTATTGGAACCACAATCTTTGATGGCGACCGCATGGAAACTCAGGAGAAAGGCGCGCTAAGCCTCCGCTCCGGTCAGGTGCAGCTTACTCTTTCCGAGCAAAGTACGGTTTGGATGAACCACGAAAATCTGATTCTCACTCCCACGCTTCAGCGCGGCACGGTAACCTTTCGCGCGGAAAACGGCACGGGCGTCGAGATTAAAGCGGACGACGTACGCGTGCGGCCGCATTCTCCCGTGCTTACGGTTGGCGAAGTGACGCTCCAAGACTGCGACGTTCTTGTCACCGCACGCACGCAAGATCTCGAAGTTACCGCGGGCAAAGAAACCAAGATCCTCGAAGAAGGAAAAACCTACCGCGTGGTCCGCAAAGGCGCCTGCGGTGCGGCTTTGCATCAACCGGCTCTTGCCGTAGGCCAAAGCCGTTTCTTCCTGCTCCCTGCGGCTGTTGTGGGCGTAGTAACAATATGGACGATTCACAAGGGACTCGAGAGCCCGGATCGCCCCTGAGCAGTCTTTTCAAAAAAAACCGTCAATCTTAGAAATCTTATTCCGACTGTTGAGTGAACGTGACGAGCGCCGCGAGTTTTTCTCTGGCCGCGCCCGAAGCGAGAGCCGTTCCTGCCAGTCGTGCACCATCGCCAAAACTCGGCGCAACACCAGCGGCCACCAGAGCAGCCGCAGCGTTGGCGATGACGATATCCCGCCGAGGACCGCCTCCGCCCGCGAAAATAGCATGCATGGTCGCAGCATTTTCAGAAGCAGTTCCCCCACGGACGGCCTCAATCGGCGCGCGCGAAACTCCGAAGTCTTCGGGTGTCACCGTGAAACGCCGCACGCCTCCATCTTTTACTTCGGCGACTAAAGTTTCTCCAGCAAGCGAGATTTCATCCAGCCCGCCTGTTCCGTGAACCACAAATGCGTGATCTACGCCAAGCTCCGCGAGGGTCGCCGCGACCAAATCAATTAGGTCCGGCGATGGAACGCCGACCACTTGCGCTCGCGCGCCAGCGGGATTGGTCAAAGGGCCCAAAAGATTAAAAACTGTGCGCACGCCAATTTCCTTGCGTGCTGGCGCGGCGTGGCGCGCCGCTGCGTGTGCAGCTCTCGCAAAGAAAAAGCCAATTCCAATCTCGCGAATCGCCTTGCCGAAATGCTCCACTGGCAAATCGATCCGTACGCCCAGCGCCTCAATCACGTCCGCGGAACCGCTGCCCGAGTGAGAGGCACGATTACCATGTTTTGCCACTCGCGCGCCAGCCGCCGCTGCAACAATCGCCGAAGCTGTTGAAATGTTGAATGTCGCAAATCCTTTACCGCCGGTCCCGCACGTGTCTACGAGGTGCTCGGGCCGCGTCTCGCCTTCCGCGAACACCCGCGCCGCGTGCCGCCGCATCACGCTGGCGAATCCGGCCAACTCCTCGACGCGCACCGGCCGCGTATTCATCGCGGTAAGCAGCCGCACGATATCGGCCGTCTCGACCCGCCCCGTGAGCAGCTCTTCCATCACCCCTTCCGCATCCTCCCGCGAGAAAATCTGGCCGGATGCGGCGCCATCAATGAGAGATTTTGTCATCTGGATTCGGCCGCAATTCCGCCGCAACCTTGCTCCGTTTTATACTTTCCGAGTACACTCTAATGTTTGCGACGACACCAAAATTCTAACACTACGGAACCCCGATGAAGATTCATGAGTATCAGGCCAAGGCCATTCTCGCGCGTTACGGTGTCACCACTCCACGCGGGGAAGTGGCTTTTTCCAAGGAAGAAGCGCGCGAAGGCGCAGCAAGACTCCGATCCAGCGTAGTGGTGGTAAAAGCGCAGATTCATGCCGGCGGCCGCGGCAAAGCCGGCGGCGTCAAGCTCGCCCACTCTCCCGACGAGGCCGCGGAAATCGCCTCTCATATGCTGGGCATAAATCTCGTTACCGCGCAGACTGGCCCCGGCGGCCGCACCGTTAAGCGTGTTCTCATTGAAGAAGGCCTGGACATCAAGCGCGAACTTTACCTCAGCATTCTCGTCGATCGGAGCGTGGGGAAAGTGGTTTTCATGGCCAGCGCCTCCGGCGGCATGGACATCGAGGAAGTGGCCAAGACACATCCCGAAGCCATCATGCGCGAAACGATTCACCCGGCCGCGGGTCTGCAACCTTATCAGGCTCGCAAGTTGGTCTTCGGCTTGGGCCTTTCCGGTGATGTGGCGATGAAAGCTGGCCCATTTCTCCAGGCGCTGCATCGCGCTTTTGTCGATACAGACTCGTCCATGCTCGAAATCAATCCCGCCGTTGTCACCGCCGATGGCCGCCTTGTCGCTCTCGACGCCAAGATGACCTTCGACGACAATGGCCTCTTCCGCCACAAAGAGCTGCGCGAGTTGCGCGACCTCGACGAAGAAGATCCTCTCGAGGTCGAAGCTTCGAAGTACGGCCTGAACTACATTAAGCTCGACGGCACCGTTGCCTGCATGGTGAACGGCGCGGGCCTCGCCATGGCCACAATGGACATCATCAAATACGCCGGCGGTTCGCCGGCCAATTTCCTCGATGTCGGCGGCGGCGCGTCCTCCGATCAAGTGAAAAACGCTTTCCGCATTTTGATTGGCGATCCTGGAGTGAAAGCCGTGTTCATCAATATTTTCGGCGGAATCTTGCGCTGCGATGTTCTCGCCACCGGCGTAGTCGCCGCCGCCAAGGATTTACAAGTGAAAGTCCCGGTTGTCGTCCGCATGGAGGGCACCAACGTCGAGCTAGGCCAGCAAATCCTTCGCGACAGCGGCCTGAATTTCACCATTGCGGACGGCATGAAGGACGGCGCGCAAAAGGTCGTCGCTCTCGCGGGAGGTGCGCGATGAGCGTGCTCATAAATGAAAAAACACGTTTGATCGTGCAAGGATTCACCGGCCGCGAAGGTACCTTCCATGCGCAGCAGATGATTGAATACGGGACAAATGTTGTAGGTGGCGTAACGCCAGGCAAAGGTGGGACCAAGCACTTAGAGCGGCCAGTTTTCGATACTGTTCAAGAGGCCGTGAAAGCGACTGGCGCCAACGCGTCCGTGATTTTCGTTCCGCCGCCATACGCTGCCGACGCCATCCTTGAAGCCGCCGATGCCGAAATTCCCCTAGTCGTCTGCATCACGGAAGGCATCCCGGTCATCGACATGGTCCGCGCCTCCGCTACGGTGGACTTCAACAAGACGCGCCTCATCGGTCCCAACTGCCCGGGCGTCATCTCTCCCGGCAAATGCAAAATTGGAATCATGCCCGGCCGCATCCACAAACAGGGTCATGTCGGCGTCGTCAGCCGCAGCGGTACGCTCACTTATGAAGCCGTAGATCAGTTGACGCGCCTCGGCATCGGTCAATCCACCTGCATCGGTATCGGAGGCGATCCCATCATTGGCACCTCGTTTCTTGACGCCATGCGCCTTTTCAACGACGATCCCGACACGCACGCCGTTATCCTGATCGGCGAAATTGGCGGCAACGCCGAAGAAACTGCCGCGCAATGGATTGCCACCAGCGTAAAAAAACCGGTCGTCGGCTTCATCGCCGGCCAAACCGCGCCCCCAGGCCGCCGTATGGGCCATGCAGGCGCCATCATCAGCGGCGGCCAAGGCACCGCGAAGGATAAGTACGCCGCGATGGCCGCCGCAGGGATCCACACGGTCGAAACTCCCGCGGACCTGGGCTCAACAATCGCCGCCGTCCTAAAATAGTCGTTTAGTCTTTGTGGGCGCCGGGCTTTAGCCCGGCATCTTGCACTCGATATCTCGGAGGAATCCTTCGTGGCACTCGAACGCACTTTCGCAATCATCAAGCCGGACGCTGTCGCACGCGGACAACAAGGAGAAATCCTCTCCCGCATTCACAAAGCCGGCTTTCAAATCGTCGCCATTAAGTCCATGCGTCTCACTAAAGAAGAAGCTGGCGGTTTCTATGCCGTTCACAAAGCCCGCCCCTTCTTTGGCGAGCTCACCGATTTCATGAGCTCCGGCAAGATTTTCGCCATGGTCCTCGAAGCAGAAGGCGCCATCCTAAAGTGGCGAGATACCATGGGCGCCACCGACCCCAAAAAAGCCGCCCCCGGCACCATCCGCCACGACCTCGGCACCAGCATCGGCAATAACTGCACCCACGGCTCCGACGCCCCCGACACCGCCGCCTTCGAAATCAGCTATTTCTTCGCCGGCCTCGAACTCATTTAGCGCGCCTTTGAAGTACAGCCCTGAAGGTATGAGGGCGCAGAAGCGTTGCGCCCCTGCCAATCACTCCAAATGTCTTCGAAGTACTGATTCCTGATTCCTGCTTCCTGACTCTTTAAGCTCCGCTCAAGGCCGGTCGGGACTCTCCACGCCCGTACTCCCACTAGCACCTTTCTCCGCACCTCTCCACAGTGCGGTAATACCCGCCGCAGCCGTCGCCCCAACCGCAATCAGCACGAGCGCCTTGCTGTGCTTTCCCGTTTTTTTCGCTCCCTGCGCTCCTGACCCGCTATCGTCGGAAGGATTCAGCAGCACGTGATAGGATTTTCCTTCCGCGATCGTTTCACTTTCGCCGCGATAGCTAATCTGCGCCGGACCGCGCCGCGCGAACACCATCAGCTCATGTGGTCCAACGAGCCGAACCTGAACTACGCCCCGCATTTCTGCAATTGGACGAATTCGAGCTGAGCTGGCGACGATCTCCCCCATAGTGCCCGCCGTCACGGAGATCACCGCTGCGCCCGAGACAAGCTCTGCCTCGAACTCTTTCGCGGCCGGGTTCGCGTCCTGGTGAACGATCACGTTGCTTTGCTCCGTCACATACAGCATCGCTTCGCCAATCAGCAGCCGCAATGAGCCCTCCGCCGCGGTCGACAGCCGATCGCCATCGTAAACCGTCGTTCCCTCGGAAGCGGCCTGAGAGCCCAAGCTCGCACGATCGGCCTGCACGACAATTCCAAGCGCGTTCGGGTTGGCGCTGCGGGGAATGCCTGCCAGAGAAAATGCCATTGTAATCGCCAGAAGGCGCTGGGTGCCTGCCATGCGATGCCTCCAAATGAAAAAGATGGGAATCGTGAATACAGACTAGCTTTAAAGATAAGACATAGGTAAATATATATCATTGATTATCTGTTAAGTAAATAAATCAGAGGAGCCGCGCAGCGCGAAACTTTGATGGTGGGAATCCGGAAGGCTAGAAGGTGAGGCCCTCGACGCGAATCTCAAACAGATGCGCCCAATCTTTGCCGGTAACAAAAAGCCTGTGCCTCGCGGAATCATAAGCGATGCCATTAAGCACCGCCTCCGGCCCCTTCTGCTCTTGTGAAGCCAGCGCGGAAAAATCAATCCACGCGCGAATCTGCCCCGAGCGGGCATCTATGCGTGCAATGCGATTCGTATGCCACACGTTGGCATAAATGTCGTTCTCGATGTATTCAAGTTCATTGAGATTAGTGACGGCTTCCTTGCCTGCATAAACTTCGAGCGTGCGCACCACTTTGAACGACTCAGGATCGAGATAGCGCAGTCGGTTTGAGCCGTCGCTGAGGATCAGGTTCGAAGCGTCATCGGCAAGCCCCCAGCCTTCACCGTCGTAGTGAAATTCCCGCAGCTTTCGGAAGCTCCGCAAGTCATACGCAAAACCCGTCTTTGAGAGCCACGTCAGCTGGTAGATCTTCCCCCGGAAGATGGTCAGCCCTTCTCCGAAATATTCAGAATCAAGGTCCGTTTTCTGCACGACTCTTCCGCTCTCCAGATCCACTTTTCGAACGGAAGATTGGCCCGTCTCTCCCGTGCTCTCGTACAGAAATCCTTCAAAATATTCGAGCCCTTGCGTGAAAGCGTGCGGGTCGTGAGGATACTTTTTCAAAATCTCTATAGTTAGCACGGGAATGGATTGCTCGGTCCCTGGAAGCGTTTCTGCTCGCTGCCTTGTGGCCCCGCCTGTGAGGTGTGCGCACACGCAAGCTGTCAGCGAAAATCCCAGCGCCCCTGCCCCTAGCTTCGCGAATTTACGAAAAAGCCTTGGTTTGAAGTTCATGTATCCAGCCTCACGCCCCGAAGCTTACCGCGAAACGCCTGTCTCATTCCTCGCGTAGACACCCGCCGAGTCTCATCTTTTATAATGCCCCTATGGAGCCCTTCCGCGAACTTGGCCGCACCTTACTGCTACTCGGTGTTGTCCTAGTCCTCGTCGGTGCTCTCCTCTATTTCGGTGGCAAACTCCCGTTTCGCCTCGGAAAGCTCCCCGGCGACATCGTCCATCGCGGCGAACACACCACCTTCTATTTCCCGATCGTCACCTGCCTCGTCCTCAGCGCTGCCCTTTCCTTTCTCCTCTGGCTCTTCTCTCACTTCCGCCGCTAATTGTCCCGCCGATTTTCCCCGCCACACCGCTCTCCTGATATATAGTTCCCGCGTCCAATGTGAAAGAACTTCAGCTCGCCCGACAAAATCTTTCTGGAGAATTCACTTATGAAGCTCGCACGTCTCACTCTGTCCGCTGCTCTTGCCGTAGCTTTCAGCATTGCTCAGTCTTCCGCAGCGCAATCTTCGTCGAGCCCATCCGCTTCGCAACAGCAGAGTGCGGTCCGGCCTTCGCAGCAACCTGGCCCCGATCCCTTTGCAGGCGCTCCCGCGGCGAAATCCGAAGATGTCGACTCCATCGATCATGTCCTTGTTGCTCTCTACGCGGTGATCTCCGGCCCTCCCGGCGAGCGCGACTGGAATCGTTTCCGCTCGCTCTTCCTCCCCGGCGCGCACCTCACTTCCACTGGCAAAGCTGCCGACGGCTCCGTCCGCGTCCATCCCAACACCGTGGATGATTACGTCAACCGTGGCGGCGCTTACTTCCTCAAGAACGGTTTTTTCGAATCGCCCATCCACAGCCGCATCGAAACCTTCGGCAACATTGCTCAGGTCTTCAGCAGCTACGAATCCCGCCACGCCCTCGGCGAAGCGCCCTTCGCGCGCGGCATCAACAGCCTTCAGATTCTCAACGACGGCAAGCGCTGGTGGATCGTCAGCATCCTCTGGGACGAAGAGCGGCCCGATAATCCGCTCCCGAAGGATTTCGCTACTAAACCCTGATTTCAGATTCTGCGCTTCTAGGACCGCCTGTCCCTTACCCGGTCGTGTCGAGGCGGCGGTCCGTTCTTCTCTCCCGCCTCTCTTTACAGGCCGCCGCGCAACTCCTATAGTCTTTCTTGCATGAAGTTGGCCTCTTCCAAAAGTCTTCCCAGGACCGGGCGATTCTTTAAGCCGCACCTCATTTTCGTTTTTCTATTTTTCGCGCTCGCCGCAAATGCCGAAAAGATCAAAGACATCCGTCCCACCGGCTATGTCACCGATCTTGCGGGCGTGATCAACGCGGACACCAAAACCCGCCTTGAAAATCTCTGCCTGGAGCTCGAACAAAAAACTGGCGCCCAGATGGCCATCGTCACTGTCCGCTCTCTGGAAGGCCAGGACGTCGATCAATATGGCAACGACCTCTTCAAGCAGCTCGGTGTCGGAAACAAAAAAGACAATCGCGGCGTCCTCTTGCTCGTCGCGCCCACCGAACGCACCTACCGCGTCGAAGTAAGCTACGGCCTCGAACCCGTCATAAACGACGCTCGGGCCGGTGACGCTGGCCGCCTGATGCGTTCCTATTTTCTTCAAGGAAATTACAGCGCCGGCATCGAAGCTGCCGCCTGGACTCTCGCCAAGTTCATCGCCGACGATCGCGGTCTAACGCTTACCGCAACCCCACCCGCTCGACCTGTCCAGCGACGTGATGACAGTTCTCGGTCTTTTCCCATCTGGCCGATTCTGATCTTCATTTTCGTGGTGATTAACATCATCAGGGCCGTCTCCCGCGGAGGCTCAGGCCGCGGCGGAAGAGGTAGCGGCTGGTGGATTGGCCCCATGCTCGGCGGCATGCTCGGCGGTGGAGGCGGAGGATTCGGCGGCAGTTCGGGCGGCGGGGGCGGAGGATTCGGCGGTTTTGGCGGTGGCAGCAGCGGAGGCGGCGGCGCCAGCGGCAGTTGGTAAGCGAAGTTTATTAGCCACAGTTTGCGTATAAAGTATGCGGGCGCAGTCCACGTGTTTGCGCAAGGAGCGGTAGCACGATGCTCTCGACGGAAGCAAAGCTGACCGATCTCGTAAGCCGGATGAAAGAATTCGCCGGAGAGAATCTCGAGTCCATGATTCTCTATGGCTCCGCCGCGCGTGGCGACCACAAGGAGGGCCACTCCGATCTGAACGTCTTGTGCGTTCTGCGTTCCGTGACCGCGCGCGAATTGGCCCGAGTCACCCCCGTCGTCCACTGGTGGTGCAAGGACCAAAGCGAACCGGCCCCATTATTTTTTACCGCCGAAGAACTGCGCCAGTCGGCCGACGTTTTTGCCATCGAACTGCTCGATATGCAAGACAGCCGCCGCGTTCTTTATGGCCGTGACGTCGTCGCCGGCATTGCTGTGCCCATGAATCTCCATCGCGTCCAGGTAGAGCACGATCTGCGCACGCTCCTCCTCAAGCTCCGCCAGCATTTTCTGCTTACCGGGCAAAAAGAAAGCGAGTTGCGCGCCGCCGAGGCAAAATCGTCTTCCAGCGTTCTAGCGCTCCTGCGCCACACACTGATCGCGTTCGAGGAAGATCCGCCCGCTACGGCCCCGGAAGTTTTCGCCCGCATCGCAGCGCTCACCGGTGCCGATGCCGAAGCCTTTACCGCCGCATTCAAACTCCGCGACCGCCACGCTCACGCCGATGACATCGCGCGCGCCTACGGACAATACTTAAATGCTCTGACTGTGGTAATTTCCGCTTTGGACAAAATTGTTCCCAAGCACGAATGGCAGCGATCCGGCAAAGCCGGTTCCTGACCCGTTTGCAAGAATTTGATCGCGGAGGAAAGTATCATGAAAGCAGTTCTGATTGTTCTGGTCGTTCTTGTCATCATCGCGTTGCTATGCGGCAGCTCGTTTATCTCGCGCCGAAATCAAATGGCCATCAAGCGCGAAGCCGTCAACGCTTCGTGGGCCCAGGTCGACGTCGTCCTGCAACGCCGCGCCGATTTGATCCCCAATCTCGTCGAGACGGTCAAAGGTTTCGCCACGCACGAAACCGAAGTCTTCGCTGACATCGCAAAAGCTCGCCAAGGCTACATGAACGCCACAACTCCCGCCGACAAAATCGCCGCCAACAGCCAGCTCGAAGCTTCCTTGGCGAAAGTCCTGGTCCTCACGGAAAATTATCCCCAGCTCAAATCCAACGAGAATTTCCTCCGCCTCCAGGACGAACTGGCCGGCACGGAAAATCGCATCGCCGTCGAACGCCGCCGCTACAACGAAACCGTTCAGGACTACAACACCTACATCTCGCTCTTCCCCAACAGCCTCGTAGCCAGCTTCGGCGGCTTCACCCGCAACGACGCCTACTTCAAAACCGAACCAGGCGCCCGCGAAGCCCCCAAAGTCAATTTCAGCAATCCCGCTCCGGCGCAAACTCCCGCTCCCGCACCGGCGAAGCCCTAGCGCGCGCTGTCGTCCGCATAAATTGTCAGGGCCGCCCTTGGGCGGCCCTTTCGCTGCCTAGCTACTGCCGGATATTGATCCTTCCTTTCCTGCGCCGTTCGAACGATAAGCTATCCCCCAGCAAACAAACCACTTACAGTAATCACTTGACAAAGGGTACCTATATGATATAATGTGGTTCTCTGGGACGCGGAGAGAAACGGAGGCTCACGCCATGCCTACTCATCCTCTGCGTACTCCCGCGCTGTGCACTAGGTTCTCCCCTCGCACCGCTTCGATCCGTGGCCTGTTAGCTGTCGGCTGTGAGCTTTCCCTCCGCCTAAGTCCTTTGCCTGCTACTCTTACAAGAAATTTGCAACTTACTGAAAACAAAGCCGCTTTAAGTCCTTTCCGTGCCACCCTTACAAGCCGCGTCAAGCATAAGTCCTTTGTTTGCCACTCTTACAAAAAACAGGGGGGGTGGGGGGTACCGGATATCGCCTTTCAAATTCGTCCTTCAACTTCGAACTTTCAACTTTCAACTTCTTCCACCTGTCACCTTCCATGAGCCAGCTCACCTTCAACCTGCAGCCCACCCGCCGCGCCCTCACCGTCAGCGAGCTGACCGCCCGCATCCGCGACCTCCTCGGCAAAAACTTTACCGACATCTGGGTCGAAGGCGAAATCTCCAATTGCCGCGAAGCCCAGTCCGGCCACATCTACTTCACGCTCAAGGACGACCGCTCCCAGGTCCGCTGCGTTTTCTTCAAACAGCAGCAGCGCGGAATCAAGTTCCGTCCCGAGGATGGCCTGCACGTCACCGTTCGCGGCTCGATCAGCGTCTACGAATCCCGCGGCGAATACCAAATCTATGTCGAGAACATCGATCCCATCGGCCTCGGCGCGCTGCAACTTGCGTTCGAGCAATTAAAAAAACGCCTCGAAGCGGAAGGCCTTTTTGCCGCCGAACGCAAGAAGCCGCTTCCCGTGCTCCCCAGCCGCATCGGCTTGATCACGTCGCCGCGCGGAGCCGCCGTGCGCGACGTCGTGCGCATCTTGCGCCGCCGTTTTCCTAACGTGCATTTGACCGTTTTTCCCGTGCGCGTCCAGGGCGAAGGGGCCGCTGCGGAAATCGTCAAAGCACTCAAATTTTTCAATCAGAAGAAATTAGTGGACGTTCTCATCCTCGCGCGTGGCGGCGGCTCCATCGAAGATCTCTGGGCTTTCAATGAAGAAATTGTTGCGCGCGCCATCTATGCCTCTGAGATCGCAGTGATTTCGGGCGTCGGCCACGAAACTGATTTCACCATCGCCGATTTCGTCGCCGACGTTCGCGCTTCCACTCCGTCCGCTGCCGCTGAGCTTGTCGTCCAAACCCGCCGCGAATTCGATAAGCACATCGCCGACCTTCGCGAAACGCTCGCCAGCCTCGTCCGCTACCGCCTCCTCGATCTCAGCAAGCGCGTCCACGAACTCTCTTCGCGCCGCGGCTTCCGCCGCCCGCTAGATCTACTCCGCCAGCAGCGCCAGCGCGCCGACGAAATGACTTCGCGGCTCGCCCTTGGCCTTCGCGCGCGTCTCGAACAATCGCGCAAGCGCCTCACCGCGCTGCACCTGCGTATTGCCACATTTGATTTTCGAGTGAAAATTTCCGCGTTCCGCCTGCGCCTCGAAAAACGCAGCGCCGAACTCGGCGTCCGCATCGAACGCCTCCTGCGCAACAAACGCGAACGCTTTGAGCGCCTCGGTCTCCAACTCCAAGAGCGCAGCCCTTTGAAAGTCCTCGAACGCGGCTACGCCATCGCCACCGACGCCGCCGGCAACCTCCTAAGCGACGCCGCCCAGGTCAGCGTCGGCGACGCGGTTGCCATCCAACTCCACCGCGGCCGCCTCACCACCGAAGTGCGCAGCAAGGATCAAAAATGAAGATTTTCGTAAGCCTCGCTTCGGTGGCCGATCTTCACGACGGTGACAATTTTCGCGCCATCGTCAATTTTATAGATTACGCGGTAGTCTCCCGCCCGGATGCGCCACGCCTCATGACCACGCAGTTTCAGGCTACCTGCTGGCCGAGGCTGCTCACAGAGTCCGTACACTTTTGTTTTTACAGATTCGTAGTGGGGCGAGTTCAGTTTAGAGAGCTGTTTTTCTGCGCGTGGAAGAATCTAGAGCGCGTAACTCACTTTAAGATTCGTTGGCCTTCGATTCGTTCGATGGCTTCTTCAAAGGGCACTGGCACTTCGCCGGAGGCGTTGGCTTCTTCTAACTCTCGAATTGCCCATAGCTCTTCGAGTTCTTCGAGAAGTTTCTCGTACTCCGCAATGCCGATGATAACGGCGATTTTCTCGCCTTTTTCGTTTGTGAGGAATTGAGTTGGTTCTTTCATGCTTTTTGCCTTGAAAAAGTGTACTCCAGCTCCATGGAGCCAGCAAGGAAGGATATGCGGCGGAGAACGAAATCGTAATTCGACGGTACGCGGATCAGTCGTCGTCGGAGGAGGAAGCAACTTTAAGAACCGCAAGAAACGCTTCTTGCGGAATGTCTACCTGGCCGACGCGTTTCATGCGGCGCTTGCCTTCTTTTTGTTTTTCGAGGAGTTTGCGCTTGCGCGAAATGTCTCCGCCGTAGCATTTGGCAAGCACATTTTTGCGGATAGCCGCCACGGTTTCGCGCGCGATGACGCGGCTGCCGATGGCCGCCTGGATGGGCACTTCAAACATTTGGCGGGGAATCAGTTTGCGCAGGCGCGTTACCAGTTCGCGGCCGCGTTCCGCTGCGAAATCGCGATGGATGATCAGCGCCAGGGCGTCCACTGGTTCGCCGGCGACGAGCACATCCAGTTTGATCAGATCGGATTCGCTGTACCCGGCCAAATGATAGTCCAGCGAAGCGTAGCCGCGTGAAACGCTTTTGAGCCGGTCGTAAAAGTCGAGCACGATTTCATTGAGCGGCAGTTCGTAAGTGAGCATCACGCGGGTTGGTGAAAGATACTCGAGATTTTTCTGCGTGCCGCGTTTCTCCTGGCAGAGCTGCAGAATTCCGCCGACGGACTCATTGTTGGTGATGATCATCGCTGTGATGATCGGCTCTTCGATCTTGTCAATGTCGCTGGGATTGGGGAATTTCGCCGGGCTGTCGACTTCGATCACTTCGCCGCTGGTGCGCGTGATGCGGTAGCGCACGCTCGGCGCCGTCGTAATGAGGTTGATCCCGAACTCGCGCTCCAGTCGCTCCTGCACGATTTCCATGTGCAGCAAGCCGAGGAAGCCGCAGCGGAAACCGAAGCCGAGCGCGACGGAATTTTCCGGTTCGTAGAAAAATGCGGCGTCGTTCAACTGCAGCTTGCCGAGCGCGTCGCGCAGCGGTTCGTAGTCGTCAGCGAGCACGGGAAAAAGTCCGGCGAAGACCATCGGCTTGATGGCTTCAAATCCCGGCAGCGGCGGCGCAGGCCGCGCAGCTTCGGTGACCGTGTCGCCCATGCGGGCATCCGCCACCCGTTTGATGTTCGCGACGATGAAGCCCACGTCGCCGGCGCCAAGTTCCTCGAGCGCGACAGGTTTGGGAGTGAGCGTGCCAAGCGTTTCGACTTCGTGCACTTCGTTGCTGTAGCAGAGACGGATTTTCGTGTGTTTGTTGACGTGGCCTTCCATCACGCGCACGAGCACGACGGCTCCGCGATAAATGTCGAACCAGGAATCGAAGATCAGCGCTTGTAGCGGATTTTCCGAGCTGCCTTTCGGCGCTGGGATGCGATGAACGATAGCTTCGAGAACATCTTCGACGCCGAGCCCGCTTTTTGCGCTGATCAGCAAAGCGTCCCCGGCGGGAATCGCGAGCACGTTTTCAATTTGCTCCTTGACGAAATCAGTTTGCGCGGCAGGCAAATCAATTTTGTTGATGACGGGAACGATCGTCAGATTATTGCCCGCAGCGAGAAATGTGTTCGCAACGGTTTGCGCCTCGACACCCTGGCTCGCATCAACCACCAGCAACGCGCCCTCACAGGCGGAAAGAGCGCGCGACACTTCGTAGGAAAAATCCACGTGGCCAGGCGTGTCAATCAAGTTGAGCTGGTACGTGTTTCCGTCCTTCGCGGTGTAATGCAGACGGATGCTTTTCGCCTTGATGGTGATGCCGCGCTCGCGCTCGAGATCCATCGAGTCCAGCACCTGCTCGTGCATCTCGCGCTGCGTAAGCGCGCCAGTCATTTCCAGCAGCCGGTCCGCGAGCGTGGACTTGCCGTGATCGATGTGCGCGATGATACAAAAATTGCGTATGAACTTCGGGTCCATGTATTTCGGTTATCGTTTCTGCTTTGCGACTGCTTTTATTTTGTTCAGTTCCCGGCAGGAGCCGCATGCTTCGAGGAGCCAAGACACCAGGCTGCGCAAAACCGTGCCGTGTGACACTTCAGTTTGCCACAAGGAATGAGTGGTGGGTAGTGAGTAGTAGGCAGGAGACGGGAGGTGGTGGCAGACTATCCGAAAATTGAGCCGAAAACACTGGCGGAAATGGCGCGTCTAAGAAAACGGAGGTGTTCTCGAAATGACGAAACGATTGGCGAGTTGCTGGTGTCGGCAATTTCGGCGTTTGCGCAGGACCAGAAACCGTCGCCGACGCTGAAAAGCGTTTTGCTTCAGCAATTGAAGGACACACATAACAACAGCAACTGGTTCGTGTGCGCGGATGTAGCGGTGGCGGGTGTGACGCTGGAGCAAGCGAACTGGACGGACGGCAAGGGCAATCACTCCGTCGGCCAGCTGGCGTATCACATCTGGTTCTGGAACGAGCGTAATCTCCGCAACATGAAGGGCGAGCATCCGGAGAAGTTCAGCGGCAACAACGACGAGACGTTCGACAAGTTCGACGCGAAAAGCTGGAACGAAACCGTACAGAAGATGGATGCGGTACTGACGGAACTGGAAAAGATGGTCGAGAACGCCGATGAAGCCAAGCTGAAGGCCATCGCTCCAACGATCGCAAACATCAATGCGCACAATGCGTACCACATTGGAGAAATCGTGATGGTGCGCAAGGAGCAAGGCTCCTGGGATCCAAAGAAAGGTGTGAACTAAAGCCTACTCGTCGCGGAGGGTGCGGACGGGCTCGACGCGCGTGGCGCGATAGGCCGGCACGATGGTGGCGAGGACGCCGACGGCGACTAGGAGAGAGGCAACCGCCGCAAAGGTGAGCGGATCGGTGGGGCGCACGCCGAAGATTAGCGATGAGACGACGCGTCCAAGGCCCAGCGCGATTGCGAGGCCGAGGCCGACGCCGAGGAGAATGGGTTTGATGCCGTCGACAACCACCATCTTTAGGACGTCGCAGTGCGACGCGCCGAGGGCCATGCGAATGCCGATCTCGCGAACGCGACGGCGCACAGCATAGGAAAGCACGCTATAAATGCCGACCGCAGTGAGCACCAGCGCGAGCGCGGCAAAGGTGGCCAGCAGAAGCATGTTGGAGCGTTGCGGGGACAGGGAATTTGAAATCAATTCATTCATGCTCAACACATCTGTGACGGGGGTTTCCGGGTCGACCTCGTGAACAGCGCTGGTCACGGCGGTGACGGCGCTCATAGGATCAGCGCCAGTACGCACGGCAAGGCTCATGGGGAACGAGCGCAAGCTTCGGAGGGAGGCGCGAAGATCTGATCCAGAGGCCAATAGACTGTCGCCACTGGCCGGGTCTCGTCCAGAGAATCCAATTTTACGTCACCCACGACTCCGACAATTTCTCGAGCGACGCCGGGATAAAACGTCAGGGTGAGATGTTTGCCGAGAGGGTTTTCGTTGGGCCAAAAGCGCTTGGCCATGGATTCGCTGATGATCACGGCGGGATTTCTGCCTGCCACGTCACCGTCGCTGAGGTCGCGGCCGCTCAGGAGCAAGACGCGCATGGTGCGCAGGTAGCCGGGACTGATGAGGCGAACGTCGACTTCGGGCTGGTCCGCCATGGGCACGACCGGCTGGCCTTCGACAGCGACAGGCTGATGCGAACCGCCGTCACCCATGGGAAGGTCGTCAATCACACCGGCGGACTCAACGCCTGGACTAGTGCGAACTTGCTGAAGTACGCGTTCGAAAAAAGAGATATAGGCAGTTGGCGTGTTGAATTTATTGGCGGGAATAGAAACGGTCATCGTGAGCAGACTGTTTGGATCGAAGCCGGGTTTGACATTGCTCAGCTCCCAGAGAGTG
>Ga0210409_10003767_pt1 | contig 16686 bp, 18 predicted proteins | sample IncBWH17MmetaG_FD_161649 | JGI IMG/M metagenome (GOLD analysis project Ga0210409, IMG submission 161649) | Forest soil microbial communities from Barre Woods Harvard Forest LTER site, Petersham, Massachusetts, United States - Inc-BW-H-17-M | ecosystem: Environmental > Terrestrial > Soil >...
TTCCGGCCCCCCACGGAGGGGAAGGCGGACTACTTCGCGCCCGCCCTCGACGCGCTCCAGGCGAAGATCGTGGCCGCGCAGTCGGTCTTCGATGTCCGGTCCCCGGAGAACACGGTGGCGCCCCTGGCCGAGGCCCTGCGGACGGTACACGGGCTCAAGGACGCGGCCAAGGAGCTCCCGGAGGCGGCGCGCTTCGAGCTCGACGACCGCCTGGGTCAGGAAGAGAAGGACCTGCTTTCCGCCCTGGCCTTGGCCCAGGGTCTCGTCTTCGAGGCCCGGGTGGACGACGGGGAAGTCGTGCCTGGACAGACCTTCGGGGTGAGTGTTTCCCTTTTCAACCAGGGAGCGAGGCCGGTGAGCGTCGCGGGGATCGATCTTCGCGCGCCCGCGGGATGGACGGTCCGGCGCACCTCCGGGGAGCCGCCGCCGGTCCTGCCGGGAAGGGAGGGCCTCCGCCAGGCGTTTGCGGTCACGGTGGGGGAGAAGGCGCGCTACTCCCAGCCCTATTGGCATCGCCGCCCCCAGGCGGACCGGTTGGACCTGGACGTTCCCGCGGACGAGACGCTGCCCTGGAGCCCCCCCGACGTCACGGCCTCGCTCCGCTACGGGGTCGCCGGCTTCACGGGCCCCCTGGAGACGGCGGCCCTTTGGCGCTACGAGGGGCCGTTCGTGGGAGGCGAGAAGCAGCACGTCCTCGAGGTCGTGCCCGCGCTCTCCGTGCGGCTCTCCCCCGAGATCGCGATCCTTCCCCTAGGGACCACGCCCCGCCGCGAGTTCCGCGTCTCCGTGCGGAACAACGACAAGGGGGCGGCCACGGTCAAGGTGCGGCTGGAGGGACCCGCCGGCTACGCCATCCAGCCTCCCGAGGCCCCGCTCGACTTCCGCTACGAGGGCGAGGAGATCGCGGCCCGCTTCTTCGTGAGTCCCCCCCCCGGCTTCCGCGAGGGCGAGGTCGCGCTCAAGGCGGTGGCGGTCCGCGGGGGGCAGGAGTTCCGGGAGGGCATCCAGGCCGTGGCCTATGACCACATCCAGGAGCGCCACCTCGTGCGGCCCGCGGCGGCCCGGCTCTTGGGCCTCGACGTCCGCGCCCTGCCCGGCGCGAGCGTGGGCTATGTGGTGGGCCCCGGCGATGCCGGACCCGACGCATTGCGCCAGCTCGGCGTGCCCGTGAGCCTCCTCGGCCCCGACGACCTGGCCTACGCCGACCTCTCGACCTACACCACGATCGTGACGGGCATCCGGGCCTACGAGGTGCGCGAGGACCTGAAGGCCTACAACCATCGGCTGATGGCCTATGTGGAGGGGGGAGGGCACCTGGTCGTGCAGTACAACCGGGCGCCCTTCAACTTCCTGCCCGGCGCGCCCCCGGGGCAAGGGTCGGCGGACAGCCCCTACGTGCCCTATCTCGCCCGCGTCACGTCCAATCGGATCACGGACGAGACGGCACCGATGAGGGTCCTCGTCCCCGAGCACCCGCTCCTCACCACCCCCAACCGCATCGGGGCGCGGGACTGGGAGGGCTGGGTGCAGGAGCGCGGGATCCAGTTCCTGGAGGCCCGCGATCCCCGGTATGTCGAGCTCCTGGCCGCCACCGATCCCTTTCCCCTGAACCCGGGGGAGAAGAAGGGCATCCTGGTGGAGGCTCGGGTGGGCAAGGGGACCTGGACCTACGTGGGCCTCGGCCTCTTCCGGCAGATCCCGGCGGGGACGCCCGGGGCCTACCGGATCCTGGCCAACCTCGTGAGCCGGCCGCGGGCTCGCTGACCCTCAGCGGGCGGGGGTGGTCTTCTCGAGACGCACCTTACCGTCCACGATCGTGTAGATGACCTCGGTCCGCATGATCTCCCCGTCGGGGACGGTCATGATGTCCTTCGACAGCACCACGAGGTCGGCGAGCTTTCCCGGCTGGAGGGAGCCCCGCGTCTCCTCCGCGAAGGCCCCGTAGGCGGCGTCCAAGGTGTAGGAGCGGAGCGCCTCCTCGCGGGTCATGCGCTGGTCGGGGTCGAACCCGCCGGGCGGGTTCCCGGTCGCGTCCTGGCGGGTGACGGAGGCGTGGAAGTTCTGGATCGCGCTCAGGTCCTCTACGGGGGCGTCGGTGCCGTTGATGATGCGGGCCCCCGCCTTGAGGAGCTTCCGCCAGACGTAGAGCTCCTCCTGGACCCGGGCCCGGCCCAGGCGGCTCTCCGCCCAGGGCCGGTCCGACGGGCAATGGATTCCCTGCATGGAGGCGATCACGCCCAGGCGGGCAAAGCGCGGGACCTCGGCCGCGTCCAGGATCTGCGCGTGCTCGATACGGAAGCGCGGATCCTTGACCTGCGGGAATTCCTTGAGGGCCTTCTCGTAGACGTCGAGCACCATCCGGTTGGCCCGGTCTCCGATGGCGTGGGTGCAGACCTGGAAGCCGTGGGCCAGGGCGTAGCGCGACGCCTCCAGGATGGTCTCCGGGGGGGTAATGAAGAAGCCGGAGTTCCCGGGGTCGTCGCTGTAGGGGGCGAGGAGGGCGGCCCCGCGCGAGCCCATGGCCCCGTCCGCGTAGAGCTTGACGGCCCGGATCGTGAGCAGCCCCTCCCCCAAGTTGATCTCGGGCTTGGTGAAGCGGCGCAGGGTCTCCAGGCCGGACAGCATCACGTAGATCCGAACCGGCAGCTTGCCCGCCTGCACGGCCTCCTTGTAGAGGGCGACCGTGTCCATGTCGGCGCCGGCGTCGGCCAGGCTGGTGATTCCCTTCCGCACGCAGTCCTCGAGCGCAATCTGCAGGGCCCGCCGCATCTCCTCCGGCGCGGGCTTGGGGACGTGCACCAAGTCCTTCGCCTTGTCCACCAAGATGCCAGTGGGCCGGCCGGCCTGGTCCTTGATGATCTCCCCCCCTTTCGGGGCCGGGGTATCCCGCGTGATCCCCATGAGCTCCAGGACCTTCCGGTTCACGAGCAGGGCGTGGCCGTCGGCGCGGGTGAGCACGACCGGGTTGTCCGGGGAGACGGCGGAGAGCGCGTCGTGGGTGGGGAAGCCGCGGACGGTGGAGACGCTGGGCGCCGTCCACTTCCCCTCGTGCCAGCCCCGGCCGTGGATCCAGTCCCCCGCCTTCTTGCCCTTCACCGCTGCCGCCACCCGGTCCACGAGCTCCTGGTAGCTCCGGGTCCCCAGGAGGTCCACGCCCAGGCGCGCGGCCCCCACCTCGAGGAGATGGACGTGGCTGTCGCTGAAGCCGGGGATCACGGTCTGGCCCTTGAGGTCGATGACCCGCGTGGAGGGGCCTACCAGGGCCGCCACCTCCTTGTCGGTGCCCACGGCGCGGATGAGGTTGCCCGTGATCGCCACCGCGCGGGCCTTGGGCCTCTGCGCGTCCAGGGTGTAGACGGTGCCGTTCTTGAGGACGAGGTCCGCTTTCGGGTTCTGCGCCTGGGCGAGGGCGGCGAGGCCGCTCAGGGCCAGGGCCGCCCCCCCGCGGCGTGTCCAGTTCTTGAGGTTCAACACTAACCTCCCCCCATGGAAAGGCTTTGATTGTACGCGACGCCAGCCAGGCGGTTGCGACCACGGGCCGCGGGGCGGCCCCTGGCCATCGGAGCTGGCCGGGAGGCCGTTCGTATTGAAGCGGCGCGGATCAGCGCCCGCGGGGCGGCTTGGGCGGAGGCGGGCCGGGAGGTAGCAGGCTGGCCCGGGTGAGGGCCCCCTCCCCGAAGCGGTTGGCCACGCGGTCGCGGATCTGGTCGGCGGCGGACGGGAGGAGGGGCGGCGCGAAGAGGTCTAGCTGGGAGGCGGCGCCCCCGAACCCGGAGGCGTAGACTCCGAGCAGACGCACCTTGCGGGGGCCGTGGACGCCCTCGAAGAGCCGGCGGGTCACGCGGAAGAGGTCGTTTCCAGAATCGGTCGGCGCGGCCAGGGTTTCCGCCCGGGTCAGGGTCCGGAAGGTCTCGTCCCGGTACTTGAGGGTGACGGTCCGTCCGCGGAGCCCCTGGCCCCGCAGCCGCCGGGCCACCCCGTCCGCCAGGTCCAGGAGCGTCCGCCGCAGGATCTCAGGGTCGGCGGTGTCGGTGGCGAAGGTGTGCTCCTGGCCGAGGCTCTTGGCCTCGCCGGGATCAGCCACCACCGGGCGATCGTCGATCCCCCGGGCCAAGAGGCGCAGGTCGTGGCCGTGCGTGCCCAGGCGTCGCTGCAGGAGGCGGGCCTCGGCGGCGGCGAGGTCCCCGATGGTGACGATCCCCACTTTCTGCAGCTGCTCCTCCATCTTGGGGCCCACCCCCCAGAGCTTGCGCACGGGGAGGGGGGCCAGGAACTCCGCCTCCCGCGCGGGGGGCACGACCACCAGGCCGTCCGGCTTCCTCATGTCGGATGCTATCTTGGCCACCAGCTTCGACGAGGCCACCCCCACCGACGCCGTCAGCTCGGTCTCCCGTCGCACCGCGTCCTTGAGCTTGCGCGCGATCTCCTCCCCCCGGCCCAGGGCACGCCGACTCTCGGTCACGTCCAGGAAGGCCTCGTCGATGGAGATCGGCTCCACGCAGTCCGTGAACTGGCGGAGGATCTCCATGATCTCCCCGGATACGCGCGCGTACTTCTCCATGTCCACGGGAAGGTAGACGCCCCGGGGGCAGAGACGGTAGGCCTGGGAGATGGGCATGGCGCTCGCGACCCCGAAGGGACGGGCCTCGTAGGAGGCGGTGGACACGACGCCGCGCCCGCGCCCTCCCATGGGATCGGCCCCCACGATGACGGGCAACCCCCGCAGCTCGGGACGGTCCCGTTGCTCCACCGCGGCATAGAACGCGTCCATGTCGACGTGGAGGATGGTGCGGGGGAGCTTCTCTAGTGTCCGAGGGTCCGGCACATGCCGCTCTGCACGCAGGGTTTGTCCGGCTCCATGACGCACCGGTCCCCGCCCGCGGAGACGCCGAGGAGAGAGTGGCTGGGGTGAGCCAGGACCACGACCACGGCCGCGCGGCCCCCTTCCCCCCGCTCGCGCACCGCCGCCTCCAGAGCCGCCACCCGGGCTTCCAGGCTTTGGGCCTCTCCCGGCCCGGGCACCGAGCCCCGGACCTCGAGGAGCACTTCCTCCGCGAGCTGCCGGATGCGTTCGTCGTCCATGGCCTAGTCCAGCCCCTCCACCGTGTCCACGACCCCGACCACGGCCGCGTCCACCGCGGCCGTGCCCTGGCCGAGCACGAGCTGGGCCGCCCGGCCCTCCTGCACGAGGAGAACACGATCCCCGGGCCCGGCGTCCACCCCATCGATGGCCAGCACCGGCGTCCCCCGGGGCTCGCCCGCGAGGTCGAGCGGCTGCACGAGCAGCAGCTTCGAGCCCTCGAGCTTGCCGTTCTTCTGGGTCGAGACCACGTTCCCCACCACCCGGGCGATGAGCATGTCAGCCCACGTTCCAGTGGTCCACGATGCCGATGATGGCGGCGTCGGTGGGGACCTCCGCGGGCAGGAAGGGGAAGGAGGCCTCGCGGCCGCGCACGTAGAAGACCTCCTCGCTGACCCCCGCCCCCACGGAGTCCACCGCCACCAGGGGCGGGCCCGAGACCGCGCGGTCGGGGCGCAGGGGCTGGATAACGAGCAGCTTGGTGCCGAAGAGGCCGGCGTCCTTGCGGCTGGCCACCACCGTGCCCACCACCCGGGCCAGGAACATGCGCGCTACTCCTTGACCTCGACCATGTCCACCACCCCCACGATGGCGGCGTCCACCGGGCAGTCCTTGAGGCCGGAGGCCATGCGGGCGGAGGAGCCGGTCACGATCAGGACCCGGTCCCGAAAGCCCGCGTCCACGGTGTCCACCGCCACCAGGTACGACGCTTCGTCCTTGCCGTGCGGGTCTTGGGCACGCACCACCAGAAGCTTCGCCCCCACGAGGCGCTCGTCCTTCCGCGTGGCGACGACGGTGCCGACGACCCGGGCCAGAATCATGCCGGGCCTCCGGGCCGCTTACTTGGCGGCCTTGCCGATGGGGAGGACGTCTTCCAGGTTGGTGTGGGGCCTGGGGATCACGTGCACGGAGACGAGCTCGCCCACCCTCCGGGCGGCGGCCGCGCCCGCGTCCGTGGCCGCCTTCACCGCCGCCACGTCCCCGCGAACGAGGGCGGTGACGTAGCCCGATCCGATCTTCTCGTAGCCCACGAGGGTGACCTTGGCCGCTTTCACCATGGCGTCGGCGGCCTCGATCATGGCCACCAGGCCCCGCGTCTCGATCATCCCCAGCGCTTCACCCATGCTGCCTCCCCTCGGACGGCCTAAGCTTTCCCGCGCCCCACCTCAAAAGTCAAGCGCCCGCGAAGCGCTCCACCGCCTCCGCCACCAGCCGCACCAGGGCCTCGCGCGACAGGACCACGCTCTCGCCGGTGCCCACGGGCACGGGGTGGCCGCAGGACGGGCAGTCCACGCACGAGGGCGGTGGGTAGCCGGCCGCCGCGCGCAGGCCCCGGAGACGCTCCACATCGGCGGGGGGCAGGAGGTTGTCCTGGCCGAGGGTGCGCGCCACCAGGGCCACCCGCGCCAGCTGCTCCAGGGTCTCCATCCGCTCCCAGGCCCTAAACACGTGCTCTCCCACCGTGAGCGCCCCGTGGTTGGCGAGGAGCAGGCCGTGGCCCTCGCAGGCCGCCCGGCCCACGTTGTCGGCCAGCTCCGGGGTGGAGGGGGTGCCGTAGGGGATGATCCGCACCGGACCCAGGGTCACGACCGCCTCCGCGATCAGGGGGCGGTCGAGGGGAATCCCCGCCACCGCGAAACCGGTGGCGGTGGGGGGGTGGGCGTGGACCACCGCCCCCGCGTCGCTCCGGCGCCGGTAGATGGCGGTGTGCATCAGGATCTCCGTGGAGGCGCGGCCTCGGCCCTCGGCCCGCCCCTCGAGATCGGTCCGGACGATGGCCTCGGGGGTCAGGAAGCCCTTGCAGGCTCCGGCGGGGGTGATGAAGAGGTGGTCCCCCTCGCGGACGGAGATGTTCCCTTCGTTGCCCGAGATCAGCCCCCGGGCATAGAGCCGGCGCCCCACCTCCACGATGTCGGCCCGGATGCGCGCCCCCTCACTCACGAGGCTTGGGAGACCCCGAGGAGGGCCCGGTCGCGGCAGGCGGTCGAGCAGAAATGCTCCTCGTGGCCGCCCACCACCGCCCGCACAGCGCGGCTCCGGGGCAGGAAGGTATTGCAGATCCGGTCCCGCACCAGATCCTCGGGGGGCGGAGCGGGCTGCCCGGGCCCGGGGGAGGTCCGGGGACCGAGCCAGGAGGAGAGCGCCCGCAGGCCCAGCCGCACCAAGAGAAGGGCCATCAGGAAGCGGAACAGAATGGCCAAGAGCCGTATCACGAGGGCCTCCGGGCCGCGCCCCGGACCTGCTCGATCTGCTTGCGCAGCCCCTGGAGCTGGGGGTCATCGGGAAAGCGCTTCAGGAGGCCCTCCCAGACCGCCACCGCCTCCTGGGTCCGGCCCGTCTCCATGAGGGCGATGCCCTTGTTGAAGAGGGCTTTCTTGTGGGTGGGGTCCTTCTGGAGGGTCTTCTCGAATTCCAGGAGCCCCTCTCCGGCTTTGCCCGCGTTGACCAGGCAGGCCCCCAGGTCCACCCGGACATCCGGCTGGTCCGGCTTCAGGGCCAGGGCCTCCCGGTAGAAGCGCGCGGCCTCCTCGAAGCGGGAGTTGTCCATGAGCAGGTTGCCGAGCTCCACCCGCACCTGGACGTTGCCCTTCTCCCGCGAGGCCAGCGACTCCAGGGCCTTGAACTCGTTGGGATCGAGACCGGGGGGGCTCGCGGGGGGGCGTGCGCGGTCGGCCGACCCCGCCAGGGAGGGAGCGGCCGCGGCCGGACGGGCAGAGTCGGCGGGGCCGCTCCCCAGGTTCGCGACCATGTAGCCCAGAACGAAGCCGAAGAGCATTCCCCCCACCGCAAAGACCATTGGTTCGCGTTTCATGTCCAGACCGGGCGAGAGCGCAGAAGATCAAGAATAGGTCGTCCCGCGGAGGGCGTCAACGCGGGGCCCCGCGGCCTACCCCCGCTGGTCGAGGGGGACGTAGGGGACGTTGCGGGGGCCGGTGTAGGCGCTCTCCGGGCGGATCAGCTTGTTGTTGGAGAGCTGCTCGAGCACGTGGGCGGTCCAGCCCGAGATGCGGGAGACCGCGAACACGGGGGTGAAGAGGTCGGTGGGGACGCCGAGGGCGCGGTAGGCGGAGGCGGAGTAGAAGTCCACGTTGGTGTAGAGCCCCTTGCGGGCGTGCACGATCGCCTCGATCCTCTCGGAGAGGGCGTACCAGCGGCCGTCTCCCGCCTCCTCGCCCAGGGCGCGCGCGAGGGGACGAAGGTGGGTGGCCCGCGGGTCCTCGGTGCGGTAGACCGCGTGGCCGAACCCCATGATTTTCCGCTTGGCCGCGAAGGCCTCGGCCAGGAAGGCCTCCGCCCGGTCGGGGGTCCCCACCGCCTCCAGCATGTGCATGACCGCCTCGTTGGCCCCCCCGTGGAGCGGGCCCTTGAGGGTGGCGAGGGCGGCGGTGATGGCGCCGTGCATGTCGGCCAGGGTGGAGGCCGCCACCCGGGCGGCAAAGGTGGAGGCGTTGAATTCGTGGTCGGCATGGAGGACGAGGGCCACGTCCATGGCGCGGGCCGCGGTCGCGGTGGGCCGCCGGCCCGTGAGCATGTAAAGGAAGTTGCTGGCGTGGGGGAGGGCGGGGTCGGGGGCCACGGGGTCCGAGCCCCGGCGGATGCGGTCGATGAGGGCCACGAGGGTGCCCATTTGGGCGGTGAGCCGCCGGGCCTTGGCCGCGTTCGCGGCCTCGCTGTCGTCCTCGGCCGCGGGGTCGAGGGCGCCCAGGGCGGAGACCAGCGTGCGGAGGGCGGTCATGGGATGGGTTCCCGCGGGCAGGTCGCGCAGGACCCGGATCACGGCCGGAGGCACGTCCCGCTCCGCGGCCAACGCCTCCGTGAAAGCCTTGAGCTCGGCCCGGCGGGGGAGGACGCCCCGGTGGAGGAGGAACACCACCTCCTCAAAGGTGGAGCTCTCGGCGAGGGCGTGGATGTCGATCCCCCGGTAGGCCAGGATCCCCCGCTCGCCGTCGATGGACGAGATGCGGCTCTCGCTCACCACCACGTTGCGGAGCCCGCCAGCTGGTTTCTCCGTCTCCGCCATGCCCCGCCGCCCCTTTTAGGCCGATTATTCCGTCCCCGGGCGCGCCAGGTCAAGGCGCGAGGGGAGGCGGGGAAAAAGCGCTCGACCGGGAAGGGGCGGGAGGTCTAGAATCTCGATTGTTGGAGCCCCCCCAACCATGATCAACCTCAAACGGATCCTGGTTCCCACGGACTTCTCGGAGAGCGCCCGGCACGCCTTGACCTACGCCGTCTCCTTCGCCCGCGAGTACAAGGCGGAGATCGTCCTCCTCCACGTGGTGGAGAACCTGACCGTGGGCTACGCGAGCGACCTCTTCCCGGTGCCCATGGCGGAGGTCTTCGAGGAGATCTCCGGCTACGCCAAGATCGAGCTCGGCAAGCTGGCGGCCGAGGTTCGCTCCAAGGGGGCGGACGTCCGGGAGCAGGTGATCCAGGGCAAGCCCTCGGCCGAGATCCTGCGCATCGCGCGTGAGGAGGCGGCGGACATGATCGTGCTCGGCACCCACGGCAAGGGCCTCCTCGACCAGGCCCTCTTCGGCTCCACCGCCGAGCGGGTGCTGCGCAAGGCCCCCTGCCCGGTTCTTACCGTGCGCCTTTCCGAGCACGAGTTCGTCGAAGAGTAGGGCTACCAGGCGACGGGGGAGCCGTCGTAGTGGGTGAAGGTCCCCGAGCGCTCCGCGGTCAGGCCGGCGACGAGGCGACGCAGGCCGCGGACGCTGTCCTCCTTGTTCACGGGGGCGGCGGGGCCGCCCATGTCCGTTCGCACCCAGCCCGGACAGAGGACGGCCACCTTGATGCCCCGGCCGGCCAGGTCCCGGGCCAGGGAAGCCATGACCATGTTCACGGCCGCCTTGCTCGAGCGGTAGGCATAGAAGCCCCCGCTCGTCTCCGCGATCGATCCCATCGAGCTCGTGAGGGTGACGATCTTCTTCTGGCCGCTCGCGGCCACGTGCTCGACGAAGGCCTCCGCCATCTTCAAGGGGGCCATGGTGTTCACGCGCGTCACCTGGGCCCAGGCCTCGTAGTCCATGGCCCCGAAAAACTGGCCCCGGTCCCCGCCGGCCCGGAGGCGGGGCCCGAAGATCCCGGCGTTGTTGAGGAGAACGTCGAGGGCGGTCCCCGCAAGCTCGTGGGCCAGGGCGTCGATGGCGGGAAAGTCGGCCACGTCCAGCGCGTGCACGCGGACTTTGGCCCCCGTCTCCCGAAGCGCGCGCAGGTCGTCCGCCGCCCCTGGCCTCCGGCAGCAGGCATGCACCTCCCAACCCTCGGCCGCGTACTGGCGCACGAACTCCAGGCCCAGGCCGCGGTTTGCTCCCGTGATCAGGATCGTGGGCATGCGGCGGGGAAGGTCAGGGCCAGTCCACTCCCGACCAGCGCAGCAGGACCGACCCCACCGTGAAGCCCGCCCCCACCGCGGCCAGCAGGACGAGGTCGCCCTGGCGCAGGCGCCGCTCGTCGAGGGCGGTGCCCAGGGCGAGGGGGATGGTGGCGGCGGTGGTGTTGCCGTACTTGTGGATGTTCTTCACCACCTTCGCCTCCGGCAGGCCCAGCCGCTCCCGGGCCGCTTCGATGATGCGGAGGTTGGCCTGGTGGGCCACGAAGAGGTCCACTTGGTCGACGGTGAGGCCATTCCGCTCCAGCAGCCGCCGGCTGACCTCGGGGAACTTCCGCACCGCGTACTTGAAGACCTGCTGGCCCTCCTGGTGGACGGTGTGCATCTTCTTGTCCACCGTCTCGTGCGAGGCGGGATGGGCGCTCCCCCCCGCGGGCATGTAGAGGCAGCAGCCTCCGGAGCCGTCCACTTCATGCTCGAAATCGAGGATTCCGGAGCTGTCCTCGCCCGCCTCCAGGAGCACCGCCCCCGCTCCGTCCCCGAAGAGCACGCACGTGGCCCGGTCCTGGTAGTTCAGGATGGAGGTCATCACGTCCGCCCCGATGACGAGGACCTTCTTGTGGGCGCCCGTCTCGATGAACTGGGCGCCCATGGTGAGCGCGTAGAGGAAGCCCGAGCAGGCGCCGGAGACGTCGAAGCCCCAGGCGTGGGCGGCCTTCAGCTTGTCCTGGATCAGACAGGCGGTGGCGGGGAAGATCATGTCCGGGGTGACGGTAGCCACGATGATGAGGTCCACCTCCCCTGGCTCCACCCCCCTCCGGGCCAGCGCGTCGCGGGCGGCGCGCAGGGCTAGTTCGCTGGTGGGGGTGCCAGGCTCTACCACGTGCCGCTCCTGGATCCCGGTGCGGGTGCGGATCCATTCGTCGGAGGTGTCCACGATCTTCTCGAAGTCCGCGTTGGTCATGACCCGCTCCGGGACATAGAGTCCCAAGGCGGTGATGCAGGCCCGTCTCTGGCTCATCGGCTCGTTCCTCACCCTCGCCGCGCGGCGCGCGAGGCAATCCGGTATTAGACCGGAGGGGGCGGACCAGGGTCAAGCCGAGCGCCGAGCGCCCGCTGGATTCGGGGTCAGTGGATCGACCCCCTCCCGAGGCCCTTAGGACGTTGGCCGAGAGGGCGGTCGCGACCGCAAGGAGCGACACCTCGTCCATCGGGCTTGGTACCGTTCGATGTTCGATTCCCCGCGCTGCAACCCATTTCCGCGGCGTATATACTCGGACCGTCGAGAGAACGAAGACTTGCCAACGACCGGTCGCCAACCGCGAAGAGAAGATTCTTTGTCCCTGCTCGCCGATCCAGTGATCCGGGGGGCGGCGCTCCGTTCCCTGGCCCCGGGAGAGCACGTTGCCGTGCGGGCCGCTGGGGTGCGGGGCGCATGAGCTTCGGCCCCCGCGACGTGCTCAAGATCATGGAGGAGCAGGTCCCCTTCAACAAGCTCCTGGGCATCCGCGGGGAGCGGGTGGAGCGGGGCCGGGCGGTGCTGGTGCTCCCCGTGCGCCCGGAGTTCGTGGGGGACTTCCGGCGGCCCGCGCTCCACGGCGGGGTGCTCTCCAGCCTCATCGACACCGCTGGGGGCGTGGCCGCCTGGTCGGCCCTGGGGCCGGGGGAGTCCGTCTCCACCGTGGACCTTAGGGTCGACTACCTGGAACCGGCCGGTCTCTCTGGGCCCCTGCGCGCGGAGGCCGAGCTCGTCCGCAAGGGCAACCGCGTCTGCCACGTCCGCGTCAACCTGACCCAAGGGGACGTTCTGGTGGCGGAGGGCCGGGGCGTCTACAACATCCACCGCAAACGGAAGGAAGCATGAGAAAGAAGAGCGCCGGAACCGGGCCTCTGGTGGGCGTCATCATGGGGAGCCGGTCCGATTGGGAGACCATGCGCCACACGGACGAGACCCTAAGTCGCTTCGACATCCCCCACGAATGCCGGGTTCTCTCTGCCCATCGCACCCCCGCCGCCACCCAGGATTACGCGGGACGGGCGGAGGAGAGGGGCCTGGAGGTGATCATCGCCGCCGCGGGCGGCGCCGCCCACCTGGCGGGGGTGGTGGCCGCCCACACCTTGCTCCCGGTCCTGGGCGTGCCCATGGAGAGTCCGGCCTTGAAGGGGCTCGACTCCCTCCTCTCCACGGTGCAGATGCCGGGGGGCATTCCCGTGGGGACCCTGGCCATCGGCAAGCCGGGGGCGATCAACGCCGCCCTCCTCGCAGTGGCCATCCTCGCCAACGGGCGGCCGGAGCTCAGGGGGGCCCTGCGGAAGTTCCGAAGCGAACAGACCCGGGCCATAGAGCAGGAGACGCTGCCCTGAAGGTCCTGGTGGTGGGGGGGACCCGCTTCGTCGGCTACCAGCTGACCTGGCGGCTCCTGGCCGCGGGCTGCCAGGTCACCCTCTTCAACCGTGGCCAGCGCGGAGACCCCTTCCTCGCGCGCGTGGAGCGTCTGCGCGGGGACCGGACCACGGGCGATTTCGCCCGACTCCTGGCCGGCCGCGAGTTCGACGCCGCGGTGGACTTCACCGCCTATCGCGCGGAAGACACGCGGCAGGCGGTGGACGTCCTGGGCGGGGGCCGCGTGGGCCACTACGTGATGATCAGCACCGGCCAGGTCTATCTGGTACGTGACTCCTGCCCCCGCCCCGCGCAAGAGAGCGACTACGACGGCCCCACGATTCCCGCTCCCCCGGACCCCGAGGAGTGGAAGGAATGGGACTACGGGATGGGGAAGCGCGGGGCCGAGGACGCGCTGGCCGAGGCCTGGGCCCGCTCCCGGTTCCCGGCCACCCGCCTGCGCATTCCCATGGTGAACGGGGAGCGCGATCACTTCCGCCGCCTGGAGGGCTACGTCTGGAGGCTCCTGGACGGGGGCCCGCTCCTCCTCCCCGACGGCGGCGAGAAACCCACGCGCCATGTTTACGGGGGTGCGGTCGCCCGCGAAACCCTCCGCTTGCTCGGCAACCCAGCCACCTTCGGCCGGGCCTACAATCTTGCCCAGGACGAGACGCCTACCCTGGCCGAGCTCGTGGGCACCACGGCGGAGGTCCTGGGGGCTCCCGCCCGCATCGTAGCCATCTCCTCCGATCGGCTGCGCGAGGCCGGCCTCGACCCCCTGGACGTCTCCCCTTTCAGCGGGCGCTGGATGTCCTTCCTGGATCCCTCGCGAGCCAAGGAGGAGCTGGGCTTCCGCCATGAGCCCCTGCGCCACTACCTCGACAAGATCGTGACTGCCTTCCTCACCCATCCCCCCCTGGAGCCGCCGGCCAGCTACAGGGGGCGCGCGGAGGAGCTGGCCCTGGCGAGCATGATTGCCTGAACCACCGTCTCACCGGGAGGCGGGAGGGACGCGTGACCGGGCCCCAGGGCCCCTCCCCGCGGGCGCGGGGGTAGGGCCTTTGCGTACCGCCCTCATCGGGCTGGCGTTCTTGCTGAGCGGGGCGGCCGCCCTCGTCTACCAGGTGGTCTGGCAGCGGATCCTGGCCCTCCACAGCGGCCTCGGCATCTTCTCGGTGGCGCTGATCGTGGCCGCGTTCATGGCCGGCCTCGGCCTCGGCAGCCACGTCGGGGGCCTCCTGAGCGCCCGCGTCGATCCCCGCCGCGCCCTGCGCCTTTTCGCCGCCCTGGAACTAGGGGTCGGGATCTTCGCGGCCGTGAGCGTCCGCTTCTACCACGACTGGCTCTACGACCACGCCGCCTGGCTTTATCAGTCGACGGCGCGGATGGGGCTCGCCCACTTCTTCTCCCTGCTCCTCCCCACCGGGCTCATGGGCATGTCCCTGCCCTTCCTGGTGCGGGCCATGGTCCGGGACGCGTCAGAGGCTCCGGAGACGATCGCGACGCTCTACGGCATCAACGTCTTCGGGGCGAGCGTGGGGGCCCTCGCCGCACCCTGGGTCCTCATCCGGTTCTGGGGGATGGAGGGCGCGATCCTGGCCGGCGTCGGCGCGAACCTCCTGGCCGGGGGGGCGGCTCTGCTTGCGGGAGCGGGGCAGGCTCCCCCTCCCCCCGAGCCCGCCCCCGGCCGCGATGGCTCTCCCGAGGCGCCCGGCGGCCGACCCCTGCGGCTATGGATGTCGCTCTACGCCCTCAGCGGGTTCTGCGCCCTCTCCTTGGAGATCCTATGGTTCCGTCTCGTCGACGTGGCGGTGAAGAGCACGGCCTTCACCTTCGGCACCGTGCTCAGCATTTATCTGCTCGGCCTCGGCGCGGGCAGCCTTGTCGGGGCCCGGCTCGCCCACCGCTTCGCGCGGCCGCTGAAGAGCTTCCTGAACATCCAGTGCCTGCTCCTGATTTACGCCGGGGCCGCGGTCGTGCTCCTGGCGGCCGCGCCGCCGGGAGCGCCCGGCTACCGCTGGTTCTTCGCCTACTGGGTGCGGAGCACCTTCTTCCAGCTCGGGGTGGACTGGAACTGGGCCGCCCTGGCCCGGCTCTACCTCCTCCTGCCTCTCGTCCTCTACGGCCCGCCCACCTTTCTCATGGGCCTCTCGTTCACGGCCCTGCAGCGAGCCGTCCAGGACGACCCGCGCCTGAGCGGCCGGAGGGTGGGCGTGCTGCAGGCGGCCAACATCGCGGGCTGCGTGGCGGGCAGCCTCCTCGTGGGCCTGGTCGGCCTGGGTGCCGTGGGCACCACCGGGTCCCTGCGGCTCCTGATGCTCATTGGCCTCGCCTTCGTCGCCGTGGAGGCCCGCCATTACGGATGGGGACGGGGCCCCTCGCTCCGGGCCTGCTGTCTCGTGCTCCTTCTCGTCCTCCTGCCCGGCCAGGGCGCTCTCTGGGGCCGGCTTCACGGTGTGACCGCGTCCGGAGAGGCCGCCTTCATCGCCGAAGACGCGACCGCGGTGGGCGCGATCACCCCCGAGCGGCCCGGCTACTGGCGGGTGAGCGTGAACGGGCTGCCCCACAGCTGGGTCCCCTTCGAGGGCATCCACACCCTCCTGGGCGCCATCCCCGCCCTGATCCATCCCGCCCCCCGCGAGGTGGCCGTCATCGGCCTGGGCTCCGGGGAGACGGCCTGGGCTGCCGCTTGCCGCCGGGAGACCCGCTCCGTGCGCGTGTTCGAGATCTTCGCTTCCCAGCCGCAGCTGCTGGCGGGGGTAGTGGGGGCCGCCGATGTCCCCGAGCTCAAGTCCTTCCTGCGCGACGGGCGCGTGCGGATCGAAGCCGCGGACGGCCGCCACGCCCTCCAGCGCGCGGACACCCGCTACGACCTCATCCAGGTCGATGCCCTCTACCGCACCAGCGCCATGAGCGGCAACCTCTACTCTGTGGAGTTCTTCACCCTATGCGCGCGCCGCCTGAAGCCGGGGGGCGTGGTCTGCACCCAGGCGCCCTCGCGCCGGGCCCTGCTGACCTTCGCGGCCGCCCTCCCCTACGTGCTCGACCTCGGGAACGTGATGGTGGGCGGCAACGACCCCCTGCCCATCGACCTCCCCGCCTGGACCGAACGGCTGCACGCCCCGGAGGTGCTCGCCTATTTCGGGACCGCGGTGGCGGAGGGCATCCTGGACCGTCTCGCGCAGGCCCGCCCGGCTCGGTCCAACCCCGCCTCCCGGCGCGGCCTCAACTTCGATCTCTTCCCCCGCGACGAGTTCTCGACCCCCGCGCGGGCCGGGCCCTAGGAACAGGAGCGACGCCGGCGAGGGGCGCGATCGGTGAAGCGCTCGGATGGGGACCCGGAGACGGCCCCTCTCCGGCCTCTTGTGGCGGCCCCAGCCGCAGATCCATGATGGAACCGCGCCCATGAGGACCGGGCCGGCCGGGCCTCGGCTCCGGGATTGTCGCTGCAACCGTGCGCGTACGGTGGTGGAATCCCCAGGGCTTGCTGGTGTGCTCGACTCTGATCAGGTAGGCTTGCCCGGATCGACGCAAACGACCCATCTGCATCTCTTTGCAGGAGTGACCATGCGCTGTCTGCGAGCCCTACTGGCGACTCTTCTCCTGTGGCCCTTGGCCGCCTCCGCCGCCGATCCTCTCAGGGTGTCTGCCATTCCCGACGAGGCGCCGACCGAGCTCCTGCGCAAGTTCGCGCCCCTCGGCAAGTATCTCGAGGCCGAGATCGGCATTCCCGTGGAGTTTTTCCCCGTGACCGACTACGCGGCCGTGGTCGAGGGTTTGGCGGCCAAGAAGCTCGACCTGGCCTGGCTGGGCGGCTTCACCTTCGTCCAGGCGAGGCTCAAGACCGGCAACGCCATCCCCATCGTTCAGCGGGAGGAGGACGAGAAGTTC
>Ga0210409_10003768_pt1 | contig 16682 bp, 16 predicted proteins | sample IncBWH17MmetaG_FD_161649 | JGI IMG/M metagenome (GOLD analysis project Ga0210409, IMG submission 161649) | Forest soil microbial communities from Barre Woods Harvard Forest LTER site, Petersham, Massachusetts, United States - Inc-BW-H-17-M | ecosystem: Environmental > Terrestrial > Soil >...
ATCCTTATTACGTTTTGCCGGTGGTAGTAGGCGTTTCAATGTACCTGGTTTCGAAAATGACGCCGATGACCGCGGCCGATCCGCAGCAGCAACAGATGATGAAGATCATGCCCATCATGTTTGCAGGGAGCTTCATTATTTTCCCGTTTTCGAGCGGACTCGCGTTGTATATTCTCACCAGCAGCTTGGTCGGTATCGGGCAACAGTGGTATTTGAACCGCTCGCATCCCGCACCGGCTGCAGCGAAACAGATTTCGCGCGGTAAAAAGTAGAAAGTCGTTGGATAAACCGCCGCGCGCAGGCGAGCAGAACCAAGGTTCTACGGAGGCCTATGGCACAGGACCTTATCCAGGACGGCAAGCTCGACCGGCAAGCGGCGGCCGAGGCGTTGCGCAAGTTTCTGGAGGAGATGGTGCGTGTGTCTGGATTGGACTTGAAGGTGAAGGTCCACACGGTCGAAGCGCCCGCGACGGACGGTTCGAGCGAAGCGGAAGTGATCGCCGATCTCGACGGGCGCGACAAAGAGATTTTGCTGGAGCGCAATGGGGAAGTTTTAAAAGCGTTTGAGCATCTGGCGTTTCGCGCGCTGCGTCTGGAACCCACCTACCACGAAAAAATTCACCTGGACAGCGGCGGCTATCGCGCTTTGCGTTTTGAAGAGTTGCGCATGACGGCGCGCGTTGCGGCAGAACGCGTGCAGAGTTCGCACCAGCCGTTCCGGCTCAATCCCATGTCCTCGCGGGAGCGCCGCATCGTGCATTTGGCGTTGAAAGAGATACCCGGCGTGCGTACCGAGAGCATCGGCATGGGCGAAGAGCGCCAAGTGGTAATCCATCCGGCGAAACCGAAGTAGTTCCACTCCACGGCCGCGTTGCGCACCGGCCCTGCTGTCTTATTCCCGCTCCCATCCTTGAGAAATAACCTTCCCGGATTCATCCATTTTCACGTGGTAGGTGAAGGACGTGGGGCGATCTCTGCTTATTTGCGGAAACCGCGCGTCGTAAATCTCCACAATGGCATTGCCACCTTCCCTGTGAAAACGCGTGACCGGAAAACGCGAGAACCAATAAACTTTTTGCACTTCAGGCAAGCGCTTGGCTGCGTCAATGTATTGATTCGGAATGGCGTCGGGATAGTAGCGATGCTCGACGGAGGACAGATCCTGGCGTTCGCTGAGATCGAGGCGGACGTCATAGACGCCTTGCGGAGTATTGACGAGCCCATCCCAATGCCAGAGCGATGGAGGAAGCGGAAGCGCGCCGAGGGACTCCACCTGAAGATGGAAGACCGACGCGAACTTTTCGACGCGTTCGAGTGCGGTGCGATGGGCATAGAAAGCCGTAGCAAGATAAAGAAGAGCGGCGGCCAGCCCTGCGCGATTCCATGTGGCGTAGCGGACGCGCAATCCTTTGAAACGAAGAGACGGAAGAAGGAAAAGTGCCGCCAGCAACATGATGATAGTGATGGCAGTTTGCGCGGAAATCGGCGCGCCGGCACTTTTCAATAATGCCGCGACACCGAGCGAAGCCAGCGCAAGCAGGGACCAGGTAAGAATAGCGCGATTCTTGAGACCTTCGGCTTGGCGGTAGACCCACGCCAGGATTTGCGGGCCCAAGAGAAGCGCGGTGAAGGTGAAGTCGATGATGAAGATCAGATCCCAAGCAGGGCGCGACCACTTTAGCGGCGACCAGATCATGGTGCCGAAAGTAGTAACAAGGTCGAGAAAAATGTGGCTGAGAATGCCGATGGCATAAATTCCCGTCAAAGCCGCGAAGGATGGAGCGTCCCACTTGCGCCAGCGCGCGAACCACTGCGTGAGAGCGGCCAGCGCCAGGGCGAAGAATGGCATGCAGACGAGGGAATGCGTGATGCTGCGATGCCACGTCAAAATGAGCATTGGATCGCGCGAGAACCAGTCGCGAATAATGTCTGAGTCCGGAAAGATCGCGCCGAGCATCAGCGACCACGTAACGACACGCGCGCGATTCATGGGCTTCGACGCAAACATGTCTTCGCCGCGGAAGACTGCTTTGCCGATCAGCGCGCCGGCGATACCGTGGGTAATCGTGTCCATTCGTTTTTTCTACGCAGTACGTTTCCAGTGGCGGCGGCGCCCCTTTTCCTAATACGACGAGAAAAAATTACGATTTCAGAGAACTCTGATCAATGGAGCTGTTTTCGGGATGACGCGGCCGACGCGGTGCGCGGTGACGCCGTGGCGCGCGAATGCGGCTAAGGCGGAATCGGCGTGGTCCGGCGCGACGGCGACGAGAAAACCGCCGGAAGTTTGCGGATCGAAGAGAAGATCCTGGTATTCGGAAGAGACGCCCGGTTCGAACGCGGCGCATTCCCCGATGAAGGCGCGATTGTTTTTTAGACCGGCGGAGAGATGGCCTTCGCGGGCGGCTTCAACGGCGCCAGGAAAATAAGAGAAGGACGCATGATTGATTTCGAGGGAGACCGGCTCGAGCCCGTTAGCTGGATCGCCGAGGGCCATCTCGCGAGCGTGGCCGAGAAGGCTGAACCCGGTCACGTCGGTGAGGGCATGGATTGGATTTGCGGCTTGAGCGTTGTCGGCAACTTGCTGGAGGGCGGCGGCCGCGGCGGCGTTGAGAGTGCTCATTGCTGAGACGGCCGCAGCGACAGATTCTGCTGAGGCGCGATCTTTTTTTAGGGCTGTGGTAATGACGCCGGTGCCGAGCGGCTTGGTAAAAAGTAATGCGTCGCCAGGCTTGGCTCCCACGTTGCGCCAAACCCGGTTCGGATTAATGAGGCCTGTTACCGCATAGCCGAACAGCATGTCTTCATTGCGGATGGAATGTCCGCCGATCACGCTGCACTTGGCTTCGTTCATTTTCGCAAGGCCGCCGCGAATAATTTGCTCGAGGATTTCCGGGTCGCCCTTTTCTGGAAACCCAACTATGGATAGTGACGAAACTGGCCGGCCGCCCATGGCGTAGACATCGCTTAGAGAGTTGGCAGCGGCGATTTGCCCAAAGAGAAATGGATCGTCCACGATAGGCGTGAAAAAATCGACAGTTTGGACCAGCGCGAGGCTTTCGCTGATGAGATAGATTCCGGCGTCGTCGTTGGTGTCGAAACCGACGAGGACATTCGGATCCGTTTGCCGCGGAAGTTTCCGCAAAACGGCGTCGAGAGTCGCGGGATTCAGTTTTGCCGCGCAACCTGCTGCTTTGGCCATGGCTGTGAGTTTCACTTGTGCTGCCAAGAGTTCACCTCGCTGGTTCATTCACCATTATAGCAATGCTGCGCCCGTTGCGCTGGTAACACGGTGGGGCCGGCCCACAGTCTGTCGCGAAGAGTTGCGCCAGCCCTGTGAACGTGGTTTCATCGCCGGGTGCCTTGGGACTTCTGGTTAATCTATTTCGTGCTCGGCGTGTTGTTGCCGCTGAGGGGACGGCTGCGGCTGCAAAAATTGCTGGCGCTTGCGCAGATGGGCTCGCGCGAGCGGCTTTCGCTTTACGCTTCGACGATTGCCTTTCAGTGGCTGGCTACCGCGGTAGTTGCTTGGCGGGCCTGGGCCAGGGGACTGACTTCTGATGAATTGGGTTTGGTGGTCCATGGACGCTGGCGAATCCTGATTGCAGGGATTGTCGGCGCCGCGACTTTGGGAGGGTTGCAATGGCTCAATTTGCGGCGGATGGGGCGGTCATCCGGGAAGGGCCGGGAGTTCATGCGGGTGCTTGCCGAGCGAATCCTGCCGCAATCGCGAGTCGAGCTGGTTCCCTATTTGGGCTTGGCGGTGACGGCTGGGTTGTGCGAGGAATTTCTGTACCGTGGGTTTGCCATGGCGGCATTGACCCGGGAGGGGCTACCCGTTTGGGGCGTGGTGCTATTGTCCTCTGTTCTCTTTGGGCTGGCGCATCTCTATCAGGGGCGAGGTGGGCTTGTAAGCACACTGGTCATTGGCACAGTGTTCGGAACAGCGCGAATCGCGTACGATGGGGTCGTTCCCGTAATGCTGTGGCATATTGCGGTAGATGCCGTGGCTGGAGTGGCCGGGCCAAAGTATCTAGTCAGAACAGCGCTCCCGACCGGAAAAGGGGAAGTTCCCGGAACATAGAATTTTAGTAACTCTTATGACAACACCCAGCCCAGCGGTGCTATCAGCGGAGACGATTCGCCGTGCTCTAGGCGAATTTGAGTTGGATGTAAATGAACAGCAAGTCATTTATATTCAACAATATATGAAGCTCTTGTTGGCTTGGAACGAAAAGATAAATCTGACCGCGATCCGCGACCCTCTGGAAATACTATATCGTCATTTTTGCGAAAGTATGTTTGCGGCGGTGGCTGTGCCGGTGGAGCATGGTCGGCTCGCCGACGTAGGTTCGGGGGCTGGATTTCCTGGAATTCCGCTGAAAATCATGCGTCCGGGACTACAAACCTTGCTAATTGAATCCAATATGAAAAAGGCCACGTTTTTGACGGAAGTGCTTAGAAACATTGAACTTCCGGACACTCGAGTGCTCGTCAGCCGCTACGAAGAATTGGGGGAGGAGATCGTGCCCCTGGATTACGTCTGCTCGCGAGCGGTAGGCGAGTTTGAGCCATTTTTGGCGTGGGCGGCCTCGGAACGTGTTGCAGCTAAACAAGTTATCTTGTGGATCGGCGGGCGCGACTTGGATCAGGCGCAGCGAGGGACGGAGTGGGAATGGCGAGAGCCGATAACCGTGCCTCATTCACTGCGGCGGTATTTGCTTGTGGGGACGAGAAAGAGCTGAGAGTGTCGGCGCAACGACCTGAAAGATAAGGACTTCCAGCATACTTCAGAGAAATCCAGACTTACTTTTCCTAATCGATATGCCTCACAATCTGACCATCCGACTTGAGTAACTCTGCCTTCTTGGCGCGAGTGGCCTTGCGAAATGGTGAACGGGTTTCGAGCGCGCCTTTGAAGGGCGCGCGGAACTCTGGCGGTTTCCGCTTGAGTTCCATGTGGAACATGGCCGTCGAGTAGGTCTTTTTTGGAGCCAGGGAGAGGTCCCGAACAGGTTTAACTATGAATCGCGCGAAGTTTAGTTCCACGTGGAACGTCTTGGGCGGCCCAAACAATTTGATGGTGGACAGGCCACGCTATGCATTTAGCTAGTTGATTGAATGCGCGAGGCTGGTAAGTTCCACATGGAACAATCTGCGGTAGGAAAAGTTGAAGCCAAATCGCAGCAAGGGAGTGGCTGGGATGAAGGCTTCCACGTAAAACATCGCAACCGCAAATACTTCGGGTTCCTGCGAAGGCCCCTATAGCCCGCACCGATGTTTCACGTGGAACATGCCTACATCGCTTACGGGCAGACGTAGATGTTCCACGTGGAACACGACTGACGCGATCATGAGCATGCGAGACTGTTCCACGTGGAACCTTCAAGCTCAAATTCCACAGACCCACAGACGTTCCACGTGAAACAAGTTGCATCCTTCTCGCGACTCTGCTAACTTTTCGCAAATTGGGGGACTTGTTGGCGCGAATCATCGCCGTCGCAAATCAAAAGGGCGGGGTTGGAAAAACAACTACCGCAGTAAACTTGGCGGCCTGCCTCGCTGCCGCTGAACAGTCGACTTTGCTGGTGGATTGTGATTCCCAAGGCAATGCCACAGCCGCCATCGGGTTCGTCAAAGACCCTTCCCGGAGAACTCTCTACCATACCCTGATCCTAAATGAGCCTTTCGATAGAATCGTTCAAAAATCACAGGTGGATAGACTGGATGTCGTCCCCGCCGACAAAAACCTGGCCGGGGCTGCAATAGAACTCGTATCGGCGGAAAATCGCGAATATAAGCTACAGGCAGTCCTGAACGAAATTCGAGAGCGCTACAAATTCATTATATTGGATTGTCCTCCGGCGCTTGATCTGTTGACTTTGAACGCGCTGGTTTCTGCCGACGCCGTGCTGGTGCCGATTCAATGCGAATACTTAGCCCTGGAAGGCGTCTCTGAATTGCTGGATACATTGATGCGGATCCGGCGGACGCTGAATCCCGCTCTGGAAATTGAGGGGATTTTGTTGACGATGTTCGATGAGCGCACGACTTTATCGCGGCAAGTCGCCACGGATTTGCGCAGCTTTTTTGGTACGCAGGTGTTTCAGAGCGTCATTCCGCGCAATGTGCGCCTTGCCGAGGCACCGAGTTTCGGAAAGCCGATCATATTCTACGATCTTCACAGCAAAGGGGCGGAGGGTTACACGCAACTCGCCCAGGAGGTCATTGCCAATGCCGAGAAACGCACTGGGACGGGGGCTCGGAGCGCTCATTCGGGAGCCTGAACCGCAGGTCCCTGCGCCACCGACGCCAGTAGCTCAATCTCACGCCACGAATAGTAGCGCAGCTGCCGCTGCGCCAGCACGCGACGCCATGCACGCGGGACCACATCAAATCGACATTGATTTGATTGAGCCGAGCCCGTATCAGCCTCGCACGAGATTTCGTGAGGAAGCACTGGATGAGTTGGCGCGTTCCATTAAGTCGAGCGGCATCATTCAACCATTGGTGGTCCGACCGATCGGGAACCGTTTCCAGCTGATCGCCGGCGAGCGGCGTTGGAGAGCTGCGCAGCGCGCCGGGTTGGACAAAGTCCCGGCGATTGTGCGGCAGGTTCCGGACGAGCTGGCCCTGGAAATGACGCTGGTAGAAAACATCCAGCGCGAGGATTTGAATGCCATTGAAGCCGCCCGCGCCTTCGAGAGATTGATGGATGAATTCCATCTTACGCAGGAAGACGTTGCAGAGCGGACGGGAAAAGATCGCACAACGGTGGCAAACTCGATCCGCTTGTTGAAGCTCGAGCCCACGATTCTAGATTGGATTGAAGAAGGCAAGCTTACCGCTGGGCACGGGCGGGCGCTGCTGGCGGTGGCAGATGCGCCGCTAAGGATGCGCTATGCTCAGCGAGCTTCGCGAGGCGGGCTCACGGTTCGGCAGATTGAAAAGCTAGCATCGCGACGTTCGCGCATAGCTGCCCCTGCGGCCGAGATCCACATGGACGCGAACATCCGGGCCGCGATTGATGAATTGCAACGGAATCTGGGAACGAAAGTCCTCCTGCGGCAGAAGACGAAAATGCGCCCCGGCCAGCTCGTGCTCGAATACTACGACGATGCTCAGTTGATGGGAATTTACGATCGATTGATGAAGTAAGTCCGCCTCACCTGCGATAATCGCCACGTCCTGTCGTTCCAACGTATCTTTTGGACAACTCGCTCTGCGCGATGCGTTGACTTGTCCGCGCCGAAGGCTAGAGTAGGAGAGTCGCTCTAGGAGAAAAGTCATGGCATGGAAGTGGCCCGGTTCCACAAAGAATGGCGCTAGCGAAGAGTGGACCGGATTTATCGATCAGGGTGTAACTCTCGAAGGCACGCTGCAGCTCACGGGAACGTTTCGCATCGACGGCAATGTGCGAGGCAATATCATCTCGGAGCAGACCGTTGTTCTCGGGGAAGGCGCCAAAGTCGAAGGTCAGATTGAAGGAAACCGCGTGGTGATTTCCGGGCGCTTTGACGGAGTGATTTTCGCAAAAGGACGCGTAGAGATTCAGGCAAAAGGTGTGGTTACGGGCGAAGTCCATTCGCCGTGCATGGTGATTGACCCCGGCGGAATCTTTGACGGCCGATGCCACATGCTGGCGTCCTCGGACGCGGCCTCTGGAGTGACGATTCCCATTCGCGCCGTTGGTCAAGCTTAGTCGCGGATGCAACAAACCTGCTAACGCAAACTGCAGTCCAGCCCGCGGTCAGGCATCGCCATCTTCTATTACCAATTAATAATTACTAACCTATGAGTTATCAGATAGGCGCAGCCCACTGGTTATTCCGAGTGGACGGCCGACTGCGACAGCGCGGCGATGGCCTCTTTCATGCCCACTTGGATGTTGGATTCCCAGTCGAGATGCGGCACGGGAGATGCCGAAGCAGTTCTGTAAAAACGTAGAGCTTCCGCGGGACGGCCTAATTTCTTGAGAGAAAGCCGTCCAGCAGCCATCAACGCGAGCAGCGATTGTCTTTCTTTTGGATAAGCGGTCGCGAGCTTGTCATACTCCGCGACGGCACGCTCAAAGTTCTGTTGGCCTTCCAAGGATCGGCACAGATCGAGCCACGTCCCAGCTGGAAGGTGCTGGCCGCCTGTGTTTTGGAATTCCTCGTAATCGCGCAACGCGGCTTCGCCATCCTGCTTTTTGAGGTGCAGCTGGCAAAGCTTGATCGTCGCATCCTGGTGGCCCGCCGAGTTGCCTTGCCGCCAGTGCAGTTGCTGGAGCAGAACCAGCGCATCGGGAGAGTCGGGTTTCGCGGCCACATGCTCCTCGAGCTTCTTGATGGCCTCCTCGGGCTTGCCTTGCTCGGCGGCCTCGGTCGCCTGAATGATAGCGGGGTCTGCGGACCAGCTCACTTTCTCCTCGATGGCAGAGCTCACTTTGTGCTCGAGTCCGGAGCGCGAAAGGATGAGTGCGCCAATCATTCCGAAGGCAAATCCGCCGACGTGCGCCCAGTGTGCGACGCCACCCGCCTGGCGGGACATGGAACCATAGAATAGTTCCATGAGACCCCAGAGCGGGAGCAGCCAAAGGGCAGGCGCTTTGAAACGTCCGCGGACAATAAAGATCCAATAAAACATTTCAATCTTCAGCCTCGGAAAGCGCACCAGGAAAGCGCCCATCAAGGCAGCGACCGCGCCCGACGCACCGAGCATGGGCACAAGGCTGTCTGGATGGAACCAACCATGAATCTGAGCCGCTACCGCACCTGCAAGCAGGTAGAAGATCGGGTAGATGGCGCGGCCCCAGTTGTCTTCCAGGATGAAGCCGGCAAGCCAGAGAAACCACATGTTGCCGATCAGGTGCAGCCAGCCCACGTGAAGGAAATTGCAGGTTAAGTAGGAGATGGCGGTCGGATGAGCTGGCACAAAGGCATAGCGAGCCAAAAACGTGTTGCGCTGGAGGTCCTGAAATTTCTGGGAGATGCCGTCCATTTCTGCCTGCAGTTCCGCTGGATCCTCGACTTGGCGGATGCGGGCTTCCCAATCGTCCTCAGGCTTGCGCTCGGGCGAAGCCAACTGCTTCCAGTCTTCAGGGTACTGTGCCGAAAGTAGCCCGACGAACTTGCGGGCATCGTCACCCATTTTCAATTCCGGGTGCGTGGCTGCCAGAAGTACCAGATGTTTGACCACTTCAACGCGCTCGGGAATTTGCGCGTCCTGCGCTTCAATCGTCCAGTGCGTCCCCAGAAAGGCGATCACGTTGATAGCGATGAGCGCGAACGTAACCACCGGCCAGCGTCGCCCCCGCATGTTTTCGTGTCGGAGGGGTAAGAGAAACATGCAAGTTCCTTTCGCGCCGGGAGAGACTCGGGTGAGCCGCCGCTACTTTGAGTCTAGGGGTATCTCTGCGGAGCAAATGGGAAATGGGTAAGCAAGACCCGTATCAGTAAAGATTGCGGCTTACGATACACAAGCCGGATGGCACGATCCGGTGCGGAAACTCGGTGGACCGCAACTTCGTGGAAAACGGACTGCACGAGAAATACCCGCAGAATTGGATAGTAGGTCATCTTCCAGTAACCACGTTTGTCAGACTTAGGCTATTAGTTCCGCACGGCTGCCCACTCTTCTTGAACAAAAAAAAAGGCGCAAAGGACGATTTCCTAAGTCAGACGTACATCAAATAGTGACAGCCAATACTGAAGGGATTGCAGGGTAAAACCGCAAAGAATGAGCCCAATGCCGAATACGCCTAGTCGCCGCTCCGGGAGATTGTCGGCGTAATATTCGATGTAAGGATTCACCGTAATTCCCACGCCGGTGACAATGCCTGTCACCAGGCCCACGCGAATCGCAAATAGCCAGGGGTGATCCACGTGATGGATGAACGCGCTACAGATTAACGCTGTGGCCGTGTAGCCGACGGTACGCAACACCGTTCCCCAAAACTGACGACGCGTAAGCCGCGGACGCCGAGACGCTGCATATTCGGCCGCAGGACGCATTCCGCGAGTGTAGGCAAGGATTTGGCCGGCGGTAACCAGAATGGCAAACGCAATGGCGAATCCGAAACCCACCATCGGATACAGTCCGGCTCCGAAAGCAAACCCTCGAACAGCGGCAAACAGTCCTTCCCAGGGCAATGAGTAATGATCCAGCCCACGAGATGCCCGGCTGAATTCAATCGACAGGGTAATACCGCTGGCCAAACCGGAAGCCAGCCCAAAGAAGAGACCCAGCCCAAGTCCATAGCCGATGCCGAAGACAACGGCGTACGTTACGGCACGGGTAAGCAGGCGCAACGGACCGTGTTGTCCTCCCAACAGGTCGTACGCCAGATAGAGACTACCCAGCACATCAAGACAGGTACCCGCAATACTGACGACCGCGACGGTGTGGTGGTCCACGCAATGATTGTAGACCTAAAATCTCTGCGACCGGCACTTGTCCGGTAACGGCGTTTATCAGGCACTAGCGAGTGTGTTTCGAGGTCGGCTGCTTGCTGGATACCAGGATCGCGTAGACAATGCCGATCTCCACTCGGCGATTGGCCGCTCGCGCTTTGGCATTGCTATCGCGAACAAGCAGCATGGATGTGCCAAAACCCTTTGTACTGATAAGGCTCTGATCGACTCCCGCCTTAACCAGCGCCGCCCGAACAGCTCGGGCGCGACTGGCGGAGAGTTCCAGGTTGTGCTCCTTTGTCCCGCTGTCATCCGTATATCCGTATACGTAAATGGAATATCCCTTGAGCGGCGTGAGGACACCTGCAACGCGGTTCAAGATGGCTCGATATTGAGGCGCAATGGTCGACTTGCCGGAGTCGAACCGAAGCGACTTCTCTCCGAGCGTCATCACTACTCCATCTGCGGTGCGGCGCGTTTCGGCTATTTGCCCGAGGGACTGTTTCAACTTCTGAAGCTCGTCGGCGTGCTGCGTGCGATTTTCTTCTGTTTTGTGCGCGGCCTGAGTGGGCGGTTGCGCGGCTGCCTCCGGCTCAAGGGGCGACTGCGCTTGCGCCGCCGATGTCGCTTCCGGCTGTTTCACCTGATCGGGCACTTGATCGGGGCGAATCGTAGCTACTTGGGCAGCGGCGGCTTGGGAAGCTCTCTGATCGAGACTCTTGATGTGCTGCTCGGCGCCCTGCACGCGCTGGTTGAGCTGCTCTGTCTGACGATTGAGGTGCGCCACTTCTCGGTTCAATCGCCTGACCGACCTCACAAGCCACAGACCGAAAATGGAAGCAAGAACCAGGACAAGCCCTATCGCGGCCGCTCCAAGAACCAACGACGGCCCTGACGTGCTTTGCCTCTTGGCAGAACCGTCGTAAACGTGTTGTGCCACTGGGTTGGACGGCCCGTCGGCCAGCTCATTTTCGTGAATCCGCTCCTGGACTTCCGATATGTTCGTCATGGATTCACTCCTTCCTAGTCAAACCTTGGGGCGGGTTAGATCCATTTTATAAGAGGGGCTCGACAGAGAATCGGGTGGCGAAGGGCAAATTGCTCAAGAATTATCTGTCCGCAAGTACAGGCCGACTGTCACGGTCGGGCCAATCCCAAATTCGCTCTTCCGCACCAACTCCCGACAAACGGGATACTCCGTCGAAAAACACTCCGTAACCTGTTTAGAATCAATGAATCCGCGTCGGTTGTGTTTTTCATTCCCATAGGTGGGCTGCAGGCCGATGCGAGTCGACCTTTAGTGCTAAGTAAGTCTTCAAACCGGAAAGGTTCGTTCCAGTACGAACTTGGGAGGTTAGCGCGTTTACCAGGACTTGAGAGAAATTCAGGCGGCGTTAGAATGTCTTCGTGACGAAACGTTCTCGAATTGTGCTGGCTATAATCGTTGGCAGTGCAGTAGCGGCGATTCCGACGCTGTTGCAGCCCCATTTCAAGGCAGGCTCTTTCCCGGACTTGATTTGCGAGATGCGTCTGCTCCCTGGAAAACTGGTAGCCACGCTCTTTCACGACCGAGGTTCTGCAAGCCCCGAGTTTTTATGGCGCACCCGCGCAGCCACAGCAATCCTCTCTGGCGTTCTGGCTTATGGGGTTCTTCACTATCGAAAACAGGCTCAAAAAAGCCCTCGATAGGTCATCCTGCAATTCGCGTAGGTACGGGTAGCCACTTTTCCAGTTACCGCCCGAGGTGCCGAGTTGGGTCGCTAATCGGTTGCCTCTTTCTGCGCGAAATCAATGGCTGCCAGCGTCCGAATGCTTGCGGTGCAGCTGCACAATACGATCAATCTGTCTGCCCACCCATCCAATGCCAGCACACCCGGCGGGAGAGCCTTTGGCGCATGTTGCGGCAAATGGCCCCCATTGAGCAGCGACATTTGCATGGTCATGATGGCTAGCGTCGCCACCAGCAACGCGACACTGATCCAGCTCAGGTTCGCGACCCGTAACAACCGGGTTCGCGCCGCGCGCCAGTTTTCATTGCGGCCTAGCGCTACACTCAGCAGCAGGGCTGCGATCGGAAACCCGATAACCCCAAGAAAGCCGGCTATCGCATGTCCGATCTCATGCGTGACATCAAAAAACGAAGCCATCACCCCGCCAAGACCGGCGATGAGCAGCAACCACAAGCCCACCTGTCCGCCACGCGTGTGGACCTCGGACCAGATGGCGGTCGCCAACGCCCACGAACTTGAGCCCATACAGAAAAACATCAACGACAGCACCCAGGCATAGTGGCCGAACGCATATTCGCTGATCACGCGCCACGAGGGCGAAAATTCCGGGCTCAATACATGCAGAGCAGTCAGCAGCAAGATCGTCGCACCAGTCAACAAAACGGCCAACCAGGCTGCCGACTCTCTGAACTGCGGAGCACTGCTAGAACCCGGGAGTGATATTGTTGCCGCCTTGTTCATTGCGCCCTCCAGGCCGGTTATTCCTTGCAGCAGAACTTCGCCCGCCGTCGGCGGCCTAGAGCATCCCTTCGAGTCGTACATAGCTCGCCTCCATTCCCTTCTCCATTCCCGTTGAGAGCATGGCCGCCCGCGTCTTGGCGTTTGGCAGCGTCATGCGCATAGTCATCAAGGTGCCCGTGCCGTCCGCATCGAATCGCGTTTCCACATGGTTGTCTGGTGTTCGGTCTGGCAGGAACATCCGCTCCACATGCACGATCCTGCTGTACGGTTCCAATTCCACGTACTCTCCCGTCAGATGGAATTCTCCGCCCTTGCTGTTCGTCCATTCGTATCGAATCTTGCCGCCCGGTTTCGCCTCAGTGATGCATACCGGCATCGTCCACCCGTCCGGACCTAGCAGCCACTTCTGCAGCAGCTTCGCATCGGTGTGAGCGCGGTATACCGCTTCCGGAGGCGCGGCAAACCGTCTCGTCACCACCACATGCGTGTCACCTTCTGTCTTGAGTGTTAACTTGCTCATCGTCTCTCTCCTCTCTTAGTCGTCGTCGTTTCCATATCGGCCAGAACCGCGTCCAGTCGGTTGTAGTTCTTCTCCAACGCTTTTCGCAGCATCTCCAGCCATTGGTCCATCGCTTCGATACCCACCTTCGCCAGCCGTCGCGGCCGTCTGGTTCCATCCACGCGGCTCACCACCAGTCCCGCATCTTCCAGCGCCTTTAAGTGCTGCGAGATTGCCGGTTGTGTCATCTTGAATGGCGCCGTCAGTTCCATCACCGTCGCTTCGCCCTTCGCCAACCGCACGAGAATCGCCCGCCGCGTTGGATCAGCCAAAGCGGCAAACGTCATATCGAGATTCATCGTCATCGCCATAAGGCATACCTTATATAAGTGTCTGCTTATTGTCAAGTGCAATCTTTACGTTTCTTCGGTCGCAGGAATCTCGATTCCTGCCGGTTAGCGCCACGGATAGCTCCTGGGGAATAGAGCCTTGGCTCCCGGGTGACGGGCAAGCCGGAAGTAATTCTGAGTCAGAAGGCTCGTTGGGACATTCTGGCTTGCTAAGTCCTGATTTTTCGGGCGGTCTCAATGGGTCGACGCAACACTAAGCTCAAAGTCTAACTGCTGGAGTCTCAAAGACTAAAATCGCTTACAAGTGTTGAATCAAACGGAACACCCCCCCCCTGACTAGGTTCTGATTGAGTACAGCCCAACAGATCGGTTCTCTCGGGAAGTGCTGTTGGATCAGGCTATTAGAAAGTGTTGCGTCGACCGGTTGAGCTGGCACGGGTAATCGGAAACTAACCCACTACCGAAAACCGTCGCAAGTTGACACCGAGTTGACACGATGTTATCGCGCGACTATCGTTCGAAGTGAAATTTCCGCGAGGCTCCTTGAATGAAGATATTGGTGATTGGCGGCGGCGGGCGAGAGCATGCGCTGGTTTGGAAGCTGAAGCAGAGCGAGCGCGTGGAAAAAATTTGGTGCGCTCCAGGAAATGGTGGAATTGCCGAGGATGCGGAATGCCTTGCCGTGGATGCAGGCGACGTTGCGGGATTAGTGGCACTGGCTGAAAAAATCGCGCCGGATTTGACGGTGGTCGGACCGGAGCTGCCGCTGGTGAACGGGATTTCGGACGCATTTAGGCGGCGAAACTGGGCCATTGTTGGCCCTTCGCAGCAAGCCGCGCAACTCGAAGGCAGCAAGATTTTTTCGAAGGAATTTCTTCTTCGACACAACATTCCGACCGCGAAAATGTATGGCGCGTACGACTCACCGCAGAATGCGTATGCCGCACTGAACGGCGTGCATTGGCCGCTGGTGATCAAGGCCGATGGATTGTGCGCCGGCAAGGGCGTGGTCTTGGCACCAGATAGGGAGGCTGCCCGGCAATTCCTTGAAAGCGTGATGGAGAAAGAGGAGCTCGGACCTGGAGGGCGGCGCGTTTTGCTGGAAGAGACGCTCGCTGGAGAGGAGTTGTCTTTCATCATCCTGACGGACGGCCAACGCTACGCGCCCATGGTGCCGACCCGCGATCACAAGCGCGCCTTTGATGGAAACCGGGGTCCAAATACCGGAGGAATGGGAGCGTATTCTTCGGACGAGCTATTGCCTGCCGACCTGCGCGAAACCGTCATCTCCACGATCGTCGAACCGACCCTCGAGGGCCTGGCGAGTGACGGTATTCCTTACCAAGGCTTCTTGTACTTTGGCTTGATGCTCACCAACGATGGGCCGAAGGTGTTGGAGTTTAATTGCCGGTTAGGTGATCCCGAGGCGCAAGCGATTGTGGCGAGGATGGATTTCGACCTGGCGGAGGTCTTGGCGGATGTGGCCGCCAAGCGGCTCGAGCCCGAGAAATTGCCCTGGAAAAGAGGAGCAAGCGTTTGCGTCGTGCTCACTTCAGGCGGCTATCCAGGAAAATTTGAGATTGGAAAGAGGATTGTTGGACTAACCGCTAATCTAAATGATACCGGTGTGCAGATTTTCCAAGCAGGCACCCGGCGCGAACAGGATTTCCTCGTTACCAACGGCGGGCGCGTTCTAGGGGTGACGGCGGCCGGAGTCTCCTTAGAAGCAGCACTATCGCTTGCTTACCAGGCCGCCGAGAAGATTCATTTTGACGGCATGCACTATCGCAAAGACATCGGTGCCTCGGTTGGCCGCATTAAGGTGGCGGGAGACTAAAGCCATACCGCCTATGTTTAGGATTTAATTGCGACTTACGGCTTGGGTTTGCGGTGCAAGGTAGGCGCATCGGGCGGCTGGTTTTTATCTTCTTTGGCTTTCTCGACCGGCTCGTCTGGTGGAACCACCCAATCGAATCCACCCTCGGTCATCGTCCCCAGGATGAACTTGGCCTTCTCTGAAATGAGCGGCAACACGGCGCGGAGAAAGTCCGTTGCGTCTTCAGGAACCGCTTTGTTGGCCTGGCCGCGGTCAATGCTCTCCGCGACCTTCGAGAATTTAGGATCTCCGCGATAGAGTTTCTCGATGTCCGGATCGTTTCCCTGAATGAGTTGCTGCAAAGTCGGCCCTGGCGTAGTGTCTGGATAGCGGACTTCCACAAGCGTTTTCGGTGCCTTCTTTTCGGGAGGATACAGCTGCGTGAAGCGCGGACGCAGCAGGCGCGTCTGCCAGAAGTCTCCACGCGTCGCGATTTCTTCCTGCTGGATGCGGTATTCCAGGGTCCAGACTTCAGGGCCGTAGTCCTCCGGCGCAAAACCGATGATCACTACTTCAAAGAGAGCCTCATCTGGTTTGAATTCGATCTTGTGGTGGAGCTGGGAAACCAGCGGGCGCAGCCGCTCGAGAAACGCGACACCGATAACGTCCAGATCTGGCGCGACTTCGTCCGGGTCGGCAGCATAGTGCGGATTCTTGCCAGGGACATGGGGAAAGTCTCTGTCCAGGCGCACGGGCTTGGGATCGGCGGGAATGCGCCATTCGGAGGCGCCCAAAAGGACGCCAATGTGGCTGTGGTCGATACTCAAAACACGCGGTGGAATGGAGTTAGGTTCAACAGGTTGATCGATGGCCGCGAAGACGATTTTGTCGCGCGCGACGTGAATGATGACGCGGCCGCCGGCGAGATTGGCGACGATTTCGTCGCCGCGCTCGCGTTCCTGGGCCAGAGCGATCTGAGCGAAGGCGATACACGCGAGCAAGAAGAAACACTGCGAGACCGAACCAATTAATCGGCCGCGAATTGTGGCAACGACGTTCATGGTTTTCTAAATGGCGGCGGCTCTCCTCCTTAGATGTATGCAGCGAGATTTTTGGCTTCTACGGCTTCCCTTCCTTGACTTCGGCTGCGGC
>Ga0210409_10003769_pt1 | contig 16678 bp, 11 predicted proteins | sample IncBWH17MmetaG_FD_161649 | JGI IMG/M metagenome (GOLD analysis project Ga0210409, IMG submission 161649) | Forest soil microbial communities from Barre Woods Harvard Forest LTER site, Petersham, Massachusetts, United States - Inc-BW-H-17-M | ecosystem: Environmental > Terrestrial > Soil >...
TCAGCAATGGACCAGACCGCGCCATCGGCCCTCCTTCGGCGCTGCTGACCTTGCTTATCTCCTATTTCCGTCAACTCAACCATAGTTATCTCAAAGGCTTGTCCAGGGTTGTGCAACAACTTCTAGTGGTATTGACGGATTCTTTCCCTCCCAATACGATTCACCCAACCTTTGACCCTTCTTATCCTTTTGGTGCATGTGAGGGAAGGCGAGAACGATTTGCGCAAGAAGAAAACTCTAATTGAGCAAATGTTCCGCGAAATAGTCAGGCGCGATATGACGCCAAATGAGCGCCGGGTCTTGTTACCGAGGCCGAAGAAAAGAAAGAAGACTCGAAAGTTTGCCTAATTCGTGCGCGATTGCGGCGCTGCCTGTCAGTTCACATGACTGGCGACGCTGCGGGCTTAAAATTGTAGGGCCGGTTTCTAGCCTTCCTGCGTTGTGGCTATTCCATGACGCAGCCCATAGTGAATAAGCTCCGCCACAGAATGAATACCAAGTTTGTGCATGATGTTGGAGCGGTGTGTTTCAACGGTCCTGACGGCGATTCCCAGCAGCGCAGCTATCTCTTTATTCGTCTTCCCATCATTCAGGTGACGGATAATTTCAATTTCGCGAGGTCCAAGCGGGACACCTGCCCGGCGTGCCTGTCGATGCTGGCTCTTGGTATTGAGAAATATCTCGAGAACGATGTCGGATACCTTTGGCGTGAGGAAACGATTGCCCTCAAGAATGGCTTTCACTGCTTTTGGGAGGCAGTCTGTGAGATCGGATTTTAAAACGTATCCCTGAGCGCCGGCGTCCAGTGCGCGGCGTACCATCTGGTCTGACTCGTCCATCGTGAGCACAAGAACTTTGACCTCCGGAGCGGCCTTGCGGATCCGGCGCGTCACTTCGATTCCATCTAGGTCGGGTATGCCGACGTCGACGATGGCTACGTCGGGCTTCAACTCAATCGCCTTATCCACCGCTTCAAGACCATTCGCCGCCTCGCCGACGACCCTCCAGCCCCGTTGGGAATTGAGAACGTCCTGTGCACCGCGCCGCACCAAGGCATGATCGTCAACAATCAGAATTCGAAGTTTTCTCATGTCCGTGCACTTTGGAGAGGGATCGTGACGGCCTCTGAATTGCCCTTGGCTGCGCGCAGAATGCGCGACAGGTCGAATCTTAGCCGTTTGGCAACACGGGCAGACAGGCCCTCCGGAGCCGGATAAGCGCAAGATCGTGTCACTTTACGTGTCATCGGGTCTTGGCGGTCCAAACTTGACCAGCACACGCGCTAAATATATCATACAGCTACGTTAGATTATGTAAGTAATCTGCGGTATCCGGTTCATTTCCTGAGTGCTTGGCCTGGCTGTAAGTCCCGTGTAGTAAGGGATGTACCTTGGAGTTCCCCCGAAGTTTTCTGACTAGGACGCACTCAAAACCAGGCATCGGGTGCGGTGCGCCCGCAAGGGAGCGGCAACGTGACATCAGATGTTCGAATGCTCCGGCTGAGCGGCCCGCCATTTCGAAGCGAAATACGGATCTCTCAACACTAGCGAGGTTTGGGGTTCCTCCTTGACAAGTTCCTCATTCCAATAACTCTTCCTAAGGTAAAGTATGGGCACCCCCGGACTTTACCTGTGCCCTTGGTGAAGAAACCTTTTAACCATTTGGGAGAACCTCGATGAACATGCTTAGTGGATGGTCGCTTTCGAGCGGACTCATGCCGCATGGATTCTGTTATCAGTGGAGACCTGCTCTCATTTGGCTGCACGCGGTCTCCGACACATTGATTGCTTTGGCTTATTTTTTGATTCCGATTGCTCTGGTCTACTTTGTGCGAAAAAGGCGGGATCTTCCATTTGGTTGGATGTTCGTATGTTTTGGCGCATTTATCACTGCGTGCGGCGCGACCCACGTCATGGAAGTTTGGACTCTTTGGGTCCCTTCCTATTGGTTGTCGGGCGGGGTCAAGGTCATTACTGTCCTAGCCTCGGTACCGACGGCAATATTCCTCGTCCGGAGTGTACCGGAGGCATTGAGCCTCCCAAGTCCCGCGGAGATGAGGGCGACTATCGAACAGTTGAAACAGCAGAAAGCCACCCTGAAAAAAAGCGAAGAGCGCTTCCGGCAAATGGCCGACAACATCCAGGAGATATTTTGGACTTTGGACCCCAAGACTAAAGCAGCCACCTATGCAAGCCCGGCATTTGAACAAATCTGTGAACTACCTTTGGACTCGCTCCATTCCAATCCAACTTCTTACGTTGAGTTGATACATCCCGAGGACCGGCAACGTGTGGTGGCAGGGCTCGAAAAGCTGATGGACACGAATCGCTTTGACGAGGAATTTCGCATCATCTGCCCAAGTGGGAGGATAAAGTGGTTACGAGGCATAGGTTTTGTTGCGAAAGATTCGACGGGCAACGTCATGGCACTCTTGGGAACGGCCCAGGAGATCACTGCCCGCAAAGAGCTGGAAATTCATTTGCGGGAAAATGAGGACCGCTACCGGGACTTAGTCGAGAACTCCACGGATCTGATCTGTACTTACAATCTGGAGGGGCGCCTCCTCTCTCTCAACGAGCAGCCAGCCAAACTCCTTGGATATTCTCGAGAGGAACTTCTGAAAATGCCCCTGCGGAACATTGTTCTACCAGAAGCGCGCGCTCAGTTTGATGAGTCTCTCCTGACTATCCAGAGAGAAGGATTCGTGAAAGGTTCCATGGTGGTTGTCACGAAGACTGGAGAACGAAGGATCTGGGAATACCACAATACACTTCGAACGGAAGGCGTAACCTCTCCCGTGGTTCGGGGGATGGCCCATGACATTACCGACCGAAAACTTCTTGAGAGGGCGCTCCGGGTTTCGGAAGAAAAATTTGCGAAGGCATTTCACTCGTCGCCCGTCGAGATCACTATTTCTACGCTTCAGGAAGATTTGTTCATGGATGTCAATACCGCTTTTGAGCGAAACAGCGGTTTTACTCGGGACGAGGTCCTCGGTCATACTTCGATTGAGCTCGGGATGTGGAACAATCCCGGCGATAGAGCCACATTAATTGAGGAAATTGTGAAGCAAGGAAGACTGCAAGACCGGGAGGTCAGATTTCGAACTAAATCGGGTAAAACAAGAGTGACCCTCTACTCGGCAGAGCAAATCAAGATAGATGGCAAGCAATGTGTGCTCTCCGTCTGCGAAGATATTACCTTTCGGAAGGAGATGGAAGAGGCCCTGCGGATCTCGGAGGAGAAATTTTCGAAGGCTTTTCGCAGCAGCCCTAGCATCATTTCGATCTGTACACTTAAGGAAGGGATATTTCTGGATGTCAATGCGAGTTTCGAGAAGCAGACTGGATTCGCTCGGGATGAGCTTCTCGGTCGTAGGGCGCTAGAAGTTGGACTTTGGGCCAATCCGAGTGAGCTGGAGGCACTCGTAGTTGAAGTAGAGAATCAGGCGTTCGTGAGGGATCAAGAAATCCACTTTCGTGCCAAGTCCGGACAAGTTGCGATTATCCAGATATCCGTCGAATTGCTCGAACTCCAGGGAGAGAAATGTCTGCTAACCGTCGGACAGGACGTCACCGAGCGCAAACGAGCGGAGGCCGCACTCCACAAAGTCGAAGAACAGTTCAACGCGATTCTGAAGCACAGTCCAAACTTGATATTTCTCAAGGATATGGAAGGGCGCTACCTGCTCATAAACAAAGAATACAGAAAGACGTTTAAGTTTACGCAAGACCAGATTATCGGCAAGAAAGACACCGAAGTCTTTCCGCCGGATCAGGCCGCCGCTTTTCGCGGAAGTGACCTCCAGGCGTGCCAGGCCCGCGCTCCGTTGGAGTTCGAAGAGGTTGTGATTCACGATGACGGGCCGCATACGAGCATTGTCCAAAAGTTCCCGCTATTCGGCGCAGAAGGCGAAATCTATGCCATTTGCGGTTTTGTCACGGACATTACGGAGCGTAAGAGAGCTGAAGAAGAATTACGACGAGTTTCAGGACAACTTCTTCGCTTGCAAGACGAAGAGAGGAGGAGGATTGCGCAGGACTTGCACGATTCGATGGGTCAAAATCTCGTCGCTCTAGCCACGATGATTGGTCAGCTTGGTGGTACATATCGCTTGGATGGACGCAAATCGCGGAAGCTCCTTTCTGAATCCAAGATATTGGCGGACCAGTGTATCCGTGATGTTCGCACTCTTTCCTATACATTGTACCCGGCTGCGCTGGACGGAATTGGTCTGGCAGGAGCGATTCGGGACTATGTAAAGGGCTTCATGACACGAAGCGGTATACACGTGGATTTGGAATTGTCATCAAATCTCGGGCAGATCGGACGAGATATCGAGCTGGCCCTATTCCGAGTTGTGCAAGAGGGCCTCACTAACATCCAGCGCCATTCGGGAAGTCAGAGTGCCAAGATTAGGATTGATCGCAACTCGATTCTCACACTGGAAATTACCGACTGCGGTCGCGGAATGATTTCGCCTCAAAAAGGGAGAGCCGGGCCCCATTTCGAATTTGGTGTCGGTATTTCCAGCATGCAGGAACGAGTGAAGCTGATCGGCGGGCGGCTCGAGATTGATTCCAACCTTAATGGGACAAAGCTGCTCGTGACAATACCTGTCGAGGATGCGAGAGCGCGAAGTTTTACCGCCAGCTGATAAGGATCTGGAGGTTTTCTTTGATGTCCCTTGTTTCTTTGCCAGATCGGCCAGCATTTCTCCGCGAGGGCGCGTTCGAGAGAAGTGGGCGACTTCGCTTTCCTAAAGGCTTCGTCCCGTTGCGGCTCACCGTGAAACTACAAACCAATTTGAATATATCTTTCGATCAGGGTATATGCTCGCGGCGGTCGATCGACTGGACGGGCGAAGCGATCAAAAAGGAGAATCCACTATGAACCGCTTACTTGTTGGAGTGCTTGGCATCGCGGGAGCCAGCTTCTGCTTACTGACAGGAACCAATGTGCGCTCTGCTCCGCAGCAGCCCTCACCCTCCGTACAATATATTGATGGCAACGCGTATCAGAAGCAGCGTGGCTACGCACCGGCGGTAATTACCAAGGGCGGCAGGATCGTTTGGCTCGCAGGTCATAACGTCACACCGGATGCAAACGGCAAAATCGTGGGCGACTTCCAGGCCCAGGCCCGCGAGGCCTTTGCGTTGATGGACCGCACTTTGAAAGCCAGCGGAGGAAGCCTTCAGAACGTCGTGACCATGACCATTTTTCTCAAGGATCCGCGTTATGCCGACGAACTCCTCAAGGTGCGCCGCGAAATGTTCCCGGACGACAAGTTCCCTTCAAGCACCATGATTACGATATCTGATTTTGCGCTGCCCGGAATCCTGATCGAAATGCAAGGCGTGGCGGTGATCGCCGACTAAGCGTTGAGCAGAGATCCGATGTTCATCCGTGACGACAGTGAGGATCCGGCGCCGGCGTTTTAAAGCGGCGCGCTCAGTACGTTTTTCCCGTGCTCTTGGTTTTATCGACCACGACGCGGCCTCCTTTCATCACCCAGCGCACGTTTTCCCTCCTGGAAACCGCGGTGATGTCGGCTAGCGGGTCGCCTTCCACCGCGACGATGTCGGCGTAAAACCCCGGCGCGACGGCGCCGAGGCTATTTTCCATTCCAAGCATGGCCGCAGGTTCGGTCGTAGCCGCCTTTAACGCCTGCGCGGGCGTCATTCCCATTTTCACGAACCAGTCGAGCTCACGCATGTTCAAACCCCAGCCGTTGTAAACGGCATCCGAGCCGACGACCATGCGCGCGCCGGCCTGGAAAGCTTTCTTCGCAGTTTCATAATTGCGCTGTATGTAATCGAGCAGGCGCTCTTTCGATCCAGGCGGAAAGTGGTAGAAATTGTCGGCGTTCTCCACGTAGTACTGGTTGTGATCGATCGTCGGGACGTAGTAAATCTTCTTTTTGACCATTTCCGCGATCGTTTGATCGTCCATGTCCGTGGCATGTTCAAGCGAATCGACGCCCGCGCGAACGGCATCGCGCGCGCACGCCGGCCCGTAACAGTGAATCGCGATCTTTTTTCCGAGCGCGTGCGTGGCGTCAACCGCCGCCTTCACTTCCTCGAATGTGAATGTCTGAAACCCGGTGACATCGTCGAAGCCGCCGGTCGATCCGTACATCTTCACCCAATCGGCCCCGGACGCGAGGACTAGCCGCACTGCATGGATGACACCATCCACTCCGTCGGCCATGATGCCGATGGGTGCGGGCGCCGCGGTGCTTCGAGTGATCCGGATTCCGAGCCCTGAGACGAACATGCGCGGGCCAATCATCTTGCCCATGTTTATCAAATCGCGCATCGCCAGATCCGTCCCATCCGGAGCGTTCAAATTTCGAATCGTGGTCACGCCCGCCTCGAGCGCCTTTTGCGCGTTCTCCTGCGCAAGAAATACTGTGACTGCCGGATGGCGGGGAGGCTCGGTGCGCGGCGGCGTAATCCCGTCCCAGTACCACATGATGTGCGTATGCGAGTCAATCAGGCCTGGAACGCCGGTGTATCGGGAAAGATCGATGATCTCAGCACCGTTGGGTATCGACGCAGTGCCGCTGGTGACGCTTCGCACGCGGTCGTCTTCAACAATCACGACGGCGTTGCTGATGACCCGTCCTGTCCCATCCACCAATTTGCCGAACTTGATAGCCTTGGTTGCCGCGAAGACCGTTGAAGATGTTAAGAAGAACAAGACAACCAACAACCTCGCACTGCGCATGGGGCCTCCCGAGATTTGACAAAGGGCTAGCGCTGGCAACGGAACTGGCAATCAGCGTATTGTGTTGTGATCGAGAATAGAGCCGTCAACGACATTTGCAAAGTGTGAAATCCTCAAGCCTTGAGAAGTCCCCCGCCATGATCGTCGTTCCGCCTTAACTCAAAGTAAACGATATGCGGCGCAGCTCGATCCAGCCCCCCTTACCTGGCACGCTAGCGCCCAAACAGCGCATGTAGTCTTTTCGGAATGCGGGAATTGTCAATGCGTTCGATTTGGGCCATTTTCCGAAAAAACCGTTAACAGGACTTCAGAATTTGGGTTGGGATTTCAGAACAGGAGTTGACTACGGCACGCCTCCTTAAAGCCGGTTAGCGAACAATCCTGGCTCTAGCGCGAGCTTTTTTGAACAGCACGCTTCATCCCGATTTTGTTACCCGTACCTGGCGCTTGCGCGTTCCCGGTTGCCGATTGCCGCGTTTCTCGGGCATTAGGCGACGAAGGACAATTTGGTTCACTCAGCAGGGCGTCGGGTGTATAAGAACCCTCATCCGGGCAGCCGAGAGGTTAACCCCTTAGTCCGATTGGCTGGCCCTCGGAAAGATCCCGGTGTCGCCTGCGAGACATAGATCGCGATGGTCATGAATGGAGGCAAGTATGAACAAGAATGCACTCGGACGTCGGCATTTTCTTAAGACGCTGACTGCTGTCGGCACAGCCGGCTTACCCGTTGCGTCGGTCTTTGGATCGCGCCTTGTTTGGGCGGCTGGTGGAGCCGTGAAGACGGCGTACGACCCGGCGGCAAAGTTAGAGATCACGGTGAGCGAGGTCGAGATGCGACGCAACTCGGCCGGACGGATGCTGAAGGCCCGCATTTATCAGCCGAAAGGGGCGGGGCCGTTCCCAGCCGTGCTTGATCTGCACGGCGGCGCCTGGAACGCTAAAGACCGGACCGCAGAGGAGCCGATGGACCGAGCCATCGCGAGCAGCGGCGTGCTCGTAGTTGCCATTGATATGACGTTGGCAAAGGAGGCTCCGTACCCAGCTTGCGTTCAGGATGCAAACTACGGCGTGCGTTGGCTGAAATCAAAAGCGGCCACATGGAATGGCGATCCGTCAAAGATCGGCATCTACGGAAGTTCGAGCGGCGGCCAGGTCGCAGAACTCCTGGGCATGCGCCCGCACGATGAACGCTACAACGCCATTCCACTTCCCGAAGCGCCGCATGCCGACGCCACCATCGCTTACGCCGCGATGCGCTCGCCTGTCAGCGATCCGCTCGCGCGCTACAAGAATGCGGAGAACCGGAAGCGCGACAGCATGATGAAGAACCACACTGTCTTCTTCAACCCGTGGGACACCATCCACGAATCGAATCCACAGGAGATCCTCGACCGCCACGAGAAAGTCACGCTCGTGCCGTTCCTGATCATGGCGGGCTCGCTCGACGACAACGTGCTCCCGGAGATTCAGGAAAAGTTCGTCGCGTCATACAAGGCAGCCGGCGGCGACATCCAATTCCAGATCTTCGAAGGCGCCGAGCACGAGTGGGTCGCCAACCCCGGACCACAAACCGACCGGGCGCAAGAGATGGTCAAGGCGTTCATCGCGCGGCAATTGAAGGCCTGAGCGATGGTCGACAGAATACCGGAAACTGAATTGGATTATGCCTCGAAGGCTTAAGTTCTTTACGGACATGCAATCGTTTGTCGATGCCCGGCAAGCTCTATAAAGAGGGAAGTCAAAAAAAAACATACCTCGCCGAGATACTTCGCGTCGCCTATCGGGGGTGCTCCACTCGGTAGGCGATGAGGCCAGCACTCATCAACCTGCTTCAGGGGCGCCCCTTTATATTGCTTCAACTTATCGGAATGAAACCTGGGACTTGGATTGGCCAAATTCCCTCATTCCGATAACTCCGTTCATCAGAGGGAATGAGTAGGCCGGTCTCCGGCGGGATGCGCTTCGCTCCCAACGATTGACGCGCTCATGGCGCAATGTAAAGGAGACCGGCTTATGAAAAAGAATCGCACTAAAGCGACAAACAGAATCGAGGATTTCAAGGAAGACAAACTCACCATCGGTTCGGACCTGGGAGATCGTTTCAGCCAGTACTGCGCTCTAGATGATGCGGGTAGTGTGATCCTGGAACACAACCCTTCGAACACGGCGAAGGGATCCACCGAGTCTCCGACAGGATCCCGCGCTGTCGGATCGCGCTAGAAACGGGAACCCACTACCCGTGGGTCAGCCGGTCGCGGTTGCGAGACGGATCCATAATTGGGATAGAATCTGCCTACCATGAGGCTGGTATTTTCTCTGGTTTTGCTATTGTCTGCCGGCTCGTCTGCTTATGGGCAGGCGCGGACTCGTGGCCCGGAGGCGCGGGCAGGGCGACGATCGTTTAGCGTTGTCGAAGCGACGATTCCTGAGATGCAGGCAGCAATGAAACAGGGGCGAGTCACCTCGCGAGAGCTCGTCACCCAGTACCTGGTGCGCATCGCGCTCTACAACCGCAAGCTGAATGCAGTCATCACTGTAAATCCCAATGCTCTTGCCGAGGCGGACGCGCGCGATCGTGAACGCGCCCAGGGCAAGGTGCGTGGACCGCTGCACGGCATTCCCATCGCGCTCAAAGACAACATGCACACGACCGACATGCCCACGACCGGCGGCGCACTGGCATTTGACGCCCTGATCCCGCCTTACGAAGCCACGCTCACGAAAAATTTGCGGGCTGCGGGCGCGATCGTCCTCGCAAAAACAACGATGACGGAGCTCGCGAATTGGGTTGCGGGCGGGCCGACGCCAATGCCCGGCGGTTACAACGGGCTCATCGGATATAGCATGAATCCTTACGACCCCCGCCGAGACCCGCGGGAGAATACCTCCGACGGCCGTCCAGTTCTTCCCACCGGCGGATCGAGCTCCGCGGTGGGCACGGCTGCAAACTTCTGGGCTGCCAATGTGGGAAGCGAGACGTCCGGCTCAATTCTTAGCCCATCCAATCAAAACATGATCGTGGGCATCAAGCCCACCGTGGGCCGGATCAGCCGGCACGGCATTATTCCGATTACCGCGGACCAGGATACGGCGGGACCGATGGCCAAGACTGTCAGCGACGCGGCCATTCTGTTAGGCGCTCTCGAGAGCGCTGCGCCCGATCCGAACGATCCATCCACTCAGAAGTGCGCTCCACCGGCCGGCCGCGACTACCGGAAGTTTCTCAAGCCCGGCGGCCTGAAAGGAGCGCGACTCGGAATTCCGCGTGCCTTCTATTACGATCCGGTCGTGCCGCCGGGCGAGACAACGCCTCGAGACGGTCTCAATCCCGATCAGAAGAAGGTTATGGACGAAGCCATTGCGGCGCTGAAGCAGCAAGGCGCTGTAATTGTCGATCCAGCGGAAATAGCAAGCGTCGTCTCGCCGGATCCTCAGAATAATCTGATGAAGTGGAACACCTGTTCAGGGCTCGAAAACGCCAAGGGCAAGGATGCGGAATGCTCCGTAGTTCTTAAGTATGGAATGAAGCGCGATTTTAATAAGTGGCTGGAGTCGCTTGGCGTAGCGGCCCCGGTAAAGTCACTCGCCGAACTTCGTGAGTTCAACCTGGCTCACGCGAATTCGGGCGCCATCAAGTATGGCCAGTCGCAGCTGGATATCTCCGACGAAATGGATCTCCAGGCCGACGGCGCCCGGTACCAAGCGGACCGGGCAAAGGATTTGAGGTTGGCCGGAGTCGAAGGAATTGACGGAGCTCTGAAGAAATACAATCTAGATGCGCTCGTTTTTCCTGGCGCAGGCGGCGCGGCCATAGCGGCCAAAGCGGGATATCCCACGGTAATTGTCCCATTCGGAGTGGTTCCGAATGCCCCTACCGTTCCGTTTCCGCCGGGATTCGCGGCGAAACCCGCGCCTTTGGGTGTCGCCTTCACCGGCACCGCGTGCAGCGAGCCGAGATTGATCGAACTCGCCTACAGCTTCGAACAAGCGACCAAGCGACGCGTACCGCCGCTTTCTTTCCCCTAGTTGTGCCTCAATTTGAGTTGGACGGGCGGAGGAAGATTTTACGGGGTTGAGTAGGCAGGGTAACAGCAATGTCCCTGAAAATCACACGGGGCAGGTGAAGTTTCATCTTGAACGCTTGAGTTTAATATCATGTTGGGAAATGACGCCCGGTGCCGTTGTATTTCGCCGAGAGCAACCCTCGCAAGCGTTGTTCGAACGGCGAAATCTTATTTCTTGCTTTGATGCGTGGTCATCGCCGGCACCCAAGCGGGCGTTCCCTCTTCCCATTTGTCGCTGGTGATGGGCCGCTGGTTCGAGCCGTCCGCGTTCATGACGAAAAGCTCCGCATAGGGTTGTGGGCTGCCGTCATAGAGGGGGGTCTCATCGCGAAAGCCCAAGCGCGCGCTGCTGAACACAATGTACTTGCCGTCGGGCGACCACGCGCAGTGGGCATCGTTCCCGGGGGCAAACGTCAATTGCTTGAGGTCGGTGCCATCCGGCCGGATAGTGAAGATGTCGTAAGAGTTTGTGCCACCTGTTTCCCGTGTGAAGCCGATGCGGTCTCCCAGCGGCGACCACACGGGGAAGTTGTCGTTTCCCGACGTGAGCGTGGTGCTCTTGCCGTCGTCCACGTTCAGGATTTGGAGGCTCCGGTCGTCCTTTTTCCACACGCGATACACGATGTGCTTCCCGTCCGGCGACCAGCTCGGGAAGCCGCTATTGAGGGGGCCGCTGGTGAGTTCACGCTTTTCCGTGCCGTCCGCACGGATCAGGATCAGTTGCGAGGGTTTGGTTTCGCGATCGTTGAAAATTGCCCCGTATCCGAAAACAACCCACTGCCCATCCGGCGACCACGACGGCGAAAAAGCCCCTCCTCCGTCTTGCTGGAAGAGCTGCCTGCGATTCGTGCCGTCTACATCGCTCACGTAAACAGCAATCTTGTCGAAGGGGGTGAGTCTGAGCGCGCCGACATCCCCGAAGGGGCTGAGGGCCAATTTCCGAGTGCTCGAAATCGCGGGGAATTCGCCCGAGAATCGGAGTTCGAACGCCTGATCCTTGGCATAGATCGGCTCGTTCTGCTTCGAATCGTAGGCGAACTTTTCATAGACCAATTGTTTGCCGTCAGGTGACCATGCAGGATTACGGATCACCCCTGGAGCCGGCGCGTCCACTCCATGCTCTCCCGTGGTAAAGGACAATTCTCCCTTTTGTCCGGGTCCCTTAATGAGGTAGCCAATTCGATCCGCGCTCAAGAACTGCGGCGAAACTTTCAGGCCGGGGCCGGAGGTGCGCTCCGAACGGGCGCCCGTGGCCACCTCCACGGTGATGATCTGTGAGACTACTGTCCCCAAAAAACGCGCTGCAAATGTATATTCGGCGTCCAGGTCGTAAAAGACGATTTGCTTGCCGTCGGCCGACCACTTCGGCGAACCCGCCATTTCACCTTCCGGCGTAAGTTTGCGCAGACCCTCGCCATTGGGCTGAATCACGTAGATGCTTGCCGCTTGAATGTGTTCGAATCCAGGCAGGGGGAATTTGTGTCTTTTGAAGTCCGTTCCCCGGTCGGAGGAAAAGGCAATCCATTTGCCATCCGGCGACCAGGAGGGCCTGAAAAAGCCGTCCATTTTGCCCGCAGCTGCTTGCAGGGCCGGCGCGCCAGTAAGATTGCGCGCCTTTCGAGTTTTGATATCCAGGATCCAGATGTTGGTGGTTCCGCTGCCGCGCGTGGAGACGAATGCCAGTAGGTTGTCGTCCGGCGAAAGCGACGCCTGATCGTCAAATCCATCGTCGTCCGTCAGCCGCTCGATTCCGGAGCCATCCGGGTGCATTCGGTAAATATTCGCAGAGCCGTTGCGTTCGGACGTAAATACGATCCATTTGCCGTCGGTGGAATACATCGCGTCGTAATCCATGCTGCCACCGGAGTTGAGTTTGCGCTCCCCGCTTCCGTCCCCGTTGGCAATGAATAATTCTCCGCCGGAGGGTCCAATGCGGTTCGTCAAAATCGTGTTCTTGGTGAGCGGCGGCGTTGCCGAAGCAAGTGACAGGATCGCAAGCAACAGAAAAAACGAGGTGACCGTTATGCCGAATTTTTTCATGGAGAACCTTCCTTCTGATTCGCGAATCGTACGCTTCTCCCGCCCTCGACACAACGAAATTGCTGCGACAGCGGGCGACGCAAGATCGGCGAGGCTCCAACAGCTCATTCTCTCCGTCTAACTCGCCCCCGTTTCTCGCGCCAAGCCCCGGGAAGTCGTCTCATAGGAATGTCGCTTTTGGCCTCAGATAGCCGGAATTTGATTATCTTGTTCTGCCCGGAGTTGATTACAGGGGATGGTACACTGCCGCCACCACCGGTGTTGGCTATTTAAATGATTGTCTTCCGTTATGATCCGCAAAGGGAGGATAATCATTGCGAATCCCGCATTCCCAGGCGAGGAGACGATGATGCAAACCAGGCGAGTCTTGCTTATCGCAGCCGGCGTTCTTGCTGCTATCCTTTTTCAAATCGCGTCCGTTCGAAATCGCGCAGAGGCTCAGACGGCATCGGCGTTGAGCGGACAGGTCACCTCCGCTGAGGAAGGTCCGATGGAAGGCGTGGTGGTCAGCGCGAAGAAGGACGGCTCGACGATCAGCATCAGCGTCGTCAGCAACGCCGCGGGCCGCTTTGCTTTTCCGGTCGCGAGACTCGAACCCGGACACTACGCATTGAGCGCGCGCGCGGCCGGCTATGAACTGGACGGAGCCAGCGCCGCGGATATCGCCTCAGGCCAGGAAGCCAAGGCCGAGATCAAGCTTAAAAAAGTGAAAAACTTGCCCGCCCATCTCACCAATGCCGAATGGTTGATCAGCATGCCGGGCACGGAGGAGCAGAAACGCTTCCTTCTCAATTGCACCGGCTGCCACACGCTCGAGCGCATCATGAGGTCAACGCACGACGCGGACGAATTCATGCAAGTTTTCCAGCGCATGAGCCTTTATTATCCCGGCAGCACTCCCCTGAAGCCGCAGCGGCTCACCGGCACTGCCAGCCGCGATGTGGAACGCGGTGGCAACGGCAGGAAGACCGCGGAATGGCTCGCCAGCGTCAACCTGAGCCAGGAGCCGACCTGGACTTTCCCTCTGAAGACACAGCCGCGTCTTACGGGCAGGTCCACGCATGTGATCGTCACCGAATACGATTTGCCGAATTCCTTGATTCAGCCGCATGACGTGGTGCTCGATCGCGAGGGCAACGTCTGGTATTCCGACTTCGGCCAGATGTTCCTCGGCAAGATGGACCCGAAGACCGGCAAGGTGACGCAATATCCGATTCCGGTAGTCAAGCCGGGATGGCCGGTAGGCACCCTCGATCTGGAATTTGACGCGGACGACAATCCCTGGATCGGCGTGATGTACCAGAGTGCCATCGCCAAGTTTGATAGGAAGACCGAGAAATTCCAGATATGGTCCACGCCCAAGGAATGGGACACCGACGGCGGCCAGCTCGGCCATATCGCCATCGAAGGCACTCCTGCCGACAACAAGGTGTGGATCAAGAACTCGGATGGCAGCAACATTTACCGGCTCGATCTGATTTCCAACAAGATGGAGAACCTCGGCAACTTCAAGGATCCACAAACCGGCAAGCGCATCGGGCCTTACGGCATCCACTCGGACGCGCAGAACAACGTCTATCTGCTCGATTTTTCCGCCGGAAATATTGTCAAGATCGATGCCAAGACGGAGAAGACGACCGTCTACCGGACTCCGACACCGGACTCCCGCCCGCGGCGAGGCCGCGTCGATCGCGAAGGCCGGTTGTGGTTTGCCGAATATCAAGGCAACGCAATCGGCATGTTCGATCCCAAGACCGAACACATCACCGAGTGGAAGGTGCCAACCGCGTGGAGTGCTCCGTATGACGCCGTGGCCGACCGCAACGGTGAGGCCTGGACCGGGTCCATGCTGACCGACCGCGTAGCGCGCCTCGATATCAAGAGCGGCCAATACACGGAATACATGCTGCCGCGCCCGACCAACATCCGCCGCGTCTATGTCGACGATTCGAAGAACCCCGGCACGCTCTGGATCGGCAGCAACCACGGGGCATCGATTGTCAAGGTCGAGCCGCTGGACTAGAGTTCGTTCCGATTTGCACTTTTGGTTTCGGATGCCTTCGACGAATTGGATTGATTTTCGAGCACCACGTCGATGGTCGCCAGTACTGCAAGCTCACGGTGACTTGGAACTGCGCTTCAATAGGCAAATCCCACATTCCGAGAATCGGACTTCTCGAGACCAGGCCGTCGTCTGCGACTGGAATCTGCTAACAACCAATGGATCATCTAGTTCAAGGCAAGTGGAGCGGTTCTCGATAGTGACTCTTGGGGGGAGGAATGCGGCGATTAATGCTAGCGATTTTTTCTTTGGTGTTGGCAGTCCTAGCGGTAGCGTCCTATGCGCAAGAGAAGCTCCCACTTAAGCTGGTGGCGACAACCCCGATGCCAGGATTCACGGGCGATTTCGACCACTTCGGCGTCGATCTCAAGGGCAACCGTTTGTTCTTGGCGGCCGAAGATCAAAAAACAGTCGAGGTTTTTGACCTCCGGACTGGGGAGTGGATTCACAGTATTAAAGGCTTTGGTCACCCCCTCACGATGGCTTATCTGCCCGAGTCTGATCGCCTGATCGTCACGAACGGGGACACCGATGACGTTGCGTTAGTGGACTGCAAGGAATACAAGATTCTCAATACTCTCAAACTGGGCAAGGGTGTGGATCACAGCGCTCTCAATCCAATAAATAAATACCTTTACGTGGAAAACGGGGCCGCGCCGGACGGGAAGACGCATTCGCTCAGCATTATTGATACGAATACTTTCAGGATCGTCGGGGAAATTCCCGGGCTTCCAGGCGAGTCGAATGAAAGCATGGTCATTGACCGCGCAGGGAAAAAACTGTATGTGAACCTCACGGGCTCGGATGAGGTTGGAGTCATCGATCTGAATATCCGTCAAATAATTGCCAGATGGCCATTGCCCGATGCGCATGTGGCCCATGCGATCGCTTTGGACGAATCCAATCGTCGACTGTTTACCGCCACCCGTAAGCCTCCGCAGTTTATTGTTTTTGACATCGACACCGGCAAAGTCGTTACCTCTGTCCCTTGTGTCGGTGTGAATAGTGACATGTCGCTCGACGTTGCAAGCAAACGAATTTATGTAACGGGAAGCGATACGGCATCCGTTTTTGAACAGCGCGATGCGGACCATTACGAACACATCGCTGAGGTGCCAACAGCCTACCGTGCCAAATCGTCAGTTTTTGTGCCTGAGCTGAAACGGCTTTACATCGCCGATTCAAGCAAAGGAAAGCCAGATGCGAAAATGGCGCTACAGATTTTCGAAGTTCAATGATTTTGATGGGCCGATTGGGTGCCCTCGGGATCAGGAAATCTGATCGCCAACCTGGTGTGACAGCGGTTGTCCCTTGCGCATGCGCTTCCCGTCTATCCTTAATGAAGCGGTGGCGCTTCGATTCGATGGGCCAGCCCCTGATATACATTGCCAGCTCAACCGGTCGATCCTCCCGACGGAAGGAAGCCATATTCCGAGGAGTGGATCGCTGGCGATCTAGCCAAAAACGGTCTCAGCGATTCAAGACAGCGTTGCGCTTACTCTCCAAAAGGTTCAAGACCTTCTCTGCCTTGTCGGCTTTGACCCCCACTTCTTCCAGCGCATCGCGAAAATGTGTGAGGAACATGTCGAAGTGAGCGTCTTTCAGCCCTTGTTCACGCGCCCCCGCGTGGGCGGTGGGAATCTCTTTTCCGGAATATACGGTTCGCCCGCCGAGAAGCATGGAAATAAACATGCTCTGCCGCGCGTGTAAGTGCGCCATATCCGTACTTTTAAAGAATTGGCAAATTCTGCTATCGGCAAGGACTCTGCGGTAGAAGGATTCG
>Ga0210409_10003770_pt1 | contig 16678 bp, 16 predicted proteins | sample IncBWH17MmetaG_FD_161649 | JGI IMG/M metagenome (GOLD analysis project Ga0210409, IMG submission 161649) | Forest soil microbial communities from Barre Woods Harvard Forest LTER site, Petersham, Massachusetts, United States - Inc-BW-H-17-M | ecosystem: Environmental > Terrestrial > Soil >...
GGCCGATCTTTACGCGGCCTTGAAGAATGGCCTGGAACTGATCGTTGATACGCACTTCGCCGGGGCTGCGGTAGTCGTAAACGTCGTAATCACCGGCCGGGCTGAAAAAGTAAGGAGGGCTACCTCCGGGCTGGCACACATTCTGGTAATAGCAGCCGTAGGGGTAGGCGATGTTGTCATCGAGAAGCGTGTGGGAGCGGCCGACAGCCACGAAAAAATGCCAGTAAGTGGAAAGATTACGGTCGAGGCGGATGCCGGTGTTGAAATCGTCGAAAGTGTTTGGCTTGGCCCACGGCTGATAGCCGAGCATGACGTCCGGGGAAACATCGGTGGGCACAGTGGCGCCGCCGAGGAGTTGGTAGCCGCCCACGGAACGCTGCACGAGATGCTGGTATTCGAAATCGCCCTTCAGGAACGTGTCCTTGCTGATTTTCCAATCCGCGGCAATCGCGCCCATCGCTCGCGCACCATCGGCGCCGTGAACGTAGGAGCGGATTTCCTCTCCAGCGAGATTTGCGCGCACGCCGAACTGCTTTTGCGCGCCGAAGAGCGTGCCAACATCCAGGCCACCGTAAGCTGTGCCACGGTGATCGGTGGAAAAATTCAGTGTGCGGACGGTTGCGGGGCGCTTGGTGACGTAGTTGATCAGGCCGCCACCGGAGGCGACACCGCTTTCGAGGCCGTCGACACCCTTTAGTATTTCGACAGATTCCTTATTTTCGAGAGGAACGAGTTGCTCGCCCGCGATGGTGAGGCCATTTATTTTCAGGCCGGAAGCGAGATCCAGAGGGAAGCCGCGAATTTCGAAATCCTGATACCAGCCAACGGGAGCGTAATCTTCGCCGACGGAGGCATCGTTTTTTGCGACGTCGGAAAGCAGACGGGCTTGCTGATCGTCAAGGAGGCTGCGAGAGACGACCAGAGCGGAAATGGGAGTTTGTTGAATGGGGAGATTGGAGAGATTGCCGATGGCGAGGGATTCGGGCGCGTAGTCATCTTGCGTGGCGCCTTGCACAACGACTACTTTCCGATTGGATTCCACGATGAGCTTGACGGGAAGATCGTGGGTAGCGCCTGCGGAGACGACAACCTTATCAGCGTGAAAATTCTGAAAACCGCGGGCAGCGATTTCGAGGCTGTAAGTGCCAACGGGAAGAGTTGTGAAAATGAATTCGCCGGTAGCGGTGCTGAGCGCGGTTTGAACCTGATGGGTCAATTCGTTTGTCGCGTTGACCTGAGCGCCGGTGACTACGGCACCGGAGGGATCGGTGATCGTTCCCTTGAGAGTTCCCGCTGGGTTTTGGGCCGAGCTACGATACGCGCACAATAGGGCGAGCAGAATACCTATAAGGCTGCGGATTGCGTTTCGAACTGCCCTGGACCTCATGTCCTTTTGTGCCCCGGAATAGACCACGAACAAGGATAGCGGATTGATGGAGCGAAAGGCCTATGCAAAGAGCGCGCCGAAAGAAATGAAATCACCGATGCATACGCTTTAGTAGCAATACCTCGGTTCGAGGGGGCCGTCAAATTTCGATTATTTATGACCGCTCATCGCGCGGGTGATGAAGTCCGGGGCTTGGAGAGTGTCGCGCAAAACTTTGCTGTACAATGTGGCCCTCTGAGTAATTTATGAAGCTGCCTAAGGCGGAAAACAAAATGAAATCCTCGAAACTTTCGATAATCGGGTTACTTGCGCTGTTAGCGATTGCGGTGGTCGTTGCCGGGAGCGTATTGCGGGCGGCAAGTCCCCAGCCTGGGCCATCGGGCTATCACCTTGTGAAGAACATTCCGGTTGGAGACGAAGGGGGATGGGACTATCTGACCGTGGACGCCGATGCGCGGCGATTGTACCTTTCGCACGCGACGAGGGTTTTGGTGTTTGACGCGGATTCGAACGCGCAAGTCGGCGAAATCCCCGATACTCAGGGGGTGCATGGAATTGCGTTGGCGGCGGATTTGGGGCGCGGCTTCACGAGCAATGGACGCGCCAATACCGTTACGATCTTTGACCTGAAAACGTTGAAGGTTGTCGGATCCGCGAAAACTGGAACGAATCCGGATGCAATTCTTTATGATGGCGTGACGAAACGGGTGTTCGCGTTTAACGGGCGCAGCAAGGACGCCACGGTGATCAACGCCGCGGACGGCAGCTTCTTGAGCACGTTCGCTGTCGGAGGCAAGCCGGAGTTTGCGGTGTCCGATGGCAAGGGAAGCGTGTACGTAAATGTGGAAGATACTTCGGAAATACTGCACATTGACGCGCAGAAAATGACCGTGCTACATCGCTGGCCGCTGGCGCCCTGCAAGGAACCCAGCGGATTGGCGATGGACTTGAAATCGCGGCGTTTGTTCGCGGTGTGCGACAACGAGATGATGGCGGTGGTCGACGCGGATTCCGGGAAGGTTGTGGCCACACCAAAGATCGGCGAAGGACCGGACGCCGCGGCATTTGACCCGGCAACGAATTATGCGTTTTCTTCCAACGGCGAGACTGGAACGCTAACGGTAATTCATGAAGATGCGCCAGACAAATATTCGGTAGTGGAGAACGTAGCGACCAAGAAGAGCGCACGAACGATGGCGCTGGATGCCAAGACTCACAATATTTTTCTTCCAGCTGCCGATATGATTCCGCCCGCGGCTGGCCAAAAATGGCCGAGCGTCAAGCCAGGGACGCTGGAGTTGCTTCTGTTATCCAAATGAATTTTTGGCTGGGATGATTGAACCTTGAAGCCACTCCGGCGTCAATTCCAGTTCTTCCAGCAAAGAATTCATGAGACTGCCGATGGTTGACAAATGGGTCCGTACTCCTCCAGAATGCCATAAGGCGAACAAAAAGCGAATACTCCCTCCTTCTCTGCCTCGCCCAAACCACCATGCACTCGAAATCCGCCGCTTTGCGCCTTCACGTGGAGTCCGCTCTTGCCGGACGCATTGCTTCTCCATTTCGTGAGCCGCACATTGAAATTCCCTGCACAGTGCCGGCAGGCATTCCTGCTCTGGATGAAGCCACGGGAGGCCTTCCGCGTGGCTGCCTGACGGAAATGTACGGGCCACCGTTTTCAGGGAAAACTTCTGTTTTGCAATCGGCGCTGGCGGCGCGCATGGCGAATTCGGAAGCCTGCGCACTGATCGATGCACAAGATTCTTTTGATCCGGTGTGTGCGGAAGCCGCCGGGGTTTCGCTGCGCCGGTTGCTGTGGATTCGCTGCAAGAATCTGGACCATGCGTTCCGCTCCGTGGATGTGCTGCTGAATGGCGGGGGATTCGGAATGGTGGCGATGGACTTGAGCGACGCTCCGCCGCGATTGGTTCGGCAAATTCCCTTGAACGTATGGTTTCGGTTGCGGCGCAGTGTAGAAAATACTTCGACCATCCTTCTGGTTTTGTCGCGGGAATCCAACGCAAAGACATGCGCGTCCCTGGTGCTGCGCCTGGAAAAAGAAACCGCGGCCTGGTCGTTACGGGAGCGCGCAGAACCCTCGCACGTTGTTCATACGCCGGCCTGCTTACTTGACGGGTGGACCACCACCGGTGAAGTGATTCGTTCCAGCGCGCGGCGCAAAATTTTCCATTTCCCAAGCCAGGCGACAACTCCGGGAAGCCCTGGCAATGATTTTGTGCGTTTCGAATTGCGAACGAATCATTTGCCTGAAAATTCGTCACAAGACCTGGGAGTTCTCCCTGGAAAAAACCCGAGAAAAGAAAGGACGAAAGACCCTGGTTGAACCTTCCCAGTTCTCTGTGGGCCATCGCGAACCGTCATGCCGTTTGCTGCGATTTTTATTCCCAATTTTACGTTTCAAGCCATCGTTCGTTGTGAACCGGAACTGCGGATGCAACCTGTGGCGGTCATCGAAGGGCAGCCACCGATCTATTACGTCGTTGCGGTCAACCGGCTAGCGGGAAAACTCGGCGTGGCTGTTGGAATGACCAAGGCCAACGCTGAACAATTCCAGCAAGTACAAATCCGACCTCGCAGCCGTAGCCAGGAAGATACAGCGCATCGGGCACTGCTCGATGCGGCTTGGTCGGTCTCCTCTCGCGTGGAAGATGCAGCGTCGGACACCTTGCTCCTGGATCTTTCCGGACTCGCGCGACTTTTTGGGACTCTGGAAGAGATTGCGCAACGCATTCTTACTCGCACTTCGGAACTGGGGTTGGATTCGCACGTAGCCGTATCCGCAAACGTGGAAACGGCTCGGGTTGTTGCGCGCGCTTTACCAGGAATCACCGTGGTGCCGGATGGACAAGAGCGCCGCTTCCTCGAAACGCTGCCGGTCGAGATGCTTTCGCCCAGCGCACCACTTGCGGAAATCTTGGAACGCTGGGGAGTGACTACCTGTAAATCGCTCGCTTCGCTGCCGGTGCTTTCTCTTTCGGAATGTGTCGGGCAAGAGGGTGTGCATTTGCATGCGCTGGCGAACGGAAAAGGAAACCGTTCGCTGCTCATCAGCCAACCCAGTGATTGTTTTGAAGAAGGGTTCGAGCTGGAAGATGCGGTGGATAATCTGGAGCCGCTTTCGTTTCTCTTGGGCAGATTGCTTCAGCAGTTATGCGCTCGTATCAGCGCACGGGCCCTTGGTATCGCAGCGATTCACATAACGTTCGAACTGCAGCCCGCGTTTGAAAGTTCGTTTGATTCTTCCCACCCATTTTCCAGCGGACAATTACCGTCCAAAACATTTTCCTGCACATTGAAATTGCCGGTTCCGTTGCAGAATCCCACGCTGCTTTTGAAACTTCTGCGCCTTCGCCTGCAATCCAAGCCACCCGGTGCGCCGGTGCAGAAAATTCATATGGTGGCGGAGCCTGGGCGATCTCGCGCGATACAGAGCGGATTGTTCGTTCCCGCTTCGCCCGATCCGCAAAAGCTCGAACTCACCATCGCGCGCATCGCTGCGGTTGTTGGCGAAAACAATGTTGGATCGCCGCAATTGCTGGATACCCATCGACCCGACGCTTTTCACATGCAGAAATTTTCGGTTGCGCCTGCCGCGCATCCTGTACGCGAAGTGAATTCCGGAAGACATGCGGGATTTCGCGTTTTCCGGCCGGCGCTTCCGGTATGGGTAAAGTTGCAGGGAAAGTGTCCGGTGCGCGTTGGTTTTCAGGGCATGCTCGGAAATGTGGTGCGCGCTTCAGGTCCCTGGCGCACTTCGGGCGATTGGTGGGAAGAACAATCCTGGCAGGAAGATGCCTGGGATCTGGAGATTCATTTCGTTTCCACACCGCCATTGGTGCAGGGGTCCGCGCACGGTCCGGTGCAAGGTCTCTACCGCATTTCCTACGATCTTTCCCTGGAAAAGTGGTGGATGCGAGGAGTGTACGATTGATGTACATCGAACTCCACGCGCGGTCGGCGTTCAGTTTTCTTGAGGGAGCTTCGAATCCGGAAGCTTTTGTTCAGGCGTGCGTCGCACACGGCATGCCGTCCATGGCTTTGCTCGATCGCGACGGGCTTTATGGCGCGGCGCGTTTTCATCTGGCTGCACAAAAAGCAGATATGCAGGCGCACATTGGCGCGGAAGTAAGTTGTGTTGGCGGATGGCGCTATCCGTTGCTGGTTATGTCGGCGGAGGGATACCGCAATCTTTGCCAGTTGATCACGCGCATGAAACTTCGCGCGAGCAAAAGTGAAGGTGCCATCGAAACAAAAGAGCTTGCGGAGTTCAGCAACGGTTTGATCTGCCTAACCGGCGGAAGTGAAGGACCACTCGCGCATGCGTTGCACAATGGAGGAAAAGAAAAGGCGTGCGAACATCTTGAGGAACTGTGCGCGATATTCGGAAAACAAAATGTATACGTGGAGCTGCAGCGACACTTTTCGATGGAAGAGGAGCGCCGCAATCAGGCAGCCGTAGAACTCGCATACGCCATGCATTTGCCGCTGCTTGCTACCAACGGGCCTTGCCATGTTGCTCCGCAAGATCGCGAATTGCTGGATGTCTTCACTTGCATCCGCCACCACCGGGTTCTTTCCAACGCGGGGCGCTTGCTCTCTACCAATAACGAACGGCACCTCAAATCCCCGGCGCAAATGACTTCCCTGTTTGCCGATCTGCCGGAAGCCATTCTCAACACCGAAGAGCTTGCTTCGCGATTGAAGTTTACACTCAAGGATCTTGGTTACCAGTTCCCCATTTATCCGACACCCGATAACGAATCGCAGATTGTTTTTCTGCGGGAACGCACACGGGAAGGGATGGTTCATCGCTACGGGCCCGATAATGAGCGCGCTTCACTACAAATCCAACGGGAACTTGCCGTCATCGAGAAGCTTGAGCTTGCCGGCTATTTTTTAATCGTGTGGGATATCGTTCGTTTCTGCCGGGAAAAGAATATTCTGGTGCAAGGAAGAGGCTCTGCCGCAAACAGCGCGGTGTGCTACTCGCTGGGTATCACGGCCGTCGATCCCGTCGGCATGAACCTTCTCTTTGAACGGTTTCTTTCCGAAGAGCGCGGCGAATGGCCGGACATCGACTTGGACCTGCCAAGCGGCGACCAGCGCGAACGCGCGATTCAATATGTTTACGAGCGCTACGGAACACTTGGCGCGGCGATGACCGCAAACGTCATCACCTATCGCGGCAAGTCCGCCGCTCGCGAAATCGGGAAAGTGCTTTCGCTGGACTCCGAAACGCTGGACCGGCTCTCCAAGCTGGTGAGCGCATGGGAATACACGGATTCAAAGGACACGCTCGCGCGGCAGTTTAAGGATGCCGGTCTGGACTTCGCACAGCATCGCATTCGAAAGTTTTTTGAGTTGTGCCAGAAAGCACAGGATTTGCCGCGGCATCTTGGGCAGCATTCTGGCGGAATGGTGGTTTGCCAGGGCCAGCTCAATTCCGTTGTTCCGCTGGAACCGGCAACCATGCCTGGCCGCGTGGTGGTGCAGTGGGATAAAGAGGATTGCGCGGACATGGGCATCGTTAAAGTGGATTTGCTGGGCTTGGGAATGATGGCGGTGCTGGAAGATTCGCTACAACTTATTAGCCGCCATCATGATGAAGAAATTGATCTGGGCCGCTTGCCGCAGGACGATCCGGCAGTTTATGGAGCGTTACAAAAAGCCGACACCATCGGATTGTTTCAGGTGGAGAGCCGGGCGCAGATGTCCTGCCTGCCGCGCCTGCGGCCAAAATGTTTTTACGATATCGTCGTGCAAGTGGCCATCATCCGCCCGGGCCCAATCGTCGGAAAAATGGTGCATCCATACCTGAACCGGCGATTGGGCCGAGAACCCGCAGAGAGTCTTCACCCGCTGCTGGAATCCACGTTGTCGCGTACGCTCGGCGTGCCGTTGTTTCAGGAGCAATTGCTGCGCATCGCCATGATTGCTGCGGGATTTTCCGGCGGTGAAGCGGAAGAACTACGCCGCGCGTTTGGATTTAAACGCTCCGCGGCGCGGATGAAGGAAGTGGAAATCAAGCTGCGCCGCGGAATGGATGCCAAGGAAATTACCGGAACCACGCAAGACCGCATCATTCAGGCCATTACGTCTTTTGCGCTGTATGGATTTCCGGAGTCGCATGCGGCGAGTTTTGCGCTCATCGCTTATGCCAGCGCTTATTTGAAATGCCACTATCTGGCGGCATTTACCGCCGCGATGCTGAATAACCAGCCCATGGGCTTCTACCAGCCGATAACCCTGATGAAGGATGCGCAGCGCCATGGCCTAAAATTCAAGCCCATCGACGTTACGCGCTCTGATTTCAGTTGCACGCTAGAAGAGAGTCCTCGTGGATTCGTCGTGCGCATTGGCCTGCGCTACGTAAAAACGTTGCGCAAAGAAACGGCGTTACAAATAATCGAACAACGCACCACAATTCCTTTTACCTCGATAGAAGATCTGAAACAGCGTGTTCCGCAAATCCAAAAGGATGAACTGCGCGCACTGGCAAGTGTGGGTGCGTTGAATTTTATTTCCAGCAATGCGCAAATTCACAGGCGCACGGCTTTGTGGCAGGTGGAGAGCGCCAGCCGCGCTTCCGGCCCGCTATTCAAAACACGCAAAGGAATGGCGGATCCCAGTGCAAACGCTGTTGAAGACACTGGTGGTTCCGAATTGTTGTCGCCGCTGGATCCCATGAATCGACACGAGCGGCTCAATGCGGATGTTCGCGGAACGGGGCTGACTTTCGAACACCACCCGATGGCGCACCATCGTTTGCGGTTGGATCGCGAAGGAGTTGTGCCCGCGTCCAGATTGGCGGCACTGCCGGACGGAACATTTGTAACCGTTGCTGGAGCTGTTATCGTTCGGCAGCGCCCCGGTACCGCCAAGGGATTCGTGTTTCTCAGCCTCGAAGATGAAACGGGGATCGCCAACATCATCATTACTCCGCCGCTCTTCGAGAAAGAGCACGTCACGGTTGTGCATCAGTCATTCCTTACTATTACCGGAACGCTGCAAAACCAGGATGGAGTGGTATCCGTGAAAGCCGGCAGGATTGAGCCGTTGTTTTACCCGCTGGCGGAAACGCTATCGCACGACTTTCATTAAGCACGCCACAAGCTTATCGGGAGTGTGCACCAAGATGCAGCAATCGAACGGGAGACTGTCACCAAATGCGGGAATACGCTACAATGCTTCCAGACGTTAGCCGCGGAGAGGTGGCAGAGCGGCTGAATGCGGCGGTTTGCTAAACCGTTTTAGGGACTAAACACCCTAACGGGGGTTCGAATCCCCCCCTCTCCGCCAGAATTCTTTATCCCCCATATTTCCATTCACTTCCGTCGTGTGAAAACGAGCGGCTACTGTCCGGGCTAATATTTTCGTTGGGGTGTGTTCGTAGCCCCATTCAGTAGCCCGCGGGGTTAAGTGGAGTGTTTTGTCGCGGGAGTGGAGAGCATGACACTCTCACCGTAGCCCTGGGAAGAGCTTCGTTCAGCGCTGCCCCAAGCGGTTCGCGGAACAATGGAACCGTGGAAGCGGATTCACGGGAGGCAAAAGGGGCAGTGATGGAACTATCGCTTCGATGGCCAGTGCTTTCGATTCATGGTGAACTCGCGCGGGTCCATCTCGAGGTCTTCGTTTTCAACAGTGTCATCCCAGGCCTCAACCGGCTCGCGCATCACTAGAATTGACAAGACCGCTTGGTAGGTAGGAAGCGGTACGGAGTGCTCCCAAATGACAGCGTCTTCCTTGAGACCCTCTTCGAATAGCCACGATGATGCGCGAAGTGGCTCAAGACTATTCGGCACTGGGCGATTCTTGAAGCAATCAGCGGCAAAAGTAGCGTCGCTAAGCTCCCCTTTCCGCACCCAGCGAACGAAGTCATCTGAGGATTTGTACCAGAGTACACGTTTGTCTTGGGACCAAACCACGGCCGCACGAAAAGACGTTAGGCTCATGAGTCGAAAGGCCGAAGCTGTCAAAGAAGCCCCACTGAGTGACGCTACGGAGCGTACCGAATCCATAGCAGGCTCGACCTTGAGATATGGACCTACAAATTCCCTGGGCATGAGAATTTCAGCAGCAAAACGATTTGCGTCTAGCTCCTGTCGAAGAAGCTGCTCGCTCCAATTCTCTATCTTGTTATTCGCGCATGGACTGGAAAGGCCCTGCTGGTCCGGCAGGAGAAAATGTGCACACTCGTGAGCAATGGTGAATCGCTTGCGGGACTCTTCCCGAATTCCTGAGTTGACGACAATATATCCGCGGGGAAAACCTTTGATGCGGAGAAGTGCACCCTCATAACTGTCGGCCTCGCGATATACGACCTCTAGTCCAATTTCCCGGACCACTTCGGGCAACCGCTTTCCGCAATCGGCGCCAAAGTGTCGCAAAAATGATTGGCTCACGAGCAAAACAGGATCAGGTTTGTGGTTCATTCTCTTTCTTAACCTTTTCCTTCAGTTCTGCCTCCAATTCGTCCAGCCCTCTCTGGTCGGGCTCCGAAAGATCATCCAGTGCTCGATAGGCTCGCGCACCTTCGAGGCTTGTTGGTAAGGCAAAGGTAGAGCGGAACTTCTCCAGCCACCGCTCGGCAAATGCCGTAGCCGCTACCGGGTCGCTCGGCAGTTGGTCCATCGGGCGCGTCGAATCAACTGCACGTTTGAGGGAGAGCGGTACCGCTCTGTTCGCCAAACGCTCCCTCTCAGCGAGCTGCTTCACACTCTCATGGAACCGTGCCCTTAGATCGTCCGGGTCAACTCCTGTCTCGCGCAATTCTTTTCGGACCCCCTCGGCGGTCAGGGCTTCGTCATCTTCAGTCAAGCGCATTGCCATATTGCGGATGTCTTCAAATAGTCGCTCGGTTTTCTTTTTAGACATGTTCCGCCTCTTTGGTACCGCGAGAAGCAGCGAGCTTCCTTAGCCTCAGTTTGATTCGTTTCTTCCGGTTTTCGATATCGGCAACGGTCGTGCTAAGTAGTCGGGCCAGTTCCTGGTTGGAAAAGGCATTGTAGCCTTTGTGGTCTAGTTGAAGTCCGACAATTTCCTTCAGCTCGGGCTCCAAGTCAAACTGCTTCAGTACCCATTCAACCTGTTGGCGCCTTTGGACTTCACCCTCGGGAGTCTCGAACGTTTTTGCCAACTGCTCCAGCGTTATGCCAGCCTCATCTTCATCGTCCCCGTAGGCATCTACGTAGACAGTCGTGCGATACCGCTTTGATTTCTTGAGGTCGAGAAAGTCTCGTTCAAGAACCTTTCGGAGATATGCAAGAACTGTTGCTGTCGTCGGTTCTGCTTTCTGTTCGGACCACTTGACGCTTGTATTCAGCGGATCAACAAACTTCAGCAATGTCACCATCGCGAGATCTTCGGCGCTCTCACCGCCCGGCAGAATCCTTTCCTGGAGCCCCGCGCACACCATTGCCGCGGAGAGGCTCTGGGCGTACAACACCAGCCTATTTAGGACCTCCTCAAAATCGACTGCAGTAAAGGAAGGCTCCGTCATCTGATCCTTCAGCGGCCGTAGTATATGCGATTCTCTCGCACTCGTTTTGCCGCGCCGGACCAAAAATATCTTGATCCCGGATCATGCGGCAAAATCCCATCGGTCCAATCGCAATAAGAGCATGGGACAGTATCTTGGCGCGACCGGGAACTCGAACATCGCCCCGGCTGCTGTCTCAACGACTGGGTAGGTTCGATCCAAATCCGAAAATCATAGAAACAATAGGAGCTATTATGGAAGAGCGCAGCGCTGAAGTAATCGAAGAAATCTCTCCGGAGCACGTAGATCTTGTGCTCGTCGAGGTCGAGCGGCACGGCGGGCATGGTAAGCACCATCATCCCCATCTTGTTACCGTCACCGTGGATTCATTTCCCAAACAAGTCCGTCCCGGCCGATATCTGGTGAGCGTTTTCAAGAAGGCGGTCGGGGTCGATCAGAGTTATGAATTGGAGGAGCTGGTCAACGGGAAGCTGGCGCCCCTTGCCGATGACGCTAAGATTCGAGTCAAGGGGGGTGAATCGTTCATCAGCCACGTCCGCGGTGGCGCCTCCTCATGATTTCTGAAGAGCACATGGAGGAGCTAAGGGCGTTCTGTAAGGACGTCCGCGAGATGCAGCAAGGCGGCGAGGCCTTCCTGTATCTGGAAGGTCTGCGGCTTCCACCAGATCGTCAACCTGCCGAGGTTGATGCCTTGCTCTGCTTGCATACCCGCGAAGGTTACATCACGCGTCTGTATCTCTCTGCTCGCATCGCGGACCGGGGAGCAAACTGGACCGCGGCGTACCTACTCGATCGCCAGTGGCACACCTGGTCTTGGCAAGGAGTGACTCCGAACCAGCGCCCAGCTCAGGTCTTGGCGGGTCATCTTAAGGCACTTCAGTGAGAATTCACTTCAAACTCACAGAGGACCTGGTGCGAAAGATGCGGGGCGACCTGCTCCGTCCCCATGGGCATGCAGCCGAACGCGTCGGGTTCATATCCTGTCGCTTCGGAACTTCCGACGACGGCCTCCTCATTCTCGGACGCGACTACCATCCCGTCGAGGACGAGCATTACGAATTTGATCCCATGGTTGGAGCGCGTTTCGGCGCCGCAGCAATCCGATCGGCATTGCAGATCGCTCTTTCGAATGGTGTTGGAATTTTCCATATTCACTGCCACGAGCATCTGGGAGAGCCGAGACCAAGCCGGGTGGACTGGACCGAATGGGCAAAATTTGTTCCAAATTTCTGGCACGCGCGTCCTGAGCTGCCTCACGGAGCCTTGCTTTTAAGCACGAATCGGATGAGTAGCTGGTGCTGGTTTCCGGGTCAGAACGATCCAATGAAAATTTCTCGATTCACGGTAGTGGGTCAACGGCTAAGGTATTGGGAGGCAGTATGATGAACTGGCAAGCTCGGCAGGGTTTTCTCGGTCAGGAAAGTACGGACGTTCTTCGAAACGGACGTGTCGGAATCGTTGGACTGGGTGGCGGCGGTTCGCATATAGCCCAGCAGTTGGCGCATATCGGAGTCGAAAACTTTGTGTTGTGCGATCCAGACCACTACGAAGATAAGAATCACAACAGAACGGTTGGGGGGACGCCTGCCGATGTTGAGGCCAAAACACCTAAAGTGCGGATCGCGCAACGGCTGATCAGAGACATCAATCCGAAAGCAAGAGTTAGTGCGGTGAAACATAGATGGCAAAACGCGCTGCCATTTCTTCGCGGATGCGACGCCGTCTTCGGCTGCGTGGACAGTTATACGGAACGTGATCAATTGGAGAGAGTGAGCCGGCGTTTTTTAGTCCCGTATATCGACATCGGAATGGACGTGAGCATAGCTGAAGCCGGGCATGCGGTGCACGGCCAAGTAGTTCTGTCGCTCCCTGGAAGCCTTTGCATGCATTGCTTCAACTTCTTGCGGCCGGAACTTCTGGAACTGGAAGCGCAAGACTACGGCCGGGCGGGCGGGCGACCGCAGGTCATCTGGCCGAATGGCGTTCTGGCATCAACCGCTGTCGGATTGTTCATCCAGCTGATCTTGCCGTGGCATAGGGACGTGCGTCTAGGATCCGTCATGTACGATTACGACGGCAATCGTCACACCATGATTTTGAGCCCCCGCGTGAGTGCATTGTCGTCGGTCGCTTGTTCACACTTTGATGGTTTGGAGGGCGAAGGGGATCCTTTCTGGAATGCAGGAGACGCGATCAACCCAACCATGCAGGCAGGCGTGAAGATTTTGCATCCGGACAGTTCGACTACGTCTTCGATTTAATGCGAACTTTCAGTTCAAAATACTCTCCGACCCGGCCCACGACTTTGGCCTCAAGCTGTTCGCTCGTCAATTCTTCAAGAGCTTGAAACAGACCCATCTGTTGCGGGAGAGGGGGCGCGTTTGCTGATCTAGGTCCAAATGCGTCCGCACCAAAATCATAATCTTTGAAGCGGAGGGTCATACCTAGCAATTGACACGCCCTCTTTAAGATTTCCCCACCTGGCGTCGATTTTCCCGTCAAGTATAGCCATAGCGTTTGTCGCTTAATCTGCAAAATCTCCGCTGCTTCGGATCGCGTCAAACCTTTTGCGTCAAGCGCGTTTTTCAGTTGGCGCGCTATTTCGCGACGCAACTCAGGATCGTTTGACCTCTTTGACATAGATGGAATTTATTGTTGACACACCGAGATTGTCAATTAAACTATGCTGTCAAGTTTAATTGACACAAATTGTTGGAATCCTGTTGTTTTCGCTTTTTATTCGCCACTATACTATGGCTAGCCGTTCGCCATTAGGAGGAGCGATGAACGAGAACCCCGACAGTCGCTCTCGATATTTAGCGCTAGCGCTGGCATCACGAAAGGCCCTTCGTTCCCTGAGCGACTATGTGAAACAGGGCACCATTGACGAGCAGCTCGAATCGATGGTCGGTGAAGTGGTTGAAAGCCTCAAAGCGACGCGAGACGCGAATAACTTGTTTGGTCCGACACCAAAGGAATCGCCGTTTACAAACTACGAGCAGGTGGTGACGCTCGACGAAGTCGAAAGCGACCTAAAAAATCAGAACATAGACATAGTACAAAAACTTTCCAAGCCACTAAGTCTCCATGTAGATGAGAATTCACGCAGACGCGATGCAGCAGATGCGATTCGTTTTTTTTATGCTTTAGAAAATCGTGCACTGCATCATTACAGTAGCCAGATTGGTTCTCGTGAACCATAGATGGGGGGCACAGCGGACATCACGAACGATGCCGCATCCCTATATAGATTCGTGGAGTCAATCCAGACGTTCTGCGAACTGCAGCGCGGTTTTCCCGCCTATCTAGAGGGATCAAGGGTATTCCTCTCTCTGATCGAAGAACTTTCCCGCTCGACAAAGAAATATTCTGCGGACTTTCCGGCCGGGCTTCCAACCAATTCCGATGACTATCGAGTATATCGGCAGGAACTGCGGACTCTGCGGTACGGTTGGTACTATGTGCATCGCTTCGTGAAACCGATCGCGGATGCAGATACTCTGCGGCTTCCGGGTTCCCTCATCAACAGCCTGGTGCGACGACTGCGTTCAGTGGAATCCTTTGGAGATTCGAAACTCGCCATTTTGCACATAAGAGAACTGAACTACTTGCAGGTTATTGCGAGTGGTGTACGCGAAGCCATCACGCAAATTTCCAGTTTCGTCGGATCTTCATCGTCATTTCCGCCCGATCTGGGGTTGATTGGGATTCCGTACTCGCAAGCGAAGGCGGTGTTTCTCAACTCTCTAATCGCGCACGAGATTGGCCACTTCGTCTTTGAAAAACGACAACTCAAGGACGCGCTCGCACTCAAGATTCACGCAATCCTAAATTCGACGTTTGCACCAGTCAAGGACTTGGTCCAAAAGATTGGCGATAGTCGGCGGATACCAACGGCGATAGCGGATTGGTCGGAGGAATTGTTTTGTGATTTGTTTGCCGTTCGGTTCATCGGCCCTTGCTACAGCTACGCATTCATCGAGATTTTCGACCTGACGAACTATCTCAGTCGTGACGGCAGTCTCGACAAGGACGCAGCGGCTCTTGCAGTTGAATTTTCATACTCCCATCCCGCGTATCTCTACCGAATTCAGAAACAAGTCGAGATGCTGAAATCGATTGGCTGGTGGCCCCACATTCGAGCGTCGCAGTCTACATGCCAGAAGATCCTTGAGAATTCTGAGAGTTTGGGTACGTCTTACTTCTCATTTCCGTTTGGATCAGATCTACAAAAGTATTTTATTGATTGTCTCGATCAGGTACTGACCGAAATCCGAACGGCGATCGAAGAGTCGTTAAAGGGACTGGACACGGGAGTCGCAGAGTATTCGCGTCTGAGCCGGACTGTTAAAGACTACCTGCTCGAAGGAGTTGTCCCTTCTACAATCAGAGATCCAGATTCGGGGAAGAGAATCGTGCCAGAGACAGTCACCGTCCTGAATTCTGCATATCAATTGTATTTGGACGATCTCCCGGAGCTGATCGGGCGGATTGAAGGACAAGACTCGGCATCTGTGGAGCATCGAGCAAAATGGACGGAAACCCTGGAGAACTGGACGCTAAAGGCTCTCGACGATCTGGCATTGATCTCGGCGAAAACGGGAGTGTGAGATGGCGGTCGTTCAGTCCTCGGAAATTCAAAGACGGTTGGGGCTGAGCATCAAAGATCCGGCGAGCCTCGTAATTACCCCCCTTCTAAATGAGAAAGACGCGTTTTCCGTAGACTCGATTGATCTTCGACTTGGAAGTCATTTTCTGTTGCCGCAGGTTCCTCCACAACCATACGCAACGCTAGACTCAGAGAACCCCAAGACTGTCCCATTGCACGTTCACGTTCCATGGGGCAAATATCTGGTAGTGCCAGCCCATCAAACGGTTCTCGGAGTAACGCTGGAATTCATAAAGCTTCCCTTTGATCTTTCGGGGCAGATATTGACGAAGTCTTCGATCGCCCGGACGTTTGTGGTGATCGAAACCGCACCATGGATACATCCTTCTTATAGGGGTTGCCTAACGCTCGAGATCGCGAACGTTTCGAACACTCCACTCTTGTTACACCCCGGCGTACGAATTGGTCAGTTGATTCTCCAGGTGATCAGTCCGCCTCCTGATCCGAAGGAAGCTGTGAAGTTGAAAGGAAACTATTTGGGCCCTGTGTATCCCGAAGCGCCAAAGTTTAAGAACCTGAAAGACGAATTGGGTAGCATAGGTATTACGGAGGTGGATTTGCCTGGAATCTGTGCGAATTGCAAGTTGCCTGTCACATAGTCAGTTCGGGGGCCAAACGTGACGGCTTCCCCATCGCTGAGTTGTTGTGCCCTAGTATCACAAGCCATCAATTGGATTTGTGCAATAGAGCAAAGCAGCCTACTCATCCTACCAGTCTGGCGAACACTCTCTGATCACACCACCATCCAGCTTGGCGGGAACGCTACGGCAAGGTGAACGAGCATAACGGCTGGGTTCCCCGCGATTTCTGGTTGGAGGATTGGGAGAAGCCGGCCATTATCGGCTTCCATCTGAAGGACCGGGAAGGTGAGACAAGAAATGTCAATTTCAGAACTGGACATGTTCAGTGAATTTTCCATCAAGGGTTCTTGGTGGCTGCCGAACAACCCGGGCGACCAGGTCTCCGGAACATTGCACTTTTCCAACGAGAACATCAAGCTGCGACTGGATCGGAGTTTTCTCATTCCCGAACTTGTTTCTGCGTATTCGGTAGGAAGCTTTAAAGCCCCCGTTGTACTCGGGCACACAAATGATCGCAATCG
>Ga0210409_10003772_pt1 | contig 16667 bp, 19 predicted proteins | sample IncBWH17MmetaG_FD_161649 | JGI IMG/M metagenome (GOLD analysis project Ga0210409, IMG submission 161649) | Forest soil microbial communities from Barre Woods Harvard Forest LTER site, Petersham, Massachusetts, United States - Inc-BW-H-17-M | ecosystem: Environmental > Terrestrial > Soil >...
AAGCTGGCGGGGAGCGAGCAAGGCAACGCTTGAAGCTGCACCAGCGAATGCCAGAAAGCCTCGACGTGAAATGTTAGGACCATCCAGTTTAGTGTTCATGGAGTTCCCTCGTTTGTTACTGGTGAATTCCGCCGTTGGTTCTTAGAGGTTCGGCGTTCCGCCTAGCGCGAAACGCCGAACCATTCCTCACACCATTCTTTCATTACGCCGCTGCTTGTGCTGCTGCTTCAAAGAACGCTAAGAGATCGTTATTGATCGTCTCGGCCTGGGTCGTGGGCATGCCGTGGGGGAAGCCCTTGTAGGTCTTCAATGTGCCGTTTTTCAGCAACTTTGCAGATAGCGGTGCGGAATCGGCATAAGGTACGATCTGGTCGTCATCGCCATGCATCACTAGCACCGGCACAGTGATTTTCTTCAGGTCTTCGGTAAAGTCCGTCTGTGAGAACGCCACGATGCCGTCATAGTGCGCCTTGGCTCCTCCCATCATGCCCTGCCGCCACCAATTCCGGATCACTGCCTCGGAAACCTTCGCGCCGGGCCGGTTGTAACCGTAGAAGGGTCCCGACGCAAGGTCGTAATAGAACTTGGTCCGGCTGGCTGCGAGCTGCGCCTGCAAGTCGTCAAACACCTGTTTAGGCAGGCCATTTGGATTGGCCGCTGTTTTGACCATCAGCGGCGGCACGGCACTGAGAATGGCAGCTTTTGCGACTCTGCTTTCGCCATGGCGACCCAGATAGCGCACGACCTCACCACCGCCTGTCGAATGGCCGACGTGGATGGCGTCTTTGAGGTTGAGATGCTCGGTCAGTGCCGCCAGATCGTCGGCGTAATGATCCATGTCGTGGCCATCACCGGTTTGCGAGGAGCGACCATGTCCGCGCCGATCGTGAGCGATAACTCGATAACCGTGCTTGAGGAAGAACAACATCTGCGTGTCCCAATCGTCGGCTGAGAGCGGCCAGCCGTGTGAGAAAACGATCGGCTGTCCTGATCCCCAATCTTTGTAGAAAATCGTGGTGCCGTCTTTGACTGTAATGGTGCTCATACAAATCTTCTCCTTTATGTTTATATTCTTGTGAAACAGAAACGTTTTTATTTACTTGGCGGGCACCAGCACCGGAGCGCCTTTGTCCTTCACCATGACCAGGACGAACTTCGCCGGTTTGATTTTGCTTGCGTTCCGCCCAACGACGTGAACATCATCGGGGCCTTCATAGAATGTCTGACCAGGTGTCAAAGTCACTTCTTTGCCGCCTCTCACCTGCATCACGATCGAGCCTTCCAGAACATAGACAAACGCATGTGCATTGTGACGATGGATAGGGTCTACACTGCCCGGCGGATAATCCACGATCATCATCGCACCTTCTTTGCCAGGAATGTTTGCCAAGTCTTTCGAAAAGAGATCCGTTACTTTGGCCTCCTGTCCCATCAAGGTGCTGGACATGAGACATGCCAGTACCAAAATTAGTTTAGGGAATGTCATAAATTAACCTTTCGGTTGATCGACGCATGTTTGCATCGTGTGTTTGGTCCGTAATTTTGTCCTTAGGCAGCTTTCTGAGCGTGTGCTGCGGGCTGAGTCAACCAGGTTTCGAAGCGCGTCTCTCCGAGCCGTGCGTTACTGCTCGGAACTAGTGTTTTCTCGCTGAGTTTCGCTCCAGAGTAACGCGCGTTTGGATCAGCGCTTACCTCGCGGGGATCTTTGAGCGCAGCCAAGCGCCGCCGGACTAGTTCATCCACACGAAACTGTTCTGGTCCGCCGATTTCGACGGTGCCATTTATCGGCGGCTCTACCGCGATCCTGCCTACTGCACTCGCAACGTCATCGGCGGACATCGGCTGGAAAAGCACAGGAGGCAAATGCACCTTGTCGCCGACCATGGAAATGTCGGCAAGTCCCTTCAGGAACTCGAAGAACTGGGTCGCCTGCACGATGGTGTAGGGGATTGAGGATTCCTTAATCAGTTTCTCCTGAGCGATCTTTGCCCGGAAGTAACCGCTTTCAGACAACCGGTCGGTTCCCACCACCGATAACGCGACGTGATGTTTTACCCCTGCGGTGGCTTCGTAGCTGAGGAGGTTGCGAGTTGATGTTTCGAAGAACTTCAGCACAGCCGAGTCCTCCCAAGACGGAGAGTTTGATACGTCAACGACTACCGAGGCGCCTTTCAGCACTTCCGCCAGGCCTTCGCCCGTAAGGGTATTGACGCCTGTGTTGGGGGCTGCGGCTACGGCTTCATGCCCGTGTTCGCGCAGTTTGTTCACAAGCTTTGATCCAATGAGGCCGGTACCACCGATCACTACGATTTTCATGATTGTCTCCTTCATTCTTGACCGAAGCATTTTTGGAACCCATCGGTCTCTTGTATTCGCTAAGACAGAACATTCCGGCGCTTTGTGACACTATCCTCATTCGACCTGGATTCTTTGCTATTCATCGAACGGTGCGTTCATCAATAGGTCGACCGTTGACACAGCTTTGTAGCCTGGCACGAATCGCTCGCCGAAGTCGCGGAGGAAGTTGTCGTGGCTGGTCTCCGGCTTATTTGTGACGAGCCGACAGCACGTCTCGGCAAATTGTAGCTTCATCTTCAGTCGGGGGAAAGCGCTGAGGACGCGCTCGACATCGGCCGTCGGAATTGCCTCAATGCCGAAACCACCATAGTCGAGTCCGATGCCCATCGTGGCGACCGCCACTTCCGGTTCCTTATGAAGTGCCAGTGATGGCGTCGAGTTAAGCGCAACCGTGTCCCAGATTAGTTGTGCTCGGCGATCCGACAGACCCTTGCCTCTGATAAACGACAGTGCGGCATCGGCACCATTCACTTCGAAGCGATTGGGCCCTGACACACTGGCAGTCAGACCGATGTCGTGGAGTATCGTGCCAATCGCCACGACTTCGCGGTCGTAGTCGATTTTCTGTATGCGGCCAATCGCTTCAGCGAACAGCCACGAACGCATCGCGTGATTGAACAGATACGGTTCGGAGAGTCGTTGCGTGTGCTCAATCACGGCCGTGATAAGCGGACCATCGGGTACGCTGACGCCTGCAATCAGTCGAGTCTGCGACGCACCCCGATTGACAAACGTCTTCGCTGGTGCAACCGTCTCCTGTTTGTAGCCGACCGTTTCAGTATTCATTCGAGTTCTCCTCTGCTTACGCTATTCTTGCCGTGATCGTTGTGAATCGCCCGACGAACTCGAGCGCCTTCTCGGCGACATCTCGCCAGCCGGCGTCGATCGTAAGCGAGTGCCCGCGGCCCGGCATCTTGACGATCTCGGTCACGCCCTGGTTGCGCTTCTGCTTTTCGTAGGCCGCGTTTGCGATCGCCCACGGGACCGTATGGTCCGAGTCGGCCGAGACGATCAGCATCGGACCACGGTCCGGGTTCGTCGAGTTGACCTGCGCCTCTGACCACGGATTCAAGTTCGCGGATGCCGCCTGGAAGAGCGGCTCGCCGGCGCCGGGGACGGAGTAGCCGAGGTACAACTCCTTAGCCTCATCCTCGCCGACCACGTTCGCGAAACTGTAGCGGAACTGCTCATAGCTGAGCGGGACCGCGCGGTTCCAGTTCGCGGGGTTGCGCAGGGCGACACTGGCCGTGCGCAGCGCCGGGATCGGCAGCGGGAGCACGCCGCGAAACGGAGCAGGGCTGATCGCGACCGACGCGGCGGCAAGCCCACGCCCCGCGAGAATCATGGTCAGCAGGCCTCCGAAGGAGTGGCCGATGATCACGGGCTTCCGCTTCAGGCGGCGAATGATTGCCTCCTCGTAGTCGGCGATCTCGCCGATCCCCTTGCCCGCGAACACCTCAGGGTGCTCTCTGGCCTGGGAGACCGTCTTGGGATCGTCCGGCCAACCCGGTGTCAACGCCATGTAGCCGGCCTCCTCGAACAGCGTCACCCAGCGGTCCCAGCTTGAAGGCAGCAGCCAGAGCCCGTGAACGAAAACGACGGGTGGGGCGCTCGAGGCGTTCGCGCGTTCGACCTGCTCTGCCTGGTGCTCTGTAATGGTCAACCCTTCAGCCAACTCCCCGCCCTGGGAAGCGTTGCCGCTCGAATTGAGTGATGCCGCGATTGCCTCGTGTTTCATAAAAGTTCCTTTCATGATTGGCCAACGTATTTCAGGGCCACGACCTCTTGTACTCGCTATGACAGAACAGAACGAGACTTTGTGACATAACGCCTGCTCGTCCTGGATGACTCGCCGAATATTGCACAAGAAAATTTAGGAGGTGCCATTCCGCTGTGTTTGTATAGCTTCGCAAGATGGACCAGTCAGCCGTATACTGATTTCGAATTGCGATGGCTGCTCGAATCATGAGCCCATTCATCCTTCACGTGATCGTGTGTGCAGACACATTGTTGCGTTTTCTTAACCGTTTAGGTGGCAAGACGTTTTTCGATACGCCGGTCCGGAATCAGCCAGATCAGTGCAGCCAACACAAAGATCGCCTGAGCGATCCAGGTTGCACGTGACGTTGCAAGGATCGCCACGACGTACAGCACTGATGATAGCTTTCCCTTCCAATCGCGCCCGACTGCCTTTTTGAGAATCGAATCGTGCCCTTGGGCGCGAATGATCGCCTGCTGAAGCACGAGGTAGGCGATCGCAGCCATCAACAACACCGCCCCATAAAGGGCGGTAGGCGCAGCGGTGAAATGGTTCTGCCCCATCCATCCGGTGGCGAACGGAAACAGCGACAGCCAGAACAACAGGTACAAGTTGGCCCACATCATTGCCCCTGTCACCGCCGTAGCCGCGTGCAGCATGTGATGATGATTGTTCCAGTAGATGCCCACATAAATGAAACTCAAGACATAGCTGAAGAACGTCGGTACGAGCGGCACCAAGTCTTCCAGACGGTCGCCGTGCGGGACCTTCATCTCCAAGACCATGATCGTGATGATGATCGCGATCACTCCATCGCTGAATGCCTCTAAGCGTCCCTTCGTCATCTGTCCCTCCCGTACCTGAGAGTTAACGCGAAATCTGACGAGAACGCGAGGCTTTGGCAGTGATCCCAGGCTAGGCGTTAGATCGGTTGTTCAAATGAGAGGCTATCGAATCGACGGAAGCCACTCGATCCGCGCGATTCTTCCCTGACTTCAGCGTTAGAGGGAGCTAGCCAAGTCCTTTGATTTCTTATGCAGCAGCCCGCCGGATTGGCCCCCCTTGTGCGATCTCCGCGCACGTGGCCGCACATTGACGGCACGCTTGAGCACACTTCCTCACCGTTTCGCCATCGTATTTTTCGCACTCTGATGCACAGGCTGTGCATAGCTCCGAACAGATACGGCACACCCGGTGAGCGAACTCAGAGCTGCCCGTAAGTAGGGCTACGCAGGTTCGGCACAATTCAAGACATTCGTTACAGAGCCGGATGCAGTCCCTCATCATGGTCGGATCTTCGTTCAGGGACTCAGCGCGGCATTGAGAGCACCAGCGTGAGCACTGCAAACACTCCTCTATACATCGCTCGACTGCTTGATTTGGAATCGTCTGCGCATTGGTCTGCATGATCTGCCTCTCGGTTTCCGATTGAGGTGTTGGATACCGCCATTCGTATTGCAACAGAATTGTGACAACCCATCTCATCGTTGTGACGCGACGTGCCGGTGCGCGGAAGAGGGGGATGCCACAAAGCGGACTCTCACCTCGTCGTTCTCTATGACAAGGCAACTCCACTAAGTGTGACAAGAGATGTATCGAAAAATCCGAGCAGCGGCCGTCACAAATCGGGGCCGCGATTGGTCTCTAATGCAGGAAGTCGCAACGAGTTGCTAAGTCAGAGAGGCCTACACAATGTCGATCAACGTTAATAACGACAAGAACATTCCGATTGATCCAGACGCTTGCTACGAGGAAGTGGCTAGTCAGGAGGAGCTGTACCTCGAAGAGACAGAGGACGAAGTAGTTGCGATTTTAACCTCTTACGTTTCATCCGCATCGAAAAGCGACCGCTCCACAATAATAGATATTTGCGCGGAGCGAGAATCCGATTTGGAGATCGAGAGGGTGACGACCGACTTAACGAGCCCGCCCATGGTCGGGAACCCGGATGAACAGCTAGTTGAGGCCGCCGAAGAATTGATTACTGGCGATTCAGATGATCCACCACTCAACGAAGACTCAATCTAGGAGATGCTGAACCACTCACCTGCCAGAGGCTCGGATCAATGAGTTGACCCTTGATGGGGTTGGGGAGATAAAATATGCCAATTCGCGATGGCAGAGGAACCACAAGCTCCTTCCTCCGCTCGCCTTGGGGCAGAAGCCGGCGAATACGACGATGGCCTTTCAGCTTTCGCGGGCGTGCGTCCGCGTCTGTTCGGCATCGCCTACCGCATGCTCGGAAGTGCGGCGGAGGCCGAGGATGTCGTGCAAGACGTTTGGTTGCGGTGGCAGTCTACCAATCGAAAAGTGGTTGAGAATCCGCCTGCATTCCTAGCGACGACAACCACACGACTCTGTATCAATCTCGCCCAGTCCGCCCACACGCGTCACGAAACCTACGTCGGAACCTGGCTTCCCGAACCGGTGGATACTAGCAGCGATCCCGGACTAGGCGCAGAGCGCAGTGAGGCACTGAAGCTTGCAGTCCTGCTGCTCCTGGAGAAACTCTCTCCCACAGAACGTGCCGCCTATGTTCTGCGCGAGGCGTTCGATTATTCCTACGACCAGATCGCATCAATTTTGCAGATGGAGGAAGCCAACGTCCGCCAACTCGTCTCTCGTGCTCGCAAACATATCGCCGATGGCCGCCGCAAATCCGTCAGTTCAAACGAGCAACGGCGCCTTCTGGAAGCCTTTGTCACTGCCGCGCAGAAAGGAGACATGGCCGCTCTGGAAGGGCTCCTCGCAGAGGATGTTGTCTCTTACGCAGACGGTGGTGGACTTGTGCGCGCGGCGGGAGTCCCAGTCTCTGGTCGCGAACGTGTGAAAACGTTCGTTGAGGCTGTCTCCACATATTTCTGGAAAGGCGTGAGTGTTGCCTTTGTAGAAGTAAATGGCCAGGCAGCTGTTCTCGTGTCGCGCGGTGGCGTACCTGCGACGCTCGGGACAATTGATGCCTCGGCACAAGGCATCGATCAGATCATGTGGTTCCTGAGGCCAAGCAAGCTTACTGCCGTCTCAAAGTCAGGCCAAGATCTGAGCGAGGGTCACACGCCAGGACCGGCAGCGGCCTAGTGCCGCCAACGACTGTGATGCCACTGACGACACGGTGCATTAGTGATCAGAAGCTGAGAACATACAAGGAGTTCAAATGCAATCTGAAATTAAGGTAGGGCAACGTTTCAAGTTCAATATATTGTCCGACAACCGTGCGCCAGAGCGGCAGGCGGTAGTAGCTCGCGTACTCTCTAATAGCGAGGAAGCACTCGGGCCGGAGGTGGACTTCTATTTTGCATATTGGGTGGAGGCTCACGAACTTCCAGAAACAGGGGTTCCGACAACGTTGGTGTTTGAGCGTGGAACTGACGGAAACGTATACCTCGACGGATGTCAGGTTAGCATAACTCTGCTGACGTGATCTTCCGCTTAGGAACATCGACGTTCTGTCCCAGCTCTCTGCCGTAATGTCGCGGACGTGGCTGGTGTGTTGTCGCGGCACGGGCAAGAGCGCCGTTGCAGCACTCAGCGATCGCATGCGTTTTTGAAATGTTAGGTTCAAGTCACAAAGGCATACCTTTCGTCGAACCCAACATTCACTGATTGCACTGGAGAAGCTCATCATTGCTGGACGCTGCCGTTCTCGTTTGACTCATTCCATGCCATAAGTTGCGGTGCCAGTCGGGATGTTGCGATTCATCAAATCTGCGTCAGCTGCCGAGCGCACCCATGCGCCGGCCGATTTCATCCACTCGTTTCCTCCGGCTACCGAGCTGATTTTGGTCGGCGCTTCCCCAGAAAAACGCCAACTACACAAAAATCGCCAGCGACCTCATGGACACGAACCTGTGGCCCGCCCACGGCCAGATGATTAGTTGGGAGGACGCCAAGCAAATGGAACTGGAAGTTGAATACCTGCACCCGCAGAGTACGGTATGGCGCGATTACTGGAGTCTTTGCTGTCTTCAGCGCCTCGCGGTAAAAGATATGCAGAAACTGTTTGAAGCGGATTACGCGGGCCTGCCAATGGAAAGCTCATCTTAGGTAAAGGTTCACGAGCGTGTAATAACGTCCTTTAATCATTCACGATCGAGAGGGCTTTCACATGATTGGTTCAACTGCCTGGAATTAAGCGCACAATTGGCACCCGGCCCTCTGACAGCAAGCGGATTTCTCGCGGCTCTTAGCGAATGGTCGGCTGATCGGCCGTGAGTACGTCGAACGACTTTCTGGAATAGTAACGCAACCGCTCGCGCCGTTAGGTTATGTGGAGAGGATTTGAAGAATTACAGGCGGTGTCATCCGAGAGTTTCTTGGCATCGACATTCAATACGGCGAATGCCAGCTCTCACCCGGCCCCATGTCCCTCAGTTCTTGGCGCAGAATCTTGCGGGCGCGTTCGAGTGCAACATTCTCGATTCGCGGTATCGGGACACAGCGCTGATACCAGCATGCAAACCACTCAACATAGTAGTCCATGAGGCCCCCAACATGTACGGAAGTTTCCTCCGGGTCGCCAGCGGGACGCGTTTCTCGGATAATCTTGTCCCAATCTCCTTCTGGGTCGCAGCGCCACCAGTCAGGTTTGTGCTTGCGGACAAGTTCTTTGGTCGCTGGAATTGTGAGAATCTCCTCGAAAAATACATCCCACGTCCAAGGGTTAAGGGTTTCTTTAATCCACTTCGTCACAGTCCGAGTGAGCTTATCGGTTAACTTTCGCGCCGGCCTTCCCCTCGAGAGTCTCTTGATCTGGCGTCGAAATTGAGATCTTCGCCGCTCCCATGCCAATATCTTTTTGGCGCCTGTACCGGCGAACATAGCCGGATCGGCGGATATTCTGCCAAGAATCTCGTAGTCACGAATCCTCTTTTCTGAGCACGGTAGAACACTCTCGAGTTCCTTTAGAGTGTAATCGGAACGCAGCAGATTAATCGCTTTACCCTTCTGGTATTTATCGGTTGCGTTCCAGTTGTCACAAATTGCTTGGATTCGCGGGTCGGCCGCAGGGTCGGCATAGTTGCGCTGCGTTCCTGTTTTTGATCTTCTTGTCATTTCTATCGGAGATTGTTGCGGCCCAGTTGGACCAACTCGATGCTGTCATGTCTCTCCTATGTCCGCAGTGATTGTCATCACCTGCTGGGCAATCACCCGCGAGTCGCACGTGTGCTCGCCAACACCTGAGAGTTGCGTAGGAGTCCAACTGCAGAACTCGGTCAAAAGGGTCTGGGTCAGACTTGAAACGAATGTGAGTCGATTCGACGGGGGGGTACGAATTGAGGTCTTGGACGAAAAGATTAAAACTAGGGGGGTACGAAGAAAACGCAGATTCTTGCACTAAGTTCTGTTCTATGTTTCCCCTAGATGAAAGTTGGCAATGACCGCGCTCAAAAAATGATCTGGGAGGACGTTGTACAGGCGTTTTTCTTGGGCTGTTGAAGAGACGAAAGCTCGTAAGTGGTTGAAGTTGCTGGATCGGAAATTTCCACAGGCGAGGACATATACTATGAGGGACGAGCTTTGCACCACAAATGGTGCACAAGGCGTGGCCCAAGTTCCACAAATGTCTTGCAACCCTCTATTTTGGGCCCTCGCCACACAATTACAGCGACGTTCGTTAGGGACCGACGCCCAATTTTTTTGTACTAGGGAGCCCGACGAAGGCGGGCGGCCGGGAAGAGAGAACTCCCTACCTCTTTATATAATGTTGTATTTTGCTCTTTGCGGGCAAAACGCACCGCCATGGCGGGCGTGACTTGAATGCTCGGCAAATTCTCGCTCATAACTATTAAATTCCTCCTTCTGATCTGTGGTTCTTAATCCACACCTTGTGTTACAGCTCAGGCGGCCGTTTCCGGCCGCCTGTTTTCATTGGGTTGTGAAGAGCTCTGCGCGATCCCTTTTGGTGCACCGCCGAGAACCCGCCGGATGGTGGTTCGGGAAGCGCGGTAGGTGCGCGCCAGTTCTCCCAGACTCAGGCCGCGACCGCGATCACGAACGATCGACTCGCGGTCGAGTTCGAGTGGTCTGCGACCGATGTGCCGGCCTTCGAGCCTGGCCCGGCGCATGCCGGCACGCACGCGTTCGATGATCAAGTTGCGCTCCAGCTCGCCAATCGCACCGATGATCACGATCAGCGCACGGCCGAGCGCAGCCGAAGTGTCGATGGCTTCGCGGAAGCTGATGAACTCGATGCCGAGCTTGCTGAGTTCATCGAGTACTTCGATCAAGTGGCGAACCGAGCGAGCCAGGCGATCGAAGCTCCAGATCAGCAGCACGTCGACCTTACCTCGGCGAGCATCGGCCATCAATTGGTCCAGCCCGGGCCGTTTGGCCCGGGCCCCGCTGATGCCGTGGTCGATGTAGGTCTCGGTGATGGCGAACCCGCGCTGTTCCGCCAACTGGCGCAGATCAAGCAGCTGGGTGTCGCAGTTTTGGTCGCTCGTCGAAACGCGCGCGTAGAGGGCCGCGCGCTTCACAGCAGTTCCTCCACGCCTTCTTCCATGCGTTCGAGCTCGACCAGGCGCAGATGCAGGTTCAAGAGATAAGCCCAATACGGCGCCGCGCTGGTCAGTTCCGCCTGCCAGGCCAACTGATGCTCGTCGGCAGAGCACTGGATGTACCGACGAATCTCGTCAGGTGTGGGCGGGGTGGTGGGTGAGTTCTGGGTTGTCTTCCTCCGACAGGGGCGCTTCACTTGCGCCCCCGTTTCTTCGGCAAAGCTGCCGCGTTGGGGTGCTTGGCTACAAACTGCCGGATGGCCTCCAGCAGCACTTCGGTCATTTCGACGCCTTCCAACGCACAAGCGGTCTTGAAAGCACGGTGTAACTCGGGCGGTACGATCAGACTCATACGCTTATAAACCTCCGTCATCTGCGCATTTGGCCTACCTCCTTTCTGGGGCGCCAAGGGCGGCGCGCAAGCCATGATTTAATGGTATATACATATATACCATGCTGGAGGTGCTCCGTCAAGCAGCAAAGACGACATCCGTCCCCAGTTCCAGCAGGATTTCAACCTCACCACCGATGCCACCGGCGTCTTCAACTCCACCCTCACCCGTGATATCGCTGTTCCGGTCAACGCCACCGTCGATGAGCTCGACAACATCCCGCTCTCCGAAGTCCAGGGCTTCAAGGAACCCGCTCTGCCCTGGTACTCCGACCAGGCTCTGCCCTTCGATATCACGGTCGCCGCGGCCAACGAATATGGCGCCGCCGCTTCGGCGAAACTGTTCGGAGTGGAGATCCTGAACGAAGGCTTCGGATCGTCCGTCGATGACTCGGTGCTTGAGATGCAGGCGACCTTCGTCGCCCGCTCGGTCGCGCCGCTCCAGGCGGTCGGCCCCTTGGATCTCGTTTCTTGCGATCCACTGCTTACTTGAAGTCTGAACCACTAGGGGTTACACGTGTGGACGAAAGCAATCCCGCCCTCGCGCGTCTGGACCATCGCTCGACAGCTGCACCGCGGGCCGTTCGGTTCTCGCCTTCCAAAGACCCTGATTCTGAGATCAGCGGACGAGCACCGGGAGAGGACCACTCGCGCAGGCCTGGCCCGCGGTCAAAGCAGAAGGGCTGCCGGTTTCTCGTGCAGGCTGAGCGATGGGTTTAAGCAACACCTTGCAGGGTGGGTCAAAGGAAGAGGGGCTGAAGAAGGGAGCGATGACCACTTGGCTGGAGCTGATCCCAGAAGACCGGGCAGGTAGGGGGGATGAAAAATACAACATTATATAAAGAGGTAGGGAGTTCTCTCTTCCCGGCCGCCCGCCTTCGTCGGGCTCCCTAGTACAAAAAAATTGGGCGTCGGCCCGGTGAGTGTGCAGGTTGCGGGAGTTGCTTTCTCTGAGGACCGGCGTTCATGAGTGCAAATGGGAGATTTATCGCTCCGCCGATGTGAGACTTCACAACTGATTGGCTTTCATTGACTCGCACTAGCGTCGCGCATACCATGCAGGCGCGCCATGATCGGCCAAACCATCTCGCACTACCGCATCGTCGAGAATCTTGCCACCGGAATGGGCTTGTCTACCAGGGCTGAGGACACTCGATTGCATCGCTTCATCGCCTTGATGAGAGGATTTATCCGCTCGTTTGCCAATTCACGCACCCTCGCTGCGGTGGCCATTCTGCTGCCTGCGCTGTTGCTCGCAGCAGATGTAGACACAAGGTTCCACAATGCTCCGGCTTCGGCGCAGGCGGCAAAGAACCCGTACGCAGGCCAAGAGGAGGCCGTGCAGGCTGGACAAAAGCTGTATGCGCGCAACTGCCTGTCGTGCCACGGGAAGACGGGAAATGGCACGGGCAAGGAGCCGTCGCTGGTGGACGGAAGGCTCGATTCTGTGACACCGGGTGAAGTGTTCTGGTTCATTACGCGGGGCGACAAAGAGAACGGCATGCCCGCCTGGGGGTCTTTGCCAGCTAAACAGCGTTGGCAGATCGTAACCTATGTAAAGTCGATGGGAACTCCTCAGGGAACGTCGCAAGCCGCGCAGGAGGCAAACGCGCCGCCGTCATCCGACACGAACACATCGAAGCTGAAGGCACCGCCGCCGACCCCGCCCTTCACCGATTTTCGTTACGAGAAACCGGGAACGTCTCACAAGATCACGGTGAACGATCTACCTGAACCTTATGCGACCAAATCGGCGTCCAAATTTCCATTCCCGGTTGCCCGACCGGAAAACGTGTGGCCGTCGGCGCCGGCCGGATTCAAGGTGGAATTGTATGAGGCTGGGCTCGACAATCCCCGGACCTTGCGCGCAGCTCCGAACGGCGACATTTTTCTTGCGGAAACCGATCCCGGGCGCATCCGTGTGTTTCGCGGGCTAACCGCCGACGGCAAACCTGAGCAGTCGGCGATCTTCGTTAGCGGCCTGAAACAGGTGTATGGTCTGGCCTTCTATCCTCCGGGTCCCGATCCGCAATGGTTATACGTGGGCAGCGAAGCCGAAATAGTTCGTTTCCCTTACCACAACGGCGATTTGAAGGCGAGCGGATCGCCGCAACACATCGCTGATTTGCCAAAGAGCTGGTTCGGGCACACGACGCGGGCGGTGGAATTTTCGCGCGACGGCAAGAAAATGTTTGTCGCGGTAGGTTCCGGATCGAACGTGGACGACCCTGACACACACCCCGGAGAGAAGAACCGTGCCGACATTCTGGTTTGCAATCCTGAGAGTTGCGTGCTGAGCGTGTATTCCTACGGCATTCGCAACGCGGGAGGTGGGATTGCGGTGAATCCTCAGACGGGCGAGTTGTGGTGTTCGGTGAATGAGCGCGACGGATTGGGCGACAATCTCGTCCCTGACTATATCACGCACGTGCAAGAAGGCGGATTCTACGGCTGGCCGTGGTGGTACATGGGTGGGCATCAGGACCCGCGGCACCAGGGCAAGCATCCGGAGTTGAAAGACAAAGTCATCGTGCCGGATGTGCTGCTGCAGCCACACATCGCGTCGCTGGAGTTTACTTTTTATCAAGGCCAGCAGTTCCCCGTCGTGTACAAGGGAGACATTTTCGCCTCCGAGCATGGCTCCTGGAACAAAGCGGTGCGCGTGGGCTATGAAGTGATTAGAGTGCCGCTGCACCAGACCGGACACGCTAGCGGCGAGTATGAAGATTTTCTCACCGGCTTCGTGCTGCCAGACGGCAAGGTATGGGGGCGTCCGGTAGGCATAACCGTGGCTTCGGATGGATCGCTGTTGGTGAGCGATGATACGTCAAACTCTGTGTGGAGAGTTAGCTACAAGGGAAAGTGATGGGGCACTCGCTGCTGACAAAGATTTCCTCACCCTCTGGAAAGACGCCGACCCCGACATCTCCATCGTGAAAGAAGCCAAGACGATTACACTCACTGACCCGGTTGTGAGAGTATTGGCTTATTTTTCAACGTACCCCGAAGAACTCTTCCGCGCCCGGTCATGGACGACAAGCTTCCGTTTTGCCGCTCCCGAAATCTTCCGCGCGATGACTTCTCCGTCCACTCCAGATTCCAGAATGTTAGAGTGGTTTCTCATAGTCGGCAGTGTCACAGGCCGCAATGCCTCTCCACAAGATAACTCGCAGTACCGTTCAGGAATTCTTCCAGCAGCAGCAAGTCCTGGTTTTCGCTGCCGTTGTCGTCTTCGCAGTCTTGTCCGTACTGAAGGTATCGACACATCTCTGGGCCAACGTAGTGTTCGCTTTGTGCATTGGGAATCTCATGTTTCCCATCATGAAGTGCTTGGGGCGATACTATTCCCGGCTTGCCTTTCCCCTGAATTGGGTCGTGGGCCTACTGGTTCTTGCTGTCGTCAGCCTTGGAACCGTGATCGTGGCCACCGGCATCATTTACACGTCGTTCATGCAGTATGCAATGCGAACGGCCTCGAATGTGACCGCGGATATCCGCCTCGGCACTCTCGTCACTTTCATTGTTGGAGTTCTTTACCAGGTGTACTCAAGCATGAAATCCAAGCTCGAATCGCAGAATGTAGTGCTCCAGGCAGCGGTGCAAACTGGGATTTCACAACTTGAACAGCAGGAAAAGGAACTCGAAACCGCTAGAGAGATTCAAGCCAGACTCATTCCCGCGCAGATTCCTCAGTTACCAGATCTAGAAATCGTTGGAAGCTACCAACCCGCCCGGCTTGTGGGAGGTGACTATTTTGACGTCATCAAATTCACTGAGACTAGCGTTGCTGTTTGCGTTGCCGACGTTGTGGGCAAAGGGATCGCGGCCGCGCTTCTCATGGCAAACGTTCAAGCTGTCGTGAAGGCATTCGCTGCAGAGACCGTGGATCCCTCTGAAATCTGCACGCAGCTCAACCGCGTGCTGTGCACCAATCTAGCGCCCGATAAATTCGTCACATTTTTCTACTGCGTTATTGACACGGCCGCCAAGACCTTGCGGTACAGCAACGCGGGACACTGTTTTCCCCTGTTACATCGCTCCCGAGGTGATGTGGAGGTCCTCGGTGACGGCGGAATCGTTCTGGGAATATTCCCCGATGCGAAGTATTCGGATGTGGCGGTGCAGATCGATCCTGGAAACAAGCTGCTCCTGTTTACGGATGGAATCACAGAGGCCACGAACACTCGCGGTGAAGAATACGGTGAGGACAGATTGCGACAGGAACTTGATGACGATGCAAGCGGAGAGACTGCGACGCTGCATCGCAAATTGATGCAGGACGTATCACAGTTTTGCCAAGGCAACTTTGCCGATGACGCAACGCTCGTCCTGATTTCCTTCCTGCCTTCGGCGAAGGCTCCTGTGATCCAATAAGTAGAAGCAAGGTTCACCTCCGGCTTCGGTAACCCAGACCGTGCACCAGTAGCGGCGAGCGCGTGGCAGGCTTTCAGTAGAGAGCGAAGCAAGGGTACCGAAACAAGGTTGTTGACGGAACCATGTAGTTACGCTCATTGACTCGTTGTGAGTGTAACCGAGATTTTTCGCCAATCACGATCTAGATTCCCTTTGTTATAGCTCGCTATTCCGGCTCGTCGGTCGATGGAGGTCTTCTATGTCGTCTTCGACTCGCGTTCTTCCTGTTCTGTTCCTTTCGCGCAAGTTGCGAATCCGTTCTCTGCTGCTGGCGATCACGTTGGCAGCCTGCGTTCCTTCTGGAGCTGGCGCGAGCCATTCCCACTCCGTGACCCCGGACGGAGCTGCCTCGGTCGACCAAGCCGTGCGCGCGTTCATGCAAACCGTCTCCCATTCCGTCACTCAGGATGGCCCCATGGCTTGGATCAAGTATTTCGATGCGAGTCCCGCATTCTTTATGGCGGTCAACGGCCAGATGGCATTCCCGAATAGTGCCGCCGCACAGGAAGGTACTCGCAAGTTCGCCCAAACCATCCGTCACATTGAATTGAAGTGGGGAGACGATCTGCGCGTCGATCCGCTCACCAACGAGTTCGCCGTGGTCGCGGTCTCATGGCGCGAGATTCAAGTCGATACCGCCGGGCACAGCGTTACCGAAACGGGATACTTTACCGGACTTGCAGAGTATCGCGAAGGGTACTGGCAGTTCCGCGACGCTCACTGGTCCTCACCCGTTTCCTCCCAGTAGTCTCTGACGGTTCGGCAACGCCACGACCGGCGTTCGCAATCGAGGCCGCGAACAAGCTGGCTTCATGTTGCTCGGGTGATGAAGATCGAACAAATCAAAGTTCGCTTCTTCGAGCAAAGCCTAAAATTCCGGCCAGCCCCTGTGCGAAACGAACCTCGACTCCTTGTTCCTTGATACACCGGCAAAGACTTCCTCACCCTCTGAAAGACGCCGACCCTGACATTCCCATCCTGAGGGCAATCCAAAGCCGAGTATGCGAAGATGCAATAGTCAACCGATGCTAACAGGCGTGTCTGTTGAAAAATCTCAGTTCACGACGCACTTGTTTGTCCCTGCCAGTCTCCTGGTTATTCACTTTCTTTGTTTCTCTAGGGCAGGCTCATGCAGTTGCAATCTGCGGGGTTGGCTTACAGCTGAGGAATCGCACCAGGCGTTTCAGGTTCTGCGCCGTGGCCGCCAGATAGAACTGTTCGCGTACGAAGCGCATCCGGCGCAGCCTCA
>Ga0210409_10003773_pt1 | contig 16664 bp, 12 predicted proteins | sample IncBWH17MmetaG_FD_161649 | JGI IMG/M metagenome (GOLD analysis project Ga0210409, IMG submission 161649) | Forest soil microbial communities from Barre Woods Harvard Forest LTER site, Petersham, Massachusetts, United States - Inc-BW-H-17-M | ecosystem: Environmental > Terrestrial > Soil >...
GACAACGTTTTGCAACCCGCGAATAACGTCGCGATGCAAAGGTTTTCGAGCGGTGTTTTCCGCTAGCAAGTACGTAACCTCCTTCCCCACTATAGTGAGCCTAGCATCGCCGTTGCAATCAACGTGCACCACTCCCTTGCACGTAAATGCAGACGCCCCGCCGCGGTAGACCTGTGCTAGTGTATTTTTCCTGTCGCAAAAGGATGATGGATGCCCAGGCCAAAAATTCTCGCCACAAGACCGCTCTTCGAAGAAGCACGGCGCATTTTGCAAGAAAAATGCCAGGTGGAATACTGGTCTGAGCCGCAACGCATCCCAAAAGCGGAGCTTTTCGCCCGCGCACAAGACAAACAAGGCGTAGTGTGTCTGCTCACAGAACGCATCGACGAAGCATTCCTCCATACCGCGCCCCAACTTCGCATCGTCGCCAACGTGGCTGTGGGCTTCGACAATATTGACGTCCCGGCTTGCACCAGACGCGGGGTCGCAGCAACCAATACTCCCGGCGTCCTTGATGAGACCACCGCGGACTTTGCATGGGCGTTAATGATGGCCGTGGCGCGCCGTCTCGGTGAAGGTGAAGCTCTCGCGCGCTCCGGCAAATGGACAGGTTGGGACTTGGATCAGTTGGTGGGCACCGACGTGTGGGGAAAAACCCTCGGCTTGGTTGGCTTCGGCCGTATCGGGCGCGCCGTGGCGCGCAGAGCGAGCGGATTCAAAATGAAAGTGCTGTATACCGACGTCGCGCGCGTGTCGGAAGATCTCGAAAAGGAACTAAACGCCGAATATCGCGATATCGATACATTGCTGGCGCAATCCGATTTCATCAGTGTGCACGTGCCACTGCTGCCGCAAACCCAAGGATTATTCACCACCGCAAAATTTACGCGCATGAAGCCGACCGCCTTCTTCATCAATACGGCGCGCGGTTCCGTGGTCGACGAAGCGGCGCTGGTGCACGCCCTGGAGACCAAAAAGATCGCTGGAGCGGCTTTGGACGTTTACGAAAGAGAGCCGTTCATCCATGCCGGGCTGAAACGCCCCAATGTTGTGCTCGCTCCGCACCTCGCCTCCGCGTCGCTGGAGACACGCACCAAGATGGCGTGCATCGCGGCAACCAACGTGCGAGATTTTTTTGACGGCAAGCGCCCCGCGAATATTTTGAATCCCGAAGTTTTGAAAACCACCGAGTGAGCCGGTAATTCTCCATGGCGGATTTGAAGCAACTCGCCCGCCGTATCTTCCACGAAACTTTGGCGGCCATCGATATTCCGTTGACTATGCAGCGAACATTGGTGCGTGAAGAATCGCTGCTACGTTGCAATTCGGCAGCCATCGATCTATCGAACTTTAAAAAAGTACGAGTGGTAGCTATTGGCAAGGCTGCTCACGCGATGCTGGACGGCCTCAAAACTATTTTGCCGCGCGACTTTTCTTTCGCGGGCATTGCTTCAGCCCCGTCTGCTCCGGTGACGCCGCGGTCCGCCATTCAATATTTCATTGGCGGACATCCGATTCCCAATGAAGACAGCTGGAGTGCCGCGAGAGCAATCCTCGAAATGTTGTCTGCTTGCGACAATCAGACTCTAGTTTTCTTTCTGTTGTCTGGCGGAGGCTCGGCTCTTGTTGAACTGCCCCTCGACCCGTTAATTACCCTTGCGGATATGCAACAAATACACCGCGTGCTGATCGGTTGCGGCGCTCCCATTGAAGCTATCAATACTGTGCGTAAGCATATTTCAGCGGTAAAGGGCGGCCGCTTAGCCACTGCGGCGAACGGCGCCACAAAAATTACACTAGCAGTCAGCGACGTTCCCGCCGGAAAGGAATGGGCGCTGGCCAGCGGCCCCACGCTGCCCGACCCAACCACGCTGGCTGACATGGAAGAAGTTTTGGATAAATACGCTCTCCGCGATAAATTTCCGGAAGCGTTTCATCGCTGGGTTGCGCGAGAGGCTATACCGGAAACCCCCAAGGTCGGTGATCCGGCTTTTGAGAACGCACACTTTTCGATTTTGCTGGGACTCGACAATCTGTTTCATCCTGCGCATGGCGCAGCAGAAGGAGTTGGATGCGTAACCTGTTGCGATAACGCCACCGATGACTGGCCGGTCGAGCGCGCCGCGGAATATCTGCTGGCGCAACTGGAAGAATTGCACGTCAATAACCCTAGGCGATGTGTAGCGGTGATCGCCGATGGCGAAGTGAGTTCACCAATCACTGGCAATGGAATCGGCGGCAGAAATGCCGCCTTCGTGCTTTCTTGTGTCGAGAAAATCGCGGGCAAAAACATCGCTGTTCTTAGCGCGGGAACGGACGGCATCGACGGAAACAGCCCCGCGGCTGGCGCGGTTGCGGACGGTGAAACACTGGCCCGCGCGCTCGCCGTCGGCCTTGATCCTCGCGACGCGTTTCAGCGCAGTGACGCCTACACTTTTTTCGATCGATTGGACGATGCAATTATTACCGGCCCGACCGGAAACAACTTGCGCGATTTTCGGGTGCTGATCGCTGCGCCCGTCGCGGCTTCCTCGTCTACGGAAGCTTAAACTCTGAAATTCGACCACCAACATTTTATTTATGTTTTTCCGCCGGGAGCCGTGCTTCGATAGTCTTCAGCCGGTCGTTCATTTCCTGCATAAGATGCTCAATTTTATCTAGACGCTCGTCCACCACGGCCGTATTCCTGTTCCCACCGTAACTGCTATCAGCAGACTCTTCATCGTCGTCATCGTCGGCTGCAGCCGCGGCATGGCTGCCCCTTTTTTCTTTCGCAGGCCGTTTCAAATGCGCGATTTGCTCCTTGATCATCGGAACAAACTCGATGCTAAGGTCGTCGCTTTTCAGCAATTGCTCGAGAGCAGGAATCGCCGACGAATCTCCTCGCGCGCCTAATGCGGACACCGCCGCCATTCGAACGCCGAAGTGCGGCTCCGGCAAATACGACGCGATCTGGGTGGTAACCTCCTTGTTCTCTTTTTGCAGCCGCGCCAGGCTGAATATCGCCGCCTCGCGCGTCTCCATCGGTTTCCCGGGAACAACCCACTCACGAAGAACCGGCACAGCTTTCTCGTCACCCAGCGGGCCCAATGACCGCAACGCTGCATTGCGAAGAAAATCGTCAGGTGACTCCGCGACGATCGCCGCACTCAGAATGGCAAACGCATTCGGAGCTTTTAATTTCCCGAGCGCCTGCAACGCCGCAGCGCGCGCCCGATACGAAGAATCCTGTTGCGCAACGCTTTCTAGTTTCGCGGCCACATCTTTGTCATCTTTGAAATCCCCCAGGGCCGCTACCATCCGTGCCCGCAGCCACGGCTCTTTTACTGAATTCAAAGCGGCAATTAGTTTCTTGGCTGCGTCCGGTCCTCCAATCTCGCCCAGGCTCTCGGCAGCCACCGCTCGCACGCCCCAGGCCTTATCGTTATTTGCGGCGTCCGCCAGCCCCGCAATCACATCGTCGTTCTTCGCTTCAGTCTTACCATCAGAGTGCCCCGCGTCTTCCTTCCAGGTACGCAACGCCACAGCGGCGTCCGCGCGATCCGACAAATCGGCGGCATTCTTAAGCTGATACAACCACTCCTTCTTATCTTTGTGGAATTCCACCCTTTTTAAAATATGTCCGCCCTTATCAAACAGGGCCATCAACGGCTCAGAGCCAGCCGGCAAAGAAAATGTTTCTGTCTGCTTCGAGACCACGATGGGGTAAAGGTGTGCCCCGGTCGCGGTCGTAATTTCCACATCCGTAGGAACACGGAAAAGCCCCACGCGGCCTTCGACTTTTTGCGTTTGTTTCACAGTAACGGCAACCTGATGCTTGCTGTTGTCGTACGTATAGCTGATATCGAACTTGGGCGCCCCGGCTCCGTACACCCACTGATTGAAGAATTGATCCACGTCCGAATTTGTAGACTCTTCAACCGCCTTCACGAAATCAGACGTAACCACATTTTTGCCGTGATTGACTTCCAGATAATGTTTCAGCGCACCATTAAAAGCGTCTTCACCTAACTGGTGCCGCAACATATAAAGCACCCACCCGCCTTTGCCGTAGGCGTTGCCGTCGAATTCGCTGGAATCGGCAAAATCATAACGAACGATAGGCTTGCTATACAGATTCGCCGACGCAAACCAGTGCCGCGCATCCGTCCACCGTTGGTATTCACTTTGATCTTTGGGAAAGTGATTTTCGGTCCACACCGTTTCACCGAATGTCGCGAAGCCCTCGTTTAGCCAGATATTTCCCCAGTCTTTGCAGGTCACGTAATCGCCAAACCATTGGTGCGTCAACTCGTGCGAGATCAAATCATCTTGGCCGGTCGCGTATTCGGCGGCCAATTTAGGATTCACCAGCGATGAACTGGTATTCGTCGTGGCGCTGGAATTTTCCATCCCGCCCGCAACGAAATCGTCTACCATCACTTGCGCGTACTTTTCCCACGGATAGTCCACGCCGTATTTTTTGTTGAAAAGCTCGATCATCGCTGGCGTCCGCGCATAATTGACTGGCAGTCGGTCGCCGCGGCCTTTAGGCGCATAGTACGTCACTGGCAAATTGCGCAAACTATCCTTCACCTCGTCAAATTCTCCGGCCACCACGGTGATCAGATAGGTCGAGCTGGGAACGGATTCTCTCCACGTCCAGGTTTTCATGTTGTTGGCAGCGTTGGTCACGCCCATCAACTTGCCATTGCCCACCGTCAGCCACGCAGCCGGAACGGTCAGCACCGTCTCGGTCGTTAACCGGTCATTCGGATAGTCATAGGTGGGCAGGTAGTACCGCGTGTCTTCCGATTCGCCCTGCGTCCAGATCTGCGTCGGGCGATTCGGATATTCTTTGTCCGGCAAAATAAAATAGAGGCCCTTGGTAGGTTTTCCTTCGTAGCGAATATCAATTTCGAATTTGTCACCCACTTTTCCAGCAGCGACGGGAACGATCAGTTTCTCAGCCGTGGTCTCAAATTTCGCCGCGGCTTTGTTTACCGTCACACTCTGGATTGTCAGCCCCACGGAATCGAACTCGATCTTGGAAGTGTCTTCGTGAAGCGTGGTTAAGCTATGGATGACTTCCCCAATTACTTTTTTCTGGTCCACGTCGAAGCGCAAAATAATCTTTGAATGTTGCAAATCGTAATTGCGATTGCGCGCGTACGGTTCGTCAGCCTGCAAGGACACAATTGCACTGAACACAATTACCGCCGTGGCTATAAGCCGCCGGCCACCGCAGCCAAACTCCGGCTTTCGAACGTTGATGAACTTCCTGATCATTGGAACCTTTCCCGTTAGGCAATAAATTTAAGAAATCGTTTTAACTTCATGAATCGTGTGCGCGGCATTACGAAGCCCACTGATCGCTTCGCGCAATTGGCTGCACTGCACCAGCAAAAAGTCCGTATCGAACGTCGATACCGCAAAAACGCTCACGCCCGCGTCGGCCAGCGGCTGCACGAGAGCAGCCAGCACTCCAACTTCAGACAAATCAAATGGCCCATGAACTTTCATAGCGCGCCAAGTGATTTTTGTTCGCAATCCCGCCGGAACCAAGGCCGTATCCACAATGACGGACAGTTCCTCACTGGTTCGCGTAATCGAAAAGAATTGCCCCTGGGTAGCCCACTCCGGCACCGCGGCGTCAGCAGCCAGATGGCAGATAGTGAATGTCTCAGCGAGCAGGGAAAGTTCAAAACTGCGCTGGGCACCGGGCATTGAAGCTATAACAAACTCCTGACAATTCCGCCGTCCACCGCAAGCGAGACGCCATTTACATAGCTGGCGCGTTCGGAAGCGAGAAACGTAACCACCGCGGCAAATTCTTCCGGTGTCCCGATTCGTCCAACTGGGATTTGCCGCTCCCACCCGGAAAACACCTCTTCGGGCTTCGTGCCAGTGCGTCCCGAAATCGCCTCTGCGAGATCACCCAAGCGCTCCGTGCGCGTATACCCTGGGCACACGTTATTCACCGTGATGCCATGCGCTCCGTACTCATTGGCCAACGTACGCGCCAGCCCGGTAACCGCCGAGCGAATCGAGTTTGAAAGCAACAGCCCATCGACGGGCTGCTTTACTGCGTAAGAGGTGATGGTGATCAGCCTTCCCCATTTGTTTTTCTTCATGCGCGGCAACGTTTCTCTGGCAAAAAAGACGCAGCTCATCAACAACTGGTCTATAGCCGCTCGCCACTCCTCGGTGCCGGTGTCCTCAAAGAACTTAGACGGCGGCCCGCCGGAATTGGTAACGCATATGTCGATTCGCTTAAAGCGAGTTTCCACCGCGGAGACAAAAGCCGCGACAGCTTTCGCATCCGTCACATCCACGGTTTGCTGGAATACTTCGCGCCCGCTCGCGCGCTGGATCTGGGCTGCGGCGGACTCAAGATCATTGGCGCTGCGGGCGCAAATCGCCACCTCTGCGCCCTCCAGCGACAATTCCTTCGCAACCGCGAATCCCAACCCAGTACTTGCGGCCGCCACGATGGCCACTCGGCCCGTCAATCCCAAATCCATTCCTGCACCTCAATTTGATTGTCTCTTCTTCTCGAACTAGCATCAACACCGCCATCCGCTCAGTTTGCGCCGCGCAAGAACGCCGGGCTAGCAGAGCTGAATCGGAACCCCGCTCCCGCGCATCTAACCTGCGTTATTATGATCAGGTCGTGTCCTATATTTTTTAACATCGGGGTGTGAAATGAACGAGATTGCTACTTTTGGTGCTGGATGCTTCTGGGGAGTGGAAGAGACTTTTCGCCAGGTCCCCGGCGTAATCGAAACCGCGGTGGGCTATTCCAACGGCCACACCATCAATCCCACATATAAAGATGTCTGCACCGACGAAACCGGGCACGCCGAGGTCGTGCAAGTAACCTTTGATCCCGCTAAAGTGTCTTTCGAAGAGCTACTCAATGTTTTCTGGACGACTCACGACCCCACGCAGGTAAACCGCCAGGGTCCGGACTTCGGCGCTCAATACCGCACCGCGATTTTTTTCCATTCGCCTGAGCAGGAAGCCGCCGCCAAAAAATCTGTGGCCGCCATCGCCACAAGTGGGAAATTTAAGCGTCCCATCGCCACAGAAATTACCGCCGCAGGCCCATTCTATCGCGCTGAAGAATACCACCAGAAATATTTGCAAAAGCGGGGCGCGCCGTCCTGTCACTTTTGACCGGGGCGTCCACAAATAACACTCGCAGCGAAAGTCCGTGGGGTTAGCGAGCGCATGGAAAACAACCCAGAACCGATTAAAGAGATACTCGACGAACTATTTTCATTGCTCGAATCCCTGGAAACACAAAGCCTGGCTCTAACGCAATTCTTGAAAGACCAAGGAATAGCCTCCGATGAAAAGCTGACCCCATATCTAGACCGGGCTGGAAACACGAGCAGCGTTAAATGGCGTGCGGCTCGCGCAAGAATGCAATATCTGCTTTCTCCAATTCCCAAGCAAGCAACCGAAAAAGAGAAAGACAAAGACAAAAGCAAAGACGAGCACCAAGAACCAGAAAAACGTCCTTCAGACGAACAATCGACAGAAAAGCCACCTGCGCAAGAGTCGCCCACCGGCCAGAAAAAACCGGAGAGTTCGGACGCCACTAAAGATACTGTTCAAAATACCGGTGCAAATACCAGCAGAAATCCAAAGCCTGCCAGCCCAAAATCTGATGCCACGGAAGACGACAAAAAGTCTAATGGTCGCGAAAAATCGAATCGCAAGTAACCCGGTCTTATTCCTCGTGCCCTTCGCTTTCCAAAATTCCCTCGCGGGACGCCATTCCCTCGGCATCATCATCCACACACAATATCTTGGTCATAATTGGGTGAGCATCCTTTAACTCTCGATAACCCGCACCGCGCACCCGCGTAAACCTCACCCATTTAGATGCATGACGGCTTTTTTACTTCAATTTAACCTGACCAGGCCCATCGTTACGCTAATTCACCAGAAAAGGCCCCGTATCGTAAATTTTCATGAAACTATCCCGCCCCCTTTCTCGTTCGTCTAAGAGAATATCCAAGCGTGGAGGTTAACTCGTTATGTGGAGTTTCTTACAGGACCTACGCTTCGCCTTCCGCCAATTCCGCAAGGCACCGGGCTTTGTCCTCACCGCCGTTCTGTCTCTAATGCTCGGCATCGGCGCAACCACCGCCATCTTCAGCGTTGTCTATGGCGTGCTTCTCGACCCTTACCCCTATAAGAATAATGACCGCATGGTTCACATCGAGCTGAACGACAAAGATGGTCGCGGTCCGCTGCTCTTCACCAATGGCGCCGGCTTTTCCACAGTCCGTAACGCCTCTTCCGTCGAAGACGTCTTCTTCCAACAGGGGACGCAGCAAAATCTCACCGGCGATCAGATTCCCGTCTCCGTCAACGTCGGCCTTTATTCTTCCAATTTGTTCGAGTTTATGGGTGTCCCTCCGCTACTCGGCCGCGAATTCTTCACCTCCGACGCGCCCGGCGGCAATCCCGCACCAGTCGCTGTCCTTAGCTATCTTTTCTGGCAGCGCCAGTTCGGTGGCAGCCGCGACGTGATCAATAAATCGATCGAGCTCGACCACAAGCTTTACACCGTCATTGGCGTGGTGCCGCCGCGTTTCACCTGGGGCGACTCCGACGTCTACTTACCCGCCGCGCCAACGGGCGCCCAGCACGATTACTGGCTTTCCTTCGTCCGCCTCAAGCCCGGGGTTAAGTTCCCCGCTGCCGCCTCGGAATTCCAGGTTATCGCCGACGAATTCGCAAAAAACGACAAAGAATATCCACAAAATCGGCGCATTGCCATTGTTACCCTCAATGAACAAGTCCTCGGCAAGTTCGCCGGGACCCTCGGTTTGCTTTTTGGCGCGGTTCTCACACTCCTCATCATCGGTTGTGCCAACGTAAGCATCCTTCTTCTTGCACGCGGTACCGCCCGGCAACATGAGTTCGCCGTGCGTGCTTCTGTCGGCGCTGGCCCCAAACGCCTGGTACGACAACTCCTTACAGAGTCAGTTGTACTCTCAGTCACTGGAGCCTTGCTCGGAGTCGTTGCCGCCTATAAAGGTGTGACCTGGATCGTCGCCGCGCTGCCCATTTTTTCTTTTCCACACGAAGCGGCCATCCACGTCAACGCCCCCGTGCTCATTTTCAGTGCGAGCGTCGCTGTTCTCACAGGCATTCTCTTCGGCATCTCGCCCGCCTGGCAGCTTTCGACTCCTCAGGTTGGCGCGCTGGTTCAAGCCGCCAGCTCTAAACACACCGGTAGCGCCAGCAGCCGCAAAAGCCATCGCATTCTCATCGCTGGCCAACTCGCCCTCACCCTGCTGCTGATTGCTTCCGCCGGTGCTGCGCTCAAGGCCTTCGAAGCGCGACTCCACACGCCGCTCGGCTACGATCCGAAAAATGTTCTCTCGCTCAACGTCGGGTTCCCCAAAGGCGCCAATCCTACCTGGGAAGGCCGCCTCAACGCTCAGGAAGCCGTGCGCAAAGTCATCGCCGAAGTTCCCGGGGTCGAAGACGCCAGCATCTCCACCACGTGGTTTCCGGGCTTAGGGGGCTTCAAAGGCAAAGTCGAAATTCAGAGCAGACCGCAGTTGGCCGATGCGCAAGCTATGCTCTGCGTCGTAAGCTCCCATGAATTCTCCACACTTCACATTCCGCTTATCACTGGTCGTACCTTTGACGAATCGGAGACCCTGCGCGCCGCGCACTTGGCCGTCGTCAATCAAGCCTTCGCCAAAGAATTCCTCGCGGACGCGAATCCCATCGGCCAAGGCGTGCGCAGTCCGATGATGAAAGCCGAGTTTCCGGGATTATTGCTGGCGCAAAAGCCCGATGATTGGTTCCAAATCATTGGTGTGGTCGGTGATGCCCGCAATGATGGACTGAATCGTCCCGTGAAACCCGCCGTCTTCTTCCCTTACAGTTTTCTTTTGCCCACTGACGTTTCGCTGCTGATCAAGACGAACACCAATCCTGACACCATGTTGAACTCGTTCAAGGAACGCTTGCGCCAGCATAATCCCGAACTGGTGACCGGCATCCTGAACCACACTCTGCTGTGGTGGCTTGATACCCAGGGTTGGGGCCAGGACCGCTTCATCGCCACGCTCTTCGCGATGTTTGCGATATTTGCGCTGGCACTAGCTGCCACGGGGCTATACAGCGTTGTTTCCTTCGCAGTGTCGCAGCGCACTCAGGAAGTAGGCATTCGCATGGCTCTTGGCGCGCCGCGCACCAGCATCGTGCGCTTAGTGCTCGCCTCCACGTCCATGACCCTCGGCATCGGTCTGGCTCTGGGATTAATTCTCAGCGTGGCGCTGCATCGCGTGTTTTCGTCCTGGTCCGGAGGCAATTCCCGCGATCCCCTCACACTGATGGCCTCCTCTTTGATTCTCGTTTTCGTGGCGCTCATCGCGTGCCTCGTCCCGGCATGGCGCGCTGCCACCATCGACCCCATGCGTGCGCTGCGCGCCGAATAAACGGTTCGTGCAATCGCGTTTATTCGCTAGATATGACTCGGCTAGATTGCCGATTACCCAAAATTGCTCAATTAATGTAGAAGGTTGAAGTAACGCACAAAGACCCTCGTAAAGACAAATAGAGTAGTATCCGGCCGCTGACAGCTTGTTCTACGTCGAGTCAACTCGCTTCAGCCGAGCAAGTCGCCCTGTGGAAAAGATGTGAAAAACCTCAGAATGTGGTTGTAAAACCAGTTAATACGTGTAGGCTCGCGGCGTCAATTGCACTATCACGAACTTACCTGAATCTTAAATATGTCTCGGAATTGGTGAACACTGGCGTGGCTCAAATCCTCACCCTTGGTTCGCGTCCCATATTGCCGTTTTGTTGATCGGGTAAGACTGCGTGTTGCGCGTTGATTCGGGATATCAATATCAAGCACCATTCGTAGTCGCCTCCCGAATTCAGAGATGAAAGGAACCGCAATCATGAAAAGAAATAACATCAAGGCATTGTCTTACTCGCTGCCCCTTATATTCTCGCTGATCTTGGCGGCGATGTGCGGATTCACTGCAGCGGGGCAGCAAGCGTCAACCCAGTCTAAAGTCCTTAACAACGCAGTCGTAAATCCGCCGCTTAAGTTTGATGTTTCACCTCCACTAGGTGAAATGCTGACGCTGGCAGCCGTCCCGGGCAGTAGCCACGCCACGCACGCTCCCCTGCACCCCAAGCAGCAGCAACCGAATGGTCTTCCGGCAAACCAAACCGCAGTGGCGCCGGCAGCTGGCTTAGCACCCTCGGCATCTCCGTTGATTGGCGCCACCGTCGGACTTAGCTTTGAGGGTGTAGGCGATGCCCCTAGCGCTTCCCTCAACTGCGCCAATGTCACCGGCTTTGCGGTTGCGCCTCCCGATACCAATGCGGCCGTGGGCGACACCCAGGTCGTGGAATGGGTAAACATTTGCTACGCGGTCTTTGACAAGTCCAGCGGCGCCGTACTTGCCGGGCCGGTCTCAGGCAACGCGTTCTGGGCCGGCTTCGGCGGCCCCTGCGAAACATCCAACGACGGCGACATCATCATCCAATGGGATAAGAAAAATCACCGCTGGCTGGCATCTCAAAATGTCTTCTCTTCTCCCTATATGACATGCATTGCCGTCTCGCAGACCAATGACGCCACTGGCAGCTACTTTCGTTATGCCTTCCCGCAACCCGGTTTCCCCGATTATCCCAAGTGGGGCCTTACCCCCAACGTGTATTACCAGACTCAAAACGACTTTGGCCCCCAAGCCAACGCGTATGTCGGTGTAAACTTGTGCGCCTACCAAGGCAACCTGATGCGCAAAGGTAATAGCCACGCCGCACAAATTTGCATCCTGGACACCTCCAACGGCACTTTGTTCGACGATAGTATGTTACCCGCAGATGACGACTCGTCCGTTTCGGCAAGCGGTGCCCCTGAGGTCTTGCTGGGAAGCATCGACAACTTTCTCCCGGGCGACTCACACGTTTACGAGTACGTTTTCACTCCGGACTTCGACAACCCTGCTAATTCCTCCCTCGCCGGAGTCGACGGTTCTATGCCGATCAACGTTCCCGCTTTCGATCTAGCTATCTGCGTTTCCGGCAAGTTTCTCACCACTGACTGTGTTCCCCAGCCACATACTACCGCTATGCTGGACACTCTCGGCGACCGACTGATGTATCGGCTGGCGCACTCCGTCACCGACCAGCAGCACTTTATGGTCACTCATAATGTGAACGACACCTCCGCCGTTGCCGCCAGATGGTACGAATTCCGCGCACCGGCGGACGGTTCGACCAATCTGTCCCTTTTCCAATCTGGGCAGACCCCCGACGACTCCGAATACCGCTGGATGGGCTCCATCGCCCGAGACAAGCTAGGCAACATCGCTCTCGGTTATAGCCGTTCGAGTGGCGCTCATGATGACTACCCGTCCATTTACTATTCCGGGCAGACTGCGGGTGATCCGCCAGGTACCACAGAGCGCGAAGCGCTCATTAAACAAGGTTCCGGCTCGCAGCGCGACACTGTGAACCGCTGGGGCGACTATTCCAGCATGGCTCTCGATGGCGCGGATTCTTGCACCTTCTGGTATGCCAACGAATATTACCCTGCCACGGGTTCGTTCGCTTGGGCCACATGGCTCGCTTCGCTCAAGTTCCCAAGCTGCCATTGAGACTGGCTGAGTAGCAGCGCAAATAAATAATTTCACCGCAGAGTTGCCGAAAGGTGCGCAGTCGAGTTGCTGTTGTCTGACCTCGCACCACTTTTGGATATTACACGCCGCATCCATCAACTCAGCTCGCCATGCGGGTCAGCTAACCGAATGGCGTTGCCGCAAAATGAATTGAATTGCTGGTCACCGCGTCAATCGACCGGCTTGGTAGACTTCTTGTTTTCTCGGGTGCGTACGGTTGAAGGCGACGCACACACGACGCCGGTTGACTCGCGAACCATCAGCTCTGGCTCAACCACAATTTGTTCGCGGTAACCCTCTGTGCCATGCAGGCGATTCAGCACGCATTGCGCCGCTATCCTTCCCATGTTAATTAATGGCTGACGTATGGTGGTGAGTCGCGGATTGTGGAAACTCGCCGAGCGAATGTCATCGAAACCGATGACAGAAACGTCGCCAGGAACGTTCATCCCCAGATCCTGTAGTGCGCGGATCGCGCCGATAGCCGAAATGTCGTTGAAGCACACCAACGCACTGAAATATTTGCCTACGGAAAGCAACCGCTGAATTGCTGGATAACCCAATTCCGGTGAGGTTGTGTCGCGATCAAGCTGCAGCGTCAGCTCCGGGTCAACCTTGATTTTGACTTCTCGCGCCGCTTGCACCAAGTGCTGCCAACGTTCGTCCGAATCAGAACTGAACGGCTGGCCACGCATGAAGGCTATTTCGCGATGACCCAGCGAGTACAAGTGGCTCAGGGTAAGTTCCGCAGCGAAGCGGTGATCTAACAAGACGTTCGTGACCCCGCTGATAGGCCGATGGCCGGCAACGGCAACCACTGGGATTGAATAAGGATGCTCTAGCGCGGTGTCTATGGTGATTAGAGCTTCAGCGCCCCGATTGATGAGCATTTGTCCGTATTCTTCAACCAGATTTTTGCGATGGCGATGATGGGCCGTGAAATAGAAATATCCAGCCTCGATCAGGTGGTCCCCAATGCCGCTCATAACTTGAGTGTGATAACCGTCTCCAAGTTCGGGAACCAGGATGCCGATCGTGAGTGTGCGGCGATTGCGGAGCGAACGCGCCAGCAGGCTTGGCTGATAGTTAAGTTCTTTAGCGGCGGCTTTGATGCGATCGCGGGTGGCTTGGGGAATGTTCCGGCCGGGAACATCATTGAGCACCACTGAAACCGTTGCGGGATTCAAGCCCAAATGCTGGGCCAGCTTTTTCAAGCTGGTCGCTTTATTCGACGTTCCCATTAGGTTTGTGTTGGTCGCCGTCCCCGGCGAGTCGCTGCCAGCGACTGTCGTGGAGCCTTCCGAATTTTCCCCTTTTCGCATGCTAGCGCAAATGAGGACGCATCACCAGAAAGGTCACCACCGCAGTGTGGTCACGGAATCTTCTTCTAGAGGCAGGTCCAGGACCTGATTTCCCGTCATCAGCGGGACGCTCTGTTTCGCTCCTTTGTTGCTCACCACCAGAACATGACTACCATCCGGATTCTCGCAGGCCACGTGATGAACCCCAATCACGTCTCCATAAGAGGCAATCACTCGTGCGTTCCTTTCAATCGCTTTTGAAAAATGCGTGAATGCCCAGTACTGTCCGCTGCGTGTAAGTTCCCCGGTTTTGGAATCGATGGTCACCAACCCGCCACACTTGAAAGGGCCGATGTTTGGCTTGCCTGCCTCATCTAAAACAAAATTCCAGCCCACAACGCATTCACCCCAATTTCTCAGCACTCCGATCATCGTCTCAGACCACTTCGTCCAGTCCGTCGCGTACTCCCCGCCGATGCTCGGCCCGCCTTCCGTCCACAACATATTCTTGGTGGGAAATGCCTCGTGCACCTGGCTCATCGCGTCGGGCGTTCCCATGTAGCCATGCCACGCCACTCCGTCCACATACTTGTTCACCAGCGGATCGTCCAGTTCGTTTATCGCGCGTCCCCAGAGATTGTAATTGTGGTCAAGAATCCAGATTTTCGTCTGCAAGGACGCCCGTTCGAGTGCCGGGCCCAGGTAATTTTTCACAAAATCAATTTCGTACTCCTGGCCCCATAGCGAGGCAGGCATTCGTCCGTCCTGGTCGGTATCCACTTCATTTTGCACCGTCACTGCGCCGATTTTCACACCCTCGGCGGCATAGTCGCGCAAGAAGCGCACGAAATAATCAGCATAGGGCGCAAAGTATCTTTTGCGCATCGAGCCACCAAGCATGCTGCCGTTGGCCTTCATCCACCCAGGCGGGCTCCACGGCGAGCCAAAGAGGAATAGATCCGGATTCGCCTTGGCAGCCTCACGCAAAGTCGGCAATATGTATTCGCGATCATGCGCAATACTAAATCGTTGTAGCTCCGGGTCCGGTTCGGGACTTTCGTCGAAGCTGTAAGCTGTTGTGGAGTAATCACTCGCGCCCATGCAAACACGCGCAACCGACAAGCGCAAACCTGAAGAAGAAAAGAATTCCGCCAGCAGCGCCCCCCGCGCGCGCGCATCCATTCGATTCAGCAAATAGCAGGACGCATCCGTGAGTGCCGCGCCGAATCCGAGAATCGGTTGCAGCCGCAGTGCTGGATCGAGTTGAATGCCAGTGGAGAATGAAGGACTAGCCGAACGCCAGGTTAAAGACGATATGGGCTCAAATTTACGGTCCCTCGAAGTCACCCAGCCCTGTAGTCGGGGTTGAGCCGAAAGGAGCGGCACTCCCGAGACTGCACAGGCAGATACCGCGGAAACCCCAAAACGAATGAATTCTCGTCGGTTTTTTCGCATAAATTTTCGGCCCCTCGCAACCTCACGTTTGGAATATCTCGCCTCTAGCTTGTTCTAAGACAAACGATTGCGCAAACGTCCCTCAGTCCAGAACGTGTTACCAACGCTGTAGAAACATCACTAACGCCAGCTCGCGCTAACTGCTCAGGAACCGCTTAAGTCCATAAGACAATCGTGTTGTCTGCGTACACTATCAAATTTTTATCTTGACCGCATTATTATAATGAATGTATTATCCCCGCCAAAGTGACGTAGTCCGTATCTGTCGAGAGCAAACGATTGTTTAATGCCTTCGTTTGAAAAAACGGTGCCTTTTCAGAGATGCACCGGTTTGGACTGCTCGCGTCAACTTTTCTGGGGTGCGCTGTTACGTCTAAGCGAATTCTTGGAGGTCCTCGATATGAACGTTTTGCTTCGTTGCGCGCTGGTACTTTCCGTAGCTTTTCTGGGTGCTCGCTCTTCTCTGGCCCAGAGCACTAATTCTGGAGATATTCGCGGTACGGTGATGGATACGTCTGGCGCCGCGGTTCCGGGTGTAGACGTTACGCTAACCAACGTCGACACCGGTGAAGTCCAACACTTCACCACAAATGACAGCGGCATCTACGATACGGCCTCGACCAGAGCGGGAAATTACAACATAACATTCACGAAGCAGGGCTTTAAGCAGCTGACCCGTGGCCCGTTTAAGCTCGAGGTCTCCATCATTACTGAAGATGCCACCCTCGCCGTCGGTCAGGTCCAGGAAATCGTCACAGTAGAAGATACCGGTGAGGCGCCCTTGCTTCAGACAGAAAGTGGTCAGCAAGGGACCATTATGGAAGGCAAGACGATTGAGGCTCTTCCCCAAATCGGCGCCGGTATTACCGGCAACGACTGGGCCAATTTCAATATATTCCTTCCCGGGGCCTCCAGCGCGCCTTCGCAACCCACCTCAGAGGGCAGTGGCGCTTATAACGCAGGAGACGCTGTAGCTATCAACGGCAATCTCCCGAATTATGCGAACTTCCTCGCGGACGGCGCAACGGTGGTCCTCCCTGTCAGCGGAAACGTCGACAACTCCGTATTCGAAAGCATCTCCGAAGTACAGGTCACCACGTCCTCCTTCTCTGCTCAGTACGGTATCGGCGGCGCGGTATTCAATCAGATCAGCAAAAGCGGAAGTAACACTTTTCATGGGTCGGCGTATGAGTATTGGCAGAACGATGTACTAAATGCTTCCAACTTCTTCCCTGGGGGCAATGGCCAGGCC
>Ga0210409_10003776_pt1 | contig 16660 bp, 12 predicted proteins | sample IncBWH17MmetaG_FD_161649 | JGI IMG/M metagenome (GOLD analysis project Ga0210409, IMG submission 161649) | Forest soil microbial communities from Barre Woods Harvard Forest LTER site, Petersham, Massachusetts, United States - Inc-BW-H-17-M | ecosystem: Environmental > Terrestrial > Soil >...
TGGGGAAACGCAAGTATCCCCGCAGCTGGACGCAGCCGGGCCGCCCAGAACCGATTCCCGACGTCGATTCGGGAGAGAAAAGGGAGTCTATGAAGGGTTCAAAGAGTCTTTTCCTGGGGCTGGCTTTGCTGCTGGCAACGAGTGCATTTGCGGCGAACAAGGGATCACTGCAGGTACAGGAACCGGTGAGCGTCAACGGGACCCAACTGGCGCCGGGCGACTACAAGGTGGAGTGGGACGGCACGGGACCAAGCGTTGAAATGAGTATCCTGAAAGGTAAGAAAGTCGTCACGAAGGTTCCGGCGCACATCGTCGATATCGGGGCTGCCTCACCGAGCGACGCAACCGTGGTGAAGAGCAACGGAGACGGAACCAAGACGTTGAGCGAAGTTCGACTCAATGGCAAGAAGTTCGCGCTGGCGGTAGGAGAAGAAGCAGCTAAGGCAGACGCAACGAAATAGGGGATGAAGTGAGAGTCTCTGTGGAGGGGAGCTTGAGGCTCCCCTAGCTTTTTGGGGACCGTGATTGGTGATGTGTTTCCGCGGTGTCAGTTGGAAGCAAGCACATCGTCCATATAATTCAAGATGGCGCGGTGTGGTCGCTCCTTCAGTCCCTTGATCGGTACTTTCTGTTCGACGGTTGTGTTCCCAACCATACGAGCGCGGCCGAGATTGATCGTGCGACCATCGGCGAGCTCGATGTAGATCGGCACCAGCATCCGAAAACGATCGTCAACATTGGATTGCGTGACTTTGAGGTTGAGAACAACGTCGCTCTCTGCGTTGTTATCGAATGAGTAGTCGAGCGAGTAGGCGGGTAGTGCGGTTCCGTAGACATACTCGTCGAAGAACCAGTCCATTTTGCCGTCACCGATCGCTTTCATGTCCGGCGTCATGTGTTTTTCGACCATGGCTTTGAAATCTTCAGTGCTGGCTGCGCTGCCAGAGTAGGTCTTAACGAAATCCTGCATCATTTCTTTGAAACTCTGGTCGCCATTTCGGCGATCCGACATCATCATGCGCAGCATGTGCAGGACGTACGCCCCCTTCGGATAAATCAGGTGTCGTGTGACGTTGCCGCCGGTCCTTGTGTTATTCAGGCGATAACCCATCGTCAGGGGGCCAGCGTCGATTCCGCGAAAGCCTTGCGGGTCTTTCTCGAGCAGCAACTCGTGTTCATCTTTCCAGAACGCGTGAAATTTTTGCTGGTTCTTTTCGATCATCTGCAGATAAATGGAGGCCGACATTTCCGCAAAGCCTTCGCTCATCCACTGATCACGATAGGAATTGAAACCAACCGTATGGCCCCACCATTGGTGGGCGACTTCGTGAGGCGTCACGATCTTCCAGTATCCGCGGTCCCCGAAATCCATGCCGAGCTCGTGGCGGACCGTCGTGTCGAAGAAATAACACATGGGGATATAGACGAGTTCGGGCCACGACTGCCCGTAATTGCAGCTCGTCTGTTGCGTAATGGCCACGCGCTTAAAGGAAGATGGACCGAAATAGTTGGAGTATAGATCAACGGCCAGCTCGCCCTCCGCGAGAGCCTTCTTGATGAGCGGAGTGGTGCTCATATTGCCGAGAGCGACTTCGGCACCCAGGTGAGAACCCTGCGTGGGAAGGGTATCGCCGTCCGCGACGAGTTTAAGATTGCGCACCCAGTCAGGCGGTTCCTCGTTGGCAGCCGATTGGACCACGTACTGCGGTTTTGACAGCTTGGCTTCCTGAATCTTGAATCTGCCGAAGTTGAACCCCGCAACCGTTTGCGCTCCTTCGCTTTTCCAGACGCTTACGCTTTGTCCGCCATCATTACCTTCAGATATGAGGTCTCCAGTGGCGATCATCTTCATGTTCTTCGGTACGCGGAAGGTCATGTCATAGGCTGCGTAGTCACCGAGCAAGCCGCTCGCGTTGCTTGGATACCAGTTCTCGCGAGCAGCCGGATAGTAGTTATCGCCTCCCGTATTGAAGACCGCTTCTTTTCCCCCATAGGTTGAGGTGATTGTGAACTTTTCGCCTAGGGCTAGGGGTTTCGGAAGGATCACGGAGAATTGAAAGTCCTCATTCTTGTCCTCTTGGATGAATGGCAGGGCGGCGCCGCCGTCTGCCACGACGCTCTGCACTCTTAACCTCTGAAAAAGGTTGAAGGGGACGACTCGCAGGCCATCCACCTGGGAAACAAACGTGGTGGTGGCTTTCCCGGTGAGGTTGCCGTTTTTCTCGATGGTGGTATCGAGCACCTGATGATCGATGTGCATGAAGGCATTTTTCTGCGCGCCGTTGGCCAGCCCGTTCTTGTATTCCCCAGCGAGATGGAAGGCCGCCCAGTAGCCGTGCTTGTTATCTTCGTAGGTCATCAGGCCCACTTCTTCTGGAGCTAATGGCAACGCGATGGGAAAGTCGCGGTAGACCTCTTCCGCAAATTGCGGTACTCCGTGCGGGTCCATCGCGAAGACCATTTTGTCGCTGTAGTGTTTTCCGTGAATGAAGGCGACGAAAAGACCATCGGGTGGCGGGCTGAGAACATCTTGCAAGATGCGAGCGTCGAGGTTGAAGCGAAGCTTTTTGCGGACGGTCTGAAGATTTTCTTGCAGCAACGATGCGTCGCATGCCCCAGGAGTTCCGGACGATGCTTTCTTGATCTCCTCATAAGTGTCATCTGTGAAGCGCAACACCATGCGGTTGAATGCTTCAACGAATTCCGAGTCTTTGGTCAGCAGGCTCAAGCTGCGTCGCTCCGCGTGCAACGGAGGATCCAGGACAAGGCTCCCGTCGCCAATGAAGGCCCCTCCCGTCACTCTCCCTTGAACGGGAGCGAGGAAGCAGATAGTCCCGGAGCGCAGGTGGAAGGTTCCCGCGTCGCGTTTGAGAGTCAAGTTGCTGATCGCGACTGCATCTCCATTTAGCGTGATGTTTCTGAGTTGCTGATAGGTGGCGTCGGAATTTGGAGCCACAGTCTGCTGGGCAGCAACGAACACGGGACCAACGCAAAAAATCGGGAGAGCATACACAGCTATGCGAAAAAGCAGACCCCGGCGTGAAGACATAAGTGGCGTACCTCGCGGCGCAGCGAAAGGGCATTATGCCGGGAATGGCACGGATTTCAAGTGATTTTGGTCACCATTACCGGGTGATAAGGTGAGAGGACTCCGCAAAACACTAAGCCACAAGAAGAGATAGGGAGCGGAATCCGCTCCCTATAACAAGTTGCAGCCCCTCAACTCAACTTAGTACTTCGGCATCTTCGGGTCGACACGGTCGGCCCAGGCAAGAATGCCGCCGGCCAGATTGTGAACTTTCTTGAAGCCGGCCTGCTGCAGGAATGCCACCGCCTTGCCGCTGCGCACGCCGGAGCGGCAGTGGGCGACGATCTCGCGGCTGGAGTCGAGTTCGTTGACGCGCTTGGGCAAATCGCCCAGCGGAATCAGGTGTCCACCGATATTGCAGATCTGATATTCGTGCGGCTCGCGCACATCGAGCACAAAAAGGTCGTCGCCTGCATCAAGGCGGCGTTTCAGCTCTTCCACTTGCATTTCGGGAATTCCCGTCTCCACTAGCTTTTCCTCTCCGCGGATTCCGCAGAATTCATTGTAGTCGATCAGCCTGGTGACTGTGGGATGCGTGCCGCAAGCAGGGCAGTCGGGATTCTTGCGCAGCTTGAGTTCCCGGAACTTCATGCTTAGCGCGTCGATGAGCAGCAGGCGCCCGATGAGCGGCTCGCCCGCGCCCAGAATCAGCTTGATGACTTCGGTGGCCTGCATCACGCCCACCAGTCCCGGAAGAATTCCCAACACACCGCCTTCCGCGCAGGAAGGAACGAGTCCGGGCGGTGGCGGTTCGGGATAGAGGCAGCGGTAGCACGGGCCCTCTTCGGTGGCGAACACGCTGGCTTGGCCTTCGAAGCGAAAGATCGATCCGTAGACATTGGGCTTGCCAGTGAGCACGCAAGCGTCATTGACGAGATAGCGCGTGGGAAAGTTGTCGGTGCCGTCGGCGATGATGTCGAAATCGCGGAAAATTTCCAGCGCGTTCTCGCTAGAGAGCCGAGTGTCGAATTTTCGCAGATTGATGTAAGGATTGATCGCCTTCAGTTTCTCGGCGGCGGAGTCCAGCTTCTTGCGGCCGACATCCGCGGTCGAGTGAATGATCTGCCGCTGCAGATTGGTAACGTCCACCACATCGAAGTCCACGATCCCCAACGTCCCGACACCGGCGGCGGCCAGATAAAGCGCCAAGGGTGAACCTAGCCCTCCTGTGCCCACGCACAGAACCCGCGCGGCTTTCAGCTTCTGCTGCCCCTCCATGCCAACCTCGGGCATGATCAGGTGGCGCGAATAACGCTGGATCTCGTCGTTGGTGAGGGTTGCGGTTTCGGGTTTGACATCAAATGTGGTGGCCATAAGGACCTCAGGAAATTTCAGATTTTTGATTTCAGATTAAAGATTCCAGATTGAAGGCTTCAGGTCGAAGCTTCAACAACACTGGGGACAGCAGAAGGGACAACAACAGCAGATGGCGGGCACGGCTCTCATTCTGCAATCGGAGATCATAAAATCTTCAATCAAGCGTGGCCTCCGGCGATAGAAGGCACTATGGAAATGGTATCACCCTCTTTCACGGCGGTGGCGTCTTTCTGCAGGTAGCGGACGTCCTCGTCGTTGAGGTAGACGTTGACGAAGGCGCGCAGTTTGCCGTCGTCGGTATAGAGGTGGCGGCGCAAGTCGGGGTGCTGGCGGACCAGCGCGGAGAGGGCGTCGGCGATGGAACTGGCCTTGACGTCGACCGCCGCCTGCTTCCCGGCATATTGCCGTAAAGGGGTTGGAATGTGAATCTTAGGCATGCATACATGATGCCACAGAGAGGGAGAAGATTCAGGAACCGGCATTTCCTGACGTGGCCCCAGCGTACTCCCGCCCCGCCTTGCTTCGGGGAACGGGCAATTCGAGCTCACTTCTTCGTGGCACTAAACTCTGCGAGAAGGCTGGCAAACTCGGGACGGCTCTGAAGACTTTTGAACTCAGGTTCTATGCGAGCTTGATCGGTGGAATATCCCTTCCGAAACGCGTCCCGCAGGTCCTTCAGGGCTTCGTCCGGCTGATGGGCCAGGGTGTGCACGATGGCAGCTTGGGAAATAAGGCTAACGTTGTTCGGATCAATGGCGCGCGCGCGGTTCAGCCATTCGAGGGCTTGCGAAGTGTCCCCTTTTTTGGCGTAGTATCCCGCCAAGTCGCCCATGACGACGGCGTCCTTCGGGTTTACCTGCAGCTCTTTGTAAGATAAAGCGATTGCTTTATCGTAAGTTTGCAAGGACTTCTCCCTCTGGCCGTTCCACCGGTAACCGTCGGCAAGATTGCCGGTGAACCATTCGGTGTTGGGGTTCAACGCGACCGCCTTTTCAAACATCGGCACGGCCTCCGCGTAGCGTCCAAGATAAAAGTAGATCGTACCAATATTCGCGTACAAAGTGGGGTTTGGTGTGATGGAGAGAGCCTTCAACTCGTACGGTAGCGCCTCGACGAACTTGCCCTGGTTAAAATAAACGGTGCCGACATCCTGATAACCAAGGCTGATGTCGGGCGCAAGCTCAATGACGCGCTGCAAGCTTACAAGGGCCCTGTCATAATCCCCGAGATCGTTGTAGGCATCGCCCAGATCTTCGTAGTTTCTCCAATAATATGGTCCGGCCTGAATTGCTTTCTTATAAGCCTCGATGGCTTCGTTCTTCAGGCCTGCTCGCAGGTATGCGCTTCCGAGGTTTCGATTTACCTCGTCGGAGTTAGGGGCCAGTACTGCCGCTCTCTTCATTTCCTCGACAGCCTCCGCAAATCTTCCGTTAGCCAGACTTACCCTGCCCATGGCCAAATGCACCTCCGGCAGTGCATCGTTGATCTGCTGTGCTTGTTTCGCTGCTACGAGAGCCTTGTTCGCCCAGAAGGGCTCCTTTTTCTTGTAGTACATGCTCAAACTCGCATCAGCGACGCCTGTGTAGGCCAATGCGAAGCGGGAATCCTGCTTCAGAGCGTCTTCATAAAGGCGCAGCGCGCCTTCGATCTCCTTGGAGCTCTGTTGGTTGCGCATAATCTCGCGGCCCCGCAGGTAAAGGTCATAGGCTTCGACACTTTCAGTCGGGTGGGGAGCACTGGCGCCACTCGTTTCAGATGTGACGCCATTCTGGATTGCTGTAACAACTTTTGCGTATATATCATCTTCCATCGTCAGAAGGTTCTGCGATGAGCCGGTAAGTTCGCCGCTCCAAAGTCGTCGCCCGCTGCTGACATCGTCGAGGTTGCCAACCACTCGCATGTTTTCCGCCGAACCCTGGATCGTTCCGCTGACTAGCAGGTTTACGCCGAGGCTGCGTGCGATGCTTTCGGAGGATTGCGCGAGGTCCGTCCCTTTTATTGACGGTTCAGCAACCACATGCACGTCCGACAGGTCGAACAGCTTCGCCGCCAATGCTTCAGCGATTCCGTCCCCGACATAACCGAGCGATGAACGATCGCCGAGCACGCGGAAAGGGAGGACCGCAATATACTTACCCTGCTCCAGGGTGGGTAGTCCCGCAATATGCTTCGCTTCCGGCACAACCCGGCTGGCGAACAGGCGGTCCCGCAACCGACCAACGTTGAGCAACAGGATCGTCGCGGCGATGACCACGACGAAAATGCTCGACAGAAGCGCCCACTTGCGCCAGTGAGATATACCACTGACTCGTTTCAGGGCATCGATTGCTGCTGTTGCTTCCTTCGGACGCCAGTCTGACTTGGTTGCAATGTACGCCGATTGAACTTGTTCCTCTTCCAGGAGGGTTGGGACGGGCATCCTCACTGACTCTGTATCCCGCTTCAGGCGCTGTAATTCCGCACGCATGTCGGAGGCGTGCTGAAAACGGAGATTGGGATCCTTTTCCAGTGCCACGCTAATGATGTGCTCCAGCTTTGGCGGAAGGTCCGGATTCAGTCGCACGGGAGCCACGGGGGCGCGATTGAGAATGCCGTCGAAGATCACGCCGGAAGTCTCGCCGCGAAAGGGCAATGCTCCCGTCGCCATTTCGTAGAGCACCACGCCGAACGAGAACAGATCTGTTCTCGAATCAAGTTCTTTGCCTCTCACCTGCTCTGGCGACATGTAAGCGACCGTACCTAACGCGGTGCCCGGACTGGTCAAATAATCGGCATTCGCGTCGACAGTCAGCTGCGACATTACCGCGGCCACGCTCGACGAGGTGCTCTTTACTGGAACCACTTTCGCCAGCCCAAAATCCAAAATCTTGGCGTGCCCTCGTTTGGTCACGAAGATGTTCGCGGGCTTGATGTCCCGATGAACGATACCTTGGGCGTGAGCGGCGTCGAGGCCATCGGCTATCTCGATGGCAAGGGAGAGAATCGAGTCTGTTTCCATGGGACGATTGCCGATGCGATGTTTCAGCGTCACGCCGTCCAGAAACTCCATGACGATAAACGGATGCCCCTCATGCTTGCCGATTTCGTGGATCGTGCAAATGTTTGGGTGATTCAGTGCACAGGCAGCCTTGGCTTCGCGCTGGAAGCGGCTCAGAACGATTGGGTCTTGCGCAACATCGCTAGGCAGGAATTTGAGCGCGACATAACGATCGAGGTCCGTATCCTCGGCCTTGTAGACGACACCCATTCCTCCTCCGCCGAGTTTCTCGAGGACACGGTAGTGCGAGATCGTCTGGCCGATCATATTGCGAGTTGAGCTGTGGATCGGAGATGCCACCGAAATACAGAGCCGGAGAATACACCAAAAGGGGATAGATCGGCACGATGCACAGGAGATCCCGAAAGTGACGGCATACACTTCCGCTCCGGCTCTGGGTTATTTTCAAGCAACTGCGTCCATCTTCGCCAAAAACGTTGCGAAGGAACGAATCGGCTTCAGCTTGTCCTCCCGACCCCGCAGCTTCTCACCGACTCGGTTGTCGTGCAAGAGTCTCCCAAACCCTTCCTTCAGTCAGTCGCCCTTCAAAACGCACCTGCGGCCAGGACGCCAAAAGTGGCATTCGTATTGAACTGACGGAACCCAAACGAGAAATCGCCCCCGAATGGGATCCCTGACCCGCCGGAGAAGATAACCACTGGAATCCCGTTCGGCGCAACGGTGCACTTCGAGAACCAGGGGCTGACTCCCCCAAGGGCGGTGTCTAATGCGCAGCTGAGGGCACCCGAAGAACTGCCCTTACTGACGATGAAAATCACTCCCTTGATAGTGGCACCGACCTCTCCCTCATCCCTCATGATCTTGTTGATAAAGAAGCATCCTGGAGCAGTCGTCGAAACGCCGTGCTGGATTACAACACAGTCACTCGTACTTGGACTGTCTCCGGACGGTGACACGATGACGAAGTCTGGCGACGTGATGGCAACCGAACCGTGGCCCCCCCCAGTCCTAATAGCCGGGTCCGGCGCCTGCGCCTGCGCAGCAGGTACACCAAGCAAGGCAATGAAAACCATTGCCATTGGAACGAATAGAGTTTTCTTGTTGAGCATGTTTTCCTCTCCTTCATCGATTAGTCCCACGGTTCCATGACACTCGGGCTACTCCGGACCCAAATCGAGAGCTCATCCTGCATGCCGCCTAGGATCGATCCTGCCTAAAAAATTTTCCGAGGGAAAGGCCCTGCTAACTTATCGACTTGCGGAAACACTCCACTGCTAGGAGCCAATGTTACCAATCACAAAGGATGGACTGGCCAACCGGCGCCTAGTCTGTCTTCTCTGGACATCGTTGTCAACACATTTTGTCAAGGAGGGCGGCACTGTAATGGTTGACGACACATCCCTGTTTCATTCATTAACCGGAGTTGTGGGGATAGTCGACATTAACGACTCTGTTCGGGTTGTGACAGTTACACTGAAGCAAAAGCGCAGGCGACTCAAATGGTGTAATCAAACTGACTAGCCCGCCGGGTGGATGAGCACGTTCGCGACACACTTCCCGAACTTGCTACTCGTTGGGTACGTTTGCTCCGGTGGCTTACTACAAATCATCCCAACCCCAGGCGCCGGTATCCGATCCCGAATAAACGAAAAATCATCGACTACACCCATCGCCCGTTCAATGAATGGAATCGCCAGCTGACAACAATCAGCGGCCACAGGTAAACTGCCCAGAACTTTCCCTCGTCCGCCCGTCTATCTCGTACCTCTTTCACGGAGGGGCACATGACCTCGCTCAGCAAGAACGCCAGGGTCGCAGGGCTCCTATATATTTCGAGCTCGCTGTTTGGCATCGTGCGCCTCATCTATATTCCCAGCACCCTGTTGGTGCACGGGAACGCGGAGGTCACGGCAAACAATATCGCGGCGCACGAATTGCTATTCCGCTTCGGTATTGTTAGTTACCTGCTCTGCAGCGCTCTATGGATATTTGTCACCTTGGCTCTCTATCGGTTGCTCAAAGGAGTGGACCGGGCGCTCGCTATGCTGATGGTAATCCTCACCCTGGTGGTCACGCCTATCTTCTTCGTCAACACAGTAAATGACGCTGCGGCCCTGCTTTTTGCTCGCGGCGCCGATTTCCTGACAGTTTTCGACAAGGCGCAGCGCGAGGCCTTCGTGATGTTGTTCCTCAATTTGCATGACCAGCTTGACCTGGCCAACGAGATGTTAGGGGGCCTGTGGTTCATTCCATTCGGGCTGCTGGTGTACCGGTCCCGTTTCCTGCCCCGCATCTTAGGGGGTTGGCTGATCCTCGTCTGCTTCGCCTATTTGGCCCTCAGCTTTACCGGTCTGTTGTATCCGGCGTACGAGGACAAGGTCTTCAACGTGGCCCGATTTCTGCTGTGTGGAGAGGTGGCGACCATGCTCTGGCTCTTGATCATGGGCGCCAGTGAGAAGCGCCTGGTCGCAACAGCGTTATAGAGAACCGGGGTCTATCGAACGCCGTTACGATGATAGTCCAGCTCCGGTTGTCGGCATGACGGAAACTAGCACAAATCGGTAGTTGGCACATCATCGCGATTCCACTGATTGGCTGGGGGGGGAGTGTAATTGCGTGATTGCGACTAGTACTGGCGGAGATGACGAGGCTTTAATCCCAGTCAAGAAACCCCGCGGCCCAAAGGCTGGCGGTCGTGCCGCTGCTCAGAGTCTGGACGAGGGCGATCCATCTGGGTCGTTCTCGACGTAACATCTTCATTTCACTCATCGACCCCGGCCCGGGGTTTTGTGGACAATCGCCTGTTCTCGACGGTGAACTATCCCGCCGCAGCGATGGGCTTGGAAAAGGACTGCACGGCCAATTGCTCATCTTCCTGGATGTCGAGGATTCTGTCCAGGTGAGTGATCCGCAGCGCCTCCAGAACCGTCGGGGTCGGGCTCAACAATTTGAGTTCACCACCCTGACGTCGGAGGCTGGTGTAGTTCCGAACCAAATCTCCTATCCCGGAGCTGTCGATATACTTTACAGCCTTGAGATTGAGCAGGATCTTTCTCTGACCCTTCTTGGCCAACTCGCCGATGACGTCCGCGAGAACAACCCCGCTCCCCGGGCCGAAGGCGAGTGCTTCGCCCACACTGATGCGCCCGCTCAGGTCAAGCATCGTGACATCTCCACTCTGACGAATCTTGTATTCCAGCATTGCCGTTATTCCTCCTGACTGCCACGGAACCGAACGAACCGGAAATCCCTTTAGCTCTGGAGAACCTCGTTTTGAACCATCGCGCTCGGTCGTCCCTGCATTCGCGGATTATCTTGCGATAGCGAAACATTGCCAATATAAGCCTGAACTCGATCCGGTGTTGATAGTTGGTACGAGTTGCTCTCATAGAGTTATTCTTCGGAGGCGTTCCGTCGCATGTGAATGATAGTCTCTTCGTCGGACAGACAGATTTCAGAACCGGCGTTGTTCGGTAACTGTTGAAACATCCGAATTACACTCAAATCCTCCCCGCTGGGGTTAATGAGTGTAACCGCCTGATTTCAACACTTAGTTCGGGACAACTGGCAGGGTAGAAACACAGCCCACTTTAGAAGGGCAACGCAAACCTATGGTCAAGAATCCTAACGCGCGGTCTCAACTGCGTTGTTTGGAAGTTGTTCCTTGGAAGTTTTGAGGATTGACAGGCCATTCGCGTGGCGTCATGGCCTTACATAAAATTTTTCGTGTGATAGGCCGACATGTTCGCGGCCAGCCTCGGATCGAATCCCAGCGATTGCAGCCGTTCGCGCCGGGTACGATCCATTTCGCGCTGCAGATCCGCTACGTGCCTCGCCCCTGCGCGCACTTGCGCGTTTGAAATCCCGCCTCCCGCGTAAATCACGAGGGCATCATGGACATAAGGACTCAATCCGGAAAGTGACGCCAGCATCCGGCTCCGGGACTCGACCGCAGCTGCCATCGAAAGTCGCGTCTCCGGCGCGCGTTCGAAAACGTAGCGCATGTGTTCGACCCCGAAGGCCACATGGCGTGCTTCGTCACGGTGCGCCAGACGCGCCAACACTGCGGTCACTGGATCAGGTGCGTGGTCAGCCAGAAACTTGAGCAGAGTCAAAAACGTGCCCTCACCCATGACGCACAGCAGAAACGTCGCCGTCGTGAAGTCGGGTTCTTCGAGGAGCGTTTTCAGAGATAGCTGCCCGCTTACCGCCGTTGTCCCAAGCCCCGCGCCGCCCGCTTCGGCGCGCAGTGTGAACGCTTCTCCGTGGCGCGCTTCGTCTACCACCTGCATCGCCAGCACCTCGACCACCTCGCGATAGTGGGGATGAATCCGTGGGATGAATCGCGCCGGGATATACAGCGCGGCGAATTCATTTTCTGTGAGAAACGTCATGAGCTGCGCTACCGCGGCCTCGACGTTCCCCGGCAGCTTCGGAAGCTCGTTCCAGGGGATATCTCGTGTGGCGGACCACTGATTCGTCGTTGCCTGCGAATAGATTGAGTTCAATTCGCGAGCCCAGACATCGCGCTTTTGGCGCAGTGTGAACCCAAACTCGGGCCCTCCGCTTTCAATTCGGGCCCCTCGCGGCGCGATTCCCCAATGGGTCTCGGCGGTTTCAGAGATCTCCGTACGCGACGTCAAGATCAGCGGTGGCGGTCCCGGCGCCTCTATGCGAAACGATCCCGGCACACCTGGTCGGGTCTCGCATCGGATACCCTGCTTGCGGCACCACACGGCCAAATGATCCGCGAGTTCCGCCGAGTCGCCATGCACCTCGCACCATTCGCCTGCGGCCAGCCCAGCGAGCGCTCGCCTCAAAAGCACTGTCCCACCTTCATGAAGCGAAAGGTCTTCGAGCTCGACCCTTTGTTTTGGTTTCGAGTCAGGCATTTCCAAAAACAGCGCGGCCGCTTGTTTAGACTCCGCTCGAGCTGGTCGCTCGGCCGTAGAAATTGAATCGCTCGACAGCCTTTTCCAGCTGCGTGTATCCCGTCGTGCGCGCGGGCAGCCACTTCGTCAGGCCTTCCATCTCCATGACTGCGCGAACTTCAGAATCCTGAATGGACATGCCGAGAAGCGCATCGACGAACGGCTTCCAACGATCTGCGGGCAGGCTCGCGCTCACCGTGAAATTGCAGTGGTCGAACGCCGGAGTGGTTGCCAACACACGGGTCGTACCCGGATCGAGTGTCCCTTCGTTGATGAACACGCCATAGTTTGCGTCGAGTATGCTAGCCGCCTCGGCGGCTCCCGACGCAAGCGCCCTCGCCGCATCGCGCTCTCCACCGACGTGGTCGCCATGCTTTCCCACCATAATGTTGTGATACAGAATCTTGCAGTCACGAAAGGGATCGAGACCGGACTCCGCCATGAGATTGAGAGGAATCAGCGTCGCCTGCGGCGAATCCGAAGCGCCGACGGCGATGGTCTTGCCTTTCAGATCGGACAGCGATAAGAGGGCCGAATTAGTACGCACGATGATCTTCGTGGTGAGATCGCGGTCGGAGTCGCGCATACCGATAGCGAGGCACGCCCCGTTGCTGGCGATCTGACTTTTTACCCAGGCCAATGGCGAATTCCAGGCGACATCAACTTCTCCTGAAAGATTCGCCCTTACCTGTGCATCGTAGTTTGAAAAAAGAACGTAGTCGATCTCCGCGCCATGTTTAGCGAAGTAGGGAAGAAAACCCTCCCAGATCGTGACGACCTTCGGGTCATACGCGACCGCACCGATTCTTAACGCATGCCCAGATGATCTCGACATAATCCTCCCAAAGAAGTTTGCCACCCTTAGAAGAGCGGCAGGCCCAGACTTGCCTTTCCAATGAAATCCTTCAGCACGTCGCTCGACGGCGCCATCACGGCTGCGGCCTGCGCGTCGCGGAAGATCCTTTCCAATCCTCCGCGCTTGCCGAACGCCCAACCGCCACCGAGGGTCATGGCCCGCGAGACAGCTGCAAGGCAGGCGTCCGCTGCGACCACCTTCACACCCAGTACGTCGAGCATTGCCGCTGGATCCGCCGCTAGAACCTTTCGGACCGCTTCCCGCAGAAATGCATGGCCGGAGTTTACTGCCAGCATCACTTCGGCCACTACATATTGGACACGGGGAATCGATGCCAGGGCAGCTCCGCCCGCGTGTTCATACTTCCGTGCGCCCATTCGCCCCACGATCGCCCGTTGCGCCGCCTTTGCGAGCCCAACGGAGACCGAAGCTACGCCGATTTGAAAATAGGGCAGTACGACTTCGAGCATGCTCTGAAAACCGGTGCCCTCTTCTCCCAGACGCGTCGCATCGTCAATCGCAACATCCTCGAGCAACATCGGCGCACTCGCATTTCCCGCCAGACCCAGCCCCTCAAATCGCCCCTGCGTCGAAAATCCTTGTGCATCCTTCGCGATCGCGTAGAGGTTCGTTTCCGTAGGCGCGACAGCGCCAGCCTTGCGCGCTGAGACCACGTAGCTGTCCGCCTCGCCCGCGCTGGTGACGAAGCTCTTCGTCGCGCTGAGAGTTTTCCGGCCGCCGCTTTGGCGCACTTCACTAACCGGCATGTAGAAATGGCCACCCGATCCAGCTTCGCTGAACGCGAGCGTGGAGATATTGTCACCGCGGGCGCACGCTGGCAGGAGCCGTTGCTTCAAAGCATCGCTCCCTTTTGCAGCGATCACCGCGGTCGCGCAATAATGCATCAGCATAATCATTGCCGTCGAAGCGCAATTCTGCGCCTCGATGTCGAGCACCTCCGACATCTCAGCAATGGCAGCGCCGGTTCCCCCGTACTGCGTGGGAATCAGGAGGCCGAGCACGCCTGCCTTGCCCAGCACCTGAAGATTTTCGCGCGGGAAACGGCGAGCTTGGTCGATCTGGTCCGCGTTTGCGCGAAGCGTCTCGTGCGATATTTTTTCATTTTCAGCAAGTATGGTCTTAATGTCCGCCATGGATCCTCGGCAGCTCAAATGAGAGGTGCGATTGAAGTTAGAAAATATTTTGGGGAACGCACGTCAGCGCGGACACTCGCAGATGTGGCGGAAAGCGGGTCCGCGGGCCGCCCGGCCCCATTAGGAGGCAATTCAGGTAAAACCGGCGGTGCGGTTCGGCACTCGTCGAGCTGGCACATTCGGCATTCGGGGGTCTACGCGATCTGCGCCATATGACCGCAGACTCTCGGCGGTGAGTATAGGCGGGGCCTTCGCGCTTGCCAAGGGGTTTCGGCAACATCGTGGACGGGTGATCGGGGACTTCCCAGTGATAGAACGGAGACGTAGAGTCTTAGTTTTCGTGGATGACCGGATGGTTGGTGCAAAATCGCTATCTCTAACAATGTCGGCGGTGTCAAGCACGATCTAAGCACACGACCACATGCACTCAGAGAAGAGCGCCATTTCGCTCTGGTAGATTGGTTTGCGCTTTCCAACTTGGGCTCGCTCCAATCGTCAGGGTCAGGAACTCAGTCCGACCCAGCCATGGCTTCGATCACCTTCTGCGATCATGATTACTTGTTCGAACTCCCCCGCGAAGAGGGAGCGGGATACCCAATCATTACGTCGGCGATTTACTTTCCGCCAAAGCGATTTCCGAGCTGTCCCGCGTGTCAGTTTGGGCCTGCGGCCCGCTAAATCTCATGAAAATTAGTTCGAGTCGAATGCAGAATAAGACAGGCTCGGAGCGGCGAGATTGAGTTCGCACTGGAGAAGTTGAGGCTGTCCGCGTGTCTGATCCGGAGCGTGCGTGGTTGAGCAAATAATTGGGCGTTGTCTGTTCCCTTCGGTGGGAGCGGCGATAGCCTGTGACCCTGGTTAAGGAAATCGCAGCACGCTCTCCGCTCCCGCCAGGAGGAAACGTTATGTCTTACAGGATAGCGGGAATTGACGTCCATAAGAAGATGTTGGCGGTGGTGGTTAGTGACGTGGAAGTTGATGGCGAGTGCCAGTTTGAACGAGTGCGTTACAGCAGCAGTCCAGAGCATCTGCGATTCCTTGCGCAGTGGCTAATCGCGCAGCGGGTCGAGGAAGTAGTGATGGAATCAACCGCACAGTATTGGAAACCGGTCTGGGGGGCACTAGAACGGTACTGGAAACCAATCTGCCGGGAGCGGGCAGACGCAGGCCCGAAGTCGGGAACATTACATCTGGCGCAAGCCCAATCGAATCGCGGACGACGGGGACGCAAGAAGGATTTCCCCGATGCCGAACGTCTGGTGAAGCGACTGGTCGCAGATGAACTGGTTCTGAGCTTTGTACCCGACACCGAACAGCGGCTATGGCGAACGGTGACACGGCGGAAGTACCAGCTCACACGCAATCACGTGCGCCTGCAGAACCAACTGGAGGGCTTGTTGGAAGAGTGCCACATTAAACTGTCCAGCTTGGTCTCCGATCTTCTGGGTGCCAGTGCACGCCGCATGCTGAAGGCGCTGGCTGAGGGAGAGACGAACCCAGTAGCTCTAGCAGCGATGGCGGATAGGAATTTGCGTGCCACGCAAGCACAATTGTGTGATGCGCTCGGCGCCTGCGCAGAACTAACACCTATCTACCGCCGGCTGCTGAAGATGTTCCTGGAGGAGTTGCAGTTCAACGAGCAGCAGATCAGCCAACTCGACCAAGAGTTGGCCAGCCTGCTCAGCCGGCACCACGACGCGGTCGTCCATTTGGCGGAGATACCCGGACTCGGTGTGGATTCAGCGCAACAGATCATTGCCGAGGTCGGTGCTGGGGCAACGACATTTCCTTCAGCCAAGCAGCTCTCCTCATGGGTTGGAGCATGCCCTGGCGAGGAAGAAAGTGCAGAAGTATCCAAGAGTCACCGCTCCCCGAAGGGCAACCGCCACATGCGACGCATTCTGAATCAAGCTGCCAACGCCGCAGCCAAGTCGAAAGGAACCATTTTCGAGATTGTCTATCACCGACTGGTATCGCGCCTGGGACACAATCAGACCATCGGGGCCATTGCCCATCGGCTTTGCCGCCTGATCTGGATCATTCTCCATCGCGGTGTGCGTTACCAAGAGCGAGGTCCCTTGGTAAATGCAAAGACAAGACGACACCGCACTAATAGAATGATCCGCGAACTCCGTAACCTAGGTTATCGAGTCGAACCCTCGGTCACTACTGCAGTATGAGAGGAGAGTTTTCGACCCTGCGAACCGAGCTTTTCGAACTGGCCGTAGTCCCAGCCTTGGCGCCACATCCAGTAAGATGTACCGCCAGCTTTCGCGCCATTGCCACCTTCGCGATCCTCCGTCCGCGCCGCATCGC
>Ga0210409_10003779_pt1 | contig 16642 bp, 9 predicted proteins | sample IncBWH17MmetaG_FD_161649 | JGI IMG/M metagenome (GOLD analysis project Ga0210409, IMG submission 161649) | Forest soil microbial communities from Barre Woods Harvard Forest LTER site, Petersham, Massachusetts, United States - Inc-BW-H-17-M | ecosystem: Environmental > Terrestrial > Soil >...
CTGTCAGCGCTGATTTTGCCAACTCATAGTGGGTTGCCGCGGGGGTAGCAAGAGCTACTGCAGTCAAAGAAGAATCGGAAATCACTTCGGCAAAATCCTGGTAGAGCTTGACGCCGGGATAATCGAGTTGATACGACTCTTTAACACGGGTATTGGAGTCGCAAAGTCCAGCCAACGCGTTAAGTTGGTAAAAATTCCGAACCAGATTTTTGCCCCAGTACCCGAGGCCAACGACGGCAACACGTACCTGAGCCTTCTCGCTACTAATGGGCATTGATAGGCCCTACGGCGGGTGCCAACACCGATTGTGATCCAATAAGTTCCACGCACTTCTCCGCTGCCGCGCCCAGCCCATACAGAGGCGGCCGGAGATCCGGAGGAGAAAAAGACTTTGCGGCCTCTATGATTTTCTCCTTGTCCGCGCCCACAAGGGTGTTCCAACCTTCATCAACGGTCTCAATCCATTCGGTTTCATTACGCATCGTCAAACAAGGTACACCAAGCCAGTACGCTTCCTTCTGCAGTCCCCCGGAGTCTGTAAGGACCATTCTTGCAGAAGATACGAGTTCTATCATTTCTAAATAACCGAGAGGAGCTATGAGTCGCACGTTGGCCTTGGGTTTAAACCCCATTTCGGTGAGAGCTTTCCTGGTGCGGGGATGCACGGGGAATACTATGCACTCGTCCAGCGAGTTAAATGCATCCAGGATCGCTCGTAGTCGATCTTTAACGTCGGTGTTCTCACTACGATGTAGCGTTGCCACCAGGTAAGAATTGTTTCCAAGTTCCAGGGCTTTAACTACCTTGGATGGGTTGCGTCGAAATTGTTGTTCTGCCCAGCGAAGGACATCGAGCATTACATCTCCAACGAGGTGAACGTTCAGGGAAATACCTTCAGACGAGAGGTTGCGAAATTGCCGTAGCGCTAGGGCACAGAAGAAGGCTGGAAAGATGGTCCGCAATGACGCGATTGATTTCTTCTGGCATGGTGCGATTAAAGCTGCGGAGTCCTGCCTCGACATGCACAACGGGAATCGACATTTTGGAGGCAGCCAGCGCACCTGCGAGCGTAGAGTTGGTATCCCCGTAAACCAGGACCGAGTCGGGACGCTCGGAGAGTAAGACGTCCTCGATAGCCTTCAACATGGCACCGGTCTGGGCGCCGTGCGAGCCCGAGCCAATGCCAAGATTCAGTTGAGGTTTGGGAAGCTCCAGCCCATCAAAAAAAACCCCGCTCATAAGGTAATCGTAATGTTGACCGGTGTGAAGCAGGAACTCTTCATGCGACTGCCTCAACTTGCGACTCACGGCGGCGGCTTTAACGAATTGGGGTCGTGCTCCGACAATGGAAACGATCTTCATCTCACCCAAATCTGCATCGCAGTCGCCCGCTCAAATGATTGTCTAGCCGAATTTTCCGGTGAGTCCAGCACCGAGAACTTCTTGTGTTAAGTTCACACTTCAATTTTTTGTTAGCTTGCTCGCGTCGTGATTTTGATAATCCCACACCTATTGCAATGGCGCAAACTAGAGTGGTTATTTTGTGTACCGTGGTTTGCGTTCTTTGAAGATACTGCGAAGCGAGTCGTGTCAGAAATAATTTTTCAAGCTCAAGAAATGTGAAAGGATCTGCGATCGTAGTAGGACCTTAGATTAGTCAGGCTACCGGGTACGGCTTACCGTCTTCTTTTGAATACTTTTCCTTTGAATAATGCGGTCCGATTTAGACGCCAGCGAACTTGACCCTTTCAAGATTACTCCTCCATTAAAGATGTTCGAGGAATCATCGCTAAAGTAGTTTGCGGTCCTAATAGCTACGCCCGTACTAGAAATGGCCTTGAAGGTAAAATGGTTGGTGGCCGGAACCGGAGTCGCGCTCGGCCATTGGCTGGTTGCATCCACGTAGAGTCCGGCATTCGAAGCAGTTCCCGTCACCGATATGCGACCTACCATAACCTGGTTCCGGCTGGAGTAACCTTCGATTCCAACTCCGGATGTATATTTTTCAGCCCCTTGCTGGAAGCCGACACGCACGTCATTTTCGTTTGAGGCTCCCGACAGGCGGTTGAAATCAGAAGAGCGGTCATCCACGAGCACCATGTAGTTGCCGTCTTGATGTGTGCTGCTGCGGATGATATTTCTGGACGCGTTTCCGAGAAGGAAAATATCTGCGCCCAAGCCGGAGCCACCGGCTGAAGGCCTACCGATTCGGCGGTAATGGCCGGAAATTACGTTATGTCGGCCGCCAGTGATAAAAACTCCAGCATGCTGTAAATTCGCAAACAAAATGTTTTCTCCGATAGTCATCGATGAGCACACATAGCAAAGCACCCCACCGACAGCTACGCTTCCTGCAGGTGTGAGTGAGCGATCCAGGTAATCACCCGAGATGGTGCCGGTTCCTTGTATCGATACGTTGTAAGCACCAGCCTGAACCTGGGTGTTAGTTAAGGACAGCAAAGACTGGTCCAGGAGCGTCACTGTAAAATTGTTGATATCCGTGATCTCGGTCACCAGCGTACCCAAAGCGGAAACCGTCGCCTTGCCGCCGTGAGAGGCAGGCGTAGTACCAAACTGCCCCCGCTGAAGATTTTGGAGCATGTTGCCATTAATTCCTCTCCAGCAAATGATTTCTCCATCAATGGCGACGTAATTGTAGTCTGCGAGTGTTGAATTCGAGCTGCCGGGTTGAGGAAATCCAGTCGCTCTTGTAAGCGCAAGCTGTGTCGCTATCGGGCTAATAGCGCCATCCAAAATCGTTTGTTGCCCTGCGACCGCACCTGCCCCTCCGACAATCGCAATGGCCATTCCGACCTTCAGATTTTTCGCATCGGAAACTGTCAGAATTCTGCTTCCTGCGGAAATAGTGCCGTTGAGCCCGTGAACTCGCGCATTCAACATCCCTTGGCCCGATCCGCCGTCATTGGCATTTCGCCCGGCGGTATCCTTCAGAAAAGCGCTAGCCGGAATAGCTACATTTGGCGAACTCGGCTTAATCGCTGTTCCTTTTAGTATCCATTTCAAATCAGAGGGTAGGTCGACGGTCACCGCCTTGTCGTCGTTCACGTCCCAATGCACAGTGTAGGGGCCGGTATAGATAGTGATCGGCATATTCAGCTCGTGGGGGCTGGCAAAAGGGTTCACGCTAAAAGTTTGGAGTCCGATGGAGGGCTTACGAGCATCCACTACACAGGACTCTGCGCCATAGCAAGCTTGTATGGACTTTTGGAGCGCCTGGATTCCCCCAATTCTTTCTACGTCGATTATCCTGGGCGAGCCGTGCGAATTTTGTGGATAAAGACGGGCATGGCCGCGATTCTTGCCTAGAACCGGTGTCGCAAGGTGGAAAATAAGAGTGCAGAACAAAACCATCCAGAATGAAATACAATCTCGGATGCCGACCTCCTGATTCCGAAAGCTGGCAAAAGTGAATTGTCGAGGAAAATTCTGACGTTCCGCCGGCAATTTGGATGGTTTGCTCAGTGCTGCCGCGGTTCTCGCGCCACCGGAGTTAGAAGTCCATTTTTTACGCGGAACTCTGATCCTCTCCAGCTGATACGATCCAACACCAATCCTAACATCCAAACCACCGAGGTGACGGCATCTCTAAGTGGCAAAAGCCAAAGTTTCTTGACTACAGTTTCATCGTGCAATCCCCATACTCCGGCCGTCCAAGCCACACTGATTCTTAAAACCAGATAGGCAGCTAAGTACGCTACTGCAGTGCCAGTCCAACCTGCGACGCCGGCAACGATGGCAGCCAAGATCATCCAAGGAAGCCCGTGTGTAAAAACCATGCCGGCGTAAGCAAACGGTCGAACATTGCGCAAACCGATGGCCCACCGCAACTCCTGACCAAACAGTTGTCGTAGGGTCTCTCTTGGAAAAACGACCGATACCGCCTCACGCATAATCTCCACTCGATGCCCATGTCGCGCAATGCGGTTTCCCAACTCGAAGTCGTCCGAATGATGATCGGCCATCGATTCCCAACCGCCTATTTCCGCGAGCCGTTCCTTGGTAGTGGCCATGGTCCAACCGAACGCGAACTGCAGGCCGCCTTCAAATTTGCGAGCCACCAGGGCACTGGGCAAAGAGTCCGAGCACATGCCAAGCATCGCGAGGTCCGCGGCAAGAGTCCCTCCGCCAGCGCAGCGGTAAAATGATGTGACGGCGCCGACGCTGGGATCCGCGAATGGGGCTACTAGTTCGCGCAAGTAATCGCTGCCGACCCGCACATCACTGTCGCTCATCACCAGCAATTCGTATTGGGCTTCTCTTACCAGCCGGTGCAAGTTGCTGATCTTGTGATTTTGTCCGAGGCGTTCCACGGAGGTGGCCAATCGGATTCGCGTTTCCGGGAAGTCGCGCTGCAGTTTCTCGATCACTGGAACAATTGGATCCCCAGGATCAGTGACCGCGAAAATAATTTCATACACCGGATAATTAAGACGGCAATAGCTCGCGAAATTTTGGTAAGCCTCGGAGTCCACCCCTCGGACCGGCTTCAGAATGCTTACTTGCGGGGCGAACGCGTCATTTCGGGGCGGCAGTCGACGGATGCCCTGGAAATATTCAATAATGTTATAAAGTGAAAGAACGTAGTACACCAGCGGACAGAGCGCAAACAACAATAGGAATGTGCGTAGTGCAATCAACAAGTTTTATCTGCCCGCCGGGTCAAAATATCCATACTCGCGATGCCTGGAAATGGCCAAACCGAGAGGAACTCTTCTCCGAATGATACGCCCAATGCCTTACTATATTCGAGAGTAAATATATCGCGAGTCATGACGGTCGATTTTCTTGGGGAAGAGCGAGGCTGCCGGTACAATCTTATTAAGATCGTTACATTCTAAACAGCCTCAAATATACTGTTAACCAGTCAGGCTCCATGCTGGCATGATGCTGCGAGGTTGCCATAGCGAATTTCTTGATTTGTGCTCTCACCAATCCTGCCGGAGTTTTCATTTCTGAGCCGCTGCCGCCTAATTGTAAACATTTAAACGTGGGTATCGCTGTAGGAGAAGGTTTATGAATCATGGTGCTGCATCGGAAGCAAAATCGGTTTCTATCTCGCGATTTTGCACCGCAAGAATCTATCTGGTCGCCCTTTTTGCCACCTTATTCTGTGGGTTCTGTGGACGCGCTCAGACGCAATCGGCCCAGAATGCGCAAAGGACCAAGAACTCCGGGGAATCGCGGCGCTTATCGGAAGCTTCTGAATTAGCTAATGAAAATTATGAGCATCTAGCCGCCGCTCCGCGCCTAGTCCAGGAAGTGCTGCTTAAAGATCCTGGCCTGCTGGTGGAACTCAAGCGATTGGCGATTAAAGAAGCCACCGACAATGGTCAGATTGTGGAAGACTCTTCGCTGACCGATCAAGCAATTTTCGAACGGCTCGAGCAGGACATTAAATTTCGTTCCCTGGCTACCAGATTGGTGCAGCGTTACGGTTATCTCCTCCCCAGCTTCAATCCAGAATCAGAAATCGCCAAGCAGCGCGACTTTGTCCTGAAAGAACGTGCGCGCCGACAGGTGCAAGTGGAAGAGCGCGAAGACGCGGTAATCGATGCGGAAATCAAGAAACAAGCGGAAAGCATCGCTGCGGCGGATAACTGCGTCGAGCAGGATTGCGGCATTACTGCTCCGCGAAAAACTCCCCGCCGGGGAAGCGCTGCGGCTGGTGGGACTCCGGAAGAAATTCCTGATCGCGGCAATTCGATTCCGCCGCTGCCACTAAGTTCCTCCTCGCCCGTTCTGAGGGCGGACTCGGGCGCTTCCAGCGTTCTCGGGGGTGGAGATACCGGGCTCGGTTCCGAACAATTGTCGTCGCTGCGGGCAGACCGCCAGGATCAGCGGGCTACTCCTGGGGCCGCAGGGGAAGATAGTGCTTCGGAAAATCGTGCGTCTAGAATCGCTCAGATGTTCGGAGCTTCGCAGGGGTTTCCTGAAGCGGGGGGCGACATTGGACCGTCTATTCCACAAGGTCTTAGCCCCGGAGCAGTCTCAACGGATAGAACCCGCCCACAAGATTCCTTGAGAAACGGAAGCGATCGAACCCGTCCGTCTGTGGAAGCGCGCCGGAACGCCGCGATGGAATTTTCACCGGTGTCGATGGTCCACCGCTCGAATCCATATGCAGATATTCCCTCGCTCTACGACATGTATGTTCAAGCTTCTTCGAAGCAACTTCCAATTCAGCGATTTGGGCTGGACGTTTTGCGCAACGAAGATACCGACCTGAATGATTTTCCAATCGACCTGCCTGCTGGCCCCGATTACATGGTAGGGCCCGGGGATGGCCTGGCTATCGACCTTTGGGGTGGTGTGGCGCAGCGAATTTCTCGCACGGTTGACCGCCAGGGTCGCATTTCGCTTCCTGAATCTGGTCCCATCCTGGTTAGCGGTCACACGCTTGCGGAAGTACAGCAAACCGTCCAAAGAGTATTGCGGGCAAATTATCGCGATGTGTCGGCGGACGTTTCCTTGTCTCGACTAAGAAGCGTGCGGATTTATGTCGTTGGTGATGTACTTCAGCCTGGTGCTTACGATATCAGTTCGCTGTCGACTCCATTGAATGCCTTGCTGGCCGCGGGAGGCATTTCCGATAATGGATCGCTGCGCACCATAAAACATTTTCGTGGCGACAAACTAGTCGAAGAAGTGGACGCTTACGATCTGCTGCTGCACGGCGTGCGCAGCGAAATGGCGCACCTTGAAAATGGAGATAGCCTCCTAGTTGCTCCTACTGGTCCGCAGGTAACCATCGAAGGGATGGTTCGTCGGCCGGCAATTTACGAATTGCGAAACGAGAAAACGCTCGCCGATGCTCTCGATCTGGCGGGCGGAATCTTGCCGGCCGCAGCTCTTCAACATGTCGAAGTGCAAAGGCTGGTGGCGCACGAAAAACGCACTATGCTCACGCTCGATATTTCCGCAACGAGCGATGCGGATTCCATCACTAAACAACTCGCTGCTTTCAAAATACAGGATGGCGATCAAATCCATATTTTTCCCATCGCCCCTTACAACGAGAGCGCTATTTATCTTCAGGGACACGTTCTTCGTCCGGGCCGCTACTCCTACAGCGACGGGATGAAGGTGTCCGATTTAATCCGCTCTTATGCAGATCTGCTTCCAGAGCCCGCTGGACACTATGCGGAGATCGTGCGGCTGAATGCTCCTGATTATCGGCCGACGGTCGAAAGTTTTGATCTCACCGCAGCACTTGCCGATCCGGCTACTGCGCCGAAGCTTCAGGCACATGACACCGTACGCGTCTTTGGGCGCTATGATTTCGAAATTGCGCCGCATGTCTGGATCGGCGGAGAAGTGGCGACTCCCGGCAAGTACGCAACTTCGGGGCAGATTCGACTGCGCGATGCGATTTATCTTGCGGGCGGTCTTGCTCCCGACGCTTCCCTCGATTCGGCGCAGCTTTTCCGAACGCAGGCCGACGGAACCTTGAAAATCCTGAGCGTAAATCTGGCTGGCGCGTTGGCCGGTAAGCCTGCAGATAACCTCTTGCTGGAGTCTCGCGATCGTCTTCTTGTGCAGCGCAACACCGCGCAGGTAGATCCCGCTACGGTGGACGTGAAAGGTGAAGTGGCCAAGCCTGGCCGTTATCCTCTGACCACCAACATGCATATCGAAGATCTGATCCAGGTGGCCGGAGGGCTGAAGCGCACTGCCGATCCCGTCAATGCCCATCTTACCCGGTATGCTGCGGGCAATCCGCAACTCGCGAACAGCGAAAATATTTCTGTTGAGCTTTCTGCCGTGTCGGCCGGGGACGCCACCGAAAACAAATTGCTGCGCGATGGAGATGTTCTGACCATTCCACAGAACCCCGGTTGGAACGACGTTGGGGCCAGCGTTACGGTTCGGGGCGAGGTGGAGCATCCAGGGCCATTCGGTATCCGCCCGGGAGAAAGAGTCAGCTCCGTTCTTGAACGCGCCGGCGGGTTTAACTCGCAGGCATATCCTTATGGGGCCGTGCTGATGCGCCGGGACGTTAGGGAACTGGAATTGAATGCGCGCACGGAAATGATTCGACGCTTGAAGGAAGAAGAGGTTCATCTACGAGCGTTGCCTGAAACGGATGCAGATCAACGCAACTCCAAATTAACCGCCCTTGGGGAAACCGAAACTACTATTCAGCAGTTGCAGGCGAATCCCCCAGTCGGGCGCGTGGTCATTCATATTCAGCATGACTTGCGTGCCTGGAAAAATACGTCATCTGACGTGATGATTCGTGACGGGGACGTGCTGGTCATTCCAAAGAAAGCCGACTACATCACCGTGAACGGGCAGGTATTCAATCCGACCGCAGTCAGTTATCGGCCGGGTAGAAGCGCGAAATGGTATTTAAGCCAGGCGGGAGGCATGACTCAGCTTGCCAACAAGAAGGCAGTTTTTGTGATCAGAGCCGATGGTTCCGTTTTGGCTTCGAAGAATAATAGCTCTTCGTTTTGGAGCGGCGATCCTTTGAACGTCTCATTGAAACCTGGCGATTCCGTCGTTGTTCCGGAAGTAGCGCCGCGGGTTGGAACGAGGAATTGGCAGAATCTGTTCCAGGCTGGACAACTGGCTGCCTCTGCCGCATTGGCGGTCGCATATATTCATCCGTGATACTGAAACTCATTCTGCGGTCCCGGGTTAAGGCCATAAAGTATGGACTCGTCCTCGGAAGCGTACTCGCTTCCGGGCTGGCTTCTGCTGCTCCGCGTCCTCAAGAAACAAAAGCATCGGCAACGACTGCCAATGCGGATCGCGCAACGGAGGAAGAAGAACGGAAGTCGAAGCCCAAAAAAACAGATCCGAGCCCCGATCCCGCAGGCGCCAATCCTAGTTTAGGTGGCGCGTTTAGAGACTTTGTGAGCGACCAGAAAGATATCTGGACAAGCCCGGCAAGGTTACGGCTGTCGGATGCTGATTGGCTCGTGCCATCCGGCGGATTCGCCGCGGCGTTGTTTGCCACGGATCGCGATTACAGCACCCATCTTTCTAATAATCCGAGCACCATCAGCCACTACAAAACGCTTTCCACTGCTGGCGTCGGAGCGCTCGTGGGAGCTGGCGCGGGTCTTTGGCTCCTCAGTTACCCGAGCCACAACGAGCATTGGCGCGAAACGGGTTTCCTGGCTGGAGAGGCGGCCATCAACAGTTTAGTCGCGGTCGAGGCGCTCAAATATTCGCTGAGGCGAGAGCGGCCTTACCAAGGCGATGGAAGCGGGCCGTTTTTCCAAGGTGGCACGTCTTTCCCATCGGAGCATGCCGCTGCTGCTTGGTCAATAGCGAGTGTCATCGCCCATGAGTATCCTGGTTTTTTTCCTAAGATCGCAGCGTATGGACTTGCTTCACTGGTCAGTTATTCTCGCGTCCAGGGTCGCCAGCATTTTCCATCGGATGTTTTCATCGGCAGCATGATGGGCCAATTGATCGCCCAGGATGTCTACAGCCGCCATCACGATCCTGCGCTGGGAGGTGCGGAGTGGAGGTCGATTGGCGAAATCGTTCGAGACGACGCAAACCTTTCCGCGGCTAATCGGGGTTCCCCATACGTTCCATTAGACAGTTGGGTTTACGCCGCCTTCGACCGACTGGCTGCTTTGGGACTTGTGAAAAGTGGTCTGGTGGGCATGCGACCATGGACAAGACTCGAGTGTGCGAGGCTCGTGGCGGAAGCGGCAGACCAGGATGCGGATAACCCGCCCGAGATCGAAAATCTACTTAACGCACTGGCGGGGGAGTTCGCCTATGAGTCTGAATCACTCGGGGGTCTGAATCGGCGTGCTCGAGTGGAATCTCTGTACACGCGCCTCACCGGGATTTCTGGTCCGCCGCTTACGGATGGTTATCACTTCGCACAGACGCTGATCAATGATTTCGGCCGGCCATATTCTGAAGGCTTCAACAACGTTACTGGCTTCTCAGCGTCGGCGGTGAGTGGACGGCTGGCTGTTTATGTGCGGGGCGAATACCAGCACGCGCCATCTGTGCCCACATTGTCCCCTTCGGCCCGTCAATTTATTTTCTCTTCAGACAATGTGCCTTCGCTCCCACCGGCGGTTCCGGTGCCTGCCGTAAATCGTTTGGCGCTGCTGGATGCTTATGCGTCGATGAATATTGAAAATTGGCAGCTTTCGTTTGGCAAACAGAGCCTGTGGTGGGGTCCGACCAAAGGCGGGCCTTTGATGTTTTCCGATAATGCAGACCCGGTTAACATCTTTCGCATAAGTCGAGTTTCGCCTTTCAAACTTCCTTGGTTTTTGGGATATCTCGGTCCAATCCGACTAGAGCTCTTTCTTGGACAACTGGAAGGCCACGAATTCGTATTTCAGACCAATACCGGGATTGTTGGGACGTATGGCCGGGCCCTCGGCCGCCAGCCGTTTCTCCAAGGCGAGAGATTTAGCCTTAAACCCACGGCAAATTTCGAATTGGGGCTGTCGGTGACCGCGGTTTTTGCTGGTGGGCCGACCCCCCTCACCGGGTACACGCTATTAAAAAGTTATTCGCTGGGGAACGGCAATAGTCAACCGGGCAGCAGTTCCGATCCAGGAGATCGCCGCAGCGGCCTTGACCTTACCTATCGGCTCCCGTGGGTGCGAAACTGGCTAACCTTCTATACAGAAGCGTTTACCGAGGACCAATTCAGCCCCATCGCGTACTGGGACCGCTCCGCTACGTATTCCGGCATTTACATGCCGCGCATCCCCAAAATCAATAAACTGGATCTTCGTGTTGAGGGCGGTTATACCGATCTAATCTACAATCCTTATGGTCCGGGGATTTTTTACTCAAATAGCCGCTATCCTAATGGCTACACGAACGAGAAGTTTCTTATGGGAAGTTGGATCGGTCGCCAGAGTCAAGCGGAACAAGCCTGGAGCACGTACCACATTAGTCCACGGAGTTACATACAGGCTGGCTATAGGCATCAGAAGGTCAGCAAGGATTTTATGCCCGGAGGAGCTACGCTGAGCGACGTTTCGCTGAGCGGTGACTTTTTGGTCCGCTCGGATGTGAGTGTTTCCGGCCTGGTGCAGTATGAAAGCTGGATTTTTCCGGTCATAACTCCGGGGGCACAGTCGAACGTAACAGCATCCTTGCAGTTCACGTACTGGCCTCATTCTTGGAAGTAGCGATTTTGGCAGTGTGCATTAGTCGACAAAGGAACTAGACTTATAAAGTGACGCCAACTGCGACAAAGCAAACGCCCGAAACGTCCCGGCTTCGCATCGATCCGGAGCCTTCGCTCGATAACAATCCATTTGGCGATTCACGCGAATGGCAAGCGGAACGTTTGCGGACGCTCTGGGATAATCGCCGGCTATTCCTTCGCGCCGTCGGAATCGGTTTGGTGTTATCGACGTTGATCGCTTTGCTCATTCCCAATCAATACACCTCGATGACCCAGCTGATGCCCCCGGATAATCAATCTTCCAGTTCCTCGATGGCCATGATGGCCGCCACGATAGCCAAGGGTGCTGGAGCATTGAGCTCGGTTGCAGGTGATCTACTTACATTGAAAAGTAGTGGTGCGATGTTTGTAGGCGTTCTCAGGAGTCAAACCGTACAGGATCGTTTGGTTCAACAATTCGATTTACGGAACGTTTACGGCAAGAGGCTAAACGTCGACGCGCGTCAGAAACTTGACGAAAACACATTTATCACCGAAGACCGCAAAAGTGGAATCATTACAATCAATGTAACCGATCATGACAAGCAGCGCGCGGCGGCTCTCGCCAATTCATACGTCGAGCAGTTGAATTCTCTGGTGGCGCAACTCTCTACTTCGTCAGCTCACCGGGAAAGAGTTTTTTTGGAAGATCGTTTAAGCGCAGTTAAGAAAAATTTAGATGAAGACGCTAATCAGCTTGCGCAATTTTCCAGCAAAAATAACACCCTCGACATCAGGGACGAGGGCAGAGCGATGTTGGACGCCGCCGCGGGCATCGCAGGTCAGATGATTGCCGCGCAGTCACAACTTGAAGGTCTTCGCCAAATCTATACGGACAGCAATCCTCGGGTTCGCTCTTTGAATGCCCACGTGATGGAGCTTCGCAAGCAGTTGGATAAACTCGGCGGTGCGAAAGTACCGACGGGCGCAACCGGCGATCAAGCTGCAGTCGATCCCACGTCGGACATGCCCTATCCGTCCATTCAAAAATTACCTCTTCTGGGTGTGAAATACGCTGATCTCTATCGGCAGGTCAAAATTCAAGAAACGGTTTACGAGTTGTTGACCCAACAATACGAGATGGCCAAGGTGCAGGAAGCCAAGGAAATTCCCAGCGTCAAGACTCTTGATCCGGCGAAAGTTCCGGAACGGAAGTCGTTCCCTCCGCGTTTGTTGATTATCTTGAGTGGAATTTGTCTGGCGATTGTTATCGCGGCGGTTTGGGTTTGGGGGTCGATTCGCTGGGAGCGACTCGATGCGCAGGATCCCCGCAAGGCTTTCTTTCGAGAAATAGCCACTACCTGGAAGAAACCAAAGAACCTGGGGATCGCCGGACGCTGATGGCTGCCGAGTGCTCCGTAGATAAGTAAGCGGATTGCTGATGGAACCGGCAGCAACAAACCTCACCGCCTGTTTGAAGCGTCTTGTTGGCAATAGGAAACGCTTCAGACCCAACAATATGCCGGTGTCTTATAATTGAATTTTATGGCTACGCTTGAAACCCCCAAATCGATTCTGGAGCGAACCAGGATTCCGTGGTTTACGGAGTCCAGTTGGAAACAGGTTCGGGAATATTCGCCTACTTTTCTAACCGAGTTTGTCGTTATGGCCAGCCAGATCCTCCTTTACAAATTGGCGGCACATTATCTGGGGAAGACTGGCTTTTCTGAATATGCCCTCGCCCGGCGCACGGTATCGCTACTTTTCCCAATTCCGGTGCTGGGTATGGCTGTCGGGCTCCCTCGCTATATTGGCGCTACGAATGGGCGTGGGGACAGGGACGCCGCAGCTCGCTATTTTGGGGCCACGCTATGGTGTGTGGCAGGCGCGGCGTTCATCTGTCTGACGCTGATAAATTTGTTCTCCAAGCCTTTCTCTTACGTCTTTTTTGGCAGCGATGCCTACAGTTATCTGGCACTTCCTTTGAGCGTCATGATTCTGGGCCAGTGTCTTCACACCGTTGTGTGCGGATACTTTCGTGGTCACATGATGTTGGGACGGGCAAACGCCCTTCAAATTGTCAATTTGGCCCTGGTTCCAGTCGGCTCTTTTTTGGTATTCGGGCAATCGCTGACAAAGCTGCTGATTGCTATTGGTGTACTGTCGACCCTGATATCCAGCGTCGGGCTTTTGTTCACTCCGGTGTGGGCCGTCGCCGAAAATAACTGGAACGAAACCAAAGAGCTTTTTCGCTATGGCGTTCAGCGTGTCCCGGGAGACTTTATTTTGGTCGCGCTATTCACCCTGCCGGCTACGTTTGCCGCTCATCTGAAGGGCATTGAAGAGGCGGGTTTCGTGGCCTTCGGGATATCTGCGGTCTCAATTATTGGGGCGGTGTTCGCCCCCGTGGGTTTGGTGCTGCTGCCTAAAGCCACCATCATGTTAGCCGAAGGCGCCCGCGAGGAATTGCGCGAGCACCTTAACGCGATGGTTCGCGTCACTTTTGTGCTTTCTGTCGGCATCATCATGACAATTTGGATCTGGATGCCCAACCTCATCCATCTATATCTCGGTGCCAGTTTCGGACAGGTGGTCCCGATAGCGCGACTGCTGATTTTGGGAGCCCTTCCTTACTGCCTGTATCTCGTGCTGCGCAATATTGTGGATGCTTACCATGAGTACGGAATTACTGCGGCTATTCTCTTTTGCGGCTTGCTTACCTTCCTTGTTGGCTCGTACCTTTCCAAACGAACCAGCTTCGGGATTGATGTGATTCTGGGATCATTTGTTGTGGCGATGACGGTGATCGCAATTTTATCGAATCTGGAATGCAAGAAAATTTTGCGAAAACGCAGTTAAGAGAAGCGCAAAGATTTTTCAGGAGCGATTTCGAATCAAGGACGAATTCCGTTTCGGTCCTACGGTTTGCTCTAAACCATGAACAACGACGATTGGATCCTTTTATCCCTGTTCTTTTATTTGTTGGTCGCGGTGCCGGCCCTCGTCTACGTCGTAAAAGTAAAAAAGGCAGGATTCTTCGATCCCGCCGTTCAGTTTCTGATTTTTCTGACGCTCTTCGTTATTCCACTGCCATTGCGCGCGTACATGACCAAGGAAATAGAAGGCGACGTTACTGAACACCTTCTGGAACTTCTGCCCTTTTTGCCCATTTCCGTGTTCATGACTGCGGTAAGTCTGCCGCTCTTTTTATGGGGCTATTATTCACGATTCGCCGAGCGGCTAGCCGCACGCTTACCCAAGCCACGCACCGGCGAAAATTTGAGCGCTACGGCCATTATCCTTGGTGTATTTTCGCTGTTTCTTTTGGTGCAGTTAGCCAGCGATAGCGATGGTTTGCTCAATTTTATTTTGCTCGGGTACGGCGCATCATCAGAAATTTATGGGAAGGGGCATCTGGCGGTTGGATTTCCATGGTTATTCGTAGCTTCTCTGTTTCTGCTATTTCGCTATGCTGTTCGCCGAAAAAAGGTGGACCTTCTATTATTTGTTGTTGCCTTCGTTCTTATATCCGGCATGTTCCTGCTGATCGGCTCGAGGAACATGCTGGTGTACATGTCCCTTACGGTGGCGCTGTTTTGGCATTACGCGATACGCCCTATTCGGCTCAAGAGACTGGCGGCTCTGGGGCTTCTGTCGTTCGTTGCACTTAATATCGTCGGTTACCTGCGAACCTCGAATTACCAGAGTCTTGGTGATTTCTGGACAACTTCCGCGTCGGCCTATCAAGAGTCATCCAGCGCTAGAGGCAGGATGTTTTACACCTTGACCATTGGGGAGTTTGTTGTCCCGTTTGAAACTCTTCCGCAAATGATTCGCAGTGTGGGCAGCGAAATTCAACCCCAGTTTGGCCTCACGTATATAAAGGATGCAATGCTTTGGGTCCCTAGTGTGTTATTTCCCGATCGGCCTCCGACGCTGACGCACTGGTATATGGAAACCTTTTACGGTGAAGGTCATGGGCTCAATATCGGCAGGTCCTTCTTTTTCCTCTCCGAAGGCTATTTGAACTTCGGGATCCTCGGGGTTTTTATCACCATGCTCTTGTGGGGAGCTTTTCTCGGTGTAGTACATTTCTATCTGCGTGCCGCAGACGGGGCCCCGGGAGCAGTACTCTTGTGTGCGCTCACCATTGCGTTCATCTATCGAGGCTTGGCCGGAGACTTCTCCTCAATGTTCGTTGGTCTGCCGGAGCAATCGCTTAGCGCAGCCATAATTGGCTTGTGGATAGCGAATTACGGCAGCAAGAAGAGACTGTGGGCTAGAGCGCCATCAACCCGCATGATACCGGATCCCATTTCCATTCCACACTCTGCTCCTGCGGGCCTTCATGACGCAGAATAAATTCAGCCCTGACACTGAAGTGGGCGTACCTCTATCGCCGGATCAGGCGTTGGATGCTGGATATTGGGAATCAAGGCTTCGTCAGAATTGGGGACTGCATGGCGTTGGGCACATCAGTTACGGCGTGCCCTACAACCGTTGGCTGTATAAGGTTAGGCGTAACATTTTCAAACGGGAAATGGCCCGGCTGGGTGTTGATTGGAAGCACTCGGACGTTTTGGACGTTGGCTCAGGGACAGGATTTTGGATTGACGCGTGGAAAGGCCTTGGAGTCCACTCGATTACCGGATCTGACGTTACGCAAGTTGCCGTCGATCATCTGCAGGTGGCCTATCCAGATTCGCGCTTCACCAGGTTGGATATTTCCGGCGCCCTTGAAAGCCAACATCCTGGCGGTCCATACAACGTCGTTTCCGCATTTGATGTATTGTTTCACATCACCAACGACGCCAAATTTGCCGACGCGATTGCAAATATTCCCCGCCTACTCACGCCAAGTGGATATTTTATTTTTTCGGATAACTTCTTGCACGGGCATGGCGTTCGCGGCGATCATCAGGTCAGCAGATCCCTCCAGGAAATCTCTGAGGTGTTGACCAAGGCCGGCTTTCAAATAATTCGGCGCGTTCCTATGTTTATTGTGATGAATGCGCCGGTGGATATTTCAGCTCCGTGGCCACTTAAATTTTGGAGATTGGCCATGCTTCCGGTGAGGGCCGTCCCCTTACTGGGAAGTATTTACGGCGCGCTCCTTTATCCTTTGGAGCTTCAGTTAACGCGATTTCTGCGGGAAAGCCCTACAACCGAGATGATGATTTGTCGGAAAAGCGGGATAGGTTAAAGCTGTTGATCATGCATTTCCCGCCAGCAATTCAGTTTTTTTGCGAGATCGCAGCAACTTGCCGCTTCTGGACCGCCCCCGTCGTATGAGGATTTGCTATCTGGCGGACGCGGGCAGTCAACATACCATCAGGTGGGCAAATTATTTCTCAGCGCATCATCACGATGTGCAAATTATCTCATTTCGTCAGAGTGAAGATTCACAAACGCAACAGCAGACGCGTTTAGTTAAGCCGCGGTGGGGATCAAGGCTGGATAGTTTTCTCTGCGCCCCTCGCGTGCGTGAACTGCTCGAGCGCTTTAAACCCGACA